>Ga0207966_1001851_pt1 | contig 11223 bp, 5 predicted proteins | sample Knorr_S23_td_NAD_FD_185611 | JGI IMG/M metagenome (GOLD analysis project Ga0207966, IMG submission 185611) | Marine microbial communities from Southern Atlantic Ocean transect - Knorr_S23_td_NADW_ad_2500m_LV_B (SPAdes) (version 2) | ecosystem: Environmental > Aquatic > Marine > Oceanic | place... | reverse complement strand
AAAGACACAATATAAATACCTGAAGAAATATTTTGCGGGCGCCACGTAATTCGGTGCACACCTGATTCAATTGAATTCTCTAGAAGAGTTTGAATAAACCTACCATTAATATCATAAATGTTGACTTCTGCATTCATATTCGTTTGAGTAATATTTTGCAGCTCTAATTGAATGGTGATACTTGGATTGAATGGATTTGGATATGCGGAAAGGGTTTGAAATTTTTCAGGAATAAATGAAGGTGTTTCCACGCCCAATTCATATTGGTTCTTGGAATAAATAACGGCTGAATATGAAGGAATTGAATATTCACCGTAATTGCCGTCGGCGGTATAAAGATCATTCCCGGGTTCGGTTACGTTATACCAATTCCCGGCGGAAAGAAACGGCACATCATTGACCGTCCGGTTACTGGATGAAAAATTGGCAATCACAACAACCTGGTCATCACTGCTGCCTTCAGATTCATCTTTATAGCCATACACGATGACTCTCTCATTGGAATACCGCCATAAGTCATAAAATTCTCCTTTAGAAAAGGCTGGATTCATTTTTCTAAATCGTGCCAACCTTGAGTAATGATCTAAATGAGTTTGCCCTTCTTCTGTATTCAACAAAGACCAATCGACAGGTCGATACCCTAATTTTTCTTCATCCCAATTCCCATTGCCATTATTGTCCAGCCATCCCGATTGAAACCCAAATTCCTGGCCTTGCCAAATCATTGGAATGCCTTGGGCTGTAAAGAGTAAAGATGCATAAAATTTATCGATCTCTCTCGCCTGACTTAATGAAACACCATCAAATTCAACCATTTCCTGAATTAAGGATTGTTCATCGTGAGAAACCATATATTTTACAGCTTGAGTCAAATCAGCATAAGGTGTTCCCCAATTAGAATATTCATATAATCCAATTATTTGCCGCATAGCAGTCATTGTACCAATACTACTAAAAATGTGGTCAATCAAACGATCATGAAAACTATCATGCCAACTGGAAGTCAGCTTTGTGTTATTCACTAACCATGGATCTGATGGCAAGTGTTCAGCAATTTGGTAAACATTAGAATCCAATTCATCGATGGCACTTGTCCATGCAGGAAGCCCATATTGCGGTTGATTTAAATCCCAACCCACAAATCGTGTAGCATCAAATCGGAACCCATCAATCCGATATTCTTCCAACCAAATCCGATGGATTTCATTGATATATTCAATTGTTTTTTCATTGAAATGATCGAAATCCAACATTCCCCACGTGCCTTCAGTTTCGTTGGGATTTAAATCGTTAGAATTTTTAAAATATGGATTTAAATCATTATTCGGCTGAATTTTCCAGAGAGGAGTAGACGATGTTGCATGATTCCATACCAAATCTAAAATAACAGCCATATTACGAGAATGTGCCTCATCCACCAATTGTTTAAAATTTTCAGGTGTGCCGTATGTCCCTTCTACCGATGACATAATTTCCGGATTGTAGCCCCAGGATCGCCCACCGGGGAATTCAGTAATTGGCATGAGTTCAATGGCATTTATCCCAGATTCTCTCAAGTGATCTAATCGTATTATAACATCATCAAAGGTTCCTTGGCCACTGCCTTGTGCAGCAAAATCATCCACGTGTAACTCATAAATAATCAGAGTGTCTAAACTGGGGCGGATATAATCATTTGATTGCCAGTTATAATCATCCGCTGTGGAAACGCCACCAGCACCAATTTCTACCCGTGTTTTGCCATTACTCAATCTTCTTGTGAATGGATCGGGTAACCTGCTACCATTTATTAATAAATATTCATACTCATACTGCCCAAAGGATAGATCTAATTCTGTCCACCAAATATCCGATTGTTCGGAGTCACGTTTCATAACAATTGCATTTGATACTTCCCCGGTTTCACCCGGTGCAGTGACTATTACTTGCATTACAGGTTGAGCAGGTGCATAAACTGCCAGTATCATTTCATTATTAATCCAATTTGGGCCCAATTTTACATTTTCAGGCAATGGCTCCACTTCTACCGAAATTGCAGGAAAATCTAAAAGGACATATTCAATTTCGTTAATTATTGCTGTGATATTGTAGGCTTCAAAAATACTTTTGGGAGGACTAAATCCAACATAAAATATATTATCTGCTGACAAATATTCCATTCCATCTGATGAATCTGAACCTGCGATATATTCTAAACCATTAATACTATCATTTGCAAAAATGCCCACACTCATTCCATCAACCATACCATCATCATTTATATGTCTAACAGGTTGAAAAAATAAGGGATCAGTACAATTTAAAATAGAATTGTCATATCCATCCGTTGTTACATTGGGATTTAGCGGATCGCTTATCCATTGCCAATCAGTTCCAGATTCATTATAATGATAATGAATTTTATATAAATACTGAGAGCCAATATTTAAAGAATAAGTTCGTTTATAGGCATCAATAGCTTCATCATAATTCATTAAACTAGGAGCATTGGGACTTATCATTCCATTAGAATTTGGTCCCCAATCTTCATTGTCACCAGGTGGCATCGTGCCCGGAACAAAAATACGAATAAACTCTTCCCCTGGATGAGTGACATATCTAAATGTTACATCCAAAGATTGTGGTAATAATTGTCCGCTTAATAGCCCAATTAAAAGGATTTTTTTCATAAACGTACTTCTTTAGATAAGTGCCGGTACCAAAACCAATACAATCCAGCAGAAAGAACAACGAGTAATCCAAAAAGATTAAACACATTTGACCATTGTTTCATGACGATCATCATACCTGTTAGGAACAAAACGACCTGCCACGGGACCGCAAAGAATATTGCAATAATATCACGCCGATTTTCTTCATTTATTTGGTTCAATACATCTGGTGGTATTTCGGTACGAACAGACCCCCAAAAACCAAATGGCCGCGTAACCTTATAAAAATTGGAAAGTACAGCGCTCTCTGTGGGAGGCGTTAAATACGTCCCAAGAATACAACCTACCAGCGATGAACCACTGGCAATTAAAAATGAATTATATTCCGCAATTGGGCCACCAAATGCTTTTGTTAAAACTGCAGCAGCCATTCCCACAGCTGTTCCTATTGCAAACCCATAGCCATTAAAGCGCCACCAGTACCATCGAATTACTTGTGGAATAAACATGCCTGCACCTATTCCCATCGTAATCCAGCCCCAAATTTCATTGATATTGGTAATTGTTAAACTGAACAATAGTGCTAGTAAAACAATGACCAAGGAGGCTAATCGACTTTGAAGAATCAAATCTTTTTCACTGGCATTTGGTCTTAAATAAGTTTGATATAAGTCTTTTACCCAGTAGGCAGCACCTGCATTTACTGTGGAGTCAAAGGTAGACATAGCAGCCGCCATGAGGCCGGCAATTAATAATCCCTTCACACCAACAGGAATATAGTTTTTAATGACGGTTGGTAAGACAAGTTCGGGATCAGCAATAACTGTTCCGGTCTCTATACCATGATAAATACCCAACATGGCAAAGGACGCAATTAAAGGCCATCGAAATGCTAAAAGCACAGTCCAAAAAAGTGATAATAATCCAGCTTCTCTATCACTCTTTGCTGCAAAATATCGTTGCAGCATATAACCTCCAGCACCACTTGCACCTTCAAGTGTTACTTTAAATAAATAGAACATAATAGCTATTCCAAAAAGGTTATAAATTGAAAAAGTGGATCCTTCAGGCATATTCATTTCTTGGGGGGGTGTCATCCGGGACCATTCTGCCAATGTTGTTTTAATAGCTGTAAATGAACCATCCATCATTGGGACAGAAACTAGAAATTCATCAGGTAAGTCCACCGTTGTCATTGCCAAAACTGATATATAAATAATAACACCAAAAATAAATATTCCTTGAAAAACATCAGTCCAGACTACTCCATATAGCCCACTAGCTAATGTATATGTCATCGCAAGAATAATCATTAAGATGGAAGCATAGAGTGGTTCTATACCCAAAAAATCTCCTACAAATTTTCCGGCACCAATGACAAAATAAGTAACCATAGCTACTGTCATAATAATGGCAGCAATGGCACTAATTATACGTGCAACATCGCCTTCTTTTTTAGTTCCGAATCGAAAATGCATCCATTCCGCCTGGGTCATCACTTGAGACCTGCGGTTCCATTTTCCCATAAAGACCATGAGAAAAGCCATGATCAATGTAACCCCACCTCTTATTTCAATAAAAAATCCTTTTGTTCCAAGGGCATAAATAAATGCTGTATTTATCATGGTACCAGCAATATCAGTATTCGAGGCCATCCCAGATGCGCCCAATGCCCACCAAGGTAAATTTCTATTTCCTAGAAAATATGAATCAATACCAGCAGACGCTTTTTTTTGCATAACTAGACCAACCACAACAATCGCTGATAAATAGACGACAATAATTATAATATCAATTGTAGCCATATGTTATTTCCCTTGATAATATTTTTGGTGGTATTCTTCGATCATTCGATGTGCTGTAAAATCAACCCCTGTTTTAATAGCTTCTTTCATGATAGAGATCCATTTAACTCTTTCATTATAATACGTAGGAATCACTTGATTCTCTAGCACAGAATATAGATGATTTGCATCTTTCTCGTCATCAGGATGTTCAGGGTCCCCTACCGACCAACCATTCACACCATCTCTACAACCTTCTGCCCACCAACCATCCAAAACGGACAGGTTTGGAACACCATTCAGGGTTGCTTTCATGCCACTGGTACCCGATGCTTCATTAGGCCGAAGAGGTGTATTTAACCAAATGTCCACGCCGGAAGTGATCATGCGCCCCAGCCACATATTATAATTTTCAAGAAAAATGATTTTTACTTTTCCGATCATGGATTTTGAATTCTCCACAATTTGTCGAATCAATTCTTTCCCTGCAGCATCATTGGGATGGGCTTTTCCGGAAAAAACGATTTGTAATTTCCCTTCTCCGATAGATTGTAACCGTTCCAGGTCATGAAATATTAATTGGGCACGTTTATATGTGGCGGATCTACGAGCAAACCCAATGGTTAGCGTATTTCCATCCAATGCTTTTGAAACTTGTGAATTGGCATATCCCAATAAATAATTTTTTCTAATTTGGTGAGCTTCTAATAAAATATCATCGGGGATTTTATCTATCTCCAATAAAACTTCAGGGTTTGTTCTCCAATTTGGTAAATATTGATCATACAATCTTTTGAAAGGGCTCCCCATCCAATACGAATGATGAACACCATTTGTAATGTATCCAATATTCGTCCAAGGAAATTGATCCTGAGCTACTTGACCATGTAACTGCGAGACTCCATTCGCCGATCGACTAAAGTATAATCCAAGTTCAGTCATATGAAGACGGCCATTTTGAACAAGTGATGGCAATTCCAAATTTTCAGGCAACAATCCACGTAATAATTTTTTAGCGCGTGATTCTGCAAAGTGATCATGCCCTGCAGGAACTGGTGTGTGTGTTGTAAAATGACATAGAGATTTTACTTTTTCAACATTTCCATCAAATTTTTCCATAAGATCCAAGACTAAAAATGAACAATGCCCTTCATTCATATGGTACGTTTTAATCTCATTTTGTCCTAATTCTTCCAGAAGTTTAGTTCCACCAAAGCCAAGAATTGCTTCCTGAAGAATTCTGTGATCTTTGTCTCCAGAATACAAACGTAAAGTGATATTTCTATCATCACCAAAATTTTCTTCTACATCTGTGTCCAAAAAATAAAGTGGAATTGTGTGACCACCATGCCCCACATAATCAAATTGATAAGCTTGAACCCATACATTCCTTTCCCGAAGGCGGAGTGTAAATTTTACATCCAATTTTTTTAACAATGGATGTGGATCAAACCGAGGGTAGGTTTCAGTCTGAATACCGTCTTCATCTATACGTTGTTTAAAATATCCTTCTCTGTAGAGAAGTGTAATTGCACACATATTTAACCCAATATCGCCGGATGCTTTAATATGATCTCCTGCTAAAACACCTAATCCCCCGCTATAAGTTGGCAAACTAGATGATATCCCAATTTCAGCTGAAAAATAAGCTATGTCATATTTCTTATTCATGTTCTATTAGAATTCTCTGTTAATTGTCGTAAATGTTGCTTTATTTCTTGAGTTAACATGCCAGGGGACATACGCCATTCCCAATTTCCACCAACTGTTCCAGGTGTATTCATTCGTGCTGATGAATCTAATCCCAACACATCTTGCATAGGAATTATAGATGTATTTGCATTTGCATTAAGTGTGAATTCTACCATTTTCCAATTCACATCATGTCCATCTAAGTTTAAAACGTTTTTTGCATGCTGTCGTTCGTTTAAAAATTCCTGTTCAGATTGTGTTGATCCATTTTCAAATTCAGCATTGTACCAACCAATGGACGTATCATTATCATGTGTACCTGTATAAACAACTGTATCTTCACTCATTGGATCAAACGGATGCCCATTCCCAAATGACATTTGAAGAATCTTCATCCCAGGTATTCCGAATTTTTCCCTTAATACATCAGCATCTTTGGACGCTTCACCTAAATTTTCTGCTAAGATTGGTTTTCTCCCAATTTGGTTCGTAATAGCATTAAATAAAGTTCTCCCCGGCCCCTTCACCCAATAACCCCGATTACCATTATCATCTTCTGCAGGTATTTCCCAAAATTTTACAAATCCATTAAAATGGTCAATTCGAACAATATCAACTCTTTGGAATAAATGTGTGATTCTGGAGGTCCACCATTCAAAATTATTTTTCCTATGTTCTACCCAATCATAAATTGGATGACCCCAGTTTTGACCTGATTCTATAAAAAAGTCTGGTGGGCATCCTGATTGGACTGTCATATTGCCATTATTAGATAGTTTGAATAATGACTGATTAGCCCACACATCTGCACTATTGAATGAAACATAAATGGGTATATCACCAATTATTTGAATTCCTTTTAAATTGGCATAGGATTTTAGTTCTGCCCATTGGCAATCAAATAAATATTGAAGAATCTTTATATCATCTAATTCTTGAGAGTGGCTCTCTTGGATTTGACTAAGTAAATCTTTAGAAAAGGTTTTATAATTTGAATTCCAATTAATCCAATTTTCACTGTTATGGATTTTTTCTAAAACATTAAATACAGAATAATTTTGTAACCAAGATTCATTTTGATTACAATAATCTAAAAACTGTTTAAATTGTAATTTTGATCTATTATTTCGAAAGGATTTGGCAGCTTTCGCCATTAAACCCAAACGCCATTTTTTAATTAAATCAAATTCAACTAAATCAGAATTAAACTCTGGTGCCATTCCTAAATCATCTGCACTGAGCCAACCATCTCGAACTAATAATTCCAGACTTATAAGTAGTGGATTATTTGCAAAGGCAGATTCAGCACTATATGGACAATTATATTTATCGGGTGGATTTGAAGGTAAAATTTGCCAAAGACTCTGCCCCATTTCAGATAAATCATCGATAAACTGAGATGCCGATGGCCCAATTTCACCAATCCCATATTTTCCAGGAAGAGATGTAATATGTAATAAAATGCCGCTTTTTCTATCCATTGTTAGTAAGGATGGTTCGCTCTTAAGGTTTTTTATAACAAACGATTAGTAACTCATCTATGAGTAACTAACAATATTGCCAAAAAGAATCATAGGAGTCAAGGTTGAATCAAGGTTGATTTGCTAGGATTTGATCAAACGATCAAGATCGAGGTCCGGACGTTTCATAATCCGTTTTACAATAGGGTTCGGATCAAAGCCAAGTCTTTGCCCTGCAAGTGTAATATCCAAAATAATATGATTAGCGGCAATTTCAATAATAGCTTCATTTTTAGTGTAGATAGAACGACTTTCGTCGGTTTCCTTAGCACTTCCCATGATGGTAGAAGAATGGTCCACAACAAGGATTACCTTGGGGGTCCATATCTTTCTCAATTTTTCTTCATCTAATTCGTATGATATGGTTTTTCCAATCTGTTTATCTAAACTGCAAAATGAAAAAAGTGTAATAGCTAAACCTCGTTCTTTTGCTGCGATTAAATCTTTCTGAATTGCTTTAATTTCACGAGGCCAGCCACTCATAAAAATTTTATCTTCTGCATTATTTATATTTTCTCGCATCTTCAAAATAAGATTTCGATATCCATGTAAATGCCAAAAATCAAATGCATCATCATCCAGATCAATTTTTCCAATGGTCTCCTTTAACTGATCTAATCGATCCTGATGGGAGTGGTCAAAATGTTCTAATAATGATGAAGGTGCTAATGGTATAAATTTTTTCGGTGATTCGCCGACAGAATTCACAATCCCAATTGTTTCCAAGCGATTCAATATCGAATAAATCGCTGACCTGGGAATACCCGATTGAGAACTAATTTCGTATCCGGTTGCTGGGTTATATTTCAACAATGCCACGTAGGCTTTTGCTGCATTTGCTGATAATCCAAAATGCTGTAATAATTCTATTAATTTTGACATAATGCTGAAAAATTCATTATTTAATTTAAGTGTAACTCTGCCATGAGTTACCAAATTATTTAAAATAAATTTCATCAATATTGTGAAAACCGATTTTTGTATTGATTAATAATTCACATTATTCTTGTTTTTGAAAATGAAATATTGGCATTACATTCCTCCCAACAATTTCGTCACTACTGGATGAGTTACTATTAATTAATGAAATATTTAATCCCATCTTTAATATTTATTACAACCCTATCCTTTGCTAACGGGTTTCAACCTGAATGGGCAAAAGGTGCGGTATGGTATCAGATTTTCCCTGAAAGATTTAATAATGGAGACCCTAGTAACGACCCCGATATTTCATCTTTAGAAGGAACCTGGCCGTATGAGGAGCAAACTAGTTGGAATATTACACCTTGGACTTCTGATTGGTACGAATTCCAACCATGGGAAAAAGAGAATGGATTGGATTATCGTTATCAATTCCAATTAAGACGATACGGTGGTGACTTACAAGGAATAATAGATAAGTTAGATTATTTGAAGGATTTAGGCATTGATGCAATTTATCTTAATCCTGTTTTTGAATCTCCATCATCCCATAAATATGGTGCAAAATATTTTCATCATATTGATAATAATTTTGGACCAAATCCATCTGAAGATGTCAAAATTTGGAAATCAGAAAATCCTGAAGATCCAAGTACCTGGCAATGGACTTTTGCGGATAAACTTTTTTTACAATTAATTCAAGAAGTTCATTCGAGAAATATGCGAATTATTATTGATGGTGTCTTTAACCATGTTGGTATTCCATTCTGGGCTTTACAGGATGTTAAAAATAACGGTGAAAAAAGTTCATATTCTGATTGGTTTAATATTATCAGCTATGATAACCCTGACACTCCTGAGAATGAATTTGATTATGAAGGTTGGTATGGAATCAAAGATTTAGCAGAGTTTAAAGAAAATTTGGACGGTCCACTTCCTGAAATCAAGAATCATTTTTTTGCTATAGTACGGAGATGGATGGATCCCAATAACGATGGTGACCCATCTGATGGTATTGATGGGTGGCGACTTGATGTGGCTGAACTTGTTAATATCAATTTCTGGAAAGAATTTAATGGCTGGGTTAAGGAAATAAACCCTGATGCTTATATAAATGGTGAAGTTTGGTGGGAAGATCATCACAATAATAAAATGTTCAATGCTGCACCTTGGATAAAAAGTGATGTCTTTAACAGTGTCATGAATTATCGATTTGGAGATGCTTGTTTTAAATTCTTTATTGATGAGAAAAAACAAGTTTCTGCTAAAAAGTTTGATCGTTTACTCCATAGTGTAATCAAAGATTATGAGTATGAAAATGTATTACATTTACAAAATATGGTTGATAGTCATGACACGGAAAGGCTTGCAACTGCTATAATGAACCCTGATCGTTGGATTGACCATGATGGTGGAACTTGGAAAAATTGGGATTTTCAAATTCAAATGCCTGGAAAAAATGAGAGACAATTACAAAAAACTATTATTACACTTCAATTTATTTATCCGGGCGCACCATTAATTTACTATGGTGATGAAGCAGGCATGTGGGGCGCTGACGATCCTGATTGCCGAAAACCTATGGTATGGCCCGAAAATACCTATGACTCTGAAATTGCTCATCCATGTGATAATTTAAAAGATTGTGACGGCAAACGCCCCCTTAACGAAGTCACCTTTAATGATGATATATATAATCACTATCGGGATTTAATCCATATAAGAAAAAACAATTCTGCTTTAACTCATGGTACTTTCAAGACAACTTATATAAATAATCGAAAAAAAATTATTAGCTTTGAACGAGCCTATGGAAATAACAGAATTCTTTCAGTGTTTAACGGCAGCAAAAATGGAGTGGAACTGACAGATAAAATGTTTCCCGGAAAAATGGAAGACTGGAAATTAATTAAGGGAAATGAAACTAAAATATTAAAGGGTAAGGATGCGAATATTTTTATCGCTCGCTAGTATTTGCCTTATCACATTTTTCTCTTGTGAAAGGATCAATTCTCCGGTTCTCGCCACAGTGGATGAGTTTGAAATCTTACTAAATGACTTTAAACAACCTTATCAGGAATTTTTATTTAAAACACATCAAAAAGATAATCTTGCAAATAGACACTCTTATCTGAATTCCATTATCGATGAAAAATTAATTCTTGATTATAGTGACAATATTGGGATCTCAGAAAATCCGCAAATTGTCCTGAAAAAAGATCGGGCCTACAAGCAGCTTCTTTTAAACACTTACTACAATTCAAAGATTATTCAAAAAATAAAGGTCACAGACAGTGAACTGAGACTGCTTTTTACATATTATAAAATAAGACTTCATATTAGACATCTATATGCTGTTGACCTTGAAACCATTAGGAAAATAGATGAGCAACTCAAATCAGGAGTGCAGTGGGAAATGTTAGCAAAAAGATATTTTGATGATCCAATTCTTAAAGAAAATGGCGGTGATATTGGCTGGTATAAAATGGGCGAATTGGATCCATCTTTTGAGATAGTAGCATTTGACTTAGAGGACGGGGAAATTTCAGATCCTGTGAAAACCAGCACTGGTTTCAGCATCATCCAGGTACTGGAAAAAGAGAAAGATATATTCCTTACAGAAAAAGAGTATCAGCTTAATAAGGATTGGCTGAA
>Ga0207966_1001850_pt1 | contig 11226 bp, 11 predicted proteins | sample Knorr_S23_td_NAD_FD_185611 | JGI IMG/M metagenome (GOLD analysis project Ga0207966, IMG submission 185611) | Marine microbial communities from Southern Atlantic Ocean transect - Knorr_S23_td_NADW_ad_2500m_LV_B (SPAdes) (version 2) | ecosystem: Environmental > Aquatic > Marine > Oceanic | place... | reverse complement strand
GGCCTATGGCTGGGGCGGGACGGCAAGTACCTGGTCTGCGATTACAAGGCCACCGCGAAAAACGGGGAGGTCAGCCTGGATGCCGATTGGCAGATCTCATACAAGCGACAGATGGAAATTTATCAGTGGCTGTTACGCAGAAATGGTCTCGAGGTGAGTGACCGTGGCTGGTTCGTCTATTGCAACGGTCGCCGGGATCTTGCCGACTTCAATGAGCGTATTGAGTTCAAGGTCAAACTCCTGCCATATGACGGCAACGACGACTGGGTAGAAGGTGTACTTAAGGATGCGGCCGCTACGTTGCACAAAGATGAATTGCCGGAACCAGAATCCGATTGCGAATTCTGTCGCTATCGGCGGGAAGCGGCGGAGCGAGAAACAGGGGCGCTCGATCAAGAATACCGTATGCCAGAGTCCTGAGAGCCGGGGTCGTTTTCTTGGGATTTCTGATTGATTTTTCTTTTCGGCTGGCTGCGTTAACTGCGAATCCACTGCGGGCATCAGCCGTCGCGTGCAGTTCGTCGTTTTCGAACGCGGATGAATCTTGCTGTGATCAAAAGGATGACGATGCCAGCGTAGGTGCCGGCCCAGCCATAATGGCTGCGGACCATCAATAGATAGTGAATCGCAGCCAGACCGGCCGCTGCATAGACCCACAGATGTAAAACACGCCATTTTTGCCGAAGCCAGCGTATCGCGGCGCGGTTTGAGGTTGCCGCCATGGCCGCAAGGATCAGCCAGGCACAGAAGCCAACTACAATGTACGGGCGCTCCCGCAGTTCCTCTCCCAGGCGGGCCAGGTCCCAGCCGAGCAGAAAGGTGATAAAGAACAGGAAGTGGCAGGTGGCATAGCTGAAGACCCATAAACCAACTGCTCTGCGGTAGCGATGGAGTGTGGGCCACTGAGTCCAATTTGCCACAATAGGCAATAGCAACACCACAAGCAGAAGATTAAAAGTCCAGATTCCACTCTCCCAGATCAGGGTTTTCTCTGGATCAACTCCGAGTCGGTTGTTGAACCAGCCAGCTAGAAGCAGAAGAGCCGGTGTAGCGCACGCACCGTGAACGAAGAGGCGAATCACCGATATTGTTTTTTTTCGCCAAGATAGAGATGAGCGACCGCGTCGGCGTAGCCGTTGTATGGGCGGGATGGCATGCGGGTAATGTCTCCCTCGCCCCATATACGGCGCTCCGTTGCTTGGCTCCAGCGTGGATGATCGATGTCAGGATACACGTTGCTGTACCACCCGTATTCCCGGGGGTTGGTCAGATTCCAGGTCGCGGGCGGTTGCTCTTCAGTGAAGGTGATTCGCACAATAAATTTGGTCGATTTGAAACCGTACTTCCAAGGCAGTGTGATTCGAAAAGGCATGCCGTTTTGCGGTAACTGGCGGTCGCCATAGACACCAAACGTGGCAAAGGCGAGCGGATGCATGGCTTCTTGCAGTGTGAGCGCTTCCACGTACGGCCACTCGAGTGAACTGAAAAGGGATGCTTGCCCAGGCATTTCTTCTGGTCGCAGCACGCTTGTAAATGCGACGTAGCGGGCGGACCCCATCGGTTCGACCGCCGCGAGGATGTCGCGAAGCGGGCGACCGTTGTAAGGAATGACCATCGACCAGGCTTCCACGCAACGAAAGTCATAGATGCGTTCTTCTAGTTGATTGAAGGGCGTGCCCATCAGATCATCAACATCGAACGTTCCGGGTCGATGGCATAGACCGTCGATGGTTACCGTCCAGGGTCGCATTTGGAAATCACCGGATCGTTGGGCGGGATCGGATTTGTTCCAGCCAAATTCGTAGGCGTTGTTATAGTGAGTCGCTGCGTACTTCGTAGTGATGCGTCTCTCGGCTAGATTTATAGGTGAGTGGTCTGAAGTCGAGGGGGCAGGTTCCTCAATAGTGAGTTCATCCGAAGGAGCCTGCGCTGCGCGAGCAGACATACGTCCTCGGTATCTCAGCGCGCTAAAACTACCCAGCGCGGCAAGCCCAAGTGCTCCCGCGATGAATTTACGGCGTTTGTAGACAGACTGATCAGTTACCCGGACCACTTGCGAAATCTCTCTGGTTACAGATGGACGCTCATTATGCGCTGATTTTTCGTTTCGGGGGATGAAAATTCTTCATGTCTTCGAAGTGCGCGGCCCTGAAACTCCGACTAGATTTGAAGTTCGCGTTGCGCAACAGATTGATACTGCGATGCAGAATAATTACAAGTGGATTAGAAGTCAGTGGGCATCCACTCTGGTGTGTGAGACGGGTCTCCATCTTAAGATAGCATCGTGACTTCCAAAGATCCGAACACGAATTCCGATCTCAGCGTCTTCGAGCGGATCATGGATTGGCTGGGTCTCGGAAAAAGGACGCAGTTGCCAGAACGCTGAACGGCAGCACTCGGCGCACTGCTTGCCGTGCTGGCCGTTTTCTTGGCAAGTGGATGGGCGCTTGGCGAAGAGAATCTCGTGGTCGCAACCTCTATGGGGTTTTCCGCTGTCTTGTTGTTCTCCACACCGCACAGCCCTTTGTCACAACCTTGGCCTCTCGTGGGTGGGCATGTCTTGGCGGCGACTGTAGGTGTGGCGTGTGCATCGTTTCTAGGGACGGGCCTGCTGTCAGCAGGTTTGGCAGTGGGGATTGCAGTGCTTGTGATGCAGTGGACAAGAAGTACGCATCCCCCCGCAGGAGCCACGGCGCTTGCTGCGGTAATCGGTGGAGATGCCGTGACCGCCTTAGGTTGGTCGTTCGTGTTGAAGCCCGTGTTGTTGAACGCCATCCTATTGCTAATTCCTGGTTTGGTTTTTAACTGGCCGCGAAAATCGCATCGATATCCCGTCCGTGCGGCAGATACAGTCAATCGGGACAACCCTTGAAATAATCGAGCTCTGCTCGATCTTTTCTATTGTCAACCACCACGCACGAGGCTTTGGGAAGAGGCGTCTAGACCTACTAACACTATTTCCAACTCCTGAATTCAGATTCCCGCAATCGGAATTTCTTGAGGGGCTCGATGACTGAGGTATTGGGCGCCGTCCTCGGTAATCACAATGTTCTCTTCGTGTACGAGTTGTTTCCCAGGAGTGAACTCCATGCCGGGTTCGAGAGTTAGCACGACACCGGGTTCAAGCACTGCATTGTCGCCCGGTTTTACCGACGGCCATTCGGTGAGCTGCATACCAAGGCCGTGCCCCATCCGCCCTACGCTGTTACCGAGCGCACCACCTTCGTCGAGTTCTCTCCACATGGCGGCCCAAACGTCAGAAGTGGTCGCGCCGGGGTGTGCGGCAGCAAAGCCCGCGTCGGTCGCGTGGAAAATGACCTCATGGGCTTTGCGAGTATCGTCGGGGATTCGTCCGAACGCCAAGTTCCGATCGAAGTCACAGAAATAACCATCGTAGGTTGTTCCAGTATCGATTATTAGCACATCGCCGTCACTGAGTAGACGATCCGTTGGGCCCATAATGATGCTGCTATAACCACCTAGACCAGAACCTGCGACCAAATACGGTATGCTGTCGGCGCCGCGCTGGAGAAGGTCAATTTTCATACGTCGACAGATCTCAATTTCAGACTCACCAGGCGAGCTGGTTTGTGCAATCTCTACAAAAGCGTTGGACGTTATCTCACACGCCATAGCGATTTTTTCAATTTCGGCCGGCGACTTGACGAACCGTAGTTGATGAAGCAAAAGCGCACAATCTGAGATGGTAAAAGCGATTCGCTGTGCAAGGGATTCGTAATCTGCTACAGGCATGCGCAGCACGCTTTGAGTCCCAAGCGCAACGCCTAAGTGCCCGAAACGGGAGGGCAATGCATTTAGGGCATCGGCTAGGAGCGAGATCCCATCGTCTTCAGGTCGTGGCGATGGCCAGGTGCGAATGTCTTCTATCCAAGTGGATTGCATGCCCGTGGCACCGATTTCTGGAATCACTGCGATGGGCCTACTGGTCGCAGGCACGACCACGAACCAGGGGCGGGTTGGGCTTTCAAAGAACTGGGTGTGGAATCCCGTGAAGTAACGAACCTCGGGTTCCGTGGTAAGAAGGAGAGCATCCAGTTGCGCGGCGCGCATTGCAACTTGTGCCCGGACGGTGCGCTGCTCGAACTCTATTTGCTCGAACCCGCGCTGGATCTGTCGCACCGTATCAATTCTATCGTCTGTCATTCGAGAGGCTTCTGGTCGGTTTTGCGTCAGGTTTGATTCTCAACTGTGGACTTGTGGTGGTTCAAACAATTTCTCTAGAAAATTCAGAAACCAGTCATGCATCGGGCCATCATGCAAGGTCGCGAGAGTATCCTGCTGTTCTTTTGTTTGGGCGCCGGGCCGGCCCCACGGCGCCCAATCGGAAGTTTGCCAGCGCTGCAGCGTAGTGAGCGTACATTCCGGGTGAAATTGCAGCCCGTACGCGTTCTCGCCAAAGGCGAATGCCTGGTTTGGGTAGGAATTTCCCTGGGCGAGGAGTCTTGCTCCTTCAGGCAGTTCGAAACCGTGGTAGTGGCACTGCATGACGTAAAGCTCACCCGATAAGAAATGCTCCGTTGTATCGACCGAGCGGATGGGGTAGTACCCGAATTCGTGCAAACCGGCATCGTGGGGACCGACTTTGGCACCAAGGGTATGGGCGATCAGTTGACCTCCCAGACATAGACCCAAGAGGGGAATATCGTTATTGAGGCAGCGGTCGATCCAGCGCATCTCGGCGGTGAGGTAAGGGTGCTGATCTTGTTGGTCTACGTTCTGTCCACCGCCATAGATTACGCTGCCAGCCAGATCATCTAGCGATGTCTCGAGATCATCCCCATTCCACGGGTGTCGCCAGTCGAGTTCGAAGCCAAGCTCAGCAAGGTGCGCGGAAGCCCGGTCATCGTGTGGTTCCGGGTTATGCTCAATGAGAAGGATCCGCTTGCCCATAGCCTCGCAGCAGACTCCAGCTCAGACTGGCAGCCGATACAGGGCGCCGTAACCGCTGATTTCGTCGTCGATACCTGCGAGCCGCAAACTGTGCCATATGATGGCGTGGTTCGAGGACGTGACCGGCTTGCCAAGTTCTTGTTCGATCTCCTCTACCACGTCGGTGAGACGGAGACTGGTGCAGGAGAGAAAAACCCCATCCACCTCGTCGCGCCGCCCGATTTCAAAAACCGCTTGTCGGATACTGGTCGCGTTGATGCGGGCGGCGCGGTTGTCGTCTTCCTCGTTGAACGAACCGAAAACTGGTACTTCAAAACCATTCTTTTGGATGTAATCACGCATGAAAAGATTGATGTCGTCCCGGTAGGGCGTCAATACGCCAATTTTTTGCAGGCCAAGAGCGCGAAACGCCGCAAACGCCGCGGTGATCGGGGTGGTCGGTATCGCTTCCGGACGCCCCGCGCGGATTCGTTCGAACACCCGTTCTTCCCCGATCACCATCGAGGCTGAAGTGCAGCCATAGGCCATCACGTCAAACGGCACGCCTGGCAGGATCAACGCTGCGCGATCGGAGATATGATCCTCCATGGCTTGCAAAGTCTCGGGCGTAATCGTCGGAGAGTTTGGGATCCGTGATTCGTAAAAGGCAACGCCTGGCATATTCACAATCTGACGAAATTCGTATTCGATCGTGTGGTCGGTAGCCAGCACGATGACACCAATCCGAGCCCGCGCACCGATGCCCGCATCGATGTCGAAAGGGATCTTACGGATGTTAAGAAATCCATCCTGATGATCGATCTGCATAGCCATGTTCAGTCTCTCGCGCTCGTCAGCGTCATGCCCTCACGTGGAATTTCAGGGGGACGGCCTGCAACAAGGTCAGCCAGGATTTTGGCCGAGCCACAGGCCATGGTCCAGCCCATGTGCCCGTGGCCGGCGTTCAACCAGAGATTCGGGAATCGGGTGCGGTCAATGTACGGCAGCCCGGTTGGGGTCATTGGGCGCAGGCACGCCCAGTATTCCGGCGCACTGTAATCAGCCGCTTCGGGTAGCAGTTCTCGGGTTTTTTCCAGCATGATTCGAAAATCATTCGGTTGAAAAGACGTGTCATAGCCACTGATCTCAGCGGTGGCTGTGATTCGAAAGTGATCGCCCATCGGGCAGTAGGCAAGCAGATGGTCTTCATCGACACCACCGAGTTTTGGCGGCCGGTGTGAAGGTCCGATTGGCAGGGTTACGGAATAACCCTTGACCGGATAAATCGGCAGGCGGATCCCGAGCGGGCGGACGAGTTCGGGGCTGTGCACGCCCAACGAGAGCACAAATGCGTCCCCTTCAATCGGGCCTGTCGGGGTGTCTACTGCTGTGATCGTCCCGGATTCCGATAGGAACCCTCGGACCGGGGTGTTCATCTGGAACGTCGCACCGTTTTCCTGGCACACGGCAGCGAGCGCCTGCGTGAAAAGGCGGGCATCCCCGCTTTCGTCGGACGGGCAGTAAAGGGCTCCAGCAATCTTATCTTTGGCATCGCTCAGGCCTGGATCGAGCTCGATCAAACCCTCGGGGTCAAGTGCTTCTATCTTGAGACCAAAGTTTTTAAGGAGTTCTGATTTTTTTGCCGCTGCAGCAAAACTGGATCTCGAAAGATAAAAGTACACTAGACCGCCCGCCTGACCTTCGTAAGTGACTGATGTTTCCTCTACGACTTGATTAAGGCATTGTTGCGAATAGTGGCAGAGGCGAACCTTGCGCTCGGTGTTGATGTGAGCGCGCGCGTGGTTGCACTGGCCAAGAAATGCCATGATCCAGCGCCATTGGCGAAAATCCAGTTGTGGCCGGAAGCGGATCGCCTGGTCGTTGCGCCAGAGCGACCGCAACATCATTCCCGGTGCTGACGGAGAAGCCCAGGCAAATGCGTGGCCGGGCGCAACCAGCCCGGCATTTGCATAACTGGAAAAATTTGCCGATTCAGATCCGCGGTCGACGACAACGACTTGGTGGCCATCGCGAAGCAGTTCCCACGCACTGGTGACGCCGGCAAGGCCGGCTCCAAGAACGACAAACCGCACGATCGAAAATCCGTCAGTCGGTGGCAGCGATAACCGCGATCTCGACTGTGAATTGGGGTGCTGCGAGTCGAGCTTCTACGCAGGCTCGAGCTGGCGCGTCGCCAGGCGAAACCCAGGCGTCCCAAATACCATTCATCTCGTTAAATTCATCCATGCTGGCGAGCCATATCGTCGCCGACAGCAGCTTTGATTTATCGCTGCCGGCTTCCGCAAGAAGGCGATCGATTCGCTTCAAGATATCGCTCGTTTGGTCGGCGACCGGTGTGCCGGGTGCGTCGCGTGCAACCTGTCCAGCCACATAGATCGTGTTGCCATGGGTCACGACTTGGCTCATCCGCTCGTTTGTATCAATTCTTTGAATGCCCATGTATTTCTCCCGATGAAATCCAAGAACAAGAGCTTACCTTGCTGGTTTTCAGTTGATTTGTTAATGGTCCGATACGGGTCATTGTAGCTTGAGACCGCTAATTTTCGCAGATTCTTTAATCCCGATTTCAGCAGCGCGTCAGGCCCTGGTCTTGGGCGCGAGGTCATCCACATTTACAGGAATTTTTCCGCTCGCTACACTGAACTCCACCGATGGCATCGCAGTCCGGTGCTGGGCATAGATCATCCTAGAGGAGTATCAACGTGGCTGATACAGATATCGACAGCGCAAAAGATTATCAAGTTGATGTGCCAGTGCGCACCGAGCCTTTTTTTCTGAAGGGTTCAAATCATCTCGATTGGGGCATCAAAAACCGCCTGTCACAGATCTTTAACCCTGTGTCAGGGCGTACTGTGATGCTCGCATTTGATCACGGGTATTTTCTCGGGCCCACTTCCGGACTCGAGCGAATCGATTTGAGCATTGTACCTTTGACACCATACGCTGACACCTTGATGTTGACTCGGGGAATCTTGCGTACCTTGATTCCTCCTTCTTATGCCGGTGGCATTGTATTGCGGTCTAGTGGGGGCCCGAGCATCCTCAAGGAACTTTCGGATGAGGAGATTGCGATCAGTATCGATGAGGTCATTCGCTTGAATGCTGCAGCGATGGCGGTGCAGGTGTTTGTTGGCGGGGAGTATGAGACCAAGTCGATCCACAATTTGACACGCCTGGTAGACCTGGGTAATCGGCATGGAATTGCAACACTTGGAGTGACAGCAGTGGGTCGTGAATTGGTACGTGACGCCAATTACATTCGGCTTGCGACACGAATTTGTGCAGAACTCGGTGCAACTTACGTCAAGACCTATTATGTGGAGGAAGATTTCGATACGGTAGTCGCAGCTTGTCCGGTTCCAATTGTGATTGCTGGGGGTAAGAAGTTACCGGAACGAGATGCGTTGGAGCTTGCATTCAATGCAGTCGAACAGGGGGCCTGTGGGGTCGACATGGGTCGGAATATATTTCAGTCCGAATGCCCGATAGCAATGATCCAGGCAGTGCGCAGGGTAGTGCACGACAATATCAGGCCGCAGGAAGCGTACGAGTATTATTTGGAACTTCGAGATCAAAATCATTCCGAACGCTCGTAATGATCAACGGTCGTAATTGGTTGCTGCTTGGGTATCAGCATCGCGTTTTATAGCGCTCCATGAAGAACCGCTGGTCTGATAGCGAAGCGGAGGCACTGGTATCACGATACGGTCGTGACTATTCCAGGGAACTCATTCTTCGGAGCTATTCAGGACGGCTGCTGGGTTCAGAAAAGTCACTGGTTTTGCACGGCGGCGGCAATACCTCCCTCAAGGGTGAGTATCCTAGCGTCCACAGCAAGTCCTGCAGAGCATTGTTCATCAAGGCGTCTGGATTTGACTTGGCCGCTATAGAGCCTGAAGACCACGTCGCTGTTGATATGCGGCGGCTAGAGTCTGTCGCGATGCTGGATGACGTCTCTGATCGGGCAATGTTGAACGAACTATTGGCCAGTCGATTGGATCAGGGCGCACCGGCGCCTTCAATCGAAACGTTAGTGCATGCCGTACTGCCGGGTCGATTTGTCGACCATACTCATGCCGATGCAATTTTGGCGCTGACCAATCAAGAAGACGGTGAAGACCATGTGCGTCGGGCGCTAGGAGATGGTGTAGCGGTTTTGCCGTACGTGAAGCCTGGGTTCCCTCTGGGTCGGCAAGCAGCACAGGTCCTGTCCGACCATTCAGATGTCATCGCCATGGTATGGATGCACCACGGGATTGTTGTCTGGGGGGAAACGGCACGGGAAAGTTATGACCGAATGATCGAGCTGGTCTCGCAGGCGGAGGCCTATCTCGACCAGTGTGCCCCTCGAAGCGGTGAAACCACGGTCTCGAAGGCTGCAGACAGCTGCGAACAGCAGTTGGCGGCCATTGCGCCGATTGTTCGAGGATTACTTGCCACCCCCACGCCCGGCAGCCGCCACTCTTGCCAGCGGGTCGTTCTCCAGCCCCTCACAGACACGAAGACAAACGCGCTGCTTTCGAATCTGGAGACGTCGCTTCTGATTTCGCCGCCGTTGACTGGCGATCACCTGATCCGGACAAAACCTTTGCCCGCATGGCTCGAAAACCCCGACTTTGTTGACGAGGAATCGTTTCGATCTCAACTGGAGTCGGTACTGACTACATATTCCCACAACTATCAGGTCTATTTTGAGCGGCACAAGTCGCGCCTGTCAGCGGCTGTGACGGCGCACGATTCCAAACCCAGAGTGCTGTTCATTGACGGGCTTGGGGCTTTGTGTGCGGGGACCGATGTGACTTCGGCTCGGATCGTGCGCGACATTACGGCCCAGACGCTGGCCGTTAAGGGCCGTATCGCAGCCATGACTGGTGTGTACCGGGTCCCTGAAGAAGAACAGCTGTTCGATATGGAGTATCTCCTGCAGCAGCAGCTCAAATTGACTGTCCACGACAGTGCGCTTACGGGCACTATCGTGATGGTGACGGGCGCTGCCGGTGCGATTGGGTCAGGAATCTGTGCCCGCTTACTGGAAGCCGGAGCCCACGTCGTCATCACGGATATAGACGAGAGCCGCCTGACAGAAGTCAGAGAGGAACTCGAAGTACATAATGCGGACCGGGTGATGGCGGTTCGACAAGACGTATCTGACGCAGATTCAGTGGCCGCAAGTTTTTCCAAGGTCTTTCAGACTTGGGGTGGGCTGGATAGTCTTGTGATCAATGCTGGTCTCGCCCATGTGTCGACTCTAGAACAGATGGACATCGACGAGTTTCGCCGTTTGGAGCGGGTCAATACGGACGGTACGTTGATTTTGTTACAAGCTGCGTCGCAGGTCTTCCGTAAACAAAGGACCGGTGGTGACGTCGTTTTGATTTCGACCAAGAATGTCTTTGCACCCGGGGCGGAATTTGGCGCATACAGTGCAACGAAAGCCGCAGCCCATCAACTGGCGCGCATTGCCAGTCAAGAGATGGCAGCGGACGATGTGCGGGTCAATATGGTCGCACCGGACGCTGTTTTTTCACACGGCACGCGCCGCTCGGGCCTTTGGGACGAGGTTGGGCCGGGCCGGATGCGCGCTCGTGGGTTAGACGAAGCGGGGTTGGAGGCTTATTACCGCGATCGCAATCTTTTGAAAGCTCGTATTACGGCCGATCATGTGGCCGAAGGTGTTCTATTTTTTCTCGAACGGCGCACACCCACTACCGGGGCTACTTTGCCAATTGATGGGGGGTTACCAGACGCCACGCCCCGCTGATCGAAACTGTCAATCAGAGCGCAGAGTCATCAAAAATCCATGCGTCCTGTTCAGCGCTGTCCCCTGGGTTCGATCGGCAGCTGACCCGAAAGACCGGCGGCATCTTCGAACAGCATTGCCGCACCCAGGAGATGGGCCTCAGTACCAGGTTGTGATGCCATCTGCAATCCCACTGGAAGACCGCTTGCGGTGAAACCGCAGGGAACCGACAGCGCGGGCGCACCAATGATCGTGATGGCATACGCAATCGAGCACCACTCGATGTAATTGGAAAATTCGTGATCCCCTAACCTCTCGACAAACCTTTGTTCGACGGGATAGGGAGGCACCACGGTGGCAGGCGAAAGAAGCAGGTCATACTGGTCAAAGAACTCGACCGCGCGGGCGTAGATCCTGCTGCGCTCTGTCATCGCTCGAATGATCTCCTCGCTTGTCAACGCGAGGCCCTTCTCGATGTTCCACACAATCTCCGGCTTTAGAACATTTCGGTGCGTTTCAAGCAGCGGCCCCAGCGAAGCGGCAAAGCTTACGGCGCGAAGTGTCTGGAAGACATG
>Ga0207966_1001849_pt1 | contig 11228 bp, 10 predicted proteins | sample Knorr_S23_td_NAD_FD_185611 | JGI IMG/M metagenome (GOLD analysis project Ga0207966, IMG submission 185611) | Marine microbial communities from Southern Atlantic Ocean transect - Knorr_S23_td_NADW_ad_2500m_LV_B (SPAdes) (version 2) | ecosystem: Environmental > Aquatic > Marine > Oceanic | place... | reverse complement strand
GACCAAACCACAACCATGATGAGGTATTACTTCTTCCGAAATTTTATGACTCAGAAAGAAATGGATGCCGTAGCTCTTGAAAAAAACTTGAAAAATATTTTTCAAGACAAAGAGATTGCCGAAGCACAGGTCCCCAAGGCAGGTCCAGATGGCATGCCAACCATTGCTGGCAAACATGAAGATACAATTCTTAAAGTTTACTGGGAACTGATGCATGAAATGAGAGATAAAGGGTGGCAAATTGACAACAAAAAATGGCAAGCTCTGGTTGCAAGTGGCGAATATTGCGTGGTCCCTTCCATTGCAAGGAAAGTAAATCCAAAAGGGTGGCAATACCCTTCTATACCAAGATTAGAGAGTACCAATGGCTAGCCAAACAGGGACAGTCCTCATCACGGGCTCCAATCGTGGCATAGGTCTGGAATTTGTTAAACAGTACCTCTTGCTTAACTGGGAAGTAAGGGCTACGTGCAGAAACCCTGCAGATGCTGTTGCATTGAAAAAATTGTCGGTTGACAACCCAAATCTGATATTGCATACACTTGACATTACCAATGAATCAAGCATTGACAGCCTTCTAAAAGAAATTGGAGATTGGCCTCTAGATTTATTGATCAACAATGCAGCATATTTGGGACTACCCAATCCACAAAAATTCGGTCAAATTGATTATCAAATGTTCACCAGAAGCTTCGAGGTCAATGCAATAGGTCCTATTCGAGTGACTGAGAAATTGATTAAAAATGTACGCCAGGGAAACATGAAAAAAATTATTTTTCTAGGCAGCGCTGCCGGATCCATTGCTCAAATTGTACCCCCAGTTACACTTTATTCTTACAGAGCCAGTAAAGCTGCATTGCATATGTCTGTACACAATCTTTACCATGAGCTAAAACTCGAAAAGATCATGGTATCTTTAATCAATCCTGGGCTGGTAGATACCCGAGGTTTTTTAGCTTTGCAGCCGGATGATCCAATTCCTGAGCGCTTGAGTAAAATTGTACCTATAGAACTCATTCAAATGATCCAAGACGGCAAAATCCCAATGATTACAACGCTGGAATCAGTGACACAGATGATTCACTACATAGAAAACTTAACGACAGAAAGCCTGCCACTGTTTGTAAATTGCGATGGGACCCCCATGCCATGGTAGTCTGGCGCGCCCGGAGGGATTCGAACCCCCGACCACCTGGTTCGAAGCCAGGTACTCTATCCAGCTGAGCTACAGGCGCAACTTCAAAACTCTGTGCATTATATATTAGAAATGAAAGGAAATAGTAATGCTTGCTGTTGGAGTTGTTCATAAGCTTTACTTATTGATATTTTTTGAAATTTAATTCTATCTCCAGGCCTTAATTGACCAATTAAATGTCGGTCAACCAGTGCAATTTGCAACAATCTTGGATAGCCACCAAGGGTTTGTGCATCGACTCCCAACAATATTGGTGAACCTTCTGTCGGACATTGGAGCGTACCAGGGAAAAGAGGGCCACTGATCATATGATCGGTTTTCTTGATTTTCAAATCCGGGCCTACAAGTCGACTACCCATTCGATTCGAGTCATTAGAAACTGTATAGGTTGCAGAAAACAAGAGTGTTTTTGAGGCTTCATCTATTAAATCAAATTCCGGTCCAGACATTGCCATGAAAACCCACTCATTCGAAAATGTCTGCCTTAAGTCTGCCACTGATTTTAGTCGTCTTGCCTGGTTAGTTTTGTCCCCAGCTGTGGGGATGACGTCCCCTGATTCCAACGCTTTTCCATTCAGACCGCCTAATTTAGCAGGCAAATAGGTAGAATTGCTGCCCATAAAGGCATCACAGACTAAATCTTCTGAAAATGCTATATAGCTTCGACAACCAACGAGACAGGCATGCATTGTCAACTCATCTCCGGGTTTAACCTTGCAAGGAATGAACATTGCAACCTGTTTTCCATTAATCTCTGGTTGCATATCTGCACCCGTTATCAAGATTTGCATGCTTTTTAGAAAACGCAATCGTGGGCCTGATAATGTGCATTCCAGGACGGAGGAATCGTACGATTGGCCATGTAAAAAATTGGCAAGTCCGAAAGAAAAAAGATCGGCGGCACCCGATTGAGGAACCCCCATATGCCGCCATCCATACCGACCATTGTCTTGAATGGTTGTCTGCAGTCCAGGAGAAACAACTTCTATGCTCATTGTCTTCTCTGGGTTTGGTATTGGTGAAACTGTTCCGGTGATATTGCTGTAAATTTAACCCGCATTCCTGTACTAAGTTTAAATGGATTTTCTGAACTGGGGTCAAATAAGGCCATTGGGCTACAACCAATAATTTGCCAACCGCCCGGGCCTCCTAAAGGATATATACCGGTTCGATGCCCTGTGATGCCAATGGATCCGGGCTGCAGATACAACCTAGGAACAGAACGTCGTGGCATAAATAAAGCTTCTGGCAAATCTCCCAAATAAGCAAAACCGGGAGTAAAACCAATCACAGTCACCCGATAGGTAACACTCGTATGTTGTTCTACCACGTCATCGATACTCAATGATTTTTCTTGAGCAACAATTTGCAAGTCCGGGGCAAATCCATCCGAATAACAAACAGGGATATTGACGATTGGGTGGTTTTGATTGGATTTTTGAAAATTGAACGCATCTATCTTTTTATCTAACTGTTTGTAAGCGTTTGCAACAGATATTTCAAGAGGGTTAAATCTGACTGCAAAAGACTCTTCAGCAGAAATAACATCGATCCACGTGCCTTCAAATCTCCTGAGATATTTTGTGAGTGCAAGAATGTATTCATTTACCTTACCCTGCAATTCTTTGGCTTCAGCTTTTACCAGAAAGGCATCATCACCAAATTGAGTTATGGATGGTTTAAAATTTTTTTTCATGCGGCAAAACTCTTGATTTCAATATTTTTGCTTTCAAAAAGTAAGCGAACCATTTGAGCTGTTTTCAATGCATCGGAACTGTCCCCATGAAGGCACAACGTTTCGGCCTGGATGTCGATGAATTGTTCGCTTTCTGTCTTCACTGTCCAGTTACAAACAATGCTTTCAGCTTGTTCGCAGCGTTCGGTTATGGTCTCTAAAACTGCTCCTGAATGACCTCGATTCACAAGCGAACCGTCGTCTTTGTAGCGTCTATCTAGGAAGGCCTCACTAACAAAGCTGGACCCAGATTTTTTTGCCACGTCCGCCAAAATTGAATTGGGTGGCCCAACTATAGAAAGATCTGGGTTGATCTCATTGACCACACTGATCAATAAATAAGCCAAGTTACTGTTGCTTGCTGCATCGTTGTAAAGACGCCCATGAAGTTTTACATGAGAAGCTGGAACATTTAACGCTTCGGACACATTTAAAAAAGAGCAAACTTGATCAATTAGAGATTTTTTTAAAGTGGATTCATCAATCTTCATTTTTTGCCTACCAAATCCCTCTGGGTCTGGATAGGAGGGGTGTGCACCGATAGCAACACCTTTTTCTTTGCAAGCAATAATAATTTTTTTCATGCTTTCTTCATCACCGGTATGGCCTCCACAGGCAATGTTGCAAGTACTAATGTGATTGAGAATTTGACATTCAAGAAAATACTGATTTTCAGTTTGATATTCACCCAAATCAGCATTGAGATCGATTGTCAGTTGCTTAGGTATCATGGCTACTAAATTTTTTTGCATCACCAAAAACCCCATTGTAAACGAATTTGAGTCAAAGAATTCAGTTACCTTTTGCAAAAATATCAACAAATGAATTTGCTAAAGAAAATAGAAAATCATTTTTTGTGAGATTATTTTTGCGCATTTTTACGCATTAAAATCAAACAAAAGATTAGTACCATAAAACTGTCATAGGACAAATAATGAATTTCTTCTGATTTTATTTTTTTAAAATTCAGTTAGTTAGAAACAATTCTTAAACTAAAAGCAATTGTGAAATAGGACACAAAAAATACTCTTTGATTTTTTTGTACTTTTTGCATCAAAAAATCTTGATAAAAAACTACCTCCCAGTAACATTTAAACCATCTCAAGAGACCGATCGAAAGGTGAGTGCAGAAACCGGAAGAAGAGTCAAAAAGAGAAAGAGACCTAAAGGGTGAAAGCGAAGACGGCTAGAGAAGCTAGCAATAACAAAAGCCGACTCCCACCAAACTCGAAAAGAGAAATCGAGTAAGGAGCTGAAGAAAAAATCTCACTTCAGACACCTAAAGGACTCGACTGAGAACAGAGCCTCTGGCTCTGTTTTTTTTTGTTCAATAAAAGTAACTTTAAACTTTTTTGGATTTAGTTGTTTGGTATCCAACCCAGGACAGCAAAACGGCCAAAGGAAGTGCACCCCATGCTGCAGATAAAGACGAAAGACCCAAGATGAGCATGCCCTTAACGGCAAACCAGCTCCCCATTGCTTCTCCAGATCTGGCAACAAAGGTATCCAATAAAACCGTTGATTTATAACGTTCCTGTTTTTTTAATGCCGTAAATATGGTCTCACGTGCTGGCTTGTTGAACCCATATTCAAAAACCCTCAAGATACAGACGACTACTAATACCGTGGTGAATACAGGAAATGTGGCATAGGCAATCAGACCGGCAAATAACAGAAAACCATACGCGATCAAGACCGCTGCAATACCAATTTTCCTCAGAATATAAGAGGTGACAAAAAATTGGCAGATTAAGGTCAATGGGGTAACAATCTGTTCGATGCGGGCAAAAAATGCGGTTCTCTCGCATGAATCGGATGACCAGTTCTGAATGATGTCCAAGGCAACCATCCATCCAATTGTCATCACTGAAGTCCAAAGAATCATATACAAGGTTAGGTTTCTAACTGAAGGAGCACTAAACACACTGCGGAAAGGATCCACCCAAGACCCACCCAATATTTCTTCTGGCTCCTCCATGTTGCTGGGATGATTTGCTTTGGGTTTGAATCCCAAACTTAAGATCACCGCAATGCTCAGAGCAACAACGGACACAACAATCAGGCTAAAAGGACCCCAATCAGACATCGATGCCGTGCCACAAATCTCGGTGGAGAAATACCGGGCGACTGATGAACCTGTAAATGCACCCAATGATCCTCCTGCACTGATAATCCCAAAGTATTTTTTAGCTTCGTGGCTCTGGAAGAAATTAATCATTGATACCCAAAAAATTGAAACAACAAAAAATGAGTAAACGTTGCACCAGATGTAAAAAACTTTGGCAATCCGTGCTCTACCCGACTCGTCCAAGAAATTCCAACCCAGTAGAAAACACAAAAGATTCAGAATAAAAAATAAATAGGTGTAAAGAACAATCCTATCTTTTTTTACCTTTGACACAAGCCAGGAATAAATGGGATTTGCTAACAGCATTACTAAAAGAACAATGGAGAGTAAAACAGGAAGATTTTCCAGCCCAGCTTGCACCGCCATTTCGTTTCTAACAGGTCTTATGACGTACCATGAACACAAGACACTGAAAAAAAAGAAGAATGCCCTTAACAATGACAAGACTTGGTCTCTAGGTATGTCCAGTTTAGGTTTAATATTGGCGTAGCTCATAGTCTTTACTTGGTGGAGAGTGAGGGATTTAAACCCCTAAATTGATTCCCTATGACTCTCCAGCCCCTATTTTATATGAGTTTCTAAATACATAAGTGATTATTTGACTATTTACCTAAAACGTAGAAAATAAAGAAACCACATCAATGGAGATGAAACAATGAACTTATCAATTAGCAGGTTATGCAATACGGCAGCTCTTATTCTACTGTTGGTATTTTCTACCGCATATGCACAGTGGTCAGACCCACCCTCAGATGAAATCGTGATTCGAGGTGGTTGGTTGTTCGATGGCATCAGCAACACACGCAGGCAAAATACGGGTATTGTGATTCGTGGAGGGAAAATCGTTGAAGTCGACGCAGATTTACAGGGAAAGGTCCTTACGACAACCAGCGTAGTGGATCTGACCGACTCGGAAACGGTTTTACCCGGCATGATCGATCTGCATGCACACTACAATTTTGATCTCGTCGATGTAGGTCGTGTGGAAGAAGTTGTCTACAACGGCATTATATTCCTAGCAAACGGAGTGACATCAACCTGGTCGGCGGGTGAATACTATCCTGAGCGAGTTCTTAGGCAGCGGGACCTGGTAGATAGTGGTAAAGCAACTGGTCCGAGACTTTTCGTGTCGGGTCCTTATTTTGGTGGATTCAGATGCGAATACAGCATTAAAACAGCCGCGGACGATTGCTCTGCCTGGCCGAATGATATTACGGAAGAGGAAATACGCGCAGAAGTCGATAAATGGGCAGAACAGGGGGTCGTCAGTATTAAGATTAAACAGGCAACACCCGGTGAAACCAAGATTTTAATCGAGCAAGCTCACAAACATGGCATGACAACGACAGGACACCTGTCCAATTACGAAGGTGAATACGATGTGCATCCGAGAGACGCGATCCTGATGGGGCTTGATCGTCTTGAGCATCAGCTTACATTGGGAAGTGGTGGCCAGGAAAGCGCTGAGATGGAGCAGATGATCGATCTGATTCTCAAACACCAGGTGTATTATGACGCCAACTTGCAGATGTACGGTGGAATCAATCTACGAAAAGAACTCGGAACAGACATGGTTTGGACCAATGAGGGGAAATACTTCACCCCCTATGCTCAGGCATTGCTCGAGAAACGAGGCGACCCGCCACCGGAATCAGACGTGGCCGAATATACACAGCGCGTGCTCGAATTGAACAAACTTTATGAATCCGGCGGTGAGAATCTTCTCATCGTAGGCACCGATGAGCCGGTTTATACGACGTTGTTACCAGGGTTTGCATTCCATCGTGAACTCCTGGCAATGGTGCACGCGGGTTTACCAAATATTGCCGTACTGAAAGCAGCCACAATCAACGGCGCTAATGCACTTGGTATAGGAAACAAACTTGGTTCCATAGAACCCGGAAAACTGGCTGATCTCTTCGTCACCAAGGGTAATCCACTTGAAGATATTAAAACTACACGAAATATCCAATTCGTAATTAAAGATGGTGCAATCTATTACCCGGAAACACTGCTAAAGTCAGCGGAAGGCATGATCGGACCCCAAGGACCCGATGATCATGCTACTTGGGAACTGCATATTGAACCATTGAGGCCAGCAATACCACATCGGTAATTAATTTAAAGCTCTTAACTTTTATACTATATATATTATTTATGTATAATATTTTATATACATTTTTATTATATATATTTTATAAATGGCGAATCGAAGAGAAAGATTTAAAAAGCTGTACCCCAAAAGACTAAAGAACGCTGTATGGAATATTCAATCCATTGGTAAATTATCAGCACGTACAAATTACATTTATGAGAATAAAGAAGTTGATGAGATTTTATTAACACTCATATTTGAAATTAAAGGAGTCATGGTTAAATTTGGATTAGGCTCAACTGATATGAGCTCAGTTTTTAAAACAGAAACAGAAAAAAAAGGTCCAGCATTCAAAGAAGATACAGATGAACTAATTAAAAAACTTGATGAAATGCACAGGTCATTAGACGAAAGCACAAGATCTCTACAAGAAGCTATTTTGTTGTTTGCAGCAAAAGAGCATGAACAATCCCCCCAAGTAATTAAAAAAAGAAATAACTACAAAGATGGTAAGAAAGATGGCTATTGGGAGTCATTTCATGACAACGGCAAATTAAGCGAAACAGGAAATTACAAAAAGGGGTTAAGGGTTGGTATTTGGGAATCCTATCATGACAATGGCCAACTGTGGGTAAGAGGAAAATATACTAAAGATGGAACGCGTGATGCTAGTTGGGAATATTTTGATAAGAATGGAAAGAAGTTTTAGAGAGTCTGGCGGAGAGGGAGGGATTCGAACCCTCGATACGCTATAAACGTATACTCCCTTAGCAGGGGAGCGCTTTCAGCCACTCAGCCACCTCTCCATTCCTTTATTTATAGGTGTTTCATCCATTTTTAGTTTCTATCAAGGTTTTACTGTACTGCAATTGTACTGCAAACACCTTCTATTTCAGCCTAAGAAACACTCTTATATTTCTTATTTTATCATTTGCCAGAAAATCTGATGTGCTGTATCTTAGCACTTTTTAATTCTGCTACAAGGTGTAGGCAGGCTGCCATACCACCCTCCCTGTATATATATCTAGCAGTCGAGAATTTTATGGAGATTTAGGTGTTAAAGCCTACAACAACTCAGTCAAATATCACAAATTGTTGATGGTGGATGGTGAGAAGTTTTTTCATTTAATAAGGGTATTTCTTTCTAGGAAATGTCGCATTTAATTCTTTTTCTGCCATCAAATATTCTTGGCAGAGAGAGGAATTAGAGTCATCTGCAAAAGCAGTCTCACTTAATATAAACATAAAGACTATAAGAAAAATTAAAGAAAATAACGATACACCACAAAAAGAAAACTGTTCTCTAATAGTCATCGACTTTCTCAGTTCTTTTGCCTCTCTCCAATCATTAAAATCACCCCAAAATCTATATAAAAGGAAAATACCTACACCAATAGGGATAATAATTAACCAACCTATTTCATCTATCATTATTTCTCTCCATTAAGTTTCATGCCAAACATCTATACAATCTTTACCATCTACTTTTCTTGAAGGAAAAATTTGTTCTATGAAAATCGTTCTATCCTTATAATCATCATCTTGCTTTATTAGCGAAGCATAAGCCTTAATAAAACTCTCTACGTCAATTTCACCATTCTTAATAATCGCTTTAGTCTTAGAAAACTTACCTTCCAATAAATCATCAACTAGAAAATATTCACCATCTTTTTCTTCTGAACTATTATCAACTATCCAATTTTCGTTCATTAATCGCTCATGTTCTTCCCAACTGTTGGGAATTAAGCAAGAAACTTTGTCTGGTTTTAGCTTCTTATTTTTGTGGAAGTCGTATTCTCCATAACTAAAATATTTAACCCAAAAAATTCCATATTTTTCTTGTAGCTCTTTAATGTCTCCTAACTTTATACTCATAATTTAATTACTGAAAATACTTAGCTATTATTAATATCAATATCATTAATAGAAACATTGTTGAGATGATCAATGACTTGGGTATTCCACTTTTCATAATTTCTCGCCTTTCTTAAATCCTCTAAATGTCTTAAATCGAGGAAACCTTAAACTCCAATTCTTATCTTTCTGATTTTGTGTACTCATGTCAGCTTGTATTTCTACAAGTTGTCCAATCAGCTCATCTTTCTGTTCCCAAAATTCCTTACGCTGTTTATCCGATAAGCCTGTTCCGACATTGCATTTATAGAACTTACCATCATCTTCACCTTCAGCCACAATTGCGCCAACCATGCCTTTTGCTTTACCAACACCCTCATTTACAGCAACAACCTTTAATGTCACTTCAATAAGTGGTTTTACCTTTAACCAAGCTGAACTACGCTTATTCTCATACAAGCCTTGTATAGGCTTAATCATCAACCCTTCATATCCTTTATCTAAAGCCTCTTCATTCATTTCGGCAAACTTGGCTTGACCATCATTTGTATCTAAATCAACAAATTCAAACTCAACAATTTCAATACAAGTTATTTTATTAATGTGAAGGAGATTGAGATAAGAATAACTAAATAACTTATCTAAATATTTTTTCCGAGTGAGGGTATCTAATATGCCTTTTCCAACTTCCCACTCTTCTAGAGGTAATGCGTCAAATATGGCTAGATAAGCATCTTCTGTTTTGACATCACCTTTTCTCGTGACTTGCTTCATCAATGCCTGGAAATCCTCACTCATCACTTCAGCGTCAAGCATACAATCTTCTAACTCCATTTTATTGAGAGCTTTTGAGATATGAGGGAAATTTGTTAAGAGTTTGCCATTTCGAGAGTACATTGTGACTTTACCATCATGGACAAGGGTTATGACTCTGACACCATCAAACTTATATTCGACTAAGCACTTACCAACTAGCTTTTTGACATGTTTCTTAGAATCGACAGCGAGCATACATCCGAACACAGGAATACGAAATTCTAAGTCACTCTTCTTAGCAACATTATTGACTGTCTTTACACTTACTCCACACCTTAAGTCTTTTCTCAAAATCCTTCGATACCAATCATTCCATTCATCCTTTGTTGCATACTCCATATGCTCTTTTATGAGTTCTCTCGCCTTATTGCCTGTTACCTTTCTACTTATAAGCTTCTCAGCCAAATCTTCCTTAAACTGATCAAAAGGCAGACCAAAACCATCTTGTTTAGATATGGGAATTTTAGCTATTCCAAAAGTTGTAAAGGCAGACAAAGCCATTTCTAAGCCTTGTTGAAACTCTTTGTCGTGTAAAAAGTTGCTTAGAACTGATTCTTTAAAGAGTCTTCCTCTTTGTGTTCCAAGTTCTCGAATTATTTCGTGAGGTTTCATTTAGAGACTTAAGTTGTTCGCTTTCATCCACTCAGCAGCCACCTCTCCTTCTCATTGAATGGCTGATTGATATTTTTAAAGATTTTTTATCCAGTCTCTAGCAACGTCAAAAGATTTATGCAAATTATCCACATTGGGTCCACCAGCGTTAGCAAAATTTGCTCGGCCTCCTCCTTTGCCTCCAAGTATTACCGACATATGCTGGGCTAAAACATCTGCTTGGATTTTGGTAATTAAATCCTCAGTCACGCCAACTGCTATTCTAACTTTGTTTTTAGAACTAACACTGGCAAGGATAATCACCCCTGAACCGATGTTTTGTTTCATCTGATCGATGGCCGAACGCATGACAGACATCTCGGAACCCCGATCCAGTTCTTTAATAAGCACAGACAAACCATTGATTGTTTCTATTTCCGTTTGACTGTTGTCAGAAGGAAGTTGAGCAATTTGGGATTTTAAGTCTCTGATTTCTAGATTCATCTTTCGATTGTTGTCCACGAGAGTTTGAACTTTTTCCTGTATCCCATCCCTGCCGGTTTGCAAAACATCAGCAAGTTTTTCAACCAGATACTCTGTTTCTTCTGCCCATTTCAACGCTGCATCTCCGGTTATCGCTTCAATCCTTCTCGTACCAGAGGCAATACTTGACTCTGAAACAATTTTAAATAAACCAATCTCATCAGTATTGGTGACATGAGTTCCACCGCACAGCTCGTTAGAAAATGAACCAACATTAAGTACTCGTACTTTCTCTCCATACTTCTCACCAAACAGCCCCACGGCACCTGAG
>Ga0207966_1001848_pt1 | contig 11235 bp, 13 predicted proteins | sample Knorr_S23_td_NAD_FD_185611 | JGI IMG/M metagenome (GOLD analysis project Ga0207966, IMG submission 185611) | Marine microbial communities from Southern Atlantic Ocean transect - Knorr_S23_td_NADW_ad_2500m_LV_B (SPAdes) (version 2) | ecosystem: Environmental > Aquatic > Marine > Oceanic | place... | reverse complement strand
GGGATGGCAGCAAATCCGCGTTCGCCCGCACCCAGGTCCCCCGGGGGGGTGTTGCATAAGACCAACTCCAAGTCGTGGGCTGTCAGTTGGTTACGCAGCATCGTGGGGTCGAGGTCGTATGGAAACTGGTATTCAACTGCCCGAAACCCGGCGTTCGCGGCCGCTGCAAAACGCTCGGTGACGTCGAGTTCGGTAAAGAGCAAAGCGATATTGCAGGCAAAGTTCGGCATCTTCGTCGTAGGCGCGCCTGCAACCCTGTTCGGTCAGTCGGCCTATAACGCGGCCAGTACGTTTCGCACATGGTCCGCGTGGCCTTTCGCCCTTACTCGCTTCCAATGCTTTGCGACGTTCCCATTGGGGTCGATCAATGTCGTAGAGCGGATAACGCCGTGGGTGATTTTTCCGTACATGTTTTTTTCACCCCACGCTCCGTACTTCTCCATCATTTTGTGAGAAGGGTCGGAGAGCAGTTTGATCTTGAGTTCGTACTTGCGGATGAACTTTTGGTGGGTGTCGGGAGAATCTGGGCTGCAGCCGTAAACAATTGCCCCGAGTTTCTCGAATTTCTTCATGCCCAATGTAAAGTCGCAGGCCTCGATGGTGCAGCCGGGGGTGTCGTCGCGCGGGTAGAAATAGAGTACCAGCCACTTGCCTGCCACGTCGCTCAGTTTGATTTCCTCGCCATTCTCATCTGGCAATGTAAAAGCCGGTGCCTTCTTGCCTTCTATAATCGACATCCCTTAGACCTCAGTAATGCAAAAAAACAACATTGTATAGAAAACAGATGGCGGTCGTGAATCGAAAAACGATATCTGTCATCATTATAAAAATGCAGATGTTCAATCAGGCAGAATATAGAATGGCGTTTTTCGAGGTACAAAGTGATTGACATGTCCAACGTTGCAGCGCGGGAACTCGCACCGACAGGAGTCTTGCGGGCCGCGATCAATCTCGCTAATTTTCTTCTGGTGACAGGTGAAAAGGAGAACGGCGATCCCGCCGGGTTGGCGCCAGATCTCGCGGCTTCCATCGCGAAAGCGCTGGAAGTGGAAATTTGTTATGTCGGTTTCAATAGACCCGGGGAACTGGCCGATGCTGTTGTGGATGATTCCTGGGACATTGGGCTGATCGCCGCTGAACCGGCTCGCGCGCAGCACATCGACTTCACTGCCGCTTATGTTGAGATCGAAGCCACCTACCTGGTCGCTGGTGATTCGAAAATTCAAGCCATCAAAGACGTCGACCAAGCAGGCGTTCGCGTCGCAGTTGCTGCACGAAGTGCGTACGATCTCTACCTCAGCCGGCATCTGCAGCATGCGGAACTGGTGCGGGCAGAGGGATTGAATGAGTCCTTTGACCTTTTTGTTCGAGAACAACTGGATGCTCTGGCCGGTCTTAAACCTCGCCTGCTGTTCGACGTCGAACGAATAGAAAACGCCAGAATTCTGGCGGGTCGGTTTACCGCGGTGCAGCAGGCCATCGGCACCCCGGCCGGGCGGCCTGCTGGGTTCACCTATTTGCGTGAGTATGTCGAAAGCGCCAAGTCGTCGGGCCTGATCGCCGAATTGATTGCACGCCACGGCGTAGAAGGACTGTCAGTCGCTCCGTCTGAGTAGGTAATTACAAGATTCCATCCGCACAGGCATACTGTGCATCTCAGGGCGAAGTGACCGATGAATAGGGAGAAAAATTCTGTCTGAATAGACAAGAAAACGGTTTCACGCTGATCGAGATGATGATTGCCCAATGACAACGCCTGAGTTCGAACGGTTTCGAATGAGTTTACGAAGTGCGGCACCCCCTGCCGGCCTCAGTCGAGCATTGGCTGGATTGTGGTACGACGGTTGTGGGGACTGGGAAACTGCGCACCGCGAAGTCCAGAAAGGGAGTGGTGCCGACGAGGCCTGGGTACATGCCTACTTGCACCGGAAGGAAGGTGACCTGGCGAATGCCGGCTATTGGTACCGTCGTTGCGATCACACGCAATTTTCCGGATCGCTCGATGAGGAGTGGTGCCAGATTACGACTTCGCTTCTTGCGAGAACCGCCAGTGACCCAGCGGCTGAACGATAAGGTCACACTGGTAACCGGCGCTGCATCCGGGATTGGCCGGGCTACAGTCATGCGTTTTCTGGAAGAAGGTGCGCGGGTGGTTGCGGGAGACGTGGATCGCGAAGGGTTGGATGAGCTGGCAAAGGAATGTCGCGACAGGCCGCTTAGCACCCAGGTCGTCGATGTGGGGGAGCGCGTCCAGTGTGAGGGGCTGGTGGCCGACGTACTCGTTGGCGCGGGCCGCTTGGACGTACTTGTAAATTCTGCTGGGATCACGTCGCGCGGACTTGAGGAGACCCTCGATTACGAGGAGAAATGGGACGCGGTGCTGCGTATTAATATGAAGGGTACCTTAATGATGTGCCATGCGGCGGTCGATGCCATGCGCCAGCAGGGGGGCGGGGCCATCGTCAATCTGGCTTCCATTATGGGACTCATCAGCTATCACCCCGACTTGCCCTTATCCGACGGCTTCAATCCTTATCCACACAGCAAGGGCGGGGTCATTCAGATTACCCGCGATCTCGGGGTTCGCCTCGCCCCAGAGAAGATCCGCGTCAATGCCGTGTGCCCGGGGTTTGTCTATACCGCTCTGACAGCGGGTCTGGCTGAATCACCAGACCTGCACCAGCAACTGATCCGGCGTCACCCGATGGGTCGGTTCGCCGAGCCGGAAGAGATCGCAAGCGTCATCGGTTTCCTGGCCTCAGACGAAGCGTCATTTGTTACGGCAGCAGCATGGACCGTCGATGGCGGCTACACCGCTTCCTGATGCGGGTGGTGGACTGGCCCCGGTTTCGGTCAGTTTAGCCCGCGCCCGGGCGGCGGTGTATCGATCTCCACCCCGGCGATCCACTGCCCCTGGAACCGGAACCCCTGTTCCGCCATCTTATCGAAAAACTGCTGAGGATCACCGCCTTCCAAGTGGGCTTTATGTGCTTGGGCATCTTTGAATATCTGGGTGTACAGAAAGACATTGTCCTCCTGCAGCGAACGGCAGACGTAAAACTGGTCCATTCCCGGCTGATTTTTCAAGCAGGTGTACCGGTATTCATCGATCAAGGCCTCGATCCGATGGCGATCTCCTTCGACCATTGCGGTGACATGAACGATATAGGTCATGGGTTCACTTTCTATGAGGACAAAGAGCCATTCGTGAACTAAGGTTTGCCGTGCATAGAGTCGCGCGGTTTGGCATTCGGGGGATCAGCGGCAACCCACAGAAGTGCAAAGTTCGTCATTACCTGGGCAATTTTAACTTTTTTCGGCTGCTTTTTTCGCCGAAATCACGGAGTAGCACAATTTGATGAGTGCAAACGGCCGAGCCGCGATGACGCCCTTCGTAATGGGCGGCCATCCAGCCTTCGCTCATGATCCCTCTCATCTACCCGCGCCATTTGCTCCAAAAATCCAAAAAATTTCACCAGGGGCCGCAGCGAAGGAGACATCTTGTACGGCTTCGGCCTGCCCTGGTTTCGTCTGGAACGTTTTGGATAGGTGTTGGGCGTCAACGGCTAGCAATCTTTAACTTTGTAGATCCACAAAAGACGTCCAGTATAGTCGCGACCGTATAATGGATTTGTAATCGCTCGAAGACACCGTTAATCGGGCGCTGCATTTTGAACGTCTTTTCTGGCAGGTCCTAGATCTGGCAGACCCTACATCCACTCAAAGTCTTTGAATTGTTCAGCCGGTGAGTAGATTCATTTTTTTCGGCGTCGAATGCGAAGCCTAATCATTGCTGCAAGGTGGATGGCAGTCGGCCGGTGGCAGGCGATCCCGGTAACAGGGCGGAGTGGTGTTCTCGTGATCCTCGCTGCGGGCGCGTTGACCGCGATGCATACCATCGTGCGGTACCTAAGCGCTGACATTCATCCGTTTGAACTTGCGTTTTTCAGGAGCCTGTTTGGTTTTTTCGCCTTGTCTCCCCTGTTTTTTCGGCACGGAGTGGGGCTCATCCGGACGGCCCAGCCGAAACTACAGCTCTTGCGGGGGATCACGGGAATCGGGGCGATGTTGACCTGGTTCTATGGACTTAGCCTGGTGCCGCTCGCCGAAGCGACAGCCTTGAGTTTTACCAATGCCATCTTAGGCTCAATCATTGCAGCCATCTTCCTGAAAGAACATCTGTCGCGTCAGCGACTGGTTGCCGTCTTCACCGGTTTCCTTGGAGTCTTGGTCATACTGAGGCCCGGTCTGATCGAGTGGAATGTTGGCACGCTCCTTGTTTTGTTTTCGGCCATCTGCTGGGGCAGCAGTGTTGTCATGGTGAAGCAACTGTCTCGAACCGATACAACCGTCTCGATCGTCGTATGGTTTGGAATTCAGTTAAGTTTGCTGTCGTTCCCGTTCGCAGTTGCGGTCTGGACCTGGCCGGGCTGGACCGACTATGCCTGGCTGGGATTGATGGGCATCTTTGGCACGCTCGGGCATCTGGCAATGACCAGAGGTCTGAAGTTGATCGACTCGGCCGCGGTCTTTCCACTCGATTTCACCCGGTTACTTTGGGCGGGGCTGTTTGGGTTTGCGTTCTTCGCTGAGTTTCCGGACCTGTGGACCTGGGTGGGAGCCGGCACCATTATCGGCAGCACAATTTTCTTCTTGTACCGGGAATCCCAAGCGCCACCAGGGCCGCGGCCACGGCGATGAGGAGGACGGCATCCGCGGGTTCGGATCGACCACGACTGATTCTCGGTCTTGCTTTGATCAGAGAGTTACTTTGATTTGTCGTGATGATGACGATCGGCTACGACCCGCTATACTGGCATCGTTCACCAATATCATTCTGATTTTATTTCGCCGACGATGGACGCGGCTATATTCGTACCGCGTAACACAGGAACCTTCATCGAGGTGGTAATGCGATTTCAAGGAACAAAACGCTACGTCGCCACCGAGGATCTGCAGATTGCAGTCCACGCTGCGGTTACGCTGGAGCGGCCGTTATTAATCAAGGGAGAGCCAGGCACAGGGAAAACCTTGCTGGCCGGAGAAGTGTCTCAGGCGCTGGGTAAACGTCTCATCAGTTGGCACATCAAGTCGACCAGTAAGGCGCAACAGGGACTGTATGAATACGACGCGGTATCACGACTGCGCGATTCTCAACTTGGCGACGAGAAGGTCCATGATATCCGTAACTACATCAAGCGTGGCAAGCTCTGGGATGCCTTTGTTGCCGATGAGCGGGTGGTACTCCTGATCGACGAGATCGACAAGGCAGATATCGAGTTTCCAAATGATCTGCTTACAGAACTCGACCAGATGGAATTTTTCGTGTACGAGACCGGCGAGACGGTCAAGGCGCAGACCCGGCCGATTGTGATCATTACCAGCAACAACGAAAAAGAATTACCGGATGCCTTTCTGCGCCGTTGTTTCTTTCACTATATTAGTTTCCCGAACAAGAAGACGATGGAAGAAATCGTGGCAGTTCACTTTCCTAACATACGCCAGGATCTGGTTAAAGATGCGCTGGATGTGTTCTTTGAGGTGCGAGAAGCTCCGGGTCTCAAGAAAAAACCGTCGACCTCCGAACTGATCGACTGGTTGAAGTTGTTGATGGCCGACGAGATTCCAGAAGACATTCTGAAAAACCGTGACAAGAACAAGGTGATTCCTCCGCTGTACGGCGCATTGCTGAAGAACGAGCAGGATGTCCACACGCTCCAGCGATTGGCGTTTCTCGCCCGCCGCGAGGCTCGCTAAAGACGATATGTTGATCGATTTTTTTCTGGGACTGAAACAGGCCGGACTCCCTGTTTCTACCAGGGAGTTTCTGATCCTCCTCGAAGCGATGGCCAAGCGCCTGGTGCTTGGATCTATGGATGATTTTTATCATCTCGCCCGCATATGCCTAGTGAAAGATGAAAAGCTGTTTGATCGATTTGACCAGGCGTTCGGTGCGTACTTTGAAGATCTGCAGTCCTTTGACGAATTCATCGATGCATTGATTCCGGAAGACTGGTTGCGGGCGGAATTCGAGAAATACCTGACGGAAGAGGACAAACAGAAGATTAAAACCCTCGGCGGGTTGGAAAAATTGCTGGAGGAATTCAAGAAGCGTCTCGAACAGCAGGAGAAGCGCCATGCCGGCGGCAGCCAGTGGATTGGCACGGGCGGAACCTCGCCGTTCGGGCATAGTGGTTATCACCCAGAGGGGGTCCGCATCGGTGGAGGCGGGAAAAACGGGGGTGCGGTCAAGGTCTGGGACCAGCGCAACTACCGCAATCTGGATGATTCTGTTGAATTGGGAACCCGCAACATCAAAGTCGCGTTGAAACGGCTACGCAAATTTGCACGTACTGGTGCTGATGAAGAGTTGGACCTGGACGACACCATTCGATCGACTGCCAGAAACGCCGGGTTGCTGGATCTCAAGCTGGTCCCGGAGCGGCACAATGCGGTCAAGGTACTGATTTTCTTTGATGTCGGTGGGTCGATGTACCCCTACGTGCGGATCTGCGAAGAATTATTTTCGGCGACCCGACGCGAATTTAAGAATCTCCAATACTTTTACTTTCATAATTTTCTTTATGATTTTGTATGGGAAGACAATCGCCGACGCAACAGTGAAGTGACGCCGACGTGGGACATCATTCAGAAGTTTCCGGCCGACTACAAGATTGTTTTCATAGGCGATGCCGCCATGGCGCCGTACGAGATCGCGAGTCCGGGCGGTAATATCGAGTACATCAACCAAGAGCCTGGCGAAACCTGGATGCGCCGCATGACCTCGACCTATCCCAAGCTGATCTGGTTGAATCCGACGCCGCGGAATTATTGGAACCATACGCACTCTATCGATATGGTGCGCGAACTGATCGGCGACCGGATGTTCCCATTGACCCTGAACGGGTTGGACCAGGGGATGCGGTGCTTGTCCAGTTGAGTTGCGGCAGGGTGATAAAAAAGCGACAGCCGCCATGACCGAAGCCCGGACCGTCTTAGGTGAGCCTCTGGCGATCTGTTCACAGTCGCCTGAAACGGATTTTTATCGGGATGGTTGTTATCGAGCGAGGTCAGACGATCTCGGCACCCATGCCGGCTGCGTACAGATGTCTCGGGAATTTCCGGAATTTTCCCGAGCGTGTGGCAACGATCTCAGTACGCCGCGACCGGAGTTCGGCTTTCCCGGTCTCAAACCCGGCGAGCGCTGGTGTCTGTGCGCCCAATGATGGCAAGAGGCGCACGAGGCGGGAGTTGCCCCGCGCGTGGTGTTGACTGCGCCGGGCGAAGCGGCGCTGCGGTACGTTGCACTCGAAGACCTTAAATTGAAGTCCCTCGATCTGTCCTGATCGAACAAGCGAAATCTCATGGTGTCGGGTAACCAACTAATTGACCTTACGGCGACCGAAGTCGCTCGTAAAATCCGCGCCAAACAGGTGTCTCCACTCGAAGTGCTGGATGCTGCCGTAAAGCGTATCGAGGAAGTGAACCCAAAGGTCAATGCATTGCCAATTCTGTGCCTTGACCAGGCGCGCGAGAGAGCCCGAAAGCTGTCGCAAACTACCGCCTCAGGCGGCGAATGTGGACCGCTCTTTGGTCTGCCGATTGCGGTAAAGGACTACAACGACCTTGCAGGGGTTCGCACCACGTATGGTTCCCCGATCTTCACCAACCACAGGGCCGATCGATCCGACGCCACCGTATCGAAACTCGAGGCTGCCGGTGCGATCCCGGTCGGAAAATCAAATGTACCGGAGTGGGCCGGTGCACATACCTTCAACCCGGTATTTGGGCACACACTGAATCCATGGGATGCCCGGTTGAGCGCAGGAGGATCCTCCGGTGGATCGGCGGTTGCACTGGCTACAGGAATGGTCTGGCTGGCAACGGGGAACGATCTCGGTGGCAGCTTGCGGGTGCCGGCCAGTTTCAACAGCGTAGTGGGCTTGCGACCCAGCCCGGGCCGGGTGCCACGAGGTCGCCGGCTTCCAGCATTCGATACACTGTGGGTAGAAGGTCCGATGGGCCGTTGTGTTGCCGACGTGGCGTTGATGTTGGACGGGGCTGTCGGCAGCAGCCCGGAGGATCCGTTGTCGTTTGAGCACAGTGGCACCTCATTTGTTCGTGCCCTAGAGGATACGGCTCTACCCCGACGGGTGGCTTTCAGTCCGGATCTGGGCATCGTGCCGATGGAGTCGGAAGTGGCCGAAATTTGTGCAGCTGCAGCGCAACGGTTTACGGAAATCGGTGCGGAAGTTTGCCACGCTGCGCCAGATTTTTCGGGCGTGATCGAAGCATTTCAAACGTTGCGGGGAATTTTGATTGCGGGTCTGATGGAAGACCTCCTCAAGGATCACCGCGAACAGATAGCGCCTGAAATCGTCTGGAATATAGAGAAAGGTCTGGCGGTGACAAACGCTGAATTGCTGAGCGCTGAAAGAATACGGTGGCAGCTGTATCACCGGATGGCGGCTTTCTTCGAACACTACGATCTGCTGCTGTGTCCTACGGTCTCGGTACCGCCGTTTCCGATGGAGCAGCGTTATGTCGAAACCATTGCGGGGCAGCCGACCGAAACGTATATCGATTGGATTGCGATCACGTTTGCAGTCACAATGACATCTTGCCCCGCACTGAGTCTTCCGGCAGGGTTTACGTCATCCGGACTACCGATCGCTGTGCAGGTGATCGGTCGACCACGAGGGGAGGCAGAATTATTGCGGGCTTGTCACCGAATGGAAGAAGTTCTTGGATTGGCATCGCAGGTACCTATGGACCCCCGTTAGCAACAGCGTTGGTCCGGGTCTCTTGCGAGAGCAGAGGTCTTTGCCCGACGATTGAGTCACGTCATGGAGACACTGTCATCGTACTGCGTATTGGTCGCGGTCGAACCGCGGCCGGCAGTGGCGCCTGCAACCATCATTCGAGAGACGACAGCGCAACTCGAGCGGGACGGCGTTGCCTTTTGGACGTATCGATCCCAGGACCAGAAGGCAGACCATTTTCAATCGTTGGGCCAGGCGGGTTCTGGCGAGGTGCCTTGTTATTTTTTGTCTGTCGGCAAGGGGTATACAGCCAAAGCTCAGGAGGACATACCCGGTTATGATGCAGCCACACATTACGCCGCCGATGGGCAGACTTGGCGTGAGTTGCGAACCCCGGTGATCGGCCAGCTCGACAACAACCCCTGTGCGCTGGTACTCGGCGAGATAGAACCAAGATCAGGCGAATCGTTTAACCTTTGGGCGTACGGCACCTGTGACGAGCAAGGCGCACCAGTGCGGTTTAGCTCAACAGTATCAGCGGTCGGGGCTGTACAAAACGATACCCGTACCCACCCGAACAAAATGAAAACCAACCCAAGACCATTATTAGCAGTGGGATTCCTAGTGGCACCGTTTGCGGTCTGGCTCAAGAATGAGGGCGAGTCGCCCGCACCAGTCGATTACGTTGAAGATGGAATCATGCCTACGATTCTTGGCAATCTTGATTTATGACCGCAACACTTGTTGATCCCCCATCACCATCGTTGATAACCAGCGGATTGCAATAAATGGACCGGGAGAGATTACAGGTGGTGGCCACCTACGAGGAGGAGCGCAAGCAGGCCCAGAGAGGTCAGACAAGCGTCGGCAAGCAGAAACTCTCCAAGATGATGATCGTGATCGTGGCGCTGCTCGAGATCAGTGCAATGGGCGGTATGGCGTACTTGATTTATTTGATTTATTTTAAGTGACCACTCATGCCTAAGCAGAAGCTTCAGGATTGGCGCTGGTTTTTCATCTTTTGTGCCATGAGCGTCTGCGTGTTTATTGGAATCGGCGGGGTGCTGCTCGCGATCCAGGCATTGATCGTGATGAATATAAAAAGTTTCTTTCTGTACTTGTGCTGTGCGCCGTTCTGGGTGGCGGGTCACTGGCTGGTCAAGAAACTCCGGTGACCATCGTCACCTTGCCGGAGCACTAACACCATGAGCACTGATCGAATGGGACAGGCCAAAGAGTGGCTTGACTCGGCCGACCACGTGGTTGCGTTGACCGGGGCCGGGATTTCTACCGAATCGGGAATTCCCGATTTTCGTGGCCCCAAAGGACTCTGGACCCGCGACCCGGATGCGGAAAAACTCTCTAACATTCGTTACTACCTGGATGACCCTGCCATCCGCGTGAGGGCCTGGCGGGCCCGGTTGGACTCTCCGGTCTGGGCAGCAGAGCCAGGAGCCGGCCACCAGGCGCTGGCGCGGCTGGAAGCGTGTGGCAAGCTCAAGACGGTGATTACCCAGAACATTGACGGATTACACCAACTCGCCGGCAACAGCCCCGAAAACGTGATCGAGATTCATGGCACGGTCCGCGAGGTGGCCTGTCTCACATGCAGTTACCGCGCCCCGATGACAAAGGTGTTGGTGCGTTTGCAAGCCGGCGAAGCGGATCCCGACTGCCCGTTGTGTGGTGGGATCCTCAAGTCGGCGACCATCTCGTTCGGGCAATCACTGGTGCCGCAGGACTTGGCGCGGGCAGAACAGGCGGCCCGGCACTCGGATCTGCTGCTCGCAGTCGGTTCATCGCTGTCGGTCTACCCGGTGGCCGGTCTGGTACCCTTGGCCCGGGATTTCGGAGCGCAGATCATCATCATCAATGCTATGCCGACTGATATGGACCCGGTGGCTGACGCGGTATTGCTTGGCAACATCGGCGAAGTTCTGCCAGCACTTTTCTGACGGCGACGGCACGCGATCGGTCGCGGCCCATTACGGTCACCTTAGTCGCCGGATTGGAACTTGCAAGAGTTTTCGGGACCCACCGGATCTTCTTTTTTTCAGTCGGAAGCCGGGCTGATTTGCGACCGGATATCGGATTTGATACTGTGGTTCTGGGGAGATGAATTGCTTTCCTAATTCTAATCGTTCAGTACTAAGGAGGAGAACAATGCCTGTATACATGTATCAAGCATCTTATTCCGGAGAGGCCATTAAAGCGTTGGTTAACAATCCGCAGGATCGAACGGGAGCGGCACAAGCAGCGATAGAAGCCAATGGTGGCACGATGGTCGGTGCATGGATGGCCTTTGGTGAAGACGACCTGGTCGTAATAGCGGATATGCCGGATGATGAGTCAATGGTCGGAGTGGCGCTGGCGATTTCATCGACTGGCGCCATAGTGGGCGGAAAAACCACCAAACTGCTGACCTTGGATCAGGCGGTTTCTGGCATGAAGAAGGCTAAAGCGGTGTTAAGCG
>Ga0207966_1001845_pt1 | contig 11247 bp, 8 predicted proteins | sample Knorr_S23_td_NAD_FD_185611 | JGI IMG/M metagenome (GOLD analysis project Ga0207966, IMG submission 185611) | Marine microbial communities from Southern Atlantic Ocean transect - Knorr_S23_td_NADW_ad_2500m_LV_B (SPAdes) (version 2) | ecosystem: Environmental > Aquatic > Marine > Oceanic | place... | reverse complement strand
ATGAATTTCAAAGGATAAATTATCCTGGGTCACCATTTTTCACATTTGGGAAACTACATAGATGGTTAAGTATTGGATTGAATGAAATGTGCCAGGTAGAAGTAGAATTAAATTTAACGCCTTTAGATGATACCAGGAATCATCACGGAGTTTATTTAGTTTCTGAAAAAATTCTGGATATATTAAATTGGAATGAAATTTATTTCACTATAGACAAAATAAACAAACAAGCATCATTAACAATCAATAACAGTAAAGATAATATAGGAAATAAAACTGAATATTTCACATTACCGGATGATTTTATATGGTCATTCGAACAAGATTGGAATAAAGATAGCGATCAACCCATATCACATTACGACAATAATTTAGCATTATATAGCACTAGTAAATCAGGGGGGTTCGAAGGAAAAATTGATTGGATTTATCTAGCTAATGGAGTTATGACTCCAAATATTATTACAGAAAAAATTGGCAAAGTCAGAACTAAAAACCCGCCTGAAAGAACAAAAGCTATTATTCAAACATCACTTGGTGGGTATAGTGCTTCGGCTTTGTTGTCTAAAGATGAATATTCAGAATGGAAAAAAGGAGGATTTTCTAATTCATCACTTAGAGATTATTTAACAAATGACTTATATTCAAAGTTTAAAGATTCATTTGATTTTATATTTTTAGTACAAAATGAAAATTCTACAACTCTCAATTACTTAGGTAGTTATCATGGAGTTTCTAATAATATTAAGGGAATAAGTGAAGATATTGACTCATTTGATCAAACAAAATATACAGGCTCAGATGGTAAATTAAAAGGGTTAATACATTTCCCAATAAAAAATGGTATTACCAATGGCCCATCACTACATGAATTAATGCATCGCTGGGGTAATTTCTCATTAAGTACAGAAAAACTAGCGGTTTCTAGTTTTGATCTAAATGTATTAAATGATGATGATTTGTTAGATGAAATTAACGGAAGTCCTCACTGGGGTGTAAGTTCAGTTAATGGACAATTAGGTGGATTCGATAAATCAACTCTTAAATCTCTTGGTAATAATTGGTATACAGCTGCTCCATTTGGTACTAATGCAAATGGTGCTAATTCAATTAAATATAGCGATCTTGAACTTTATTTAATGGGACTTATTCCTCCAGAGCAAGTTGAAGACATAATACTTTTTAAAAATATAGAAGCTACAGCAAAAGATTTCATGGTAGATACAAAATGGTATGCAAAAGAAAAAATAATCGTAAAAATATCTGACATAATAGATAAATTAGGACCAAGGGTCCCTAATGATCTTAATTCTCAAAAATCTTTTAATATTTTAACTTTAATAATTACTGATAAAGATTTAACTGATAAAGAATGGGAATATTATGACTCTCAGGCAAAAGGGTTTGAGAAAGACTTTACTTGGGCAACAGATGGGAAAGCAAAAGTTGATTTGGGAAATTTAAAAGATTCAATCAGATAAAGAGCTTAAATCTTTTATTTGATTATTAATATCATTTATAGAATTGGTTGGCATTTTACAAGTATAGGATCTACAGAGATAAAATGTTGTTTTATCATCTGTTAATACCTTGTTATAAAAAATATCCAAATTAGTTTTTGTCTTATATGATTTGGCAAAATATATTAAGTCAGATGATCTTTCTGAATTTAATTTGGTAACTAACTCTTTTAGATTCTTTTCATCATGAATTATTACAAGATGATCTAATTTATCATATTTGCGTAAATCAGTTAATTTTGCCCAAGACAATGTATGTATTGGTACTTTATTGATATATGGAGTCATATTCTCAATCAAGTTATCAACAATATTTAAATATTTTAAATTATCTGTAATAGAACCTAATAAATATAAAAATTCTGTCATTTTAGATGCGGAGCTAGTATATGGATTATCGTATAAAGATTTAGGTCTTATAAATAAATCTTTAACGTCAATGCTACTATCGTATAAAAATGCAGTTTCCGAATCCCAATAAGATTCAATAACTTGGTCAGTCAAATTGATTGCTATATCTAACCATTTAAAATCCAAAGTCCCCTGATGTAATTTAAATAATGCTTCTATAAAATATGCATAATCTTCAAGGGTAGGGGAATAAAATGGTTTGGAATTAATAATATATCTCGGTAATTCATTATTTTCAGTAATAAAAGAATTAATATATGTTGCAACATCAATTGATTTATTTAAATATTTTTCATCAAAAGATGAAAAATAATTCTGCATTAAAGCTGTAATCGTCATCCCATTCCAAGATGTTATGATTTTCTTGTCTTTAAATGGTGGAGGTCTTTTTTCTCTAAAACTAAATAATATTGATCTGATGTTATTATATTCTTCAATACCAAAATCGCTTTTAGATTTATTTGCTTTTGCAAATCCTCCAGTCAAAATATTTTTTCCTTCAAAATTTCCCTTGGTATTAAAGTCAAATAAATTGTTTGCTATCTGAAATTCTGTATCATTAAATATTTTTCTTAATTCATCATATTCCCATACATAATATTTACCTTCTTCTCCTTCGGAATCTGCATCTTCAGAGACATAAAAACCTTTGGATTTATCAGACATTTGAGTAATTAAATAATCTAAAATATCTTCAGATATAAATTTCATCCAGGTATCAGAATAAATACCATGCGCCATTGAATAAGTTTTAGCTAAAAATGCATTGTCATATAACATTTTTTCAAAATGTGGAACCAACCATTTAGCATCTACTGAATATCTGTGGAAACCTCCTCCAATCTGATCATATATTCCGCCAATAGCCATTTTATATAATGAAGTATTTAACATTTTATCTAAATCTTCATTTGATATAAGCGAAGCAAAACGCGAATGATTATGTTTTAAATAAATCAAAAATTCTAAAATATGTGGTTGTGGGAATTTTGGAGCATTATGAAATCCGCCATTCTCCTTATCATATGAATTAACTAAATTATCTAAAGCATTTTTGATATGATCAGAATCAATCACAGTCTCATTTTTCAATTCAGTTTTCAACAAACCTATTAATTGATTTCCTATATCAATAACTGTTCGCTTTTTATTGGAATAATATTCAACAACAGACTGTAAAACTCTCATGAAACTAGGATGGTTTCCCCGATCCTCTAAAGGAAAGTAAGTTCCTGCAAAAAAAGGTATTTTTTCGGGGGTTAAAAACAAGCTTGCCGGCCAACCACCTGAACCAGCCAATGCTTGTAATGATTCCATATATATACTATCAATATCAGGTCTTTCTTCTCTGTCGACTTTAATAGAAACAAAATGTTCATTCATATATTCTGCAATTGTCTCATCAGAAAAGCTTTCTTTTTCCATGACATGACACCAATGACAAGAAGAGTATCCAATGCTTAAAAAAACAGGTTTGTTATATTTCTTTGCTAGTTCGAATGGCTTCTCTGACCAAGGATACCAATCCACAGGGTTATTAGCATGTTGTAATAAATATGGGCTATTTTCATTTTTTAAATTATTTGACATTTAAATATGAATAATCACTCCCACTCAATAGTACTGGGAGGTTTACTTGTAATATCATAAACGACTCTATTTACACCTTGTACTTCATTAGTTATTCTACTAGAAATTTTATCTAATACATTATAAGGGATTCGTGCCCAGTCAGCTGTCATAGCGTCTTCACTTTTAACAGCCCTGATAGCTATCGTATATTCATATGTTCTATGATCTCCCATTACACCTACACTTTGAACATCTAATAAGACAGCAAAATTTTGCCATAATTGTTCATATAAATTATTATTTTTAATTTCATCCATTAAAATCCAATCAGCATTTCTTAAAATCTCAAGCTTTTCGAAAGTAATTTCACCTATTATTCTTATAGCTAAACCAGGCCCAGGGAAAGGTTGCCTGTTAATTAAAAAATCAGGTAATCCCAATTCTTTTCCTATTAGCCTAACTTCATCTTTAAAATGATTTCTTAATGGTTCTATTAATTCAAAATTCATATCTTTTGGCAATCCGCCTACATTATGATGAGTTTTAATTTTCGCAGCGTTTGGTGAATCATTAGTGGCGCTTTCAATAACATCAGGATAAAGGGTACCTTGGGCAAGAAATTTTATATTATCAAATCTTTTTGTAAAACTTTCAAATACAGAAATAAAAGTATTTCCTATTATTTTTCTTTTTTGTTCAGGATCAATAACTGTATTTAAATTAGAAACAAAAATTTCTGTTGCATCTACATATTCCACCTTTATATTTGCCTCTTTAAATTTATTAACTACTTCGTCAGCTTCATTCTTCCGAAGTAAACCATTATTAACAAATAAGCAAATTAAATTTTCATTTATTGCTTTATTTAATAAAGCTGCAGTAACAGATGAATCAACACCACCAGAAATAGCACATAAAACTTTATTATCTCCAACTTGATTAGAAATTTTATCAATTGATGAATTGATAAAATTATAAGAAGTCCATTCTGGTTTAATTTTACAAATTTCATTTACAAAATTAGATATAATTTGTTTACCATTTTGAGTGTGTACAACTTCTGGATGAAATTGAATTCCATATATATTCTTAAATTTAACCGCAGCATATTTACAAGAATCAGTAGAAGCTAAAAGTTCATAAGATTTTGGTATCTCACTAACTGAATCTCCATGACTCATCCATACATTAAAATTATCATCACAATTTTGAAACAGTGGGTCTTTATTCGAAATTAAATTTATCTCTGCTTTCCCATATTCCGAATTTAAATCGGAAGAAACTTTTCCACCATCATTATAAATAATAGCCTGTAATCCATAACAAATACCTAAAATAGGTACTTTGAAATCATATAACCAATCAGGAATTTTCGGGGATGAAGAATTATTAATATCTGAGGGACCACCAGATAATATAATTCCTTTAATATTTATATGATCTAATTCAGATTTAACGGCATCAGGATTAATTATTTCAGAATAAACATTACATTCCCTGACTCTTCTAGCAATAAGTTTTGAATATTGAGATCCATAATCTAATATAATTACTGTATTATATGTTTTTTGACTATCATTTATTATTTTCATTAACAAAGCTTACATTTAAAAATACTCTAAGGTCAATAAAATTATGCAATCCACTTTAAAAAATTCTAAAAATATTATCTCCAAAATTCTTTCTAATGGCGGAATAGCAATTTTACCAACAGACACAATATATTCACTTAGTTGTATTACATCAAATACTAACAGTTTAAAACAGATTCTAAAAATCAAAGGAAGAGACGCAGCTCATGGTATGCCTGTATTAGTCCCAAGTATAGATTATTTCAATGTATATGCACAAAATATAAATAATAATATTGAAAAAATCATTAAAACATTTATGCCAGGACCTCTCACTTTAATTTTAAATAAAAAACCTGGTGTATCTGATCTTATATCTGGCCCTAACAATACAATTGCACTTCGTATACCTGATAATTCTGATTTAATAAATATTATGAATAAAATAAAAAGTGGAATTACAGGTACAAGTGCTAATTTATCAGGAAAAATTCACAGCTTAGATAATTACAAAATAATTAAAGATCTAGGTACAAAAGTAGATATATTCGTTTTTGGGAATTATAAAGTTAAAAACAAAAAACCTTCAACTATTTTAGATGTTACATCTGATAAAATAAAAATCATAAGAGAAGGTGCTATAAAAAAAGCAGATATTGACAACATAAACTTTTAAAAGGAAACTTTTGACAATCAAATTAAATAATATATCAAAAAAATTATTATATTCAGTAGAAAAAATAGAACCTGGATTAGCAGAAATGATCTGTTATCAATTATTTGATGACAAAGAAAATAACATTGCTGAAAAAAATATTAATATCTACCATCCTGAAATTTCTATAGGATTAAAATTGATAAATATTTTATCCGAAGAATCTGATTTGATTAAATTAGAAATAGGTTTGTGTTCTTTATATTTATTTAAATCAGGTTTATCTATTCATGAAGAGATAGGAGCTGGAACCCCAAACATTAATAACAAAGATACTCTGTGGTGGAAATGGGGACCTGCACAAGCAATTAATGCAGGTGATTGTCTATATAGCATGTCTAGACTAATGATATTAGAAGAAAACAATTTAAATGATCATACAAAAATAAATTTACTACAAAAGTTTGATTTATTAAGCAATAATATGTTTAAGGGAAAATTCTTAGAATTAAAAAATTCAGAGGATTATAAAATAAACTTATCTGATGTTATAGATACAAATTCATTAAGGGAAATAAGTGTTTTTCAATACGTAGCCGAATTATTTGATAAACCATCTGATAATCTGAATTTAATTAACATATTCAAAAACATAGGTGATTTGTATGTTTTGAAGAATCATCTTAACGGATTCAACAGACTAGCTGATTCTTTAAATATAAATCAAACATTTTCTCAACTTGAAAATGAAATTTTAAATAAAAAGAAAATATTTCCAATTAGTTATTTATTTGATGAATACAAAGATTCATTAGAACATAAAAAAAAACTTGGAACGATATACATGAAAAGAATGATTGAATTTGAAGATATGAAATACCTTAATGAATTATTCTATTCATCTGAATCAAGTAATGCATATGAAATAAAAATAAAAAAATTATCACAAGAAATAATTAATAATTTAAACAAAATAGATAATCAATCATCTGACTTAAAAAGTCATTTACACGAGATTCAATTATTATGAATAATTTTAAAGACGTTTTTATTAAAAATTTACACACTATAAATCTAAAAAATAAAAAATGTATAGTTCGTGTTGATTTTAATGTACCTTTATCAGATCAAAATAAAATATTAGATGATACAAGAATTAAAGCTGTAAAAAAAACCATTGATTTTTTAATTTCAAAAAAAGCAATAGTAATACTAATATCACATATGGGAAGACCTAAAGGAAAAACAGATCAAAACCTTTCTTTAGGAAAAATAAAAAATTCTATTGAATTAATACTCAAATATAAAATACTTTTAATTAATGTAAAAGAAAATGATGAAATAATCCATAATTCAATTTCAGATATAAAATCAAATCAAATAATAATGTTTGAAAATATAAGATTCAATCCTGAAGAAGAAACTTATTCTGATAAATTCAGCAAATATTTATCATCTTTTGGCGATATATATATTAACGATGCTTTTGCTGTATCTCATAGAAACCATTCTTCAATAACTGGAATTCCAAAATTTATTCCAAGCTTTATGGGATTTATGATGTATAAAGAATACACTTCTATATCAAATCACAGTTCAAAATTAGGTAATAATTCAATATGTATATTTGGAGGAGCAAAAATTTCAGATAAAATTCAAATATTAAACAATTTTATTGGGAAGGTTAAATATATAGCTATAGGTGGTGGGATGATTAAAGAATTCGCTAACTATTTAAACTCGAAAAAAATACCAGATAAAAATAACATAATTTATAATATTTTAAATAATAAAAAAACCAAAATATTAATTCCAAAAGACGTGATAATTAAAAATAAAAATCTAGAACCGGAATATATTGTCAAAAATTTAGATGAAATTTTAACCGAAGATAACATAGTAGATATCGGGCCTAAAACAATTAATTTTTTTTCAAATTCAATTAAAATTTCCACTTATATATTATGGAATGGACCAATGGGAATATTTGAAAACCCTGATTCCAATAAAGGGACATCAGCTATAGCCAAAGCTATAGCTAGAAATAATAAAGCTTATAGCGTAGCAGGAGGAGGTTCAACTGTTCAGGCAATCAATCAATTTATAACGCCCAAAGATCTCTCTCATGTTTCTACTGGCGGTGGAGCATTTATGGAATATATAGAAAATGGAACTCTGCCTGGGATAAATGCAATAATACAAAATAAAAACTTATATGAATAATAATATCTACATCGCTAATTTGAAAATGAATGGAAATATTCAATTAATAGATAAATATATAAATATCTTCAAAGATTATAATGGAAATAATTTAATCATTCTTTGCCCTCCATTTACCTTACTGGGTTATTCTTCCCACAAAATCAATTCTAACCAATCTATTTTAAGCCTTGGGGCACAAAACATTCATCATGAAACAGAAGGAGCATTTACTGGGGAAATATCTGCCAATTTAATCAAACCATATTCTGAATTTTCAATAATTGGACACTCTGAAAGAAGATTAAATGGTGAATCAAATGAAATAATTACAAAAAAAATTATTACTTGTTATAAAAATAATATCAAACCAATATTATGTGTGGGTGAATACAATTATTCTGATAATGTTGATGAAACATTTAAAATTATCGAACTTCAATTAAAACCACTAAAAAATATAATTTTAGATTCTCAACTTTCATTACTGATTGCATATGAACCAGTATGGGCGATAGGAAATAATAATGCTTGTGATCCTAATAGAGTAGGGGAGATTGCAAATTTTATTAAAAGTTTTACAACCAATAATACCAATATTAATGAAATTAATATTTTATACGGTGGGAGTGTTGACGATAAAAATCACGAGGATTATTTAAATCAAAAAAATATCAATGGATTATTAGTTGGCAGTGCAAGCCTTGATCCATCAAAATTTTTCAAGATAGTAACAAATAACAGGTGATTTTATAGTGATTTCCATAGTTGGCCCAACCGGTGCTGGTAAAACTGCATTAGCACTTAGATTATCGAAAAATTTACCAATAAATGTTATAAGTGCCGATAGTAGACAGGTATACAAATATATGGATATTGGTACTGCAAAACCAACTAAAGAACAAAGAAATAAATTAACTCATTATTTGGTTGATTATATAAATCCTGATGAAAAATATAACCTTAACAAATTCATTATTGATTCTAATTACTATATAAATAAAATTAAAAATAAAAAAAATATCCCACTTATTGTAGGAGGCACGGGATTATATATATGGGCATTAATAGATAACTGGTCATTACCCGATGTTGGACCAAATGAAAAATTTAGAACAAAATTAGAAAATAATATTAAAAATTTCGGACCTGAATATATAAAAAAAACTTTTATAAATAAAATGGGATCTGGTTTTTCTGAAAATTATGACTTGAACAATACAAGAAGACTTATCAGATATTTGGAAATAATCAATGAAGTCGGCATTGAAAAATTTTTACAATCATCTAAATCAAAAAACGAAAAAAATACAATATATGGAATAGATTTTTCAAAAGAAGAACAACGTACTTTAATACCCGAAAGAATAGAAAAAATGTTTAAATCAGGCTGGGTTGAAGAGGTCGAAAATTTAATTAAAAATGGATATAATTTAGAACATTATTCTATGAGCGGGATAGGGTATAAAGAAATTCATTCTTATTTAACAAATAAAATAAATTATGAAGATATGAGAGAATTAATTTTAAATAGAACAAATTCATTTATAAAAAAACAAAGAACGTGGTTCAAAAAAACCGATAATAGAATAACATGGATTAATTCAAATGAAGATAATAAAGTAATAAGAAATATTTCTGAAAAAATTTTAAATTCATATGATAATAAAGTAAATGCAAACAATTAAATTTAGTAAATATACCGGGGCTGGAAATAACTATATTTTTGTCGATGGAAGAGAAATAAATCATAATTGGAATGGCTTAGCAAAATCAATTTCCGACAAAAATTTTGGGATAGGTTCAGATGGTTTGATTATATTAGACAAAAGCGATATCGCTGATATAGAAATGATTATGTTCAATGCAGATGGATCAGAAGGTGAAATGTGTGGAAATGGGCTAAGATGCCTCGCAAGATTTGCAGAAGACAATGAAATTATAAAACCAAAGCTGGAGAATATAAAAGTATCAACGAAAACCGGTATAAAAACAATCTATCCATATTATGAAAATAATATTATGACAAAAGCTTCAGTAGATATGGGCGCTCCTATTTTTGATCCGACTAAAATTCCTGTTATTCCAGATACAGTTGAAAATGGCATTCCAATAGTTAACTTTAATTATGAAAATTTATCTCTTAAATTATACTGTGTTAATACTGGAGTCCCACATTGCATCGCATATATAGATGAACCAGTTTACAATTTCGAACTTGAAAAAATTGGACCTTTAGTAGAAAAATATGATAAATTCCCTCAAAAAGTTAATTTTGAAATTGTTAACAAAAAAGAAGATAAGTATATAGTAAGAGTATGGGAAAGAGGTTCTGGGATAACACTAGCTTGTGGAACTGGTGCTACTGCAGTTGCTGCAATATCAAAAAAATTAAATCTATTTGATGATGTAATACATATGAATTTTCCAGGTGGGGAATTAATTTGCGATTGTAGTAAAAAATCATCTATTAATATGGAAGGTCCAATAGAATATATCTGTTCAGGTACTTATAACATAAATTATAATTGGTAAAAGGATATTATATGAAAATTTCTGACAGAATTAACAAAGTTCCGCCATATTTATTTTTTGAAATTTCGAAAAAGATAAAAGCAAAAGAAGCTGAAGGAAAAAATATACTTGATTTTGGAATAGGTGATCCTGATATTCCTACACCTGATTTTATACTTCAAAAACTTATACAAGAATCTAGTAATCCCGTTAATCATAGATATCCAGAATCTGATGGAATGATTGAACTTAGAACAACTATTGCAAACTGGTATAAAAAAAGATTTGGAGTTAACTTAAATCCTGAAAATGAAGTCATAGGTTTGATTGGAGGGAAAGAAGGAATCGGTCATGCAGCTTTAGCGTTTCTTGATCCAGGTGATATTGCACTTATACCTGATCCACATTACCCAGTTTATTCAAGGGGAACATGGTTTGCTGGTGCTGAATGCCATTTCATGCCCTTAAAAGAAGAAAATAAATTTCTTCCGGATATTGAAGCTATACCTTCCGATATATTGAAAAAAGCTAAGATTATGTGGATTAATTACCCAAATAACCCTACAGGAGCCATAGCAGGGATAGATTTTTTTAATAACGTAATAGAATTTGGTATAAAACACGACATAGCTATATTACATGATGCAGCATATTCAGAAATAACTTATGACGGATATAGGGCTCCTAGTATTATGCAAATTCCAAATTCTAAGGAGATAGCCATAGAATTTCACTCTTTATCTAAAGCATATAATATGACTGGATGGAGAGTAGGTTCTGCTGTTGGTAATAAAGATTTAAT
>Ga0207966_1001840_pt1 | contig 11252 bp, 11 predicted proteins | sample Knorr_S23_td_NAD_FD_185611 | JGI IMG/M metagenome (GOLD analysis project Ga0207966, IMG submission 185611) | Marine microbial communities from Southern Atlantic Ocean transect - Knorr_S23_td_NADW_ad_2500m_LV_B (SPAdes) (version 2) | ecosystem: Environmental > Aquatic > Marine > Oceanic | place... | reverse complement strand
CGCTCTATCGCTGGAAGAGCTCGCGTCCCAGGCTAACCTGAGCCCCTGGCATTTTTACAGGTTGTTCAAACAGACCGTCGGCGTGACACCCAAGCAGTACGCCACCACGCTCAGGAATCAGATTCTCCGAACGGGGCTTTCATCAGACGCGTCGGTCACAAATGTGACTTGCGAAGCAGGGTTTGGGTCGATCGTCCCGGCATACGGGTCCACACCGGGGAATCTGGGGATGACGCCCACCGCATATCGAAACGGAGAGGAAGGTCTCGATATCAAAATTGCCGTCGCTCATTGTTTCCTCGGATATGTGTTGGTTGGCGCGACGGACAAAGGCATCAGCGCGATTGAGTTCGGCGACGATCCAGGGGTCATGAGACGCAATTTCGAAGAATGATTCTCGTACGCAACATCGTCCAGGATGATATGGAGTTCGCTGATTGGCTGGATGAAGTGGTGGGGCTCATCGACACGCCCGATGTCGGAATGAGTCTTCCATCGGACTTCCAGGGTACCGCGTTTCAGCGTCGAGTGTGGGAAGCGTTAAGCCTTCTCCCAACCGGAACAATCGTCAACTATGGCGAATTCGCCAGCGCCATAGGGAGTCCAACGTCGGCACGGGCCATTGCTCAGGCGTGCGCCGCCAATCGGGTAGCTGTCGCGGCGTCTTGCCATCGAGCGTGAGACAAGACCGAGAACTGGAGGGCTAGAAGTGGGGTATCGAGAGGAAGCGAGCATTGGTCAAGCGCGAAGGCCACACGACGGAGTGAGTTGCTCGGCATCAGAGCCAACGTCGTTCAAATCCAGCAACCAAAAAATATTGGGCTGCCTTACTGTGACATCGTTCGTCACACCGTCAAAAACCTGCAGATTTCTGCCACGACCATCGCCATACCGACATCTGAAAAATCTGAATTGTCAACACTGATGAATGGTGTGTTCAATTCAAGAGGCGCCCAAGCTCAATTGCAATGGTCGTTTTCCCGGTAGCGGGAGGGCTAGGCACTACGATCAGCGTCGGTTGCTCATTCATTGCGCTCGCCTCTCCTTCACTCACGCATGTCGTGTGTTGGTGTTGTCGAACACTGAAATCTAAAGTACAGGCAATTTTTCGAGTGGCATGACGATATCAATGGGCGCTCAAGTCGTCAATTGTTGCGATAGGTTTCCGTGGCGTACAATACCAACCGACTGATCCAATTAGAATTCAGGAGCCCGCCATGCCGAAATTTGTCTTCATGCCACCCCAAGATGAACTGAAAGAGATGTTCGCGGCTCGATTGTCCGACACACTGCCTGAATATGATGTCGTCTCGCCGGAGACGGACCAGCAAGCGATTGAGGCCATCAGAGACGCCGACGCCGCGTGCGGCTGGATTCCGCCCGCCGCTCTCGAGGCAGCCGACAAGCTGACCTGGCTTCACAACCCCGACGCAGGGCCGTTCCACGGGTACTATTACCCGGAGCTTTTGGCGCATTCGCTGACCATGACCAACCCCCGTGGCATCTATTTTGACCATATCAGTCACCATATCCTGATGTTCGTGATGGCGCTCTCGCGAGGCTTGCCCTGGTACATGGACGCCCAGCGGCAAGGAGTTTGGGATAATGCCGCCCGGAAATCCCCGTACATCGACCTCACGGTATCCACTGCGCTGATAAACGGCGTGGGAGGAATCGGCCACGAGACTGCGCGAATACTCAACGAACTGGGTATGGAGGTCATAGGCGTAGATCCGCGCCCAGAATATGAGCTTCCCTTTATCCAACTCCATACACCGGATGAACTAGACGAAGTATTGCACCGAGCCGATTTCGTGATAACGACTGTGCCTCACACTCCAGAAACTGAAGGCATGTTCAACGCTCGCAGGTTTGAGTTAATGAAGGATTCGGCTTACTTCATCAACATTGGACGAGGCAAGGTGTGCAAGATCGACGATCTCGCTGACGCTATCGAGAACGGAGTCATTGCCGGCGCGGGGTTGGATGTGTTCGAGGAAGAGCCCCTGCCCTCGGAACATAAACTCTGGGGTCTGCCCAATGTGCTCATGACTCCCCATGTGGCTATCAGGGACGCTGAGAACTTGCCGGAGCGACGATTTCAGATCATCCTCGACAACGCACGAAAGTTCCTGAACGGCGAGCCCCTGAACAACGTTGTCGACAAGGATAAATGGTACTGAATGGTCGGGCTTTCTGACCGTAAGACGGGCCTTGTTCTGGTGGCGAGACCAAAACCTCGGTATCTGGGTCGAATAGAAATCCCAAGGACACCAGCAAGCGGGGCGGCAAAAACAAAAATGGTGTCTACTGGATTGTGATTCGGACTAAATGTAAGGGCCAGTCGCGTAAGATAGACTGGCCTTTTTGAATCAACCCGTCGGAGACGGACGTTCAATTTATTTGCTTACAGAACGAAATCTATCTCGTACAGGTCATAGTGGGAGTGCGCCATGCCCAGAGATTTGTAGGTCTGTTGCGCGATATGATTTGTCCGATCGACGTACAACCTGATGCCGCAAATGTCGTCTCTCGAGTCGGCGATGTCGTGAACCCAATCGTGCATCGCCCGGTAGACGCCCTTGCGTCGCCAATCGGCGCTCACGAAGACACTTTGAATCCACCAGAACGTCGCGTTGCGCCAATCGCTCCACTCGTATGTTATTAACAGGCTTCCCACAACCTCTCCGTCGGCTTCAGCCACGAGGTAAAATCCCTTGTCGTCAGAATCGAACACGCTCGCCACGCCTCGACGAAGCAACGGTTCGTCCAAGCTCTTGCCTTCGGCCTCCTGGGCCATGCTTTGTTGGAACTGGACGATTTGATCTGTGTCCTGTCGCGTGGCCTCTCGAATGTTGATCGCATCGTTAATCATTGGAGTCGATTCTCCTCCAGTGGTTTGTGGCTTGGAGCGAGAAAAGTATAGCACAAGGCTTTTTTGCTTCTGTGGATGTATCATAGTGCCGCGATGAACGAAAATGTGCGATATGACGTTGCTGTTATTGGTGCTGGGCCGGCAGGCATGGTTTCCGCGACAACATGCGCCCAGGCCGGAGCTTCGGTGATTCTGCTGGAACGCGACGCGTGGGCCGGCGGCAAGCTGGGCATCCAGTCCCAACCTCTTCAGGGACCTGTCACTATTTTCGGCGGGTTAAACGGTTTCGAGCATCAAGCGTGGCTAATGAACGAGGCATCCGATGCTGGAGTCGTGGTGAGATTGGGAGTTGAAGTTGATCAACTGTCACCACCGGCAGTTTCAGGCGATTCTTTTCGCCTGACGGTCGAAGGCATGTTGGATTCCGAGGGATTAGTGTCGGCTCGGTCTGTGATTCTAGCCACTGGTTCTGAGGAACCCGAACCAGACTTTCCTGGTTCTAATCTGCACGGGGTCATGCGTTCGGGCGCAGCGCAGGTGGCTCTGAATGTGCGGGCGCAACTGGTGGGGCGGCGAATAGTGATAGCTGGATCGGACAATTCCGGGCTGTTGATCGCTCAGAATTTGTTGGACGCCGGGGCCGAGATTGTCGCTGTTCTAGAGAAAGGCTCCAAAGTCGAAGGCCGAGAGGTCAACGCATCTCCGCTTCGACAGGCTGGAGTTGAGGTTCTGACATCGACTCCGTTGATAGAGGCTGTCGGCGACGGCAAATTGGAGCGCGTGCGTGTTCAGCAATTGGAGTATTCAGGCGTAGCGACTCGTGATATCGAAGCCGACACCCTATGTGTGGCATGGCCGAGAGAGCCAGACTCGCGTTTGGCGGTTGATGCCGGATGCCCAACACTGGAGATCGAAATTCTCGGCGGAATAATGCCAATCCACGACCTGAACTTTGTTACACTCGTCAATGGACTTTTCGTCTGCGGCGACACATCCGGTGTCGAGAGCGGCGCGACGGCAATTGAGTCTGGCCGACTCGCAGGCTTGGCTGCGTCCAGGTTTCTTGGGTTTTCCCACGAAGACACAAAAACGCTCTCTTCAAAGGCGCGGAGAAGACTGGGTTATCTGCGGAGAGGCAGGCGGGGCGGGTTGAGGAGAGAAGCCAAGGTCACGCTTGCATCGGTTCATCGAAGATTAACAGGAAATTTAGACGCCGAATGATTCCGACGAAAGAGAAGGACGATATATATGGACGCGTTTGAGTTTTCTGAACTGGTGAACCAACAAGGCCAGTCAGGCGAACGGTACCTGGAGTTTTTGGCCGTCCCTACCATGAGCCTCGGAGTATATTCCCTGCCGGCGGGAGGCGTCGACACCCAACAGCCGCACACCGAGGACGAGATATATTACATCGTGTCGGGCCGGTGCACGATGAGCGTTGATGGCGAAGACAGGCCCCTTGAGCCTGGGAGCGTTGTTTTCGTCGCCGCCAGTGTGGAACACAGATTTCACACGATCACTGAGGACATGAACATCCTAGTAGTGTTCGCCCCAGCTCGCCGCTCGCAGGCGTGACACGACTAACTGCGTGTGGCTTGGATGTCTTTTGACAGTCCGTTCATGCGACGGTTCATGATATTGAAAATTGGAGACCCCACAATTGAACAAAATCGTTCCGAATTTTGATGAAGCTGTGTCCGACATACCGGATGGCGCGATGCTGATGATTGATGGTTTCGCGGGGCCAGGCGGCACTGCCCAAAATCTGATCCGCGCCCTGCGCGACCACGGAGCCAGAGACCTGACCATCATCAGCAACACAGCGGGGCTCGCCAGCGTCATGGGATTCGGGACTCTACCTGGAGACCGTCCCATCGACATAGGCATACTGGTGGACAATGAGCAGGTCAAGCAAGTGATTGCGTCCTTTCCTGTGTCGCCTTCGCCGTCCCGTCCAACGTCGTTCGAGCGGGCGTATCTTGAAGGGAAGGTCGAACTTGAAGTTGTACCTCAAGGCACGTTGGCAGAGAGAATACGCGCTGGAGGCGCGGGAATCCCCGCGTTCTACACGCCAACCGGCGTCGGAACTCAGATCGCCGAAGGCAAAGAAATCAGAGAATTCGATGGCCGGGAGTACGCGATGGAGCGTTCTCTTAAGGCAGACTTCGCGTTGCTTCGGGCGAACGTGGCCGACACTCTGGGCAACACGACATACCGAGGGACATCTCAGAATTTCAACGGCGTGATGGCCACAGCCGCGAGTGTGACGATTATAGAGGTGGACGAGATCGTTGAGCCTGGAGTGCTGGACAGCGCGGTGATTCACACTCCTGCGCTGTACGTAAATCGGATGGTGAAGATTTCTTGAAACGCTGATGCCCGGATTCATTGAAATGCCAGCACGAGACCGAAAGGCAACATATGGTCAAGCCACGATTAGATAGAGAGATTATCGCCATGCGGGTCGCCCGCGAACTGCAGGACGGAGACGTCGTTAACCTGGGAATCGGGATTCCGACTCTATGCTCTCAGTTCGTTCCCGAAGGTCGAACGGTCATTTACCATAGCGAATCCGGCGTTCTGGGCTACGGCCCGATGGCTGCGCCGGGCGAGGAAGATATCGACCTCATCAACGCCGGAGGTCAGTTCCTGGCTCCGAACCCTGGGATGTCTTTTTTCAATTCCGCCGAAGCCTTTGCCATGATTCGTGGAGGACATATCGATGTCGCGGTGCTAGGCGCGTTTCAGGTCGCCGAGAACGGCGATCTCGCAAACTGGATGCTGCCGCAGCGAGGGGTGGGCAACGTCGGCGGGGCGATGGACCTGGCGGCGGGAGCCAAACGCATCATTGTCGCGATGGAGCATACAGACCGAAATGACAATCCTAAAATCGTCAATCAGTGTTCGTTCCCGCTGACCGGCAAGGGATGCGTCAGCATGATTGTGACTGACATTGCTGTGATTGCTGTGGCGAAAAACGAACTCACGCTTCTCGAAGTCGCTCCAGAGTGGGAGGCGAAGGATGTTCAGACGCTCACTGAGCCTACACTGAAAATTTCGCCAAAATTGTCTGAAATCGGCCTTTGATAAAAATTTCAGAGTGGACGAACCCCGCCGAGGAAACTTGACCTACCGATAGTGGCGATCCAACTCAGAGGCGTACCCTTGACCAAGCAAATGAGCGTTTTCGGTTAGCCAATCGCTGAACAGCGTCGATCCGGGCGCTAGTTCGCCGGATTTGGACACCAACAAGTCGGACATCAATCCGTCGATCTCATCTCGCGTGAGCAGGACATCACGAAGAATAACACCCATGATGCGTGAGACGATCAGCGCCACTTTAGGATTTACGCGAATCAGCCGGGAATTTGCGCCAATTTTGTCCAAGATCAAGCTGACCATTTCGCGATAGGTGTGGATCTCTGGGCCGACAGCATCCAGCGCGACGTTTTCGCGACTATGTCCTAACTCGACTGCGAGAGCGGCCAGGTCATCGACAAATATCGGTTGGACCTCGTAGTCGCCATCGCCGAATATCGGATGGAAAGGGAACTTTCTCAACATCCAGGCGATGTTATTTAGTAGAATATCCTCTCGACCGAATATCACGGTTGGTATCAAAATCGCGTGGGACATGGAGGATTGGCAGATTGCGTCTTCCACTCGAGCTTTGCCTCTAAACTAGGGAAGCGAAGAATCAAGGGTGGCATTGGTGATACTGAGATGGACGATGCGCCGGACGCCCGCGTCTTCCGCTGCAGAGATTAGGGTCATGAGATTTTCGACGGCCGTGTCATGATTGATTCCACCATGAGCAAACCGTATCCAATAAGTGTTGAATAATGTGTCGGCCCCTTCCAGGGTGCGGGCCAGAGCGGCAGGATTATCGAAGTTGAATGGAGAAGTGGTAAGCCGCTCGCCGAACTGATTTGGACTCTTAGGGTGTCCGGTCAGCGTCGTGACCTTGGAACCGGCTTCCAGCAATCTCCGGGCTATGTACTTCCCTGTGTATCCGAATGCGCCTGTAACGACATGTGTGCGGATCATGAATAATTTGTTTCCTGGTGAGAATCAACTAGCGCCTGCAACTGTATTTTTAGATGTTTTAACGCTGAAAGCGGTGAGAAATGAATCATCGGATCAGGGCTGCGGCCATCGGCGTTGACGCAGGAAAACTGCTGATGGTCAGGCATGATATCCTCGAGTAAGGGAAAATGTTCTGGATACCTCCGGGTGGTGGAGTTGAGCGCGAAGAGTCGCTCTTCGTTTGCGCCAAACGGGAGGTCATGGAGGAAACAGGAGTGGATGTTGACCGAGACCGTGTGAGCTACGTGAAGCAATGGGTGGACACGGAACTTGACTATCATCACGTCGAACTTTTCATCCTCGTGAAGAGTTTTTGCGGTAAACCTGCCCAGGCGACAACTCCGAAATTTCGCCTTTCACATTGTTGATTTCCGATGCCAGATTTCTTGCCAGAGACGAAATGCACGACGTGAGCGTTTATCCTGAAATGCTCACGAATCAGTTTTGAGATCGTCTTAATCTGGGTTTTCCTCAGATGATGTGCCTGGGCGTAGATAAAGATTAGGCTCTACACGATCTCGAACGTCGAGCCCAGCTCGGTCTTGGTGACTTCGATTCGCACAGGAAACGCTTCTTTGACGTGGTCTATATGAGTAATGACGATGATTTTCTCGAAATCGTCCTGAATAGATTGAATAGCCTCTGTGAGCCTTTCCTGGCCGGTGGCGTCCTGTGAACCGAATCCTTCATCTATGAACAGGATGCGAAGTGGAGCCCCTGACCTTCGCGCCAACAAACGCGAAAGAGCAATACGCAACGCGAAATTTATTCGGAACGTCTCGCCGCCACTGAATGTCTCGTAACCCCGCGTGCCGAGTTCGTCGCTGATACTGAGGTCCAACTCCTCGGAAAGGGCATCGGTGCCCCGAACTCGACGACCTTCTTTTAGTTCCAGCCGGAGCGTCATACGGTTGTCCGTGAGTTTGGCCAAAAGTTCGTTGGCGTCGGCCTCTAACTGTGGTATCGCGTCTTCGATAATCAACGCCTGGATTCCGTTTTTTCCGAATGCCAGCACGAGTTCGCTGTAAAGACCGCGCTCGTTGACCATCGACGTTCGATGTTTCTCCAGACCTTTTACGATGCCCTCAACTTCGACGCAACGCTGTAACTGGGTTTCCAGCACGCCTATACGCACACGATGGTCGTCCAGAGTCGACTCCAAGCCTGACAGTGTACCATGGGCGCTTTTCAGGGCTGACTTTGAGGATGGCAATGCGAGCAGCGCTGTTTCGATATCTGACTGTTTAGATTGAGCAGAAGATAACTCATCCGATAATTCCGATAGCTCGATTGAGGCCCCAGACAACAACGCCTGTTCCGAGGGAAGACGTTCGCTGGCGTCCGTCAGGGAACGGTGCATTTCTGCATATTCGCCCAGTCGAGACGCTAGCGCATCGACCGAGGCGTGTTCCTCAGCATCGTATCCAAGTTCCGCGATGACGGCCTCAAGCTCGGCGGCCCGGACGCGAGTCTTCTGAGCGTAGTCTTCGGAGTCCACTCGGTTCTGGAGCGCGCTCAGTTCTTCTCTCGCAGGGCCAAGATTGGATTTCGCGGTTCGGGCATCCTTCAAATTACGCTCAAAATTGTCAGAATCGCGTTGCAATTCCAGCAATCCTTGGTTGACCTGAATTTCGAGGTTCGAGATGCTTTGGCCTTTGTCGCGTCGCTCGGCCTGAACTTGTTCTCGACGCGTTGGATCGAAGTTCAGAGATCGAGTTTCTGTATTCAGCTCGGCCAATTTTTGGCGTTCTTTATGGCAAAAATCCTTTGAGGCAAGCCCCGCTCGAAACTCGTTGAGTTTCGGCAACTGGACTGCCAATTCGCCAGCGGCTCTCTTGGAATTTTCGATCTCAACGTTGAGCCTTCCGCTAGCCGATTCCAGGTTGCGCGTGCGGACGTCGAAAGCCGACTCCATGTTCAGGAGGGCGTCGGTCAATAGCTGACGGTGTGACTTGGTTTTCTCTTGTTCCGCCTTGTTCTCGGTATGTTGGCGGCGACTTTCGCGGCCTTCTTTTTCGTACTCTGATCGCAAATGTGACTGGCCTTCATCACCGAGGGGCTGTTTGCAGACCGGACAGAGGGCATCCCCTTGCTCCAGAATGTCGAACTTCTGTCGCGTGTCCTTCATTTTTTGAACCAGGTTATCGCTTTCCTGCCCCAGAATGACGATATTCGCTTCAACCTTTTCGAGCTCCGCTTTTGCGTCAGCAATCTGACTCGAAACCAGTTGCAGGTTTTCGCGTTCGGCGCCCAATTTCTGACGTTCGGCTTCGAGGCTCGTCAACCTTTCCGAATTTGGTCTCAATTCTCGCTCAATTGCAACATTGATGTTGTCGGCGGCGTTCTTGATATTGGCTTGCTCCAAGTCGATGATTTGCTGGAGTTCCGCTCTCTGGCGCTCCAAGGAGTTCATCGTTTCTGAGGCTGCGTTCAGAGTGTCTAATTCCTGAGACAGATTTCCTAGTTCGACGCGATCCTGCTCCATTCGAGTTGAAGCGATTACTAGCTCTTGACGCTGCGGTTCTAACGCATCGAAGGCTTGTTCATATTCCTGAATTCGGGACGCTTTGGGTTCTAGGTCGACATCAATTCGATGCTGGGATTGGCGGACTTGACCGGCCAGTCTTTCATGCGCCACAGAGATTGTTCGGGTCAACTCCGCCAATTGTTGGTCGAGAGGGCTTTTCTCTGACAATGCGCGGGCGAATCTGTCCCGTTGGGCCTCCGCTTCCGTAAGACGAGTGTGCGCCTCTTCGATTTCACCTTTTCGGTTCAACAGCGCCTGATATCGTGTCACTGCCTCCAGATGGTTCCGAGTTCGGAGTTCGAGATCCCGAATGCGAGACCTGAGGTTGTCTAACTGGGGAGTCAACCTCTCCAATTCGGCTGTCTGGGCGTTGAGAGATTCGACCCGCTGAGAGGCGGACTCAACGTCAGCGCTCGCCGTTAAACTCTGGTTTTGTAGCGTCTCGACAGCTTGTTGGACTTCCGAGAGATGCGCTTCGTGCTCAGGTTTCTTATCCAATTCCTGTTGATGAAGAGATATGCGGACTTCCGTTTCTTGGAGACGAGTTGAGATACCTGCAACTCGCGCTTTGGCTTTGGTCTCCAAAGCTTCGTAATACGAGAGGTCCAGCACCTCAGTTAGGATCGCTTTGCGCTCCGTCGGCCGAGCGTTGGTAAAACGATCGGCATCGCCCTGTCGCAGAAACGCGGTGTTGATGAACGTGTCGTAGTCCATGTGCAGTATTTCGACGATTCGTGCCTGAGTGTCGCTCATCGTGTTCCCGGTGATGGGGCGGAATGTGGAATCGTCGTCAGATGCGATTTGAAGCTCAAGGACCGGATGGCCCGCTCCTCGCCCTGCTGAAACCGAATATCGTCTGCTCACACGGTATAGATCATCACGGGCGAGAAAATCCAACTCGACCGCCATGTCTGTCTGGCCCTTGTGTATCAGGTCTTCTTGTCGGCGCGCGCGCGCCTGGCCCCACAACGCCCAAGTCATGGCATCCAACAGAGCGGACTTTCCGTGACCATTCTCTCCGCATAGGCAGGCGATGTGGATGCTTTCGAGATTCAAAATGGGGGCATTGTCCCGGTAACTGAGGAAATTTTTGACACTGAGCCTTACGGGGATCATACAAACCTCTGATTTTGCGTTGGCACCAGTATATCGCGGTTAGCGGGTCAGAGCGCTAGGGAAGGTTCGTCACAGAGACGGACGTTGTGCGCGTTGAGCCTTTTTTGAATAACGCGGTTGGGTAGTCACCTGGGGATTGGCCGTCGGCAAATAGGCCGGATGACTTCTCCAGCGGTTTCGTCCGCCACGGACCAGATAACGACAGCGCCTTCGACTGGATTTCCGTGACGGTCGAAGCCTTGCGGAAATTCTAGCTGGATGATGGACCCAGGGGTGAGCTGAATCAATCCAGGGGCTGGTGTTGCATGAGATAGTGGGCCGGGAGTTACGCGAATAGAAGCGGAACTTTCGAGCGAGATACCGCCAAGCTCAGCTGCGGCAATCACCGCGTCGGCGTAGAATCCTGCGCGCCCTCCGGCGGTCAGAATACCCTCCAGCCCGATTGTTCCTTTGCTTTCAGACGCTTCCCAGGTTATTCTGGCGTTCTCGATCCGGTTGTCGAAGCCATCAGAGGCCCGCGCGGTGAAGCTGATGGTTTCCGTGGCTCTCAATTCTGTGGCGGATGGCTCGATGAGCACATGGTCGATGGCGCCGTGGGTGACGTTCACATCAGATGCGGCGGCAATACTGCCGTCACTCGAGGAGGCC
>Ga0207966_1001836_pt1 | contig 11270 bp, 10 predicted proteins | sample Knorr_S23_td_NAD_FD_185611 | JGI IMG/M metagenome (GOLD analysis project Ga0207966, IMG submission 185611) | Marine microbial communities from Southern Atlantic Ocean transect - Knorr_S23_td_NADW_ad_2500m_LV_B (SPAdes) (version 2) | ecosystem: Environmental > Aquatic > Marine > Oceanic | place... | reverse complement strand
AGTGTTGTTTACGAAAATATGAGTAAGAATAAACATACTGAAAATTTAGGTTATAGAGGTATGATGGAGCAATATCTCAGAGCGCAAGATTATCATCATGCGTTTATATATGGTGAAAGATTATTTAATAATAATCCGTTCATTGAAAAAATATATGATACCTTGGTAAGTATAATAGCTAAAACGAATAATTGGCAACAGCTTTTAATTATTTCCGATAGAGCTTTTTCAAAAAAAATAATAGATAAAAAAGTTTATGAAGAAAATAAATCTATAGGATTTTTTGAAATTGCAAAAATTAAACAGCTAAGTGAAATAGAAGAGTCTTTAAAATATATGCAAAAGGCTCTTAAGTTTAGAAAAAATTTTCCTCCATATATAAAATTATATATTAATTTATTAATTCAGAATAAAAATTATAATCTTGCAAAAAAATCTATTAAAAAAGCATGGAATGAACTGCCCCATGCAGAATACAAGGAATCAATATTAAGTCTAGCAGCACACCTTGAAATTGAAATGTCAGAATTAGTAAAGTATATTGCCGGCACTTCTTACAAAAATGAGGAATCTATAATATTGATGGTTGAGGCATTTGTTGAAAGCAAAAAATGGGATGACGCAAGAAATCAAATAAAAGATTTATTAGATGTTAGACCAAAAAAAGAAGTATGTTTATTAATGGCTAAAATTGAAGGGGGAGATTCCGGGGATGTTCAAAAAATTAACGCTTGGACACAACGAGCTAAAGACGGTGCAGCAAATAATATTTGGATTTGTACAATTTCAAAAAAGAGCCAACAGACATGGTCTTCAGTTTCTGAAGCAGGATATTTTAATTCTCTTGAATGGCGACAACCTATAATGTTAGATTCATTGGAAATATATGAAGGATTAAAAATAAATGGAAATTAACAATTTAAATTTTTTTATCGGCTATGATTCTAAAGAAGATATTGCGTATAGAGTTTGTAAAAATTCGTTGTTAAGAAAATCCTCAATTAATTTAAAAATTATTTCATTAAAAATTGATGAACTTATAGCAAAAAATTTTTATCATCGTGCAAAAGACCCACTAGCCTCAACTGAATTTACTTACACGCGCTTTTTAATACCAGCTTTAATGAATTATAAAGGATGGGCTATTTTTTGTGATTGTGATTTTATATTCTTGGAAGATATAGCAAATCTCTTTAAGGATATTAATGATTCTAAGGCTGTTTATTGTGTTCAACATGATTATAAACCAAAAGAAAGACATAAAATGGATGGGCAAAAACAAACCATATATCCAAGAAAAAATTGGTCTAGTTTTATAGTTTTTAATTGTGAACATCCTAGCAATAAGAAATTAAATATTGATCTTGTTAATTCTGAGTCAGGTTCTTTTTTGCATCAATTTAAATGGTTAAACGATGATGAAATAGGTTCATTGGATGAAAGATGGAATTGGCTAGAGGGATGGACATCCAATTCTAATAAGTCATTTCCTTATGCTGTTCATTATACACGAGGGGGGCCTTGGTTTGATGAATGGCAAGATGTTGAATTTGCTAAAGAGTGGCTACAAGAAAGAGATCTATATTTAAAGAATAAATTTATCATTTAAGATTAAATTTTTTTAACAAGTCAATTTTTATATCCTCTACAATTTTATCTGTATTTTTATTACCATCATATAGTTTAATACTACCATACCATGGAGTTCGATCTGACACTTGATTCCAATAAAAAAAAGAAGCATGATTTTTTGGTTTGATTAACCATGTTTCAACGCCTAGCGCTCCTGCTAAGTGAGCTGTTGTATTGCTAGTGGAAATAAATAAGTTAAGATTTTTTAGTAAAGCTGCCAAAGCAATAAGATCATCATACATATCAACAGATTCTATTGTGTGAATCTTATTATTGTTTTTGTTAAATTCTAAAATTTCTTTCTTAATATCTCCATATTGAAGATTGATGAAAGTAAATTTAGGCAAATTAATCAAAGACTGAAAATCATTAAGCTCCATTGATTTTATCAGGCCAATTGATTTTTTTTTGCGAAAACTTTTCCATGAAATTCCAATTTTATAATTATGATCTATATTATTTAGTTCATTTTCGATTCTTTTTATTTCGTCATCTTCTGTATTTAAGTAAGGCTTTGATGAAAAATCAGAGTTTTTTAGTCTAAATTTTTTTCCCAAACTACCAGCATACAAAACTCTATCAAATTTCTTTAATTTTTCTTCACTATTTGAAAAACTACCTAAAGGATAAAAAATATTATTGTTTGACATGGACATACTTTTTTTAAATAAAGGTATTAATTTCGGATCTGATTCAATTTTAACATTTTTAAAATTATTTAATAATTCAGGATAAATGGAAGAAAATAAAATTTCATCACCTATACCTTGTTCTTTTATTATTAAGATTTTATTTTCTGGTAGCAATTCCTTGTTATGAGTAAGAAATTTTTTTATTTTTTGTGAGTCTTCGTTATAAAAATATGTTGATAATTCTAATCTACCCCCATGATATGACCATGCCTGCTCATATTCACCCATCTTAAATAGTATAAGAGAGTATAATTTTTTAAATTCATCATTCTGAGGATCTTTTTTCAAGCACTGTTTAATATATTTAATGCTTAATTCATAATTATCTAAATAAAAGTATGATCCAGCGATGTTAGCAAGAACAGTCAGATCTGATGAATTGATCGAGTTAGCTTTTTGATAGAGTTGTAATCCTTTTTTATATAAACCTTTATCCAAGTAATAGCCTGCTAAATTATTTAAAACAATAAATGAGTTTGGATCAATTACTATAGCCTGTTCAAAACATTTCAAAGATTCTTCTGGCATGTTGAGCATTTCATAGCATCGTCCCAGATTACTAAATGACGGGGCATAATCTTTGTTTATTTTTATTGCCTCAATAAAAATTTTTCTCGCTTCATCTTTTTTTAACATGCGCAACAATATTAAACCCATGGTATTGTAAGCGATGTAATCCTTATTATTTAATTTTATAGATTCTTTTATCTTTATTAGAGCTTCATCTAATTGATTTAATTGGAAAAGAATAAGTGCCTTGTCCCGAAGAGCAGGTTGATAATTTTCTTTTATTAGTAAAACTTCGTTTATAAACTTTAAAGCCTTAGAATATTGTTTCGTATCTAAATATATGAGTGCTAAATTTTGTCTGGATTTCCACTGGTTTTTGCTTAGTTCTGCTACCTCAGTATAACATTGTATTGCTGTTTTAATATTGCCAATTTGATGATGCATGTAAGCATAATTATATTTAGCCTGCACATCACCATCATTATTTTTTATATATTTATATAATTTTTTTAGGGCTTTTTCTTTATCACCATTAATAAATTCATTTATTATATTATTTATAAAATTATTGTCAGGAATACTCATAACTTACTCGGCCTTAAGGCCGAGTATATGTAAAAAAAATTAAATATTTATCTTCGTTGACCAAATAATAGCAATAACATGATAAAAAGATTGATGAAATCTAAATAGAGCCTAAGGGCGCCCATAAGAGCTTTTTTACCACCTACGCTTTCAGAGTCACCAGCATAATACATATTCTTAATACTTTGTGTATCGTAGGCAGTCAGACCAACAAATACTAAAACTCCGATGACAGAAATTGCAAAATGAAGAGCACTGCTTTGAAAAAATAAATTTACTAAGCTTGCTATAATAATACCTATAAGACCCATAAAAAGAAAACCACCAAGTTTGGTTAAATCTTTTTTAGTAGTATAACCATACAAACTCATAGCTGCAAAAGTACCTGAGCTAATAAAAAAAACTCTTGCAATAGAAGCTTGAGTATAAACGATAAAAATCGAAGCAAGAGATAAACCCATTATTGCTGAAAATATCCAAAAAGTAATCTGAGCACTAGAAACACTCATTTTCTTTATCCTTGCACTTAAATAAAAAACAAACCCAAGTGGAGCTAACATAACCACCCATTTTAAAGGTGAGCCAAAAAGTAATGCGCCAATAGATGTAACACCAACTATTTGCCCCATTTCTCCAGTTACTATTGATGCCTTACCAAAAAAATAAGCAACCAAACCAGTTAATAACAATCCTGTAGTCATGTAATTGTAGACCTTAAGCATATAAGCTCTCAAGCCTTCATCAATAACTTCTTGATCAGTTGTTTTTGTAAAAGATCGTTTATTAAAGTTTAAAGCCATAAATTCTCCTTTTAATAATTTCTAATATCGCTATAAATCTGTCAAATTCAAGACATTTTAAAGTAATTATTTATTAAATCGTTATGAAGTATAGAAAATTAGGTACAACAAATATTGATGTAAGTGTCATTTGTTTAGGAACAATGACTTTTGGGGAACAAAATTCACAACAAGATGGATTTGATCAAATGGACTATGCTTTGGAAAGGGGTGTTAATTTTTTTGATACCGCGGAAGTATACCCCGTTATGCCTCGAAAAGAAACATATGGCAAGACAGAGGAAATAATCGGAAATTGGTTTAAACAAAGAAAAAATAGAAGTAAAATTATTTTAGCCTCTAAAATTGCCTCTAAAACAGAGGATGATTTGCCTTGGATAAGAGAAGGTGCTCAAAAATTAGGCTTTGATAAAAAAAACATGAATGCTGCAATTGATGCAAGTTTACAACGTCTTCAAACAGATTTTATTGACTTGTATCAATTACATTGGCCTGAAAGGAAAATTGCCAAATTTGGAAAAATGGATTTTGAATTTGATCCCAACGACAATAAATGGACACAAATTGAAGAGGTATTAGATAATTTAAATAATTTAATCAAAGCTGGGAAGATCCGTTATGTTGGATTATCTAATGAAACTCCCTGGGGTGTTATGAAATTTCTAAATGTGGCAAAAGAGAAGATTTTGCCTCGCATGATGTCTATTCAGAATGCCTATAATTTAGTTAATCGTGTTTTTGATATATCTAATTCGGAAGTATCAATAAGAGAAGAATGTGGTCTGCTAGCATATTCTCCTTTAGCGGGCGGGCGTCTTAGTGGAAAATATATCAATCAACAACCAAAAAATGCCCGTTACACTTTATGGCCAAGACGTTTTGATCGTCATCATACAGTGCGTGGAGAAAAGGCAATAGCTAAATATGTGGATTTAGCAAAAAAATATAATATTGCACCATCAACTTTTGCGAATGCATATGTCAATGACCGTTCTTTTGTTACTAGTAATATTATTGGTGCGACGACAATAGAGCAACTCAGAGAAAATATTGATAGTATTGATATAACTTTATCAAATGAAATTTTACATGAAATTGAGGATATTCATTTATCTGATCCAAATCCATGTGTGTAATTTCTAAATTTTTTCTTTATACGAAAATCTTGTTTTGAAAAATTACATCTGATATGTCGCACAGAAAATTTTTATTTTTTATTAAATATACTACTTAATAATCTGTCTACATCACTAATATATTTTCTACTCCATAAATGTACATTTAATAAGCTATAATATATTTGGTATATTGGCTCATAAGTATGATAATCTTTTTCTATCTTAATTATTTCAGAATAATAATCTAAAAAACTAGTATTAATTTCATTAAACCATCTAAGATAAGCTATTTCCAATTCATTATGGCCAAAAAAAATTCCTGGATCAATTAATCCAACCAATTTTTTATTATGAAAAAGAATGTTCCCTTTCCATAAATCGCCATGCAATAAGGAAATCCTAGGTTTTGACGGTATGAAATTTTCTAAATTTTTTATTACGACTTCTAGTCTTCGATTAATTAGCGATGGCATAGGTTCATTCTGATTAATTAATTTAAAAATTATACCCAATCGATGATCTCGAAAAAAATTAATCCAATTTGAACTATAGCTATTGGGTTGTTTTAGTCCTCCAATTTGAGAATCAAATTTAAAGCCATATTTATCATTAGTTACAGAGTGTATTTTTAGAATTTCTTTAGCAAGAATTTTTTGATAGTCATTTGATCTTATATTGTTATGTTCAATAAAACTCATAATCAAAACATCATTTGTTAATAATCTTACAGTTGGGAAAAGATTTGGGAATTTTTTATTCATGAAAATTAAAGAATTTCCCTCACTTTTAATAGCATTAAAAGTTAAATTTTTTTTATTATAATATTTCGCAACAAGACATACTTGATCGTCAAGCGTGATTTTTTCACAAATGATATTAAATGAGTTAGACAATACAGCTCTATGAATAATTTGCTGATTTGAAACAAATTTTACAATTTGATTATTAGCTACCGCATTCATTATTTTAGCTGAGCATAAATTCTTCCAACTTTAATTTTTGCGTGATTATATATTTTTTGATTATTCCAATCAGATAATTTTTGCTGTTCATTTTTAGTAACTAGCGATAATTTCTTAAAAATTTCAGTCGTTGCTGAAGGTAAAGCTCTCTCATTACCATCTATTATTTTAATTACTCCCCCGATTTTTTTTTCTTTATGAGCAAAAAGCAAAACACCCTCCGCCCCTCCTTTTGAAAAAATTTTTCCTTTTGTTATCCTCATTAATTCACTGTCAAATTTTTTACTTCCTCCAATTAATTGCGGATATTTTAGTATAGAGTCTAGTAGCAATTTAATTGATGTAGAAAAGTCCTCATTGCCAATGTAGTTTTTGATTAAATTTACCATTGAAGTAGATAGGTTTTGAAGTGGAAAAGCGTATTGAGGAGCACTACAACCATCTATGCCAACTTGTTTTTTTGTAATTTTGTATTTTGTAATATTTTCTAGAGAATTACGAATTAATTTTTGATATGGATGATTAAAATCTAAATAATTTTTAATATCCATTTCATTGGAGAGACAGCCAGAAATCATTCCTAAATGTTTGCCTGCACAGTTATTATGAAGTTGGTTGGGTTTTTTTCCACTTGATAAAAGTTTATTAGATGAATCAAGATTAAGAGGGTTATGAATACCGCACTTAAGAGAATTATTATTAATTTTAATTTTTTTTATCCAATTATGTAAAACAATCATATGTTGTTTTTCACCACAATGAGACGAACAAGAAATGGCAATTTCTTTTTTTGATAATTTATATTTTTTATGTGCCTCAGATTGAATAAAAGGAATTGCTTGAAAAATTTTTATTGCAGATCTTGGATAAACTAAATCCAATTCGTGACCAGTTGTAAATATTATTTTATAGTTAAAATTTTGAACTACACATTTCACTCCATGAATACTTTCAATGATATTTCCTCTAGTAACAAAAGTTGTTAATTTTGACATAGTCTTTATTGTTATAATTTGATTTTTATGTTTCTTTAAATTTATTTATTTATGGTATACTAATTAATATATTAATTTGTCATGAAAAATTATCTTACATTTTTTATATTTATTCTAATATTGACGTTTGCTACTTCATCTTATGCCAATGTAGAGATGGGTAAATGGAATTTTATTAAAGAAGTTGATTACTGCTTTATTGGAAGTGCACCAGTAGAAACTGATTTACCAGAGAGCAAACAAAGAGGAATCACATACATTTTAGTGTATAGAATTAATAAAAGTAAAGATGCTATCGTACAGATTGCTGCTGGATATCCCTACAAAAAAGATCAAAATGTAGATGTAACCATTGATAATGTACAATTTGATTTTTATTCTGATGATGATACAGCATGGTCAAATGACGATAACAAGGTTATTTTTGCCATGAAAAAAGGGATTAAATTGACAGTCAAAGGAGAATCATCTCGAGGCACTAAAACCACAGATATTTATACTCTCAAAGGATTTACTGCAGCTTATAATCAACTTTTTAACGATTGTTAAAAATGCCAAAAAAAATTGTTCTTGCGTACTCTGGGGGATTAGACACGAGTGTAATTTTAAAATGGTTACAACTTAAATATAAGTGCCCCATTGTTACATTTACTGCAGATTTGGGTCAGGGAGAAGAGCTTGAACTTGTTCGAGAAAAAGCAGAATCATTGGGCATTAATGAAATATTCATAGAAGATTTGCAGGAAGAATTTGTTAGAGAATATGTTTTCCCGATGTTTCGAGCCAATACTCTATATGAGGGTAATTATTTACTAGGAACAGCAATCGCGCGACCGCTTATCGCAAAACGTCAAATAGAAATTGCTAAAAAAGTTGGTGCTGATGCGGTAGCACATGGAGCAACAGGAAAAGGAAATGATCAGGTACGTTTTGAACTTGGTTATTATGCCAATAATCCTAACATAGAAATTATTGCCCCTTGGAGGGATTGGGATTTTAATTCACGTAATGAACTCATAGATTTTGCAGAGAAACATCAAATACCTGTGCCAAAAGATAAAAGGGGTGAGACTCCTTTTAGTACGGATGCTAATTTACTGCATACCTCGTCTGAAGGAAAAATACTAGAAGACCCTTGGATTGAGGCACCTGAATTCGTTTACTCACGGACAAAATCACTTGAAGAAGCAGCGGAGAATTCAGAGGAGATTATTATTGGTTTCAAAAATGGCGATCCTATTGCGATAAATAATAAACCATTAAAACCTCGTGAATTGCTTTCAATGTTAAATTCTATTGCTGGCAAACACGGCATTGGTCGTATTGATATTGTTGAAAATAGGTTTGTGGGAATGAAATCAAGAGGTGTTTATGAAACACCTGGAGGAACAATATTATTACATTCTCATAGAGCGATTGAAAGTATTACTTTAGATAAAGGTGAAGCACATTTAAAAGATGAGTTAATGCCAAAATATGCTGAATATATTTATAATGGTTTTTGGTTTTCTTCAGAAAGGATAGCTTTACAGTCTTTAATTGATAAAACACAAAACAAAGTAAATGGAGAAGTAAAATTACGTCTTTACAAGGGTAATGTAATAGTCATTGGAAGAAAATCCCCAAATTCATTGTATAATAAAAGCTTGGTATCCTTTGATGAAGAAGGAAATTATAATCAAAAAGATGCCGAAGGTTTTATTAAAATTAATTCACTTAGATTCAAAAACAAAAATTAAAATTAATGAAAAAAATTTTTAGAATTTTTGAACGCTATTGCTGTATTTCTTAATAAGCAAGCGATAGTCATTGGTCCTACACCACCTGGAACTGGAGTAATCGCCGAAGCTAATTTTTTTGCTTCATTATAATCTACATCTCCCACAAGTTTTGTTTTTGTTTTACCATCTCTTTGTGTTGCAATGCGGTTAATCCCCACATCGATTACAATAGCACCTTCCTTGACCCAATCTCCTTTAATCATTTCAGGTCGTCCAGCAGCGGCCACTAATATATCGGCATTTCTACAAACATCCGGCAGATTTTTTGTTTTAGAATGAGCAACAGTGACAGTACAAGATTCTTTTATTAATAATTGTGCCATAGGTTTACCAACAATGTTTGATCTTCCTATGACAACGGCATTTTTCCCCACAAGATCAATTTTAAGACCTTTTAACATTAAGAGACATCCATACGGTGTGCAGGGTATAAGTAGGTTTTCATCATTATGGCTTGCAATAGATAATTTTCCAACATTAAAAGGATGAAAACCATCTGCATCTTTATCGGGGTGTATAGAGTCAAGTATGGTTTGTTCGTTCATATGTTTGGGCAAGGGTAATTGAACTAATATACTGTTAACATTATCCTGATTGTTAAGTGTATTAATTAACTCTAATAATTGATCCTGCGAAGTTGATTCATCTAGGTGATGATCAATGATCTCAATTCCTACTTCATGGGCACTTTTTGTTTTAGCTTTCACATACACACTGCTTGCTGCAACATTGCCAACTTGTACTACTGCTAATCCTGGAACCGCATTGTATTTGTTTTTAAGACCACTGATATCTTTTTTAAGTTTATCACGAAGATTCTGAGAAATTTCCTTTCCATCAATAATATGTGTCATTAATATCTCGGCCAATACTCAATTAATAAACTTTTTAAAAACCACAATAATAAGTAAACAATTATAGGAGAAATATCAATTGAACCAAATCTTGGCAAAAACTGTCTTATATATCGCAAACTAGGTTCGCATAAACGATAAAGGGCTTTCATCACACTATAGACAAAATGATTGGATGTATTGATAATATTAAAACTAATTAACCATGTTGCAATGATATAAATCAGCAACACAAACTGATATAAATTAATTATTTGAATGATGAGCCCTAGTAATGAATTCATGGCTTTGTACTAATTAATTTTTAAATATTATCAATTATTAGTTGCAAATATAACAATAATAAAAAAAGTAAATTTTAAAATCGATAAGGATTCAAGGCGTCTATATTAATATTACTAGTTCTGTTTTCAATTAGTGATTGTATTACTTTACCTGTAATAGCTGCCAAAGATAAACCAAGATGTTGATGGCCAAAGGCATAATAAACATTTTTACATTTTTTTGATTCACCAACTACTGGCAATGAATCAGGGAGGGTAGGTCTAAATCCCATCCATTCACTTTTAACCTTTCCTAGTTGCGGTAGTATCCTCCTCGCAGTTTTTTCTATCATAGAAAGCATATTTTTATTCATAGGTTTTTTTAAGCCTGCAATTTCAACAGTTCCAGCGACTCTAATTCCATCTTTCATTGGTGTCATATAAAAACCTGTTTTAGCCCACCCCACAGGATGAGTTAGTAGATTATTATTATTTTCAAATACAATGTGATATCCTCTCTCAGTATCAAGAGGAAAATTATCACCAATTGTACGAGCTAACATATTAGACCATGCACCTGCAGCAACTACTATTTTATCAAATTGCTGCTCTTTTTCTTCATATTTAAGAAAAAGAGAATTATCTTTTTGAACAATAGATTTAATTTTTATTTTAATAAAATGACCATCGTTTTTTATAAAATTATTAAATATTTTTTGCGTTATTTCTAAAGGAGAATTTGTAAAACTTTCTCCTTTAAGAACTACTCCATTATAATATATGGGTTCAAGGTCCGGTTCAATTTTTGCAATGTCTTCCTTGTTGATTACAACAAACTGAACATCATATTTTTTTCTTAAATTAAAAGCGTATTGATTTTGTTCAAACAGTTCTTTTGATTCATAAAGAAAAATTGGTTCTTTATAAACAATGTTATTTGAAACGTCCACATCATCAAATATTTCTTCATATGCGAGACTTGCTTGAGATGAAAATGAACTTAGAGATTTGGCAATATGCTCAGCTCTTGCTGAGGTACAGTTTCTTAAAAATCTAATTGCCCACGGTAAATGTGTAA
>Ga0207966_1001827_pt1 | contig 11313 bp, 9 predicted proteins | sample Knorr_S23_td_NAD_FD_185611 | JGI IMG/M metagenome (GOLD analysis project Ga0207966, IMG submission 185611) | Marine microbial communities from Southern Atlantic Ocean transect - Knorr_S23_td_NADW_ad_2500m_LV_B (SPAdes) (version 2) | ecosystem: Environmental > Aquatic > Marine > Oceanic | place... | reverse complement strand
GCTAAAAGAATGCGGAATTCCCGATACATTTGTCCGTGAAATTCCAGGGATCTACAGTGCGCAATGCACGATTACCACGGATCTCGACAACAACCAGATCACGGCATTTCATCCCGGGGCCATGGGTGAAGCACACACAAACCGTGTCGCCGATGCCGGCAACATGCCGCTCGGCATCGTCGCGCCGGACGGTCGGGAAGCCATGCTGCAGCACGCGGCCGACTTTGCCTCTCTTAACACGCCTTTTTTGTTCGATCCGGGTCAAAATCTGCCACTCTTCTCCGAAGACGAGCTGCTCACTTTTCTAGACCAGGCAACGTGGTGCGTCATGAACGACTACGAGTCCAAATTACTCCTCAATACCGTGGGCGGCACACTCGAGGAGCGCGCATCACGGGTGGAGGCTCTGATTGTCACCCGCGGTGGCGAGGGCTCCCTCATTTATCGTCAGGGTGATGTGGTCGAAATACCCCCGGCACCGGTCGATCATCCGGTGGATCCTACCGGCTGCGGTGATGCCTACCGGGCCGGCATCCTGTACGGCCTGGAACAGCAGTGGGACTGGGACCACACGGGCCGGGTTGCGTCGTTGATGGGCGCCTTCAAAGTCGAGCACCACGGTAACCAAAACCACCGCTTCAGCCGCGCCGAGTTTAAGGCCCGCTATGAAGAAACATTCGGCCGTGAGTACCCGGCTGTGTAACACTCTCCAGCAAGCCCATTAATAATCAGACGGGCTCTCCACTGCTGAGGTAGCGCAGCGGCATATCGGGTCCGCGCTGCAACCAATTGTCAGCGAGATATGTGGCAGACGCCGAAATGGTGTGCAACGTATAGGCATGGCGCGAGCGGGCGCTGCGATTGACTTCGCTGTAATGCGGTAAACGCCCGTGCAGAACCACCAGCGTCCCCTGAGGCACTTCCAGCGGTATTTTTCGCCTGAGGTCAAAGGGCTCGACCGCCCCCAAATCTTCAAGTCGCAGCGTGCCGTCGATTCTTCGGAAACGTTGTCTCAAGCCCTTGTGGTGCTCGCCCGGTAAAACCCACAGGCAACCGTTGTCAAGATCGGCATCTTCGAGCGCAAACCAGAAACCGGTTACGCTCTGCGGCTCCGTCAACAGGAACGTGCCGTCCTGATGCCACGTGACTTCGCCCCCGATCCCCGGCTGCTTGAAGATCAACATGGACTGGAGGACGAGCGCATTGTCGAACCCCAAGAACGCTGCCAGCGTTACCAAGCGGGGGTGGTATGAAAATTTTTGAAACGCCGGCACAAGATCGTGCATGGCATGTCCCATCTTGTTGATCGACAAGGCCTTGGGGCGAGTCAGCAACCCTCGATCATCCAGTACATTTTCTTCAAAAAAGAAACGGACTTTGTCACCGGACGTTTCGAAATACTCGGACGCTGCGTGCTCATGGGAGTGGGTGGAAAACACCGTTGCGACCTCGCTCGGGTCAAAAGCATCGACCAACTGGTCGGCTGATTGGCACAATGCGTCGCAGTCGCTCGGCGGCACAAAGCCCTCAATCACCAGCAGGCCATCTCGGCGCCACGCTTCAAGCGCGGCGCCGGGTAACCCGGAATCCGCGCAGATTCGAAATCTTGGTACGCCGCTCATGGGGTCGTACCGATTGCAAGATCCGGCCAGAACGAGTCCCCGGCCGGTAACCCATCGATGCCGAGGTGGCAGGCCAGCGTTTGGCCGATATCCGCAAATGTCTGCCGCGCACCAAGTGGTCCAGGCGTGATGCCCGAGCCAAAAGCCAGCACCGGCACGTGTTCGCGGGTATGGTCATGGCCCGGCCAAGTCGGGTCACAGCCATGGTCCGCCGTCGCCACCACCAGATCACCCGGGCCAAGAAGTGCGTCGATTTCCGGCAACCGCGCATCGAATTGTTCCAGCGCTGCGGCGTAGCCGGCAACATCGCGGCGATGGCCGTAGAGCATGTCGAAATCTACGAAATTGGTAAATATCAGCGCGCCGTCCGGGGCTCCGGCCAACGCCTCCAACGTGGCATCAAACAACGCGTCGTTACCGGTTGCCTTTACCGTGCGGGTGACCCCTTGGTGGGCAAATATGTCCGCAACTTTGCCCACGGACACCACTTCCCGACCCGCAGTTGCGAGATATTCGAGCAGTGTCGGCTCGGGCGGCGGCGTGGTGTAATCACGACGGTTCCCCGTCCGCTGAAATGTGCCGGGGCTGCCCCCAGTAAAAGGCCGTGCGATGACGCGACCGATACGATAGGGGTCCACTAAGCGCCTGGCAATCTGGCACACGTCGTAGAGACGATCCAAGCCGAAATGTTCCTCGTGCGCGGCGATCTGGAATACGCTGTCGGCCGAGGTATACACAATGGGCTGACCGGTTGCGATGTGCGCCGCACCGAGTTCCTCGATGATTAATGTGCCGGAGGCATGACAGTTTCCCAGTAGCCCCGGTAATTTGGCTTCATCAACGAGTGCGTCGGTCAACTCCTTGGGAAAACATGGCACGGAACTTGGGAAATATCCCCATTCAAACAGCACCGGAACACCCGCCATTTCCCAGTGCCCACTCGGCGTGTCCTTGCCCGCACTTCGCTCCACCGCATATCCCCATGCCCCGCGGGGCATTTCTTTGGGGAGTCCCGCGGGCCACGCCCCCCGGCTTTCGGCCGCGGCGTGCGCGAGCCCCAGTGCGGCCAGATTTGGAATCACCAGGGGCCCTTGGCGCAGGCCCTCCCGGTTCGCTGCCCCGTTGGCAGCAGACTCGGCAATATGCCCGAACGTGTCGGCGCCGGCGTCACCGAACCGATTCGCATCCGCACTGGCACCCACCCCGAGCGAGTCCAGCATAAGTATGAGTGCCCGGGTCATCCAGCACTCCGACGGATCTCGCGAATCAGCGGCAAAGGTTTGACCGGTTTCGGGCCGATGGTCACTGCGGCAAGCACACTGCGTATCGCCTGCTCTGCGCCTGCATCATCACGAGCATGCACCCGACCCAATTCCGTTCCCGGCGTTACTTCATCGCCGAGTCGAACCAGTTTGCTCAACCCGACGGCAGCGTCAATGTGGTCATCCGGCCGCACCCGACCGCCGCCAAGCGCAACTACAGTCAAACCAAGCGCCCGGGTGTCGATGTGCGCCACGACACCTTTTTCTTTAGCCGTCACAGGCACCTGAATCGGCGCGACTGGCAGGTACAGATCTGGCCGATCGATCAGGTCGCCCGGCCCACCAAGCGCGGCCACCATGGCAGCAAAGTGCTCTGTTGCCGAACCGTCCGCCAGCGTTGTCTCGAGCATTTGGCAAGCAGTTGCCCGATCACCCGCCATAGCGGCCAGGACCAGCAATTCTGATCCCAGCGCCAGCACCACTTCATGTAGGTTCGGATCCCGACGTTTTCCCGCCAGGTAGGCGATTGCTTCGAATACCTCGAGTGCGTTCCCAGCACAAGGCGCAAGCGGCTGATCCATATCGGTGACCACGGACACAGCCGGAACTCCAGCCAGGGAGGCGACGCGGACGATGCTATCTGCGAGATCCCGGGCCATCTCCGGTGTTGCGGCAAATGCACCATTTCCGGTTTTCACGTCCATGACCAACGCATCCAGCCCCGCAGCCAGTTTCTTGGAAAGAATGGAAGCGGTGATCAGCGGCACCGACTCGACAGTGGCTGTGACATCTCGAACCGCATATATCCGACCATCTGCCGGGGCAAGAGATTCACTTTGCCCAATAATCGCGCACCCAACCGTCTCCACCACTTGCATGAAGCGGGCGGAACCCGGCTGGATGCAGTAACCGGGTATGCTGCAGAGTTTATCCAACGTACCACCGCTGTGACCCAGTCCCCGGCCAGAAATCATCGGGACGTGGCCGCCACAGGCGGCCAGCATGGGCGCCAACATCAAGCTCACGCAATCACCGACGCCGCCGCTCGAATGCTTATCAATCACAGGCCCGCGAAGTCGGGCTCGCTCCCAATTCAACACATCGCCGGAATCTCGCATTGCCAATGACAGCGTTGAACATTCTCGGGCATCCATGCCGCGAAGAAGAACAGCCATCGTAAATGCTGCGACCTGCCCCTCGGTCGCCACCCCTTCGGTGATCGCGGTCACAAGATCCCGAATCTCATCGTCCGCCAACGACTCACCATCGCGTTTGCGCCGGATAACCTCCTGTGGCAGGAACCGCTCACTCGCCATACGGCACCCAGAGGTTTTTGACTTGGGTTGCCCGTCGCAGAAATTCTCGCCCTTCGCCGAGTGTGGGATCAGACCAGTTCCGCTGACCTGCCGTGACCCAGGTTTGCTTCAGATTACCAATTGACCACCGCTCGATCATGCCACCGAGATCGGCGTGGCCCGCGTACCAGAGGGCATCTACATCATCATGTTCTGCCAAAACCTGAGCGAGCAGATCTTTTGAGCCGGTGACGAGATTGATGGCGCCGGCCGGTACGTCCGACGTATCGAGCACCTGGTAAAAATCTGTAGCAATCAAGGGATGTCGCTCTGACGGCACCAGGACCACCGTGTTGCCCATCGCCAATACCGGAGAGAGCAGGGACACCATCGAAAGGAGGGGCGCTTCATCGGGGCAGATGACCCCGATGACGCCGATCGGCTCGGGTAATGCAAGGACGATGTGCCCGACCGGGGCCTGGTGCACCGCGCCCTCGAATTTGTCGCACCATCCCGCGTAGATGAAAAGACGACGGACACTTGCCTCCACTTCGGCGCGGCCGTCACGGCCCGTACAATCTAAAAGCCGCGCGGCGAATTCCTTAGAGCGCGCCTCGAGGTTTTCCGCCAGAAAATAAAGGACCTGGGCACGCCCGTGGGCACTGACCCGGCCCCAGGCACTTGCAGCATGTGCCGCTTCCACGGCATTTCGGATGTCCTTTCGATTTCCTTCACCGACCTCGCCCAAAAGCGAGCCATCTGGCGATGGAATCGCACGAGAATGCCCACCATCCGGTCGGACTTGCCTACCGGCGATATAGAGTTTTGGAGTTCGATCTAACGTTCGACCTTCTCGCGGGGCCAATGGTTCTGGCATCGGATCGGGCGACAACCCCTGGTCCGCAGGCAAATCCGCTGTCGCGCGCCGGTACGCCCAGAGCCCCTCCACACCACCCTCGCGCCCAAATCCCGATTCGCGATAGCCCCCAAATCCACTTGCGGCATCGAACTGATTCGTGCAATTGACCCATACCACACCGGCTTTCAGCCGTGCCGCGACGTCCAGTGCGAGGTTGACATTCTCGCTCCAGACACTCGCAGCAAGGCCATAACGGGTGTTATTAGCCAGCGCAATCGCTTCGTCATGGGTTCGAAACGTCATCGCCGCCAGCACTGGACCGAACACCTCCTCACGGGCCAGGGTGTGGGCAGACTCGACCCCGGTAAAGAGCGTCGGTGGAAAAAAACAACCCTCGGAAGGCAGCACCACATCGCTTTGCCAGCACACCCCTCCTTCGGCCTTACCCATTTCCACGTATCGCTCGATTCGCTGCAACTGTGTCGGATCGACAATGGCACCCATGTCGATCGCCTTGTCGAGTGGCGGGCCAACCCGTAAGGTCTGCATACGACGCTTCAGCCGTTCCTCAAAAACTATGGCTACGGACTCCTGCACCAGTAAGCGGGATCCCGCGCAGCAGACCTCGCCCTGGTTAAACCAGATGGCATCGACGACCCCTTCGACGGCACCATCCAGATCCGCGTCGGAAAAAACCAGAAACGGAGACTTGCCGCCGAGTTCCAGGGTCAGCGCCTTCCCGGTCCCGGCTGTAACACTTCGGATCTCTCGCCCGACCTCGGTCGAGCCGGTAAACGCCACTTTGTCGATCCCTTGGTGCTTAACCAGAGCGCGACCGGTGGCGCCGTCGCCGGTCACAATGTTGAGGACGCCCGGCGGCAACCCGGCGCGATGCACCATTTCAGCAAAAAGCAGCGCCGTCAAACTCGTATATTCCGCGGGTTTCAATACCACGGTGTTGCCCGCAGCAAGGGCAGGTGCCACTTTCCACGCTAACATCAAGAGTGGAAAGTTCCACGGAATCACCTGCCCCACGACGCCAACCGGCTGGCTCCCCGGGAGTTCGTCTTCGATGAGTGATGCCCAACCCGCGTGATGATAGAAATGCCGCGCCACTAATGGGATGTCGATATCCCGGCTCTCTCGGATCGGCTTGCCGTTATCCAAAGTCTCCAACACGGCGAAAAGTCGGGCATGTTTCTGAACTTGTCTCGCAATTGCGTACAAATGCCGACCGCGTTGATCGCCAGACAGCGACTGCCATGCTTTAACGGACCCGCGTGCCGAACGCACGGCATGGTCTATATCTTCTGCCGTGCCTTGGCTGAGCTCTGCAAGAAGCGCACCATCCGCCGGGTTTTTCGATTGGAAATCGCGTCGCGGCGAAGTCCAGCGCCCCCCAATCCAGTGTCCAAAGACGGCCTCGTGGTTGCCAAGCCAGGCGTGAGCAGCCGATGCGTCTTCTGGCGCTGGTCCGTACGCCATCTGCTCGAAAAGGTCCGGGATAGTGGTCATCAGCCCATCGGATGGCGGCGGTCGCTTGAGTACCGTGCCGTTGTACGGTGTTCCAATTGCCGAGACAGATCACCTAGGAGCCCTGAAGCACCGATGCGAAACCGACTCTCGCAAAGCCACGCCGTTCCAAGTTCTTCATGAACCAGCATGAGATACGAGAGTGCGTCCTTGGCCTTGCGAATTCCGCCCGCTGCCTTAAATCCGACTGCGAATCCCGTTCGGTCAAAAAAATGGCGGATCGCCCTCAACATGACCAAAGTAACGGGCAACGTCGCGTTCACTCCCTCTTTGCCGGTCGATGTCTTGATGAAATCGGCCCCAGCCATCATCGCGACCAGGCTGGCCTTGCTCACGTTCGTAAGGTTGCCCAGATTCCCGGTTCCAAGAATGACCTTGAGTCGACAATCCCCAGCCGCTTTGCGAAACGCCTGAACCTCCTGGTACAGCGCAGACCAATCGGCAGACAACACCCACTGTCGGCGAATCACAATATCGATCTCTTGGGCGCCGGCCGCACGCGCATCTCGCACTTCGTCGAGGCGCTGTTCGAATTTCGTTAACCCATCGGGAAAACCCGCTGCCACGGACGCCACGGGAATTCCACTGCCGGCCAGCGCTCCGCAAGCCTCTTCGACGAATAAGGGATAAACGCATACCGCTGCCACGTTGAGCGATTCCGCGCCCAGCGCCGCTGCAAGATCACTGCGTAATGGCCGTCGCGCCTTGGCGCAAAGCCGTGCGACGTTGCTGGATGTATCACCTCCATCCAGCGTGGTCAGATCAATGCAGGTTAAGGCACGGAGCAACCAAGCCGCTTGCCAGTCCTTTTTGACCGTGCGCCGCCCGGCCAGACTTTGCGCCCGTCGCTCCGCCGCACTGCGATTGACACGCTGCTCGGCCAGCCAATCGAGATCGAGTGCGACGCCTGGATTTCGCGCCGGCAGACCCGCATGGCGCGGTTTGCGCAATTTCGTAACGCCCATATTTAGTAATCTAGCGCCAAACGTTTCATCACACCGCCCAGCAAAGCACTAAGCTGTGGCGTCGCCGCACTCCCAACTGTCATTGTTTCGACGTGCGACAGGTTCATCTGCATCCCCGCGGCCAAATTGGTCACCACTGCGATCGCCATGACGCGGAGTCCGCAATGCACGGCAGCCAAACACTCGGGCACCGTCGACATTCCAACCGCATCTGCCCCGAGTTTACGAAACGCCCGAATTTCCGCAGGTGTCTCAAAGTTTGGACCCAAACACCAGACATACACCCCTTCATGCAATGTTATTCCAGTCTCTTTCGCTGCCGTCTGGGCGATCTCCCGTAACGTTGGATCGTATGCCTGACTCACATCCACGAAGCGTGGCCCAATCGTGTCGTCATTCAGGCCCACCAGCGGGCTGATGCCCGACCAGTTGATGTGATCCGTCACCAACATCAACTCGCCGGGCCCCATCTCTGGTTGGAGGCTGCCAGCAGCACAGGTCAGTATCAACGTTTCGCAACCGGCCGACCGAAGTGCACGGATCGGCACGGCCAATTGTTGAATGTCATGTCCTTCGTAAAAATGAAATCGACCCTGAAGACACGCAACCGGCGTCCCTGACCAAGCCCCAAGCCGGAGCCGGCCTTCGTGACCGGCCACGGTAGGCGCAGGGAACCCCGGAAGATCTGAATAACCGATGTCACTGGATGATTCGATCGCCTCCGCAAGTTCCCCTAATCCACTGCCAAGAATTAACCCAACGCGCGGCGGCCTGTCGCCGGCGAGTGCCCGAATCCGGGCAGCTGCATCCTGATGATCCATTACGATAAGCACTCTGGCCCAAAGCCATGGGGTAATAGAGCCTCGAGTGAGAAAGTGGCCCGCAGTTCGTCCAGCGAATAACACAACACTTGGGTGCCCGGCAACGCAAATTCATTTAGCTTCTGCCGACAACCACCACAGGGCGTGCAAACATGATCTCCGTCTGCCATCACCGCAACTTCCGTCAATCGGGTTTCACCAGCCATCACCATCGCCGCCAGTGCGCTTGCCTCGGCACACCAACCCTGCGGATAGGCTGCATTTTCTACGTTAGCGCCTGAATACAGGCGGCCGGATTCTCCGCGTACGACAGCGCCGACCGCAAACATCGAGTACGGGGCATAAGCCCGAGACAACGCCTCAGCAAGAAGTTTAAGGTAGGCATCCTCCGTCATTTCTTTCTCACCTTTTCCTTATTCAAGTACACCTGAGTCGCAAAAATGGCAAATTGTTTTACAGCTCAAGTCGAGAGCTAGATTATAGTGGGTGCCCTGGAAACAAAAGATGCGGCAGACTGCACCTGCTGTCGTTAAAGAAATTTTTTGTTCTCTTCCTGCGGAAGTTCTATGCCTACGATCACTCCAAATTCCCAAATAGACCAACCCGGAGGGGAGATTCTGCTTGAGGCACGGGGTATCTCAAAGGGCTTCCCCGGAGTCTGGAAACACCTGATACTCGATCACATTGATTTCGATGTTCGCGCAGGTGAAGTTCACACGCTGCTCGGCGAGAATGGTGCGGGAAAAACTGTGATCGCGAACATCTTATCGGGTTACTACGGTAAGACAGCGGGTGAGATCCGTGTGAAAGGTCAGCCGGTCGATCTTCGGTCTCCTCGAGATGGTCTCCGGCACGGCATCGCCATGGTTCATCAAGAACTCATGCTCGTACCCGCATTTACCATCGCCCAAAATGTGATGATTGGATTGCAGACATCCAGCTTCTCTTTTCCTCTTCGTAAAGTAGAAAAAAGGATTGGAGAACTGGCAGCGCGTTACCAACTTAAAGTAGATCCCAGAGCTCGGGTTGAGGATCTCTCCGCGGGGGAACAACAACGCGCAGAGATCCTGAAAGTGCTGTTCCATGAACCCGAGGTCCTGCTACTGGATGAGCCGACCTCCCTTTTGACGCCACATGAGGCGGATCATCTTTTTGTGGTCCTTAGAGCGATGGCGCAGGAGGGAAAAGGTATCGTATTTATTACCCACAAGATGAAAGAAGTCTTTGCGGTTTCTGATCGGGTGACCGTACTCAAACTCGGCAAGACCCAAGGCACTCAACCGATTGCGAACACGAACGAACGCGAGCTTACGCGAAAAACCTTTGGCGAAACTGTGCCTGAATACATGGAACGACCACCGGTTCGAACTGAAGACAAAGCCATCGACGTAAAAAATCTGGTACCTCAATCGATGGAAAATAAAGGACCAGCTCTCGGACTTTCTTTCGAGCTTCGTAAGGGGGAAATTCTCGGGTTTGCGGGCGTCGCGGGAAACGGACAGACTGAACTTATCGAGTGCATCACAGGGCTTCGCCGAGCCGAACGGGGCGAAATCATCATGCTCGGTCGGAACATGGCAAACCGGTCCCCGCGGGCATTTATCGAACTTGGAGTCGCACACATACCAGAGCGGCGGCGCGAAATGGGCGTAGTAGAACCCATGTTCGTTGCAGAGAACGTGGTGCTAAAAGATTATAGAAAAGCCCCGTTCTCAAATCGTAGCGTGCTCAACCGAAAGGAAATCACTCGCCATTCTAAGGAGCTCGTAGCCCGCTTCAATGCGCTCGTACCGGACCTCTGGGAAACCGAATCACGCATCTTGTCTGGCGGCAATATTCAACGCTTAATTCTCGGCCGGGAAACCTGGCAGCGGCCGCCGATTATTATTGCCTCGCACCCCACGGAAGGCCTCGACGCCAAAGCCATACGGCACACTTGGGAACTCTTTCTAGCGCTCCGTGAAAACGGATCGGCTATCCTCTTGGTCTCCGAAGACCTCGATGAGATCATGTCACTGTCAGACCGGATTGGCGTACTCTTTGAAGGTGCGATTGTGGGGTTGGTCGATGCAAAATCGGCAGATCGTGAACAGCTTGGCCGCTGGATGGCAGGGGGCGCGTCCGAGGCGGGTGCACCGTAACTATTAATCGTTTTAGCGGTAGCGATCGATCACTCCCGAAGATAAGGGATACCAAGCGCTTTCGGAAAACGAACCCGGCCGATTGCCCCCGCAACAACCAGCAGCGTCACGATGTAGGGCGCCATCGCAACGAACTGCCATGGGATGATTTCCTTGATCTTGGGGTACGTTGACACCCAAGTGGCAAATCCATCGAAGAAACCGAAAATGAAGCCGCCCAGAAGTGCGAGCAGTGGATTAAGCCCGCTAAACACCACTATCGCCAACGCAATAAATCCCCGGCCGGCTGTTATTTCCTTGGTGACCGCCCCAAACCAATCCACGCTTAAATAAGCGCCCGCAAGACCGATCAGTGCTCCGGCAGCAATTGCGGTCCCAAGACGGACCGCATTGACAGAAATTCCTGCAACGTCCGCCGCTGCGGGGTTCTCGCCGACGGCTTTGATTCGGATACCAAGTTGAGTTCGGTGCAACAACCAGTACACAACAAATGCCATCGCCACCGTGACGAAAACGAGGGGGCTCACGGCGCCCACCCCAAGGGGAATCAATTTAATCTGCACGTCCCGCGGCACGATGTGAAAACCAGGCGCACCTAAATTGACCAGCATGAAGGCGACAAATCCAAGCGCCAATAAATTGATGCCAACGCCGGTAATGAGTTGATCGCCTTTCCAATAAGTATTAATTACGCCAAAAACCAAACCGAGCAGCGCTCCAGTACTTAAACCTACCAGCAGTCCGCCCACGGCGCTGCCCGTGTATTCCGCACCCAGCGCACCGGTCAGCGCACTGATTAGCATCATTCCCTCGAG
>Ga0207966_1001825_pt1 | contig 11321 bp, 13 predicted proteins | sample Knorr_S23_td_NAD_FD_185611 | JGI IMG/M metagenome (GOLD analysis project Ga0207966, IMG submission 185611) | Marine microbial communities from Southern Atlantic Ocean transect - Knorr_S23_td_NADW_ad_2500m_LV_B (SPAdes) (version 2) | ecosystem: Environmental > Aquatic > Marine > Oceanic | place... | reverse complement strand
CTTGAGGACGCCGGATTCATGCACCACCTCGGCCACCAATTCTTCCTGGCGGTAGGCCATGACGTGGACGCCGGCGATGCCGGGCATATCCTTGATCTGCTGCATGATCTGGATGCAGATCCGCTTGCCTTCCTGCTTCTGGTCGTCGACCCCTTCCAGGCGGTCGATGATGGCGTCGGGAATGTGGATGCCGGGGACGTTGGCGCGGATCCAGCGCGCCGCCTTGGCCGAAGCCAGGAGGCCGACGCCTATCAATGGGAGGTTTCTAGTCTGAACGGCAGTTGTTAGTCACGGGAGTGAGGGGGGGCAGTCAAAACATAGTCGCGCTCTATACCGTTTGGTACAACTTCTTGCGTATACGCATTCAATCCACACTCCCAAACCACCGCTCCCGTCCGTCACCTTCCGCGCCCCCCCCCACCGTCCGCCTTCATAAATGGCCGTGGGAGGAGTACAATGGGACAAACCTTGCAAACTTGTCTGGGAGACGCCGGTAAGATATTACCAATCGGGAGGGTTATGGGATGACAACATTGAAGATGTTGCTCAAAGATAAGGGCCATGACGTCTGGTCCGTGCATCCGGACGACACCGTTTTGGACGCCATCAAGATGCTGGCGGAGAAGGACATCGGGGCCCTGATCGTCATCAAGGACGACAAGCCCGTCGGCATCTTCACCGAACGGGACTATGCCCGGAACGTCTATCTGAAAGGCAAGTCATCGCTCGATACGGCGGTGCGCGACGTCATGGTGGCACCCGTCATTTGCGTCAAGCCCGATCAGACGGTCGACGAATGCATGGCCCTGATGACCGCAAAGCGCTTCCGCCACTTGCCGATCATGGACGGCGACGAACTGGTCGGCATGGTGTCGATCGGCGATTTGGTTAAAAGTGTCATCGCCGAACAGCAGTTCACCATCGAGCAGATGGAGCAATACATCCACAGCTAGGCGGAACTGGCCCCCGTCAAACCGGTCATTTTCGATTTCCTTTGGCTTACTTTCATCCTCGAGCGGCTCTATGAAATTCTACCTCGTCATCCCGCGATCGACATAGAGGCGTGCCATCTCATCCATGAAGGGGGCCCTTGCCGAGAATCAGGGCGCCGATGATTGCATCGAAAAACTGCTTCGCCTTTTTGTCCTCGGATGGCGATCGATCGGCGTCAGCCGGCAGATGTGAAACGGCGGCGCGCAAGACGGCGTCGCAAACAAATCTTTTATCCGCATTGCTCCAGTTCGGTCCCAACTCATTTTCCACCTCGGCAATAAATACGTCGCTGACCATGTTTTGTCCTTTCAACTGATGGTATGCCGCTTAGGCTATTGGTGGCCTCGAACAGTATGCTCTACGCCCTGGCCATGTCCATGATCGCCGCCTCCGTCACCATGCAATCAGTCGCCGCGAGATGACAAGGCCGAAGCGCCGGCAACCGGCACGCAAGTGGCGGCTGTCTAGTTTGTTTTCGAGACTCCTCGGCGGGGTTTATTCCGTTCACCGGATTGCTTGAGAATCGGGGTTGACATAGGTGGGCAAGATATCTTCCACGGACGCCGGGGCGATTCCCAGCTCAGCAAGCGTCAAGGCCGCCGCCCCGACCACATTATCACCTTTCATCAGCTTCACCTGATCTTGGGTCAACGGCGGGTTGGGCAGGATCGCCATGAGGGCCGCCATCCCCTCCCAGACGAAAAAGGGAACCGGGAGGAGAAGCCTATTCCTGCCCGTCCGTTCAACGACCAGCCGCAGCAGGTCCGCGTAGGTGTAGACTCCGGGGCCGCCCAGTTCGTAAACCTTGCCCGCCGTCACCGAGTTGGCCAGGGCCCGGGCACAGGCTTCCGCCACATCATCTACGAACACCGGCTGCAATTTCGTCAGCCCCCTTCCAAACAGGGGCAGGACAGGGGCGAGCCGTGCCATGTCAAAGAGCCTGTTGAAGAAGGCGTCCTCGGGCCCAAAAATGACGCTTGGCCGGAGGATGGTGGCATCCACGAAGGCTTCCCTCACCAGGGCCTCCCCGATGCCCCGGGCCTTTACGTAAGGGGAGTCCGAGGAAGGATCGGCGCCGAGACCCGAGATATGGATCAGCCGCCGGACGCCGGCCTCGCCCGCCTGCCGGGCCACGTGCAAGGCGCCTTGTCCGTGGACAGCGTCGAAGGTCGCCCCGGATTTCTCCACGTAGTGGCCGACGGTGTTGATGACGGATCCTGAATCCCTCACCGCCCGGACTACAGATTTTTCGTCCCATACATCGGCGCGCAGGAGCTCGACGGTGCCTTTGCCTGCGGCCCCCTCGAGGTGGGATGCACGTTCGGGGTGGCGGACGGCCACACGCACCGCGGCCCCCCCAGCGGCCAGGCCGAGGACGATGCGGCGGCCGAGGAACCCTGATCCTCCGAAGACGGTGATGCGATTCATCGGTTTCCTTATCCTTAGGAACTCGAACGGCCCGGCAATTTCGCCACCCAACGAATTCACGGGGATTCCAAGGAACGATCCCCTGCCGATAAAGGCGGCGGCGAGGAAATATCCGCTTTTCCCCTTATACCAAGGAGCGGTGAAAATGCCCCTGGAGGAAGACATCCAGGAAACCGAGGCCTTTGTCTTTGGCGACCAGTACGGCGCCTGATTGCGCCGAATTATCTGGCCGGCCGGGGGCCCGCTTATTCCCGCTGAACCTCCACCGGGCAGGGATACTCGCCATGTTTCAGCAGGCGATTCAGGCGCGCGTCGGCGAAATTGTCCGGGACGAACACGACGCCGGCGGGGAAGCGCTTGTTGAGCTTCAGCCGCGCCTTCATTTCCCCGTGGCTCGACCTGACGACGACGCCGGACCCGTCCGCGAGCTCCAGCCCGGCGGCGGCGTCGGGGTTCATCTCCACGTAAGCCTTGGCCGAGAGATTACCCAGGACCGGTGAATTCCCGGACAGATATCCGGAATGGAACATGCTGTCGCCGGTCACCAGTTCCAGGCCCTTCGTCCGGCGCGGCGCGGCGAGGGGCGGGTCGTCCAGGTCGCCGCCGTTCTCCTCCGCGAAGGGACGGGTATACGATCCATCGTCGCCGAGGCCGTCGCGACTCAGCCCCCGGTAGGACGGCACCAGGTGGGCGATTTCGGCGAACACCGCGTCCGGGGAGACCGGCCCGAGGTCGCGGCCGAGCGCCTCGGCGACAAGGGCGAAGATCTCCGCGTTGGGTTTGGACTCGAAGGCCGGCCGGCGGATGGGCCGCAGCTCCTGCACCTTGCCTTCATTGTTGGTGAAGGTTCCCGGTTCCTCCGCGAAAGTGGCGGCGGGCAGCACAACGTCAGCCAAGCGGGCGGTGCCGGTCATGAAGGCGTCCTGGACGATCAGTAGCCTGGCCTTCGAGAGCGCGCTCTCCACCAGACCGCCATCGGGATAAGAGAGCAGCGGATCGCTGCCCGCCACGTAGAGCACGTCCATTTTGCCGGCCTCCGAGCGCTCCAGCATGCGGCGGAAGTCGGCGCCGGAATCCGCCGGCAGGGAGGCGCCCCAGGCCTCTTCGAACGGGGCGCGGACAGCGGCGTCGCCGACCGGCCGCCAGCCGGGAAGCAGGCCGGGCAGTACGCCCAACTCCCAAGCCCCCATCTGGTTGGGCCGATCGAACAGGAACTGGACTTCCGCTCGCTTACCCAGGGCGTCTAGGACCCTTCCTAAGCCGTGCACCATGGAAAGCGCCGCCGCCGCGCCGGGCGAGCGAAGCAGGTCGGCGCCGATGAGCAAAGTGACCGACTCGGCAGCGCCGAGCGCCGTCCTCGCCTTCTCCAGGAATTCCCCGAATTCGGGCGGCGGGGTCTTCGCCGCCTTCAGCAGGCTTTTCTTCAGGGCGCCCATGTTGGCGAAGGTCTTCTCGGCCCCCTCGATCCCGTTCAGCAGTGCCGACAGCAGATAGGCCTCGGCCCCAGGCACGAACCGCAATGAAGAAATGGCCTCGGAGTCGAGCCGCGACGGCCGCGCCGAGGCGATGAACAGCTTGGTTCCCCTGCTGCGGGCGACTCCCCTGACCATGTATTCGGTCACCGGGGTCTCGTCGGTGACGGTGGCCCCGAGGATGAGGATGCAATCGGCTTCCAGGACCTGATGCAGGGAGCGCCTGGCGTAAAGACCGCCAAACAGTCCTTCCAGGGATTGGTAGGCGCCCGGACCGGCGGCCGACCAGCGCGATGACGAATCGATGCTGTTGGTGCGGAACGCCGTCCGCATCAGTTTCTGGAACAAATAAAGGCTTTCGTTGTTGAGGCGGGGCGAGGCCAGGCCGCCGAGGCCTGAGCCGCCCTTCTCGATGGCGCCATCGGCCCGTTCGGCGATGAAGGCGGCCGCTTCTTCCCAGGAGACGGCGGTCAGGCCCCCCTCTTTGCGCACCAGCGGCGTCCTCAGCCTGTTGTCGCCGTCGATAAAATCGATTCCGAAGCGGCCTTTCACGCACAGCGTCTCGCCGTTGACGCCGGTTTCGTATTTGGAGCGCACCCTGGAGAGCTGGCCGTCGCGGACGCTGATGCTGAGGTGACAGCCGGTGCCGCAATAGGGGCAGATGGTGTCGGTCTCCTTGAGGTCCCAGGGCCTTGCCTTGTACCGGTAGGGGGTGCTCATCAGGGCGCCCACCGGGCAGACCTCGATGCAGTTTCCGCAATGGTCGCATCCGGCGAGGCTGTTCTCGAAGCCGGTCACTTTGGTATCCATGCCCTTCTCGACGGTGCCGAGAGCCACCGCGCCCACCACTTCCTCGCAGATGCGCACGCAGCGCTGGCATTGGATGCAGCGCTGGGCATTGAAGATGATGACCGGGTTGAGATCGATGTCCTTGGAGTAGAAGACCCGCTTCTGGTCCTGGAAGCGGGCCTCCCCGGCGCCGTATTCGAAGACCTGGTCCTGGAGTTCGCATTCCCCCGACTTGTCGCAGACCGGGCAGTCCAGGGGATGGTTGGCGAGCAGCAACTCGAGCATGGATTTCCGGGTTTCCGCGACCAGGGGGGTGTCCGTCCTCACCACCATGCCGTCCGCCACCGTGGTCGCGCACGAGGGTTGCAGCTTGCCCTGGCCCTCGATCTCGACCAGACACATGCGGCAGGACGCCAGCGGCGCCAGTCTTGCCATGTAACAGAACGTCGGTATGTCGATCCCTTGTTCCATCGCCGCCTCGAGGATCAAGGTGCCGTCGGCGACTTCCCGGGTGTTCCCGTCGATCGTGATCTTGGCCATGACGTTCGCGCTTTCCCCTGCCCGCCTCAATGGAACGGGCATCTCCCTTCTTCGACGTGCTGGACGAATTCGTCCCTGAATTGCGTGATCGCCGCCTTCAACGCCCAGGCCGCACCGTCGCCAAGGGCGCAGAAGGAATTCCCGAAGATGCTGCCGCACAGGAAATCGAGTTGTTCCAGGTCCCCTTGTCTGCCCTCCCCCGCCTCCATACGGTGCAGGATCTTGCCGGTCCAATCCAGCCCTTCCCGGCAGGGCGTGCATTTGCCGCAGGATTCTTCGTGGAAGAACTCGTTGATGTTTTTGGCGGCCCTGACGATGCAGTCCCCGTCGTCGAGGACGATGACGCCGGCGGAGCCCAGCATGGTATCGATGGCGGTCAGCGATTCGAAATCCATGGTCACGTCAAGGCCGCTTTCAGGGATCATCGGGGCCGAAACGCCGCCGGGGATGACCGCCTTGATCTTGCGCCCAGGCCGGGCGCCGCCAGCGTGGTCGTCGACCAGTTCCCTGAGCGAGATGCCCATCGGCAGCTCGTATACCCCGGGCTTCTGGACGTGGCCGCTCAGGCAATAGAGCTTGGGTCCTGGGCTTTGCTCGGGTCCGATGCCGCGGAACCACTCGACGCCGCGGTTGACGATGTGGGGCAAGCAGGCCAGGGTCTCGACGTTGTTGATGACGGTCGGGCATTCATAAAGTCCCGCCACGGCCGGGAACGGCGGCTTGAGCTTGGGCTCGCCCCGGCGTCCCTCGATGGATTCGAGCATCGCCGTCTCCTCGCCGCAGATGTAGGCGCCGGCGCCTAAGTGCATGTGTATGTCGAGATTGAAGCCGGAGCCAAGAATGTCACGGCCCAGATATCCTTTGCGATAGGCTTCGTCCAGGGCCGTTTCCAGCCTTTCGATGCAGAGAACGTATTCTCCACGGATGTAAAGGTAGGCTACCTCGGCGCCTATGGCGTAGGAAGCGAGCGCCATGCCTTCGAGCATCATATGGGGGTCGCCTTCCATGATCACACGGTCCTTGAAGGTGCCCGGCTCGCTCTCGTCGGCGTTGCAGCAGAGATACTTGGGCTTGTCCGAATCCTTCGGCACGAAGCCCCACTTGAGGCCGGTCGGGAACCCGGCCCCGCCGCGGCCCTTGAGGTTGGAGTCCTTGACCAGCTGGATCAGACCGTCGGGGCTGAATTCACGCAGAACCTTGGCCAGCGCCTGGTACCCGCCCGCGGCCTCGTAGGCCTCGATCCCGTGGGCGTCGGGCTTTTCTGCGTTCTTCAGAAGGACTTTCTCGAACATGGCTGTGGCAATGGCTCCCTGATGCGGCTATTCCGCCGCCTCCTTGCGCAACCCGTCGAGAATCTCGTCGATCCGCGCCGTGGTCAGGTTCATGTGGTAGTAACCGTCGTTCACCTGCATCATCGGCGCGCCCTCGCAGGCGCCCAGGCATTCTACCGAGGATAGGGTGAACATGCCATCGGGCGTGGTGCCGCCGGTCTCGATCGCCAGTTTCTTTTCCAGGTGGGCGAGCATGCTCTCGGCCTCCAGAAGCTGGCACGACAAGTTGGTGCAAATCTTGATGTGGAATTTGCCGACGGGCTCGGTGTGGAACATGCCGTAGAAGGTGGACACCTCGTAGACCCAGATCTCGGGCACGTCCAGGATGCCGGCGACTTCCTTGAGCAGGTCGCCAGACAGAAAGCCATGTTCCTTCTGGGCCAAAAAAAGGGCCGGCATGATTGCCGAGCGCGGGTTGGGGTAGCGCTTGGCGGCCTCTTCGATACTGTTCTTCAATGCCATGCCCGCCTCATTTGTCCACTTCGGCGAGCACCGGGTCCAGACTCCCTAGCATGGCGATCACGTCGGCGAGATAGTTCATGTTGGTGGCGCCCCCCAGTAAAGCCTGAAGATTGACGAAGGACGGCGCCCGCACCTTCATGCGGAAGGGTTTCTCGCTGCCGTCGCTGATGATGTAGTAACCGAGTTCGCCCTTCGGCGCCTCGATGGCGACGTAGACTTCGCCCTTGGGCACCTTGAACCCGTACGCCGACAACTCGAAATGGTGGATCTGGGTCTCCATGGAGCGCTGGAGCAGCTCCTTGTCCACGGGAAACGCCACCTGGGGCAGGTCGACCTGGAACGGCCCTTCCGGCATGTCCCTCATGCACTGCTCGATGATGCGGGTGCTTTCCCTCATTTCCTCCATCCGGCAATCCCAGCGGCCGTAGCAATCGCCGCCATCGCGGACGATGACGTTGAAATCAAGCCGGTCGTAGATTTCATAGGGACTGTCCCGGCGGATGTCCCAATCGACGCCAGAGGCCCGCAGGTTGGGGCCGCTCAGCCCCATGTCGATGGCCAACTCCGGCGAGATCACACCGACGTCCTTGGTCCGCTTCAGGAACACCCGGTTCTTGGCGATCAGCCGTTCGTAGTCGGCGATGCGCTGGGGAAAGACCTTGCAGAATTCCGCGACCCGCTCGGTGAATCCCTCGGGCAGGTCCTCGCGCACACCGCCGACCCGGCAAAACGAGGTATGCATGCGCACGCCCGAGATCATCTCCAGCAGGTCCATGACCATTTCCCGCTCCCGCATGGTGTAGAGCAGCACGGTCATGGCGCCCAGGTCCATGGGTAGGGCGCCGGTGATGAGAAGATGTCCGGAGATGCGCGCCAGCTCCGCCATCATCACCCGGATGTACTGGGCGCGGATCGGCGCCTCGATGCCGAGAAGCTTTTCCACCGCCATGGCGTAGCCCAGGTTGTTGGACGGCGGGCAGACGTAATCGAGGCGGTCCGTGAGGGGGAAGATCTGGGTGTAGGTGAAGTCCTCGGCCAGCTTTTCCGTTCCCCGGTGCAGGTAGCCGATGAAGGGATCGATGCGCGAGACGATTTCGCCCTTCATCTCCAGGACCAGCCTCAGGACCCCGTGGGTGCTCGGGTGCTGGGGCCCCAGGTTGAGAAGCACCTCCTTGCTGCCGCCGCCGGGTTTCTTGTTCTCGGTCAGAATGGTTACGTCAGTCATCTCGCCCGCCCGCGTCTATATCCTCTCCAAAGGGGTTGTAGGCGTCCTTGTAGCCTTTCAAGGGAAAATCCTTGCGCATGGGGAAGCCCTCGAATTCCTCCCACATGTAGATTCTGCGCAGGTCGGGATGGCCGTCGAACTGAATTCCGTACATGTCGTAGGTCTCGCGCTCGTGCCAGTTGGCGGTTCTCCAGACGCCCGTCACGGTCGGCACCTTCGGCGGATCGCCGGCCCTGCATTTGAGCCGCGCCCGCATAATGAAGGGGATGGAATAGAGGTGGTAGACCACTTCGAAACGGTTTTCCTCAGGGTAGTGGTCGACCCCGCACACGTCGGCGAGAAAATCGAAGCGGAGTTCCGGATCCTCCTTGAGGAAGCGGCAAACCTCGACGATGAGGTCCGGCTCGACCAGGAAAGTCTGCATGCCGTCGGGGGCGCCCCCGTCCAGTACCCGGCCGTCGAAACGCTCCCCTATTTTCTGGTGCAAAGCCGGTCCGCCCACGGCTACCCCACCATGATCACTTCTTCCGATTCGTCCTTTCTCAGCACGCGGGACTTCTGGATCTTCTCCTGGAGCATGAGGATGCCATGCATGAGGGCCTCCGGCCTCGGCGGGCAGCCCGCCACGTGAACGTCCACGGGCAGGATCAGCTCCGAGCCCTGGACCACGGAGTAGGTGTTGTAGACGCCGCCGGATATGGCGCAGGTGCCCATGGCGATCACCCAACGGGGCTCCGGCATCTGGTCGTAAAGGCGGCGGATGATGGGGGCGAATTTCTTGGTCACCGTGCCGGCGATGATCATCAGGTCCGATTGCCTTGGCGAAGACCGGAAGACGACCCCGAAACGGTCCAGGTCGTAGCGCGAGCACCCCGCCGCGATCATCTCGATGGCGCAGCACGCGATGCCGAAGGTTTCCGGCCACAGCGCCGATTTCCTGCCCCAGTTGATGAGGCCGTCAACGGTGCTGAAGAAGACGTTGTCGCGGAATCGATTTTCTAGGTTTCCCAATCCAGCGCTCCCTTTGTCCAGGCATAGATGAAGCCCACCAACAGCAGGCCGATGAACACGAACATCTCGATGTAGGCGAATATGCCGATTTCCTTGAGCACCACCGCCCATGGAAATAGGAACATGGCCTCCACATCGAAGACCACGAACAGGATGGCGATAACGAAGAAATGGACCTTAAACAGCCCTCCCGACGCCTCCCCCCATTCGTCGACGCCGCACTCGTAGGGGCGGTTCTTCTCGGGGTAAGGGTTCGACGGCCTGACCAGCGACGACACGAAGAGGATAAACAGGGCCAGGAACACGACCGCGCCCACCATCAGGAGTACCGGAAGATAATCAACGGGCATGGTTTTCAGATATCCATCCAATCGGCCGCCTGGCACGAAAAGAACCCCTTCGGGGGAGCATGCCGGCGCCCGTATCCTTTCATCGTCTTTAACACATTTGAATACATGGTAAAATAACTCCGTTTTTCAACTGATTCCAAGGAACACGGAGCCCTGGGCCAGATCGAGGAACCAGGACGGAAGCAGGCCGATGCCGACCGTCCCCGCCGCCGTGATGGCGATGGCCAAGCGCAGGGATGGCGTCAACGCCAGATCGAAGGGTTGGGCTTCTTCCTTCATGTACATCAGCATCACGATGCGGATGTAGAAAAAGGCGGCGACCGCGCTCAGCAGAACGGCGATCACCGCGAGCCCGACGTATCCTTGCTCCACCAAGGCCACCAGGATGTAGAACTTGGCGAAGAAGCCCGCCGTCGGCGGAATGCTGGCCAGCGAAAACAGGAAGATCAGCATCAGCAGGGCCAGGCCCCGGTGGGACTTTGCGAAGCCGGCGTAGTCCTCGATCGCTTCGCCGCTGACGTTGCCCGATCGCATCATGATGATGATGGCGAAGATGCCGAGGTTCATGAAGACGTAGATCAGCAGGTACAGCATGACGCTGGCGACGCCGTCTGGCCCTCCGGCGACCAGGCCGAGCAGTACGAATCCGGCGTGCGCGATGCTGGAATAGGCCAGCATGCGCTTGATGTTGGTCTGCACAAGGGCGACGAAACTGCCAAGTGCCATGGTCAGCACCGCGATCACGGCGATGACAACGACCCAGATATCCGCCGCCGGGGCCATGGCGTCGAGGAAGATGCGCAGCAGGATGGCGAAGGCGGCGGCCTTCGGCCCCACCGACATGAAGGCGGTGATGGTCGTCGGTGCCCCCTCGTAAACGTCCGGCACCCACATGTGGAGCGGCACCGCGCCGACCTTGAAAATCAGGCCGGTGACCAGGAACACCGTCGCCAGCACCAGCGCCGGGTCGTGCGCGCCCCCTGAGCCCAGGGCGGCGGCCATGTCCGTCAACTGGGTGGTGCCGGTAATCCCATAAACGAGCGACATCCCGTAGAGGAAGATGCCGGACGAGACCGAGCCCAGGATCACGTATTTCAACGCCGCCTCGTTGGAGCGCCGTTCCTGGCGGATGAAACCGGTGAGCACGTAGATGCAAAGGGCTTGTAGCTCCATGCCGACGTAGATGGACAGCAGATCCAGGCCCGAGGCCATGATCATCATGCCGGACAGGGCGAACAACAAAAGCACGTAGTATTCGCCGCGGGCGATGTCTTCTTCCTCCAGGTAGCGCGGCGACATGAGCACGCAGAGCCCTGTGGCCAGATAGAACACCGCCTTGAAGAAAACTGAGAAGTCGTCGACCACGAACATGCCGCTGTAGACAAGGCGCGGCTCACCGGCCAGCGCGAACGTGGCGGCGGCCGCTGCAATGACCGTCGCCAGCGACGACCAGAAAAGCAAGGGTCCAAAGCGCCTGCCCCGGACCGGGGCAATCATCAAAAGCACGCAGGCGCCGACGATGACGATGATCTCGGGAACGCTGGCGATGACCGAGAGGATAATGGCGTCGATGTCCATCGGCGTTCCCCCTCAGCGGCCCATGGTCTGCGCCAAAAGGTGCTCGACGGACACGTGCAGGATGTCGATGAAGGGCTTGGGATAGAGCCCGACCCAGAAGACGAAGACCACCAGGGGCAGGATTCCCGCCATCTCCCGGGCG
>Ga0207966_1001820_pt1 | contig 11340 bp, 12 predicted proteins | sample Knorr_S23_td_NAD_FD_185611 | JGI IMG/M metagenome (GOLD analysis project Ga0207966, IMG submission 185611) | Marine microbial communities from Southern Atlantic Ocean transect - Knorr_S23_td_NADW_ad_2500m_LV_B (SPAdes) (version 2) | ecosystem: Environmental > Aquatic > Marine > Oceanic | place... | reverse complement strand
TTCTCGATGCCGAGTTCGACGACGAGCCGTTCGAGGCGGACCTGCTCGATGCGGACATCATCGAGGTCGAGGAGGTGTTCAAACCCAAGGCGGTCTCACCCCTCGACGCTGCCGCTCAGGTGTCCCGCAGCACCCGGAACGTACTCACCCGACCAAGCACACTGGCGGTGCTGGTCGTCCTCTCTCTGCTTGCCGGAGGTGGCTATTGGTACTACACGACGAACCTCGACCCGTTCATCGCTGACCCGACAACCTATGGGGACCGGATGGACTTCGGCATCAACAGCGGCTCGCTGGACATCGAGGGCGAGGAGATGGTGCGCGCCTTCGACGACGCCACCGGCGGAGCGCTGCAGGACGTGTGTACCGAGATGCACATCAGCTTCACTGGTGTGGGCCATGTCGCCGTTGCTCGCGGCACGACTTCGCAGTTGATCGACGGCAGCGACACCGAACTCATCGGTGCCGTGAGGGCGCAGGGACCGTACGGTCGCACCTTCCTCGCCGTCGAGCAGGAACTCGAGCACAGCCTCTCAGCGACCTTCTCGGGCAAGACGCTCGTCCTCGACACGTGCACCACCTCGTTCGAGCGATCCGGATACGCCTTCGACCAGACGACCACCACCTGGACCGAAGTCACCGACAAGACCCTGCTTCGCTCCGACTCTGAAGTGTCACTCGAGAGGGACGGGGTCATCAACCGCAATCGCGCTGTCTCCTACGGCCTGCCCACCGCCTCGCTCACTGAGTTCCTCCCCGAACTGCTGCTCCCGCTCAAACCGGTCGACCTGCACAGCCTGTTCGGCAATGCCTTGCTCAAGCCCGGGAACACGGGGGCCAACGACGGCTGGACGTGGACGGTGGGAGACGTAATCCCGACGTCTGACAACCTAGGACTGAAGGTCTACGTGAAGAACACAGATGTCGAGCAGTGCCTCGGACACGCGCAGATGACCCTGCACGTGATCCCCGGCTCACCCTGGCCGGTGATGCAGCAGGTGGACATGAAGATCGAGAAGCCGCGCCACGATTCCCCGACCTGCGGGGCGTTCACCGAACTGTTGCTCGACCAGGCCTTCCCTGACGGTGCGCTCAAACTGCGTTACACGATGACGCGATTGACGCATTCAGAGGGCGTGGGCATGATCGACTGGGGTGCCGGGTACGGAGGGCGCCCGCGCGCCGGGGACGATGTGCCCGAACCGGGGGAGGCGTGGGGCCAGGAGGGGCTGCACATGCCCGACAGCGCCAGCGCGAGCGAGACATCACGGCAGTGGCTGCTGGAAGCGGGGGTGCAGTGCATCATCACCAACGCCGGGGATGCGAGCGATGCGGCGGCAGCGTTCTCCAACGGGGGCTATGTCTGGAGGGCGCACGACACCCGCGGTCAAGGTGCGCCGCAGTGGAACGTCTCATGGGTCGATGCCAATGGAGCCGGTTGGGTCATCGTCGAGCGCACCGACACAGACGGCTCATGCCAGGTGGTCACCAAGGGGGGGTATGACTCCGACGCCGCACCCGATTTCAAACGCGATGGGATTCCCGAGACGCTCAGCATCGGTGAGGTGGAGCAGCGGTTGGCAGACGCCGACCGCTACCCGGTGCTGGCGAATGAGATCCTCACCTCCGGAGAACTGCGAGATGACGTGAGCATCGGCTACGTACTGCAGCTGCCGCCCGACTCGGGCGACCTGCTCGATTTCTCTTCGTTGCTCGACCAGTATAGGGAGGGCGGGGTCGTGGTGAATGGCGAGCGGGAATGGAGCGAAGCCGGCTTCTCGCACACGCTCACCTACGCCATCGACGCCGAACGCGCGCGCATGGTCGGCTGGGTCATCAGTTCCTCGAATTCGTGACGCCGCGCCTGACAGGCAGCGTCATCCTGAAAGGTGGTTGCAAGCCGGATGGCGCTGGGTGGCACCCATGAGCGTCGATTCCAGCGATGAGCCGCAGCAGGAAGAATCTCTGCCTGAAGCGAAGCTTGCGCCTCAGGTATTCGATGTCGAGTTCACCGAGGAGGAACTCACCTCTCCGTCAAAGAAAGCAGACATCGGCCAGGCAGAGCCCCGCCCGGCGCTCGACCTGCCGACAGCCTCTCCGACTCCAGACGGCCGCGCACGCGTGGTCACGGTCATCAACCAGAAGGGAGGAGTGGCGAAGACGACCACGGTCATCAACGTCGCCGCTCGACTGGCGACCTTCGGCAACCGAGTGCTGGTGGTCGACTGTGACGCACAGGGAAACTGCGCCACCGGCATGGGCATCGACAAGAGCCGGGTGCGGGCGGGAACCCGCACCCTGCTGCTCGAGCCGGAGAAGGCGATCAACGCCCGGCATGCGACCGCGGTGGAGAACCTGCATCTGGTCGTGGGCGACCGCTCGCTGGTCGGGGTCGAGGAGGAGTTGATCTCACAGTTGGGTCGCGAGAGGAAACTGGCTGAAGGATTGGAGCCGCTGTTGCCACATTACGACATCGTGCTCATCGACACGCCTCCGAGCCTCGGTCAGGTGACCATCAACGCGCTGGTGGCGGCTGACGCGGTGCTGATTCCGGTGCAGACGGAGTACTTCGCGCTCGAAGGGCTCGCACTGCTCGCATCCACCATCAGGGAGATTCGCCGCCGCCTCAATCCGCGGCTCGGAGTGGATGCCGTGGTGCTGACGATGCACGCGCCCACGTTGCTCAACGCGCAGGTCGCCTCCCAGATCAGGGAGACCTTCCCGGACCTCGTGGTCGACCCACCTGTGCGGCGCAACATCCGCATCGCTGAGGCACCGAGCCATGGAATCCCCATCCACGTGCACGCTCCGGACAGCGCTGGGGGTCGGGACTATCTGGAACTGGCAATCTCGCTCGCAAAGCGCTGGGGGTTGGCCCACGAGGTGGACGAGTGAGCGGAGACGACGAGGAAGGCACCAGCCAGAAGAAGAAGGGCTTGGGCCGCGGACTCGGGGAACTGCTGGAGCAGCATGACACCGACCTCCCCTTCCTCGACGCCTACGGACCGGAGGATGATTCCGCTGATGAGGAGGAGGTGAGCACCTCCGCAGGGATGTTGGATGCCCTCGCACGCACACTCAGGTCACAACTCGGTGATGACAACATCAAAATCGAAGATGCTGGTATCGAACTGGGCGATCATCTGACCGCCACCTGCGTCGACGACGCCCTCACGCTGACCATCGAGTCCACAGGAGAACCGCTGCCGCTCGTACCCTCTGACCTGAACCAACCCGGCCTCGCCACAGGAGAGTTGGCTGACGACCGCAGCCGCGCCAGCGTCTCCATCGTCCAGTGGGGCATCGGCGCCCGTCGTCTCGTCGAACGACTGTGCGAACACTGGTCCCTCAATCCTTGAACACCAGGATGTCCTCGAGCGCCTTGCGCTGGATGTCCGGCACCATGGCATCGTCGGCGGGATATCCGACGGGCATGAGAAGCATCGCCGTCTCGTGCTCCGGTCGGTCGAGCACCTCGGAGAGGAACTTCATCGGGGAGGGTGTGTGGGTGAGAGTCACCAGGCCCATGTCGTGCACGGCGGCGATGAACAGGCCGGCGGAGATGCCACAGGACTCCTGTGAGTAGTAGGTCGGCGCCCATTCCCCGTTGTCGCGCAGCCGCTTGGAGTGCCTGAACAGGACGACGACCCATGGTGCGTCGGTGATGTGCTCCTTGACGTAATCAGTTCCCAGAGGAGTGAGAACCTCCTCCCACGCTGCGGGCATCCGCTCCTCGTAGAATCGCTTCTCCTCCACTTCAGCCGCTTCGCGCAGCCGCTGCTTCAGTCCAGGGTTGGACACCGCCACATACGTCCATGGCTGCATGTGCGCGCCCGAGGGTGCCGTTCCCGCCGTCTGGACCGCCAGTTCGATCAGTTCCCGCGGTACCTCTCGCCCAGAGAAGTGACGAGTCGTGCGCCGTTGCTCCATCCGCGCATGGAAGGACTGCGCCCGCTCCAGCATATCCGCTCCGGACAGCTCGTGGAAGACCAAGGAAACGAACCCCGGCTCGTCGTCGACCACGTCACCCATGAACTGGCGAAGCCGTCCCTTCGCATCAACAGTTTCACCGAGCCAGCGAGCCCATCGGGTCCCAGGCAGGCAGCACGACCGGCTCGGTTTCGAGCGCAGCGACCATCTCGTCGGAGAGATACGACCTCGGCGAGGCGATCTCGAACATGTACTCGTCGAACCACGAGTCGTTCATGGTGTAGAACCCGGATTTCCCGCTCTCCTTCTCGCCCCACGAGTTCTCCACCCGCCAGCGCCGGATTCCCTTGTCCGTCACATCGACCCCGGTGAACAGCATGGCGTGCGTCATCGCCGTCTGATGGTAGCGTAGACGCGCTTCCTTGTCGAGGCCGAGTTCGAATCCGTAGAGCTGCTCGAACTCGTAGAGGTCGGCATCCCAGAGGCCGAGTTTGCGGTGCATCTGCTTGCCGGTGTCACAACCGAACCAGACGGGCTCGTCATCCTCGAGAATGCGGCGGGTGATGTCCTTCATGGAGTCGATGTCGACATTGAGGTAGATGACCGGCAAGCCCCCGTGGACGTTCTGGAGCAGGTCGACGGTGTAGGTCTGCAGCGTGGGGTTGCGCGGGTCGTGCACGAGGCAGACGTATTCCTGGAATGGAAGCGTCACGAACTCCGCCATGAATTCCTTCGGCGTCATCCGGCCGCGGCGATGGAACTCGTCATCCTTGTCCCGCCACTGCCAGTCGAAGTGTCTCGGGGGTGTTCCCAGATGGATGTTCAACAGCCGCCACACATCCGCCATGCGCCTCTGCTTGTGCTCACGCGCTTGGCCCTCGCTTCCTCCGGACTCCATGATTCCCCTGATCTCCGCAGCGATGGCGCGCACGAGATGACGCAGGTTCGCATTCATCCGGTAGGTCGAGGATGAGGACTGCGACTCGGGATAGACGGATTTGGGCACCACCCCGTGCTTGAGCATGAGGTTCACCGCCATGTTCCACTGGCCGCCGTCCTCGGATGGGTGGTCGAGGAGAACACCGAGGGTTCTGTCGTCGATTGGGCGGTCAGCCGTGGCGATGATCGCCTCTAGGTTGGCGTTGGCACGCTCGAACTTGTCCCAGAAGTGGATGTGGGCTTGACTGAACTCGAAGTCCTTGACGTTCATCTTCTCGATTGCGCCCTTGCGGAACAGGTTGAGGAAGGCGAACAGCCAGCAGCGGCCGGACGCCTTCTGCGAGGTCGCCTTCCAGTCGTCCAGTTTGGTAGAGAAGGAGAAGTCGGTGCTGGCGACGACATCGCGGTTGAGCGCCACCTCCTGGATGGTCGTGGTCGTCACTGCGTTCTGCAGGATCTTCGCCGTCGCATCGTCGCCGAACTGGCTGCGCAGCTCGGCTATCTGCTTCTGAGTCACCGTTCCGGACATGCGGGCGAACCTCCGTGTGGCTGAGCGGTCCGCAGCGGAACCCCATGTTCATTTCCCACGCGAGCGGGTGCGAGAATATGCGTCTCAGTCACGTCGAGCGATGATCGCTGCGAGCGCCAAGCCGCCGGCGACGATGAGCAGGCCTGGTCCTGGAATATCCCCTTCCATGGCGACGACATCGTCTGTGGGACAGGCCTCGCCTCCAGATTCGGTTCCGGACACCCAGCAGTCCGACCATACCTTGCCCCCTACGATGAAGCCCCCTTCGGGGAACACCTCAGAGGTGTTGTCGGAGTAGTTGAGGTCGATCTCGTAGTTGATGTACGTGTGCGTCAGGACTGGAACGAGGGTGTAGGACCAGACACCGTCATTCTCGGTCATCTCCAGCATCTCCGGTGGATAGCAGACACCGGTGTTGATGCATTGCTGCACTTCCCAGAAGACGATTGTTCCGTTCCCAGCAGCGTTCTCCGTGAGCACCACTTCGATGGTGAAGTTGACACCGTCGCTGGATACCTGTGGAGTCGTGATGCTGGCGATCGGGGTCCCCGTGGTGTCCACCTCGGTGTTCACCCCCGGAATTGCCGCGGAGGCGAATGGGACCAGCAGGCAGGCTACGAGCAGGACGGCCGACAGCGTACGCACTCGCATGTTACTTCCGCGGTTGTGCTCATTCATCAAACTGACCGTCTGCGGACTTACATCTCTAGTTCCCACAACTCGTCGCCGATCCAGTGGATGGTGCCAACCGCCTTGCCTCCGCTCGCAGTCACCATCTCCTCCGCCGACATGCGCGCCCAGCCCACCGCCAGCGGTTTTCCGTGTTCCTGGTCCCGGATCCAGATCATGTCACCCTCCGCGATGCATTCGCAGGCGGCGTGGATGCCGGCCGCCATGCAGTCGGCGCCGTTGAGCAGGAACGGGATGGCTCCATGGTCGACATCGCACCACCTGCGCTCGGGTTGCCAGGCGAGGATGCCGCGCAGGGTGGGGAAGGCGATGCGTTGCGTGTCGACACCTTCAGGGCCATCCTCAGCGACGACTTCGAAAGCGAGCGGCTGCCTGTCCACCAGCAGCAGGCTCCACGGCCCGAACTCCGCCTGTTCGAGGAAGGCGCCCGTGAGGTCGAATTCCAGCTCTATGGGTTCGCATAGGCGCTCAAGCAGTCCGCGAATCTTCTTCTGTCGCACCGGCTTGCGCTGCTTCAGCTTCCAGTCCTTCGCCACGGCCTCGTCGCGGCGCGCCACTCCCTTCAACCCTCGCCGGTTTGAAGGGTTCAAAAGGAATCAGCGAATGATACCAGATATGTGCGACTTGTTCGGTATGAGCTGCAACGAGAGTGACAGGGCAACGCGTAGCCTGCCTCGTTTCGCTGCCTCGTCTGCTGTCAATCGCCATGGCTGGGGAATAGGCTGGTTCGAGGGCAACACCGCCGAGGTCAATCGCGCACCTGAACGAGCAGACTTCAGTGCGCAATACGAAGAGAGCACAGCCATGGCTCGCAGCCACACAATCGTGGCTCATCTCCGCTATTCGACTGTAGGCGAGCCTTGCGAATGCAACTGCCATCCATTCAAATGGAATCATCGCGGGCGAGACTGGCTGTTGGCTCACAATGGACATGTCAGAGGTACGTCTCCGCATCCTCTCGCCGAGGGAGACACCGATTCCGAGCGCATCTTCATCCAGATCATGGAAAAGGTAGGGGAATATCAGGAAGGAGGCAGGATCAGAGGTCAGATTCCAGCCTTGAAGAAGGCTATTCGACACATATTCGACACCTATGATACTGACATCAACCTGAATCTACTCATCAGCGACGGCCATCATCTCTACGTCTTCCACCATTATCCCGGTAAACCGATCTACATGCTGGAGCGTTCGAAACAGTACGGCGGCGCAGTACTCGTCTCAACGGTTCCGCTGAGCGATGAGGGCTGGGTGCCGCTGGCCCCAGACCGTCTGCTGGTCATCAATCATGGTGAGATCCAACTCTACTCCGACCCGCTCATCTGAGGGTAGCAACGTTCTGAAAGCGGTGGCACCTCGCCACGCTGATGGCAGCCATCTGGTGCGTGTTCCGCAACTACGCCGCCCACGCGGTCGAGATCGGTGGCGACATCACTCCGCGACCGCTGTTCTTCCTGAAGCCGATGAGCGCCATCGTGCAGGCGGATGCCGAAGGACAAGCCGATTTCGGATTGCCGGATCCTCACGATGAGATTCATCATGAGATCGAGATGGTCCTTCGATTGGGGGATGATCTGCGTCCGGAGTCCGTCTGTATCGGCAACGACATCACCAATCGGACCAGGCAGTCCGAGGCCAAGGTGAAGGGATGGCCATGGACGGAAGGCAAGTCATTCCGTGAATCCGCGATTCTCGGGACCTGGGCTGACTGGGAGGATGTCGATTATGTGCTGCAACTCTCAGTGAACGGCGAACTGCGCCAGCATGCCAGCACCGCGCTGATGCTTCACGACATCGATACCCAACTTTCGACCCTGAGTGACTGGTACGCGCTCTCACCGGGTGACCTCGTGTTCACGGGCACCCCAGAGGGTGTGGGAGAGATGGTGGCCGGTGATGTCGTCGAGGCGGCACTGCATACCGCCGATGGTCGATTGGTCAGCATGTTGCAATCGCGCATCGGTTGATCAGATGCTGGAAATTTCTCTCTCTATGAATTCACGATCAGGGGCCAGCTGGTTTCCATCGAGTGGCGACTGTCCGCAGATCAGGTCGATGAGCACCCGACTGCAGGCGGGGCTGCCCATCACCCCATGACCGCTGTACCCACAGTTGAGCCACAAGCCTTCGATGTCCGTCGGACCGATCAGGGGTCTGTGGTCGGGAGTCATCGTGTACTGGCCGGCGACGATGTCCCATTCGAGACTGCCATCGGTCCACGCACGTTCCCAGAACGGTGTCACGCGGCAGATGCTCACAGGGCTGTCAGGGTCGATCAACCTCCTGTGCAGCCCGTGGTCGACCGGTACCGGGTCAGCCGCCGGGCTTGCCGGCTCATCGGCATCGGTGTGCAGCAGGAACGCGCCATCCAGGGCCGGCCTCCAGTGGGCGCCGGTCTCCTCGTCGATCACCATCGGCGAGTCCTGGGGGACGAACGGCGCGTTCGCGAAGATCAACTTCTGCCGCCTGACCGTGTAGAGCGGCAGTTCGAGCCCTGCGGTCGCCGCCACCGTTCCTGAGAACGGCCCCGCGGCGATGACCACCTGCTCGCAGGCGACCTCACCCTTGTTCGTGCGCACACCGCGCACGCACCCAGAATCGACGACCACCTCGCTCACCTCACATCCGGCGACGAAAGGTGTTCGGGAGACTGAGAGCATACCCAGCGCCAGCGCGCGCGGGTCGAGGAAGCCGTCTCCTTGACGGAAGCGCGCCTGTAGAACGCGCTCGCCGACCCACGGGAACCGCGACCGGGTCTCGTCGCCGGTGAGCAACTCGACGTCGGTGAGTCCCCAGCCATGTTGCATCTCCACCAGCCCCTGCTGCCTCGGTATGCCCGCCTCGTCCATCGTGCACCAGAGGTAGCCCTGTTGCCTGATTCCGATGTCGTGGCCGTGAGTGCTGTTGAACCCAAGGAACAGCTCGACCGATTCCGAGACCAGTTCCATCTCCTCGCGATTGTCGAACTGCAGCCGAAATCCACCGGTGGCACGCGGCGTCGTCAATGTCGCAGGAAGGGGACGACGCTCGAGCAGGATGCAATCCAGCCCAGCGCGCGCGGCGTGGAAAGCGGTCGCTGCGCCGACCACGCCGGCGCCGATTATCACCAGATCTGCCGAGCGCGGCGGCTCAGCCAGTTCGCGTAAGTCCACACTCGCCCCTCGATGGTTCAGGGAGGGACCGATTCGTGAAGGTTGAGGGTCTGGCGTGCCTTGTCGACATCATCCACGCTGAACACGAGTTCGGCATCGCCGCGATGCTTGCTCAGGATGTAGATCGAGTTGATGTTCACACCCGCATCGGAGAGCCTGCGCGAGAACTTGGCCAGCGAGCCTGCCTCGTCGGGCATCACCATGTTCAGCAGCGGGGAGGCGATGTACTCGATTCCGAGTTCGTCGAGCACCGCTCTGGTCTGCGGCACATGCTCGGTCACCAGGGCCACGTTGGGAGCCACTCGGCCGATCGCGCAGATGGTCAGGATGTTGATGTTCGCCACCGCCAGAGCCTCGGTCACCCTCGCCAATTGCCCCGGTTCATCGGGGAGTTCCATGCTGAATTCCATCATCTTCGCTCACCAAGCAACAAAACCTCGGCGGAGCCCGCGATATTTAACCACAGATGTAGAGAATCATCAGCCATCGCGGCCTTGAAATAAGGGCAGCCGGTCGGCGGGCCGCATGGCTCGGTGGCACGGTATCTCGCGACGCAAGTCCAGCGGAGGTCGGCTGAAGCGTCCGAGCCGCTATCGCGGCAAGCGTCGCACCGAGATCGCCTCCGAGAAACAGCACTCGCTGATCGGGAAGCCAAACCGCAAGGTGTACCGCAAGCGCTCGGGGCTGCAGACGGTGCGCATCCTCGCAGACGAGGTCATCAATGTCAACGACCCGAGCACGGGCGAGACCAAGCGGGCGACGCTGGAGAGCGTGGTCGAGAATCCGGCCGATGCCAACTACGTTCGCCGTAACATCATGACCAAGGGAGCCGTGGTGAAGACCGACCTCGGCAGCGTGCGCATCACCAGCAGGCCCGGCAGCGCCGGCGTGCTCAACGGCGTCCTGCTCGACGAGTGATTCCTGTAAGGTGCAAGCCCTGATAGGGACCCACCACTCCGTCACGCTCCGAGGGCTGTCGATGACCGAGCACAATCCTGACCGCATGGTCCTCTGGCCTGGCTACTTCAACGCCAAGGTGTCACGCCGCTCCGGCCGGCGCGTTCCCAAGGAAGCGGCGGTGGTGGACCCGACCCTCGATGGGCTGGCGTGGGCGGCGAGGCAGGCGGGGCTATCCAAGTTGAAACGGGAGACGGACATCTCCCATCCCAAGCGTCCGGGAGCGAAGGAGGGAAGGTTGTGGATCTCCAGTCGCGATGCGGCCGCATCCATGAGTCTCGAGTCGAAGGAGCAGATCATGCAGAGCATCGGGCGCACGTGGCGCGCGAGCCAGACGGAGCAGAAGGATGCCGAGAAGGCGGCGAAGTCCGCCGGACCGAAGGCAGGTGACAAGCGCGCCCGTGCGCAGCGCAAGCGGGTGAAGGCGAAGGGCTCGAAAGGCAAGAAGAAGCGCCAGAAGTGGAAGATCTGAAGGCTACCGTGCCAGCTATGCAGAGTCTCGGGACCAGCGCGGATTTCTCACATATGAAAGTTAATACAGACTGCTATACAGGTTCAACCATGCCAGTGGGAAAAGCAACGATAGCGGTCGTCGTGGTCCTGTCGCTCATCGTGACCGCGTTCACAGGAATAGGTCCTGCCGCATCACTCGTCGACTCCGATCGTGACGGCATCTACAACTGGTCGGACAACTGCCGCGACGTGGCGAATCCCGAACAACTGGATTTCGATGGGGATACGCTCGGCAATCCATGCGATTACGATGTCGACGCCGACGGCATCCTGAATCACGAGGACGATTGTCCGTCGACGGCCGCCGGAGACACGTTCGACCACAGGGGCTGCTCCGCCACCCAGCGCGACAGCGACGCCGACGGCCTCTCCGATGCCGTCGACGCCTGCCTGACGACACCGAAACAGGAGCCGATCGACGAATCCGGTTGCAGCGCCTCTGAAAGGGACGGGGATGAAGACGGCGTCTCGGACGCCGCCGACGACTGCCAGTCGACGCTCGCCGGAACCGATGTCGACGAGAATGGCTGCTCCGCGACGCAGCGGGACAGTGATGGGGACGGCCTCGTGGACGCGCTCGACGCCTGCGTGGCGACACCGGCCGACGAGCCGGTCGACGAGACCGGTTGC
>Ga0207966_1001818_pt1 | contig 11343 bp, 10 predicted proteins | sample Knorr_S23_td_NAD_FD_185611 | JGI IMG/M metagenome (GOLD analysis project Ga0207966, IMG submission 185611) | Marine microbial communities from Southern Atlantic Ocean transect - Knorr_S23_td_NADW_ad_2500m_LV_B (SPAdes) (version 2) | ecosystem: Environmental > Aquatic > Marine > Oceanic | place... | reverse complement strand
AATCAGGTGACGGTCGCAGGCAGCCTCCGTTCGCACAGATTCCAACATGCCGTGACCATAGGAAATTACCCCTGGCACAGCTACGATCTCGACTTTGCCAGTCTCAACATTACACTCCCGCATTACCTCGACCCGCTCGCTCCATTCTCCTTTGGAATAGCGGACTTCGTCACAGCCAGATACCCTGATCCGTACCGACTCAACAGTTACATCGAGCAGGCCCCGTCCTTTTTGTTCAAGGGTTTAGTGACTGTTGACTTCGTCTCCGAAGAGGAACGGCACGGCTCTCTGTGCCACAAGTACAGTGTTGACGGCGCGGGACTTGAACGACGCGGCGGGACGATGTGGGTCGATAAATCGGCGCGTCACATAGTTGATTACGAAATCGACTTGCGAGACGAACCCGGCTATGAGAGCGGTAAACTACGGCTCAAACGGATAGCCCGCGTGAGCAAGGAGGCATGGCGCGAGTTCAAGTTGAGCAAAATCGTCTAGAGGAGCAGGGCAAGGCCGTCATGCTGAGTTGAGGCGAAGCATCTGGTCGCTGGACGCGCGCTTCGTCATCAATGCGACCAGATTCTTCACGTCCGTTCAGAATGGACAGTTATGCCGATGAATTTCTGATGCCTGACCGCCTACTCGTCAAACGCCTCTTTGGCGATCTGGACCGCGTTTGCTGCCGTGGGCCATCCGGCGTAGAATGCGACGTGATTGATGAGTTCGCCGATCTCTTCTTTGGTCACTCCGTTGTCCAGCGCGCGTCGAAAGTGTCCTGGCAGTTGGCCTGTGCGGTAGAGCGCAACCAGCACGGACACGGTGATGAGGCTGCGGTCTCGCTTGGACAGTTCGGGTCGTTCCCATACGTCTCCGAACAGCACGTCCGCGGTAAGCTCTGCCAGCTTGGGGGATACCTCTGCCATTGCGCTGCGTGATGTGGTCATGTTGTCTCCTATTGAATGTGATGGAGGCAATCCTACCTGGTGGTCGCGGCGCCGTCAATTTGGCGGTTAAGAGCGCAAGACCAGCGCCAATCGGGTTCAGGAGCATTGCTCATGGCTGGAGAACATGAAAATCTTGTGCGTCGAATGTACGAAGAGGCCTGGAACGAGGGCAGGTTGGACGTCATAGACGAGGTATGCGCCCCTGATTACGTTGGCGTGGGGCCTTAAGGCCACGAGCTTGGCCCCGAGTCAGTCAAACGCGGAGTCACCAGCCGTCGCGACGCCTTCCCAGGCATCCATGTAACCATCGAGGATGTGATCACCGAAGGCGACAAGGTTGTGGCTCGCCTGACGTTCCGGGGCACGCACAAGGGCGAGTTTCAGGGCATTCAACCCACGAACAAAGAGGTCGCGTGGACAGGTATCTGGATATATCGGGTTGCCGACGGGAAGTTCATCGAGCGCTGGCACAACTACGATATGCACGGTCTGATGGAGCAACTCAACGTATCTTAGATTGAATGATAATCAATCAGAAAGCGGTCATAAAATTTGCTCAGGCGATTGTGGCCTTCTCCAGACGGTTCTCCAGTCAAATAACTCTCCAGGGAGTCGACGAATGCATGCCATCCCGCGATCACGCCCGTCCAGTGCCTCCCGGCTGATTATATTCGACAAGTCGCATCTTTTCTGTGTCAGAATCTTCGATTGGGCTGTCTTGTCGACAGCCGACTTCCATTACGAAATCGTCGGGCAGTTTGTCGATCAGGTGGAACAGAGTTCCGTCGCCACCTGGCTCGATTTCAAATCGGGTGAATGATCCGTGACTGCTATTAAATTGAACGTAGCCCTGATTTTCCAATTCAGATATCCAGCCGTCCCATCCCTTCTCGAATGAAAAGGCGCCGCCGACTCTCAAGTCGAGTTCAGTCTTCATGAACCAGTGATCAATCTCATCGACCGTAATCGCAGACCAGACCCGCTCAAGCTTGTCTGGGAATCTTCGCTCAAAAGCGATTGTGTTTCGGTCAACGACAGTGACCATATCGGCGGCCGTTGACATTGCCTTCGCCTCCATCGTTAATATTTGGCTACTCGTCGCTCTCGAAGGACGTTATGTTCTCCGGCGTGACACGAAACGCGACAACGTTCTCATTGTTATCCCGATAGCCTTCCGCGAAGGCTCGGCCCTTCTCCTCTCCGTAGTACCTTACTGACATGGACAGCACCAGGTCATACATGTCCACCTCCACCTCCTCAGCAGTTCCCTGTATGATGGCTGATCTGTACGGAGGCTCACGCCAGTCAACGCACAGAGACACGTTGGGATTGTCCTGAATGTTGCGCCACTTCAACGTTCGCCTACCTGTGAACAAGTAGGCCGCCCCGTCCTTCCACTCGTACCATATGGGGGCCGAGCGGGGCCGGTTGTCGGCATCAACGGTGCTGATAACCGCCACGTGTGTTTCGCTGAGAAATTTATTTAATTCCTGGGTTGTCATGGGCATTGATCAATCATCCTTTAGACGGTGTTAGGGGGCAGGTTATCAGGTTTTTAGGATTCAAGGAGCGCACCTGACACGAGGCGGTCACTGATCCGTAGGCTCTGTGTGTGTGAGATAGCTAGCGTCGTTGTTACGATGGTGGCCATTAGCAACTCTGAAACAGGCCGCCACAACGAATCTTCGCCCGTTGATATGTAGCCGAAAGTGCCTACCAACGATAATATAAATACGCCACCGTTGAGGATGCTATGCACCAACCTTACGGCCATATAAGTGCGAGCGACTATGCTCCCCTCTATCCATCCCCATGAGTAACAATTGACCGATGTAACAGTAAGTTGGTGTTCTGGTCAATGTCAGGAAATTCGTTGCCAAGCTCCAGACCATCAATGAGACCAACGAGGCCAATCAGATATTTCATCGCCGGTTGCTTGGAAGTGAACTTCGAGACTTACACCCCCAAATCCTCCGCCACCCAATCGGGATACTGCTCATATAGAACTGCCTTGCACTGCTGGTACTGCTCTTCTGTGAAACCCTGATACGGTGATAGCAGGCGCAGGGGCATCTCTTCCAGGCCGCCGAGACGCACCAGCATCTTGTCGTAGGCGCCGTCGATATGTTCGCCGTCCCTCACAGGACCCAGCACGTCGGATGTCATCTTGTGAAAAGCAGCCTGGAGAGTGAACAGCCGGTCCAATTCCTGCCGTCGTCCCGCGTCGAAAAGCTCGCGAGTCTTGTGGGGCGACGCCGGAGCCCAGGAAGCCAGCAGCGAGCACTCGCCATACATCGCTCCGTGAGGGAAGTTGCGCTCTCCGAAGAAGTGCTGAAGCTCCGACGAATGTTTCATCAAGTCTGCGGCGCCTTCTAATCCGCCACTGGTAGTCTTGGTGGCAACCAGATTGGGCACCGCGTCGATTAGCCGTCGGTAGTGCTGGCCGTTCAGGATTCGTCTAGAACGGGGCAGGTTATAGTGGAGAAAATCGGCGTCTGGGAAGGTGTTGCATACGTCCTTGAAGAAGACCATCAACTCGATGTCGCTCAGAACGCCCCAACTGGGCAGGGAAATCTGGAACGTCCGAAACCCCATGTCGTACGCGAACCCCAGCCGCTCGACGATGTTCGCCGTGGACAGGCCAATAACCCCGACCATCGGACGCACGGACTTGCCTTGAGTCTCCTCCCTGAATATCTCGACGATTCTCTGGAATCGGGCCGTGTCGACGGCGTGACCCTCGCCCGCTGTCCCGAAAATGTACAGGTGCTTGAAACCCCGTTGCAGGGTGATCTGCACCTCTTTGCGGAAGACATCCTCCATCAGGTTTTCGTCTTCGTCCCACGGGATTTCGCAGGACACCAGAATTGCTTGAGGGTAACGTGCCACGTCATCATCCTTTACTGGTAGTCAGATTGGAACGTGTTATATCATTCGGTTATTGGCGGGCGTCAACCCCCATCGGGAATCCAGCCTTTGATCGCGGAGGCGCTTTGGCGCACGAGTGACACGTCAGCTAGGCGATTGGTGATATACTCTCGTCATTGGTTGAGGATTTGGGGGACTTTTGGAGCATTTTACAGGCAATTCTGCGTTACTTCTTGAGCGAAGAACCCCCTCCATAATTCAAAAAATACAAAAATGCCAGGAGAGTTCGGTATGACGACTGTTCATGAGAAGCAAGACGTTGCGCTTATGGCGCACCTGCTCAGGCGAGCCGGATTCGGCGCCACGCCAGCCGAAATGGATAGGGCGCTGGAAATCGGCTATGACGCGATGCTCGATGAGATGCTCAACCCGGACCACCCAGATGAGATACCTGACGACCTGATACGCCGGCACCACGTTGACCAGTCCGATCTGAGGTCCGCCGGTGGTCCGCACTGGGTCTATCGTCTGGTCATGACAGACACGCCCCTTCGTGAAAAGATGTGCCTGTTCTGGCATCGGATTTTCGCCACCGCATCGACCAAGCTCATACAGAACAAGGTAGTCACCAACCAGATCAACATGTTCCGCGATCATGGCATGGGGAGCTTCGATGACCTGCTGCTAGAACTTGCGAGAGACCCCGCGATGATTATGTGGTTGGACAATCAGGACAATCACGGGTCGAACATCAACGAGAACTTCGGGAGAGAGATTCTCGAACTCTTCGCGATGGGCGTTGGCAACTACTCCGAGGAAGATATCAAGGAGACTGCCAGGGCCTTCACAGGTTGGAGCGTAGTTAATCCTGACTACATGTCCATCAAGATGCGAAACAACACCGCTCGGCCTTACGGGTACATGTCCTGGCAGTTTGAATTTGACGCCGACGACCACGATGACGGCGAGAAGACCATCCTTGGACAGACCGGAAACTGGAATGGCGAAGACGCCGTCAGGATTATCTGTGAGCAGCCTGCGACGGCTGCATTCCTCGCCCGGCATCTGTATCACTTCTTTGTCGCCGATGAGCTTCCTGTCCCGCAGTGGCCGCACGAGCCGCCCCGTGACCCAGAGGCGATAGACCTGCTTTGTAAGGCGTACTTCGAGGACGGACACAGCATCAAAGCGATGTTGAAGGCGATGTTCGAGTCCGACTTCTTCAAGGCGGACTCAGCGCGCTTTGCGCGAATCAAGAGCCCGGCGGAAATGGTGATCGGCACTATGAGACTGGCCGGCCCCGTCGAGATTCCGTCCCAAGAGACCTATATGGCCGACGCCGCCTGTGGAAATATGGGCCAGGGCTTGTTCAGGCCACCCAGCGTAGAAGGCTGGCAGGGCGGCACGGAATGGATCAACACCGGCTCATATGTCGTGAGGGTGAATTTCGCCAGCCAGATACTAAACGACCCGAACAAGGTCGGCGTAAGGGACATTATCGAGAGGATCAAGGCGAGCGTTGGCTCTGGTTTCATGTCATCGGACGACCTGGTTGACGCATGTCTCGATATCCTCGGCCCGCTGGATGTTCTCGACACTACTCGCAGCGGACTCAAGAATTACGCTGCCAAATACGGAGAGCTGTCCTGGGGCAGCGACGATGCATCTGCTCAATTCGATGACGCTGCTGTGGCTATTATCCAGCTTATTGTCACCACCCAGGAATATCAGACCGCTTAAGACTGCGAGGCCAGGGAGGCATAGCCATGACAACAACAGCATTCGGCCTGCGCTACTCCACGAACGTGGGCTTCGAGGCAGATTTCGGAGGTCGGGGGTTCCAACTGCCCACCTCTATCGCGATAAGGTCCGACGGCGTGATATACCTTCTCAGTCGGGGCAAGGCCAGCACAGCGCAGGTGGTGGGCATCCAGAAGGTCACCCGCGACCATGATTTTCTGGGCCAGTTTGGGGCATCTGGCCGCGGACTCGGCCAGATGGTCGGGGCCACCAGCATAACCCTCGACGACGATGAGAACGCTTACATCGCAGATGAGTCGCTTCACAGGATTACCAAATTCGACTACGACGGCAATCCGTTGAGCATGTGGGGCGAGAAAGGCTCGGCCGAGGGCCAGTTTGACCAGCCCAGCGGCCTGCTCGTCCAGGGCGACACCATTCTGGTGGTGGATTCGGGCAACAACAGGGTCCAGCGATACAGCCTCGACGGTGAGTTCATAACTCAGTGGGGAAGCTTAGGCACGGGCGATGGTGAATTCAATCATCCCTGGGGTCTGGGCCAGGATTCCTCCGGGAACGTCTATATCGCTGACTGGCGCAACGACAGGATTCAAAAATTCACTTCCGAAGGCCAACATCTGGCGACCTTTGGAGAAAGCGGCAGCAGTGAAGGCCAACTTAACCGCCCCGCCGACGTCGCCGTGGACCCGGAAGGGAACATCTACGTGGCTGACTGGGGCAACCAGAGGCTTCAGGTCTTCGACTCCGAATGGAATTTCCTCAACACCCAGCGAGGCGAGGCGGGCCTGAATCCGTGGGCCGTAGAGTATCTGGCATCTCAGGATGACGAACGAAAGGCCAGGGAGTCCTACGTTCCTGTTTACGAACCAGACACCGACGACCCGCACGAGATATCAGCGCGCATGGAACCGTATCTATGGGACCCCGCGGCTGTCGAGCTCGACGAGGATGGTCGGGTTTATGTGGTTGAAACCGGACGTCACAGGTTCCAGATTTTCGAGAGAATTTGATCAGTTCAAAATACGTTTCATAAACTGAACGTTGGTTCAATCAGCGTCCTCCGATTGATGCCAGAATGGACGGAATTAGTTTAAGATAGCTTGCAAAGAGGCTCAGGAGTAGATCAATGGCCGAAAAGAAGATAGTGGTCGTTCAGTTGTCAGGCGGGAACGACTACCTCAACTGCATAATCCCATACAACGATCCTCAGTACGTGGACAACAGGCCCAACGTGCGGATCACCGAGGACAGAGTAATTGACATCGGCGACGGGCTGGGAATGAACCCGGTTATGGCGCCGATCAAAGAACTTTGGGATCAGGGCAACGTTGCCATAATCCACGGAGTGGGATATCCGGTTCCGAACAGATCTCATTTCCGCTCGATGGACATCTGGCACACTGCCGAACCGACGAAGGTCGGCAACGAAGGATGGCTCGGCAACGCGATCAACCAGATGTACCCGAAACATGACAACGTGGTTGCCGCAGTGAACTTCTCATCTGCCCTGCCTCGCGCTCTGGTGGCACACGGAGCGCCCGTGGCGTCAGTCACCGATCTTGACACTTACGGACTCATGAGCCACATGGGCGAGTCTCAGCAGCGCAACGACGCTCTCCAAGCCTTCAAGGATATGTACGCTCAGGCCATCGGAAGCGGGCCTGTCATGGATTACCTCAGCCAGACCGGTCTCGATGCGCTTCGGGGCGCCGAAATTCTGGGAACCGTGACCGAAAACTACTCTTCCAATGTCGAATACGCCTCCAACGGCTTCGCCAAAGCGATGAAGGGGGCCGCTCAGGTGCTGCAAGCCGACATAGGGACCCGCATCTGCTACACCCAGCATGGCAGCTACGACGCGCACACCAACGGCATTGCCCTGCAGGAAGGCCTGCTCACAGACGCGTGTGGCGGGATTTACGATTTCTACCAAGACATGAAACAGGCGAACAAGGGCGACGATGTGCTGATGTTCGTCTTCACCGAGTTCGGACGTCGAGTCAGAGACAACGGAAATGGCACCGACCACGGATCGGGTGGGGTGGCCTTCATGATCGGCGATGCTGTCGAGGGCGGCCATTACAGCGAGTACCCATCGCTAAACGCCGAAGACCTGATCGAGGGCGACCTCGCCTTCAATCTGGACTTCCGAAGCTTGTACACCGAAATCCTGGAAGACTGGCTTGAAATCGAAGCCAAGCCGATCACGAAAGGCACCTACGAAAAGGTGGGATTCCTGAAGTAGTTCTGTAACTGGGACACGACAAGAACGATTGACAGTTTGTGGTTGTTTTGATGGAGATCCCAAGCTGTTTCAACGACTTTACATGACGGGGCTGGCAAAGATTGTCTTTGTGGCTCTTGTCGTCGTCCTAGTATCCATATCGTTTGTTGGTCAGTTGTTCTCCAGGGCCTCCCGCCCGCCCCTTTTATCTCCTCTGGAAATGTCACCGCCGGTGGCTTTCCCGTGCCAGACGACTTCACCCTACGCGGCCAGGTAGGCGAATATGTATCAAATCTTGTCCCCATCATCAACAGTAAATACGAACTGCTGGTTATCAATCCTTCTGACGCATTATTCGCCGACGCCGAAATCGTGTTTTTGCTGGATGACATTCTTGCTAATGAAAAGGATGTCTTATTTGTCTTGGGGATCCCAGTGTTGAAGTTGAGTTTCGATCTGACCTTCCCCAATTTGCCAGACATGACGCCTACGCCTGTCCCCTCGGCTTCGAATTCGGAGCTGATGGGATTTGGCGTCACATTGCTCCTGCTGTCTTTTCTCATGGTGCGGTGTAGGTCCGCGCGATCCTTGCCTGAAATGCCTTAATTGTTTTCAAGGCGGTCAGGTTTTATGACGTTAAGTCGTTGAGGATGTGCCTTCCGCGACTCGCCGATTTCGTTGACCGCAGACCGCGCTTGGGATTACGCTTGATCATATTATCAATTGTCGGGATTCGAGGCATTGGTGGCCGATATGCGTATGCGAGTTACAATCGACCAAAGAGACAACGACACGAAAATCTCCAAAGGCCTGATCAAGCGGACTGCCGGTTCGTTCAAACCGTACTGGAAGCAGGGGATCGTGGTTGTCCTGCTGATCCTGGTGACCGGAGGGCTTGGAGCAGTAAACCCCGTCCTGATTCGAGTCGTTTTCGACTCGGCTCTGTTCCCTGAGAGCGGCCAGCCCGACCTCAATCTCCTGTGGACTATCGGCGGCATAATGGCAGGCATCACCATCGTGACAGGCGCGCTGGGTATACTTCAAACTTACCTGATGAACCTCGTGGGCCAGAAGGTGATGCGCGACCTGCGGGACAGGCTTTATCGCCACCTTCAAAGCCTGTCTATCGGCTTTTTCACTGGCACTCGAACTGGCGAGATTCAGTCGCGCATTTCCAACGACGTTGGAGGGATACAGAACGTCGTCACTAACACGGTGTCGAACGTGCTGTCGAACACGGTCATATTCATCAGCACCCTTATCGCGATGCTGGTGCTGTCCTGGCAGCTAACGCTGGTGGCGGTTGGCACCGCGCCCGTGTTCTTCTTCCTCTCGAAGTTCGTGGGTGAGCGTCGTCGGCTTGTCACCGCGGAACAGCAGAAATCTGCGGCCGAGATAACAGCGATAACCCAGGAGTCGCTGTCCATATCCGGCGTCATGCTGACAAAACTGTTCGGACGACAGAACCAGGAGATTAAACGGTTCCAGGGCGAAAACCAGAGGCTGTCCGACCTTGCCGTCAAGCTCCAGATGATCGGACAGGCCTTCTTCGCCTCGATGCAAATTTTCTTCTCGCTGTCGCCTGTGGTCGTCTACGTGATCGCCGGATATCTGGTCACGGGAGGAGGAACAACTGGAGTCACCGCTGGCACAATCGTCGCGTTCACGACCTTGCAGGCGAGGTTGTTCTTCCCTATCGGGAGTCTGCTTCAGGTGTCGGTAGAGCTTCAGTCCTCGCTGGCTCTGTTCGAGCGGATCTACGGCTACCTCGATCTGAAACCCGAAATCGAAGACTCGCCCGACCCAATCGATATTGATCCAAGGACCATCAGCGGACGGGTCGCCTTCGAGAACGTAAATCTATCTTATGATTCCAGGGAAGAAAAACCTGATGACGGCTCTGGTCGCCGTTTGGCGTTGAATGGGGTCAGTTTCGAGATTGAGCCGGGCCAGCTCGCAGCGTTCGTCGGGCCAAGCGGAGCGGGCAAGACGACGATCTCGTACTTGATTCCCCGGCTTTATGACCCGACCGATGGAATGGTCAAAATAGACGGCATCGACGTTCGGGACATGCGCCTTCAGACATTGGCCGGAATCATCGGCTACGTCGCCCAGGACAGCTACCTGTTCCATGCGAGCCTTCGCAGCAACCTTCTATACGGCAATCCCAACGCGACACAAGACGAGATCGAAACCGCCGCCAGGGCCGCGTACATCCACGACAGAATCATCGACTTCCCGGACGGTTACGACACCGTGGTGGGAGAGCGCGGGTACCGGCTTTCTGGCGGGGAGCGTCAACGCCTGTCAATAGCGCGGGTGATACTGCACGATCCGAGAGTGCTGATTCTAGACGAGGCCACCTCTGCACTAGACACGGTCAGCGAGCGGAATGTCCAATCTGCTCTTGAACCACTGATGGCTGGACGTACCACCATAGCCATTGCTCACAGACTGTCAACTATCTTGTCCGCGGACGTAATCTTCGTCGTTGACCAGGGCAGGATAGTCGAACAGGGAACGCATTCGGAACTGCTACGAAAGGGAGGCCTGTACGCAAGCCTGTACAATGAACAGTTTGAAGGCGGGCGGATCGAGTCAATATGCGAGGATGGTGTCGTTATGACCGATGGGACCATCGTGCCCAGAGAGGAACCAGTCCTGGCTGGATGAATTTTTTGAATTGCAGTCTATTTTTGCAGCGCGCGGTACAGGTCGGTTTCTGGGTGGAAGGCGAACCAGGCATACCAGAAGTAGATGTTGGATGACAGCCGCCGCAGCGTTGTAGAGCCGTCCTCAGATACTAGAGCGGATTCGCCTGCCGTCCAGGTCTCGCCGCTTTCATCGACCATGGCAGCGGGCCGCCCGTCAAAGGAGCCCGACGGTAGTTGGAACTCCTGAGCGTCGCGCTCGTACACTCGGATGTCAGAGCTTATGGCGGATGAGACGATCACGACGTCTCGGCCTGCGACGCGGTCATTGACGACCCGCAAGGCTCGGAGAGTCGAGACCGTATACGCTATGTGGCTATCACTGATACTGACGCCAAGAACCCCTGCCTTGGTCCCCAGGCGGCTATCCCGATTCCACACAGGGAACATCGTGTTCGGGATTGTCCGATATCTGTAATAGGTCGATTTGTAGTAGTCCTCCCGCGGATAGACAATCGGACGATAGAAGTCATTGAGCGGTGAAAGGACCGAGGTATCCGGGTGTTCGGCTAACCACTCGACCCCATATCGTGGGAGCCACGGGGGGATATCTCCAGTTTGAGGTCTTCTCGATGCGCCAGAGGGCCGATAAGGGGCTTCCGAGCAATGAACTCCACAGCGTTTTGGTCTCGCGGTCGTACATCAGCTTGTTGGACCGATAGAGCATTCCAGAAGTGCCAAAGATGGTCGGTTTGCCGTCGATTCTGGCGGAATACACGATTCCGGTCCCGCAAAGCGTTCACCACATGAGCGATATGGGTTCTCCGCCAACCACATCGTTGACCATCTCGTGGGCGTTGACGATTCGCAACGGGTAGGCCCGGCTCTCTCCTTCAAT
>Ga0207966_1001816_pt1 | contig 11357 bp, 10 predicted proteins | sample Knorr_S23_td_NAD_FD_185611 | JGI IMG/M metagenome (GOLD analysis project Ga0207966, IMG submission 185611) | Marine microbial communities from Southern Atlantic Ocean transect - Knorr_S23_td_NADW_ad_2500m_LV_B (SPAdes) (version 2) | ecosystem: Environmental > Aquatic > Marine > Oceanic | place... | reverse complement strand
TGTTTCAATAAGTATAGGTTCAATTTTTGGTATTTGGAAACATATTCCAGGTGATTCAAATTCAATTTTATTACCTGGTAATAAAATTGAATTGGCGATTTATTCAATTTATGGACCTAATACTGTTTTAGTTTTTGGTTATAAATCTGTGGTTTCTATGTTTATATTAGATCATTTTAATAGTAAGTTTGTTTTGTATAAGGATAAAATAAAACTACCTGACAAACCCAAATATTATAGTGTTAATGAAAGTAATTATTTGACTTGGGATAAAAATATCCAGGATTATGTTAATAATATTAAGAGTGATTTAAGCTTAAGGTATGTCGGTTCTTTAATTGCGGATTTTCATAGAAATTTATTAAAGGGAGGGGTGTTTTTATATCCTGAAGATACTATAAAAAATAAATCTAAATTAAGATTAATGTATGAAGCTAATCCCTTAGCTTATATAAATAAATTATGCGGAGGATTATCTGTATCTAATGGGATTAATACTTTGGATATTATACCTGAAAATATACATCAATCAGTACCATTAATAATTGGTAATGCAAGCTTAATTGAGCAGTTGTAATATTTAAATAAACAGAGGTAATTATGGATATAAATAAGTTATCAGCTATAGCCAAAAGATTAGTAAGTAAAAATAAAGGAGTATTGGCTGCAGATGAGAGTTCTCCTACAATTAAAAAGAGGTTTGATTCCATAGGTATAGAATCTACTGAAAATAATAGGCGAGATTATAGAGAATTACTTTTTTCCACAAGTGGAATTGAAGATTATATTAGTGGAATTATTTTATATGAGGAAACTTTATTTCAAAAATCACTAAACGGGAATTTATTGATAGATTTATTAAAGGATAAAAAAATAATTCCTGGTATTAAAGTCGATAAAAGTACAAAGAATATGACAGGTTTTAAAAATGAAAAAATTACTGAGGGATTAGATGGGTTATATGAAAGAATTGCAAACTACCAATCTCAAGGTGCGGAATTTACTAAATGGAGAGCTGTAATAACAATTGGAAATTCAATACCTACAAATGAATGTATTGAATTAAATGCAATTTATTTAGCCAGATATGCATTGATTAGTCAAGAAGTTGGGTTAGTTCCTATTGTGGAACCTGAAATTTTAATGGATGGGGATCATAGTATAAATTCTTGTTATGAAGCTACACATAAGACATTAAGTGAAGTTTTTAATCAATTAAATAAACACAAAGTTAATTTATCTGGAATATTACTTAAACCTAATATGGTTTTATCGGGAAAAGAATCTTCAGATAGAGCTAATAAAAATCAGGTTGCAGAAATGACACTGAAATGTTTTAAAGATACTATTCCTAAAAATGTTCCAGGTATCATTTTTTTGTCCGGAGGTCAATCAGACCTTGAATCTATAGATAATCTTGATGCTATAAATAAATTAGCAAAACAAACAGGCAATATGCCGTGGGAGTTAAGTTTTTCATATGGCAGAGGTTTACAATCATCCACATTAAATAAATGGAATGGAAATTCAGATAATGTTCAAAGTGCACAAAAAGAATTTATAGATAGATGTAAGATGGTATCAGATGCTAGAAATGGTCAATTATCCTGAATAAATGGATATACTTATTGCATCACATAATGAAGGTAAAATATTCGAGATTAAAAAATATTTCGAATATTTTAGTATAAATTTTTTTGATCTTAAATCACTTGATATACATGAAAGTGTTAGTGAACCATTTGATACTTTTCAACAAAATTCTTTTCATAAAGCTGATTATTATTCTGCAATTTCAGGAATGTTAGTTTTAGCTGACGATTCTGGATTGGAAGTTGAATGTTTAAATGGAAGGCCTGGTGTATTAAGTGCAAGATATGGAGGTGAGAAATTATCAGATGAGGAAAGAAATTTATTATTATTAGACGAAATTTCTGATTTTAATAATGTTAAGGCAAAATTTAAATGCGTATTAACACTTTGTCAAAGCAAACAATGGGTCAGTATTTTCGAAGGAGAGTGTGAGGGATTAATAATAGATAAATTGAAAGGGTCTAATGGTTTTGGTTATGATCCGATATTTTTTTTAGAAAAATATTCAAAAACTATTGCTGAAATAGATACTGAAATAAAAAATAAAATTAGTCACAGAGCAATTGCTTTAAAAAAGTTGTCTAAATTTTTAGAAAAGAATTTTTTTTGAAAGTTTAAAATAGTCTTTTTGAGGAAAAGTATAATTGTTATTTACTGTCTATCCATTTATTTACAATTTCTTCAATTTTTTTTTGTAGAACTCCTGTAGTGAGTGTTAGCTTGTCTTTTACATTGGTTAGTTCTATTAGTTTCTCTACAGTATATTCGCCGTACTTACTTCTCCCCCTGCTTTTTCTGCCTCCTAAGACCAGACGATTTATTCGTGCTGATATAATTGCGCCAAGGCACATTGGGCAGGGTTCCCAAGAAGCGTAAAGAGTTGCCTCAGGAAAACTGAGAGTTTTGATTGAAGTACCTGCATCTCTTAAAGTTACAGTTTCTGCATGAGCTGTTGGGTCAAATGTGCTGTATACAAGATTTCGGCCAGTACTTATTATTTTATCATCCATTACTAATACTGCCCCAAATGGTTGATCACCTAGTTCTAAGCCTTTAATCGCTTCATTTATTGCTATCTGCATTAACTCTGTATCATTCATAATCTCATCTTATTGGAATTTTATTTAGGATTAAAAGTTTATTCTATAACTGATGTTACTCTAAAGCCTTCTGTTTTTTTATAATAATACCTATTTCAAATCTATAATGCACTAAAGATGAGATAGATTTATAATTATAGTGAAGTATTTATAAATATATGAATTTAGCTTTTTAAAATAAGCTGTCTAAATTCATTGAATTAATTCTTTAATATGTATATTGTCTCTTTACTATGGTTATAAAAGATAAATTTAATAGACCAATAAAAGATTTAAGGATATCTGTAATTGATAGATGTAATTTCAGATGCCCTTATTGTATGCCAAAAGAAATTTATGGCGAAAGGTATCAATTTTTGAAAAATGATCAATTGTTATCATTTGATGAAATAAAAACAATTAGTGAAATTTTTTCAAGGTTTGGTGTTGAAAAATTAAGGATTACAGGAGGTGAACCATTATTGCGAAAAGACTTACCTGTATTAATCAAAGATTTGAAATCAATTTTTGGTATTAAAGAAATAGCACTTACTACAAATGGGTTTTTTCTAAATAAATATGCATTAAACTTAAAGCAATCTGGAGTAGATAGATTGACTGTTAGTTTGGATTCTTTAAATCCTGAAACATATAAAAAATTGAATGGGCAAAATTTAGATATTCAAAAAACATTAGAAGGAATTAAATTTGCTCAAAGTATTGGATTTGAAAATATAAAAATTAATTGTGTTGTCATGAAAGGTGTAAATGAGGGGCAAATTATTGATTTAGTAAATTTTGGAAGAGAAAATAATTTAATCATAAGATTTATAGAGTATATGGATGTTGGTACCATAAATGGATGGAAATCAGATGATGTTGTTTATGCACGAGATATTCTTGGTATTATAGAAAAAAAATATGAATTAAAACCAGTTGATCCAAATTATTTCGGAGAGGTAGCGACAAGGTATAAATTTATTGATGGTGGAGGTGAAATAGGTATGATATCTTCAGTATCAAAGCCATTTTGTTCTGATTGTACAAGAGCAAGGATTACTGCAGATGGAAATTTATATACATGTTTATTTACAAATCAAGGACATGATTTGAAATCTGTAATTAGAAAACAATCTTATAAAAATTTAGAAGATTTTATAAGAAAAATTTGGATAGGTAGATCTGATCAATATTCACAACTTAGAGCTTTAGGTAAAACCGATAAAGAAAAAGTGGAGATGTATAAAATTGGTGGATAAAAAACAAAACAAATCTCAACAATCAAGTATTGATGATTTTGTAACTGAACCTAATTTAAATTATTTTATAGTTTATACTGACGGATCTTGTATTCCTAACCCAGGATCAGGTGGTTGGGCGTATGAAATTAGAAATTCTAATGATGAAATAGTAGATTCATTAAGCGGGTCAGATAAAAATACCACTAATAATCGTATGGAATTAACTGCAGTCATCAAATCTCTTCAATCAGATTATATAAATAATGATTCTGTTGTGACTATTAAGTCTGATAGCCAATTAATTATAAATACTATGAATGAGAATTGGAAGAAAAAAGAAAATATTGATTTGTGGCAAAATTTAGAAGAATCTAAAAAAATGAAAAATCTTCGTTGTAAATGGGAATGGGTTAAAGCACATGCAGGAATTGAGGGTAATGAAAATGTAGATCAAAAAGCTAATCAGGAAGCAAAAATGTCTCATCTTTCAAATGATGGTAATGTCAATATGGTAGATGTGTCAGATAAAAATCAAACAATTAGAGTGGCAAAAGCAACTTCGAAAATAAAATTATCAAAAATAGCTTTTGAAATGACAAAAAGTAATGATTCAAAAAAAGGTAATGTTTTAGCCACAGCTAGAATAGCAGGAATACAAGCTGCAAAAAAAACCCATGAATTGATTCCCTTGTGTCATCAGATAAATCTGACAAATATAAATATAGATTTTATATTAGATGATTCGGGGTTTATAACAGTAGACTCAAAAGTTAAGTGTATTGGTAATACAGGTGTTGAAATGGAAGCTTTAACTTCAGTAACTGTCGCGTCTTTGACAATTTATGATATGTTGAAATCTGTGGACAAACGAATAGTTATAAATGATATTCATTTAATATCAAAATCAGGTGGTAAAAGCGGTGATTTCAATTATTAAATTTAAATATGTTTAAATTATTAATCGGTATAGGTAATCCTGGAAAGAAATATAACAATACTCGGCATAATATTGGATGGAAAGCTTTAGATTCATTTAATTTAATTAATAAAAGTGAATTGATATCTAAAAAAAATGATTACGAGTTATATCAAACATTTTATGAATCTAAAGAATTATATTCTTTAAAACCTATAACCTATGTTAATAATTCCGGAGTTCCATTAAAAAAAATAATTAAAAAATTAAATATAAATACAAATGAGGTTTTGATTATTGTAGATGATATAAATTTATTGTTGGGAGTAATAAGATTGAAAGAAAGAGGTGGACCAGGTGGACATAATGGATTGAAATCTATTTTTTCAGAAATTGCTACTAATGATATACCTAGATTAAGATTAGGAATAGGCACATCAGATAGATATGGAGAAGATTTAGTTTCTTTTGTTTTAGGAAAATTTGATGCTAATGAAACTAAAATTGTTAATGATATGATTGATAGATCAGTAGAAGCAATAGATAATATTTTGTCTGAAGGATTTGCCAAAGCAATGGAATTAACAAATTACAAAAAACAGGATAAGGTAAATTGAAAAAAATACATATAGACCGCATTAAAGAATTATCTGATTTGGTTAAATTAAATTTAACCTCAGAAGAATTAAAAACTTTATCTGTTGATTTAAATGATATTTTAGATAGTTTTGACAAATTAAATAGTTTAGAAATAAATGAATTTAATGAATTTGATGATGATTTAAAAGATAAAAATATTACCAGAAAAGATATTAAGCATAAATCTTGGGATAAATCTATTTTGTTAAGCAATGCTCCAAATCATGATGGGAATGAATTGAATATTGAGTATGTTCTTGGAGATGATTAAATGACTGATGATTTGTCGGGTAAAAGTATTGCTTATTTAAGTAAATTATTAAGAAATAATAAAATTAGTTCAGTTGAATTAGTAGATTATTACTTCGACAGGATTGAAAAATTTGATAAGCAAATCCATGCTTTTTTATGTACTGATAAAAAGTTGGCTATGAAACAGGCTAAAGAATCAGATAATAAAATAAAAGATGGTGATCAGGGCTCGTTAACCGGTATTCCTTATATGCTTAAAGACAATATATGTACTAATAATTTTCCTACTACTGCAGGTTCGAAAATACTAAATGATTTTTATTCTAATTATGATGCTACTGTTGTAAAAAAACTGAATGTAGAAGGAGCAGTATTATTAGGTAAAGGAAATTTAGATGAATTTGCAATGGGTTCATCAACTGAAAATTCTTCATTTGGACCAACTAAAAATCCATGGGATTATGATTATGTTCCAGGTGGTAGTAGTGGCGGTCCAGCAGCTGCAGTAAGTGCTGGGTTTGCTGCATTTTCTTTAGGATCAGATACTGGTGGTAGCATAAGACAACCTGCATCTTTATGTGGAGTTACCGGTCTTAAACCATCTTACGGGGTAGTTAGCCGCTATGGATTAATTGCTTTTGGAAGTTCATTAGATCAAATAGGCCCATTTACTAATAATGTTGAAGATTCTGCTTTAATATTAAATGCAATAAAAGGAAGAGATGAAAATGATCCTACATCTAAGGATTTTGACAAAGATTTATTTTTAGACCAAATAGAAGACTTTAAGAATTTGAAAATTGGAATTCCTAAAGAGTATTTTCCTGAAACTTTAGATAAAGAAATTAAAAATAAAATTACTGATGTAATTGATTTGTTAATTGAGTATGGTGCAGAAGTAGAGGAAGTATCATTACCTCATACTGAATATGCTTTGGGAGTTTATTATATTTTGGCTCCATCAGAAGCCTCATCTAATTTGGCAAGATATGATGGTGTGAAATATGGTTTTTCTGATAATCAAGTTAGTAGTATGTGGGAACGAATAGAAAATTCTAGATCTAAAGGTTTTGGTATTGAGGTGAAACGCCGAATTATGCTGGGTACATATGCGCTGTCTTCTGGATATTATGATGAATATTATGGTAAAGCAGAACAGGTAAGACAGTTGATTAAACAAGAATTAAATGATGTGTTTAAAAAAGTTGATTGCTTGATTACACCAACTTCTCCTACGACAGCTTTTAAATTAGGCGAAAGAACCAAAGATCCCATGGCGATGTATGCAAGTGATATTATGACAATACCTGCAAATATTGCCGGAATCCCTGGTATATCAATCCCAGGCGGAAAGGTAAACGGATTGCCTGTAGGAGTGCAATTACTAGGGTCTTATTTTAGTGAAAGAAAATTATTAAGTATCGCTAATCGTATTCAAAGAATTACAGATTGGCATCTTGATAGACCTAATTTAGATTAAACTTGGTATTTGACAGGTATATATTGACCCCAATTTATAATTGATTCAAGGAAATGGCTAATTTTTATTAATTTCTTTTCTTGTTTCCATGGTGCAATTATCTGAAGCCCTATTGGAAGTCCTTGGTTATCAAAACCGGCAGGAATATTAACTGCAGGAGCTCCTGATAAATTAATTGGAAAACTATATAGGCAAAAACCCCAAGAAGGATGAACTTTTTCACCGTTTATTTCCTGAGGCGGTTCACCAACATTAAAAGCTGTGGTAGGCATTGTGGGAGAGGCAATTAGGTCATATTTTTTAAATAATTCTGCAAATTTTAATTGTACTTTTTTAAGTGTTAATATAGATTGAGCATATTCAGTTGCTGAAATATTTTTTGCGTTTTCAAAAGCTTCTTGAGTATACCAAGCAAATTTGTTTTTGTTATCCTTATATTCTTCTTCATGGCTAGTATATGCTGACACAGAAAATAAATTATGCCATGCATTAAATATTTCACCAAGATCAATGTTAATATGTGTTATTGCATACCCTTCATTTTCTAGTACAGACAAAGTATTTAAGCATTTTGCCTTTACCTCACTATCTGGTTTTGCATGGCCAAAATTATCCACCCAAGCAATGCGTAATTGATCTTTTGAAAGGTAATATTTTTGCAAATAATCTGTTAATGAGTAGTCCCAGAAGTTATCTTCAAATTTAATAGGAGGTATATTTAAAGATGAAGGATCTTCAGAGCTAAATCCTGTAATTATTTCTAACATTAATGCAGCATCTTCTACATATCTAGTCATAGGTCCATTTTGAGATAAGAAATTATGCGTAGAAGTTGGGTTTGGAACTCTACCTTGCGTTGGTTTTATTCCAAAAATACCATTGTAACTAGATGGAATTCTTATTGAACCTCCGGCATCTCCTCCCATAGCTATAGAACAAAAACCGGCTGCAACTGCACTTCCAGCACCTCCACTTGAGCCACCAGCTGTTTTGTTTGAATTCCAAGGGTTTCTGCAATGATCTTTTAATAAATTTTCAGTATGCCCCATTAAGCCAAATTCTGGGGTGTTTGTTTTTCCTAAAATTACAGGCCCATGCTTTTTGATACGTTTAAATGGTAAAGCATCATAATTTGCTATGTTATCTTTTGTGAGCAAAGAACCAAAAGTTGTGGGCATACCATTTATTGGAGTTAAGTCTTTAATGGCCAAAGGAAGTCCAAATAATTTTCCTTCAAAATTATTTTTGGAAATACTTTCATCACAGTTTTTAGCTGATTCCAAAGCATTTTTTTTATTTACATATAGAAAAGAATTTAATTTTGCATCATATTTCTCAATTCTATCTAAATATGCTTTTGTTAATTCGTATGAAGAGATTCGCTTGTTGTGTAATAGATTGATTTGATTTTTTGCGGATTTAAAAATTATGTCATCCATCAAATGTAACCTCTAAGATCTGCAGTGTGTATTACTCTATTTAATCCTATGGATAAAGCAGATATTCTAAAACTGATATTTTTATTTTTGGCATTAGCATAAACTTCCATAAAAGCTTTTGTGATTATTTTTTGCAATTCTGAATTTACTCTTTCTATTTCCCATTGATGCTGATACAAATTTTGAATCCATTCAAAATATGAAACTATTACTCCTCCAGAATTGACTAGGGTATCAGGATAGATATCAATGTTTTTAGATTCAAGAATTTTATCAGCTTCGGGTGTGACAGGATGATTTGCAGCTTCTATGATAATTTTTGCTTTGATTTGATCTGCATTTTTTTTAGTTATAACTCTTTCGATAGCTGCAGGAATTAAAAAATCACATTTTGTAATAAGCAAATCATCATTTGATATATGTTCTACATTTTTATATCCATCAAATGTTTTGTTTGAATTATAATATTTCCTTAGTTTTGGAATATTGATTCCTTTATTTGATAATATTGCACCGTTGACATTACTTATTGCTATTATTTTATATCCTTTTTCAAAGGCAATTTGAGCTATCCAACTACCAACTTGTCCAAATCCTTGAATAATTAAATTGGTATTTTTAGGATTTAGTTTCAGTTTTTTACATATTTCATCAATTATAAAAACTGCACCCCTCCCTGTAGATGAATCTCTACCAACAGATCCGCCTAGTTCTACAGGTTTCCCTGTGACAATTGCTGGTGTATATCCATGAATCGATCCATATGCATCCATCATCCAAGCCATTGTTTGTGAATTTGTACCTAGATCGGGCGCTGGGATATCAGTGTTTGGTCCAAGGAATTTATCAATACTGAGAGTGTATCTTTTTGTTAAATTATATAATTCATTTTTTGATAATTTATTTGGATCAACTTGTATACCGCCTTTTGCCCCTCCAAATGGTATATCAACAAGCGCATTTTTCCATGTCATTAGAGATGATAATGCCTTTACTTCAGAATGACTTGCATCAGGATGGAATCTAACTCCGCCTTTATAAGGACCTCGTACTGCATTATGCTGTATTCTATATCCCGTGTACACTTTAGTTTTTCCATTGTCCATTTTTATAGGGCAGCTTACAATTATTTCTCTCCACGGGGTTGTTAGCATTTCCAAAATACCATCAGTTACTTTGGTATCGATGTATTTTGATGCTTTATTTAAACTTAAGTTTATCTCTTCATAAGGGTTCATTGTATAGTTTTATGGATATATAAAATATTATTACACCGACTTTAAATCTTATGTGTTGAAATAAATTATTACAAGTACTAAAATAATAGTTAAATATATGTATGATAATGAAAGTGGGTTTGACCCACTTTTGTTTTTTATAAATGTATTTTATTTATATTATTTGATTGATGTTATGAAAAGTAATTTTTTAATAGCTTTAACTCAGCTTGCTGCTGAAAGAAATTTAGATAGAGATACTATATTATCTGCTGTTGAAGAAGCGTTGTCTTCAACATTTAAAAAAGAAAGTTTAAAATCCGGGCATAATATTTCCGTTAAATTAGATACTGAAACGGGTGATTTTAACGTATATGTTGTTAAAAATGTAGTTGAAGAAGTATTAGATAGTTCAATAGAAATATCTTTAAAAGAGGCTAAAAAAATAAATTCTGATTCTGAAATTGGAGAAAATATACTCACTGGAAAAGTAAATGAAGCAGGGGGTAGAATAGAAGCACAAACAGCAAAACAGGTTATACTGCAGAGATTAAGAGAAGCTGAGAAAGATTTAATTTTCAAAGAATTCCAGGGAAGAGAAGGTGAAATATTTGCTGTTACAGTTGTTAGAATTGATCAAAAGAAAGTGTTTGTTGAAATGGGAAGAGCTGAAGCTTTATTACCAGTTAACGAACAAATGTATTCTGAAAGATATAGAGTAGGACAGAAATTTAGGGTTTTATTAAAAAATATAGCTGATACTCCAAGAGGCCCAGAATTGATAGTATCTAGGGCCGATACTATTTTATTACAAAAATTATTTGAACAAGAAGTTCCTGAAATTTCAAATGGTTCTGTTGATATCATGTCTATAGCAAGAGAAGCGGGTAATAGAAGTAAAGTTTCAGTTGTAGCAAAACAAGAAGGTATTGATGCAGTTGGATCTTGCGTTGGATTAAGAGGTATCAGAATACAAAGTATTGTGAGCGAATTACAGGGTGAAAAAATAGATGTAGTTGAATGGAGTAATGATCCAAAAATATTAATTACAAGTTCTTTAAATCCAGCACAAGTATCTAAAGTTGAGCTCATTGAAGAAGAAAAAATTGCTATAGTGTGGGTACCTAACCAGCACCTTTCATTAGCAATTGGTAGAGAAGGTCAAAATGCTAGATTAGCTGCAAAGATGACAGATTGGAAAATAGATATTAGAAGTGTAGAGCCTGAAGAATCAAAAAAAGAAAAGGTTGATATTAAAGATAAATTATTTACTCCGGGCCATGGTGAAGATGTATTTAGAAAGTTTGCTGAAGATGAAATTGAGGAAGAGTTATCAGAGGAACCTGTAGCTGAGGAAGAGTTATCAGAGGAACCTGTAACTGAGGAAGAGTTATCAGAGGAACCTGTAACTGAGGAAGAGTTATCAGAGGAACCTGTAACTGAGGAAGAGTTATCAGAGGAACCTGTAACTGAAGAAGAAGCTACTGAGGAAGAGTTATCA
>Ga0207966_1001815_pt1 | contig 11357 bp, 11 predicted proteins | sample Knorr_S23_td_NAD_FD_185611 | JGI IMG/M metagenome (GOLD analysis project Ga0207966, IMG submission 185611) | Marine microbial communities from Southern Atlantic Ocean transect - Knorr_S23_td_NADW_ad_2500m_LV_B (SPAdes) (version 2) | ecosystem: Environmental > Aquatic > Marine > Oceanic | place... | reverse complement strand
ATTACTGATTATAATGGTTCAGCCCCGGACATGGGAGCCTTTGAATCAAATCTGCCTGCACCTACAGGTTTTCAATATTTTCTCCAAAGTGCCTCCGTGATGTTATGGTGGGACCCCAGTACAGATGAAAACTTTCAATACTTTTTATTGGAAAGATCTACAGACGATCTATTTGTTGAAAATGTAGTGTCTAATTATCTGGTTAATAGTTATTATACTGATGAAGATCTAGAGTTCAATACGCTATATTTCTATAGAGTTTCTTATTTCTCTACTGAATGGAGTGAGTACTCAGAAACTATAGCTGTAGTATTGGAAGGTTTGGATATCTCAAATGGTAATAATATGCCAATATCCTATAAAATCCATCAGAACCACCCAAATCCATTTAATCCAGTGACAACTATCCGCTATGACCTTCCTGAAGATGGCCTGGTTAATATCACCATCTATGATATGATGGGGAGACAGATAAATACTCTGGTCAGTGGACAGAAAACGGCAGGATATAATATTGTCCAGTGGAATGGTACCAACAATCTTGGTGAACCAGTATCTGCTGGGTTGTATTTATATACTATACATGCAGGAAAGTTCACACAGACCAAGAAAATGGTATTACTTAAATAGATTTACCCTTTCTACAACAAAAAGCCCCACTTTCGTGGGGTTTTTTGTTTGTGGGATGATGGGTAGATTTGGATGTGGTAAAGAGATATTTACTAATTGCATTATTTTTGATTTCTGGCTGTTCTAAAAAAGAATTAGAGTCTGTCAATGAAACCAGCCTTATTGAAAAGAATGGGGTCTATTATACCAAAGATAAACAACTATATTCAGGTCAGGTATCTTCTTTATATGAGAATGGAAGTATAAAATCTGAATGGACTTTGAAGAATGGTAGATTAGATGGATTATATAACCTATGGTATAAAAGTGGAAAGAAGTGGTTCCAGAAAAATTATAAAGATGGGGAGTTGGATGGATTAAGTATTTTCTGGGACAGAGAAGAATTTTTGGACACAGAAAAAACTTACAAAGATGGGGAATTGATATTACAAAGATGTTTTGATGTAGATGGGAATGAATGTGAATGTAGTGATTTAGGTCGAGGTTGTAAATAACCCCAACTTACCAAAGTAAATTATTTTTCTAGTTTATAAAAGACGAGATGTGTTTAACTCTTTTTTATTTCATCACTGACCCTCAATCCCGACTCAATGGCACCATTCATGGAAGCCCTGTGAATGGATGTATGTTCGCCGGCAAAATGAAACATCTCTTCCGATTTAGATAAAATCTCCCGAAAATCCTTTTGGCCCACGCCGGCTACTGAATAACTGGCCCGGGTCCACGGGTCTTCGTTCCAGTACTTAGTTACACCGCCTTCCCAATATTGTGGCGCTTTTCCCCAAATTTCAGTGGATGTTTTTTGTGCAATTTTCATTCTTCTTTCTTCACTCATTCTGCCCAGCTTTGCCGCATCATCCCCGGAAGTAAATGAGAGCAAGATTCCGCGGGGTCCCGGCTGGTCTATGGAAAAATGATAAACACGGCGCAAAGGCGTATCCGTAAAAACACGTTGTCCGATGGAACCGGGTTCATCCCAGAAGCGGCGATTGTACTGCATGGCAATTTTCATAACATGACCATAAGACTGGTTACGGATACAATGCATTTTTGATTTAGAAAATAAGGGATCAATTTTCAACCGGCGCAGGACTGAAAGTGGCATGGCCAGTACGCATTTATTTCCTGAAATGGATTGACGCTTTTCATTTTCAAGAAAGTGTACGGTAACCTGATCTTTCGCATATTCAATTTTCTGTACAGCCCGATTATAGTGAATATTATTTCCCAGTTTTTTTGCGAATGTTTTTGGCAGTTGATCGTTTCCGCCAAAAATTCGGCCTTCCACTGTATTTTCACTGAAAGCCGATGTTCTTGAATTTGCCAAAACCATACTTAGAGCTGACATCTTTGTAGGGATGGATGTGGATTCGGTGGCATTCGTGTAGGTATAGAGATCAATAATATCTTGAGGTGCGCCACCTTTTCTTAATATTTCTGTTACAGACATTTTATCCAATGCCTGAACCTCTTTAGACGATTCTCCCAGTTCCTGCACCATATTAATCCAGTCTTGGAGGTAAGCAGCCTCCTGGGCAAATAGTTTCCCCTGCTCAATACCGTTATAGGGTAAGGCTACTTTCCCGGATTTCATATCTGCCATGGCAATATGCTGACCCCGCACATAAATGCCATCATACTGTTTAGCAGGTAAAATGGGGAGAGCAAATTCCTTGGCATATTTTCGGACATGCTCATCACTGGAATCAACATATTCTGCACCCATTTCCGCATATAATCCATCTGCAAATGGATCCCGATAGGTTCTAACCCGTCCACCGGGTCGTGACCTAGCTTCCAGTAATAAAACATTATAACCAGATTCTTTAAGTTCATATGCACAGGATAAACCTGCCAGTCCGGCACCAATAACAATAATTCTTTGATCATCACTAGAACCGCCTGTGGCCATCGCTATTGATTTTGGTAAAAACATGCTCGCACCTAATACAGCAGATGTTTTTAAAAAATTTCGGCGGTTGGTTTTCTTGTTATTCATTATTGATCCTTTTTTTAAATAGAAGATTATAATGTTCCATGCTCCTAGTATATATAGGTATTAATTCATCATCTAAATAAACTTCCTTTTCCAAATAAGGATTGAAACCCGTTGACTCTTCTACCCGGTTGTACCAATATGGTGCCCACATACCATCACTGTCCCGTTTACCGGCAGGCCAATTCAGCATTCTTTCAGAAAATTCAATTCCAATTCTATTACAGAATTTTTTTAGCATCATCTCCGGATTTATTAAAATATCTTTTGCATCCAAAATCGGTGGTGTTTCTCCTGTCATATCTTCCACCTTTTTCAATAGTTCTGACTGCTGCTCGAATCCTAATAATCGTTCATTTTCCACTGGGAATCGTTTACCATAACTTGCAATAACTTGCTTGGGATCCCGGATTAAAAAACAATTTGTTACACCTTTTATCCAAGATAGGTCACACCCTTCCAAATTATGTTGCGCCATCTGCTTCTGATACCAAATAGGTTTGCTGTCAGGAATTTCTCCCGTGCACATGTCAGCTACTTCTGCCCAATCTGTACTTTGGGACGCGATTATTTCTTCTTTCCCGGGATGATCTATTTTGGTCTTATATAAATAATGAGCATAAAATGGTTCATCAGCTACGACTGTATCATGCCTATTTTCAAACGCCCGCATCATAGCTGTAGAAAGATTCCGAGGGCCGGACCACATGGCAATTCTGATACCGTTCATAATGCTTCTACCAATTTTTCAATATCCAACGCATACCAGTTTTGCAGGGATTTTGTGATGGATCCGCGCGTGCCGTCACCGATAATTTTACCATCAACTGATATAACAGGAATTACACCTGCAAATGTTCCGGTAACAAAGACCTCATCAGCAGTATGAACATCTTCTACATTAAAATTCTTTTCATAAACGGGAATATCGTATTCTTTGCACAATCGTATGATGCTGCCACGGGTCACACCATTCAGGCAATATTCACCAGTTGATGTCCATACTTCTTCACCTCGCACAATAAAAAAATTAGTGGAGTTGCACGTGGAAACAAAATCATGTGGGTCCAGCATGAGCCCTTCATCCACCCCGAGTTGATCTGCTTCAATGCAGGCAGCAATGCAGTTATGTTTACTCAATGAATTGATCCGTGGATCCTGAATTGAATGGTCCCGTTTGGTTTTTACAGTAGCTAGAGTTAATCCCACTTTTTTTATTTCTTCACTAGCTTTTTTGTATTCCGGAATGATGACAACCGTTGGTTTACCCAAGGTCACTTTTGGATGCTGGTATGGTGTTTTTTTAATACCACGAGAAACAATGAGACGAATATGAACATCCGAATCCATATCATTTGTATTGATTGTTTTTTGTAATGCTTCAGCCATTTCACGTTTTGAAAGCCCGATATCCATAGCAATCGATTCCGCTCCTGAATAAAGCCGATCCAAATGATCATCCAAATGAATCAGTGTCCCTTTATGGAGCCGAATCCCTTCCCATACGCCATCACCCAGAAGGTAACCACTATCCATGACAGAGATCTTTGCTTCAGACCGATGAAAGAATTCACCATTGATGTAAATCTGAATATCGTCATTCCGTTTGTCAATATCGTAATCGTGTGTGGATGCCATTATTTTAATTCCTGGATTTGCCTTAATCTTTCAAATACAATGGCAGAAACTGCCGCACTAACATTCAAAGAATTTGTTTTACCCTTCATAGGAATCGTTGCTTTGAAATCACAGGATTCCAGAACTTTTTCCCGGATACCTTTTCCTTCGCTTCCAACGACGATGACCGTTTTTCCTTTATACTGAATCTCGTGCCAGGGTTTCGCATCAATGCTGTTTTCCAGTCCCACTATCCAGAACCCATTGTCTTTTAATTGCTGGAATTCATTTTTCAAATTGGTGACCTCGTATAAAGGCATATTTACAAAAGCGCCTTGACTCACTTGCAAAACCGTATCTGTAATGGGTGCTGAATGATGTTTTGGAATTATTATACCATTTACACCAGCACATTCTGCTGTCCGAATAATTTGCCCAAAATTCTGCGGATCTACAATTTGATCCAATGCCAATAAGCAAACCGATTCTTTTTCTAAATAATTCGGCAATTCATTTTCAGCAATTCTTCCATCTATAACCGCAGCAATTCCTTGAGTTCGACCTTCCGGATATTTTTGAAAAAATCCCGGCTTGGCATAAAATTTGGGTTGAAAAGTCAATTTGCTAACCAGATGCATTAAATAATCATCTTTTTCAGCTCTTCCATTTCTAACAATATCAATTTTCGAAACAGTAAATCGTTTAGATTCTAAAATTGCAATTGAATTGTTAATTCCATATATGGTGAATTGCGTTTTCTTGTGATTTTTCATGTTTTTATCCTAGTGAGAATTTTCATTCACATTCATTCGTGAGCAATAAAAAACACAAGCAATATTATAAAGCCGGAATTGTTAAAAAACTTTGGATGAAAAAAGTCAGAGAAGGTCGAAATTAGCCTTAATTTTTACGCCGTTTAGGGCCCATAGCTCAACGGTTAGAGCAGCAGACTCATAATCTGTTGGTTCGGGGTTCGAATCCCTGTGGGCCCACGTCAAATTCCCCCGTTATGAAAAAACGTCTTTAATGGGGGAATTCTTTTTAATTTGGTCGCTCATACAAAATTCACCTTATTCAATTGCTGAACATTTACAATCTATATAATATTTAAAATATGAGAGATTCACCGACGATAATTTGGCAGATTATGCCAATTTTAGAAGATTTTTTGTAATTCAGTTTAGTGGAAATTAGATTTAACTTACACAACACTTGGCTAAGTTAATTGATAGATATGAAACCAATATTTATAAAATTAGGTATCTCTTTTATATACCTCACGCAACTGTACGCCGTTGATTGGGGTATGCTGGATTCACTTGATGGGGAATATTATCTTGATGGTAAATTGTTCACCGGACAGGCTATAAAACATCTTGATACAGGCATCATGAAAGGAGATTTTCAGGATGGTATTCGCCATGGTCTTTGGCTAAAGTTGAATCGAATTGGAGAACCGATTTTGATTGGGCATTACGAAATGGGTTTAAAGCATGGAGAATGGAAACAATGGTATGATGACGAGAGAAAAAGACGCAAAGAATTAGAAGCTAATTTCATCCAAAATAAATATGATGGTACGTATAAAGAATGGTATGAGAATGGAAAAAAATCAATCTTTGGAACTTATGTTAATGGATTGGAACAGGGAAAGTATCAGGAATGGCATGAGAATGGGAAAAAAGCACTAAAAACAGTGTACTTTAATGGTATTCCCGATGGAAAGTATAAAGAATGGCATAAGAATGGGAAAAAAGGATTGGTTATTGTTTTCAAAGATGGAGCCAGAAATGGTACCTGGACCCAATGGTATGAAAATGGGAAGAAAGAAATGACTGTTGAATACGTAAATGGTGTTCCCTGGGGAAAAGCTAAATTCTGGTTTGAAGATGGTTCAATTCAGGGACAAGGAACTCTTAAGGATGAAGTTCCAGGTGGTGGCTGGCTTGTTGAAGATGATGATGGAATTTTACGAGTTTATAAATAACAATTAGAAGCTAAAATAGCAAGTGGGGATGTAGAAAAAAATTTTAAATATATTTTGATAATTGAGCACTCGTTTATAGATCATTTGCCACCCAAATAATTTTCATTGGAAACTCTGCTACGATTATTTGCTAAAATCAAGTAATATTAGAAGTTAAAAATTACCGTAAAATGACTGATAATCTGTTGCTTCGGAGTTCCCTGCCAGCCAGCCCAAATGTTAGGAGAAAGCTGGGAATATCTGTGGGCCAAAAACATCTTTTAATTTTACTGTTTTTCTTTGTCATTCTTTAACCCGATCTTGAGACTTTACATAATGAGAAAAATCATTTTACTTTCTTTTTCCATCAGTTTTCTATTCTCGATTGATGGAAAAATTGTATTCTATGATGGAACAACAGTTGACGGCCAAATCAATTCTGTGAATATGAGTTCCATTTATATAACACCCATCGGATTAAACTTCCCGGAAGAGATTCTCATAGACAATGTAGACTCGCTTAAACTGGATAATGGTAAACTACTGGTGGCTGGAAATCAGGTGCTATTACTGTACAGTAATGGGCAATTCACGGCACCGGGAGAAGAAAAATTAAATAGGCAGACTGCCCGGGAAGAATACGATGTTGAATACGTTATTACACCAAACTGGAGTTTAAATCTTTACACAGGCTACCCAATAATTAAAGGCTCTTCATTTGATTATTACGATGACATCAATCCTGTCTTTGGTTTATCAATTGGCAGCCCCTGGGGATTATTTATGGGTGATTTTTTTATGAACGCCATTGCTGAGATCGCCTATTATGATTTCAATGTAATAAACAATCCTGATTATGAACGATTTGGTGGAATGGCCTGGCAGATTGGGGTGAGCCCTGGTTTTTTTATTGGTGAATACAGCATCAGCCTCACAGCCTGCACTGGGATTTACCATGCAGGTACTGGATTTATCGCTGGAGGAAGTATCGATCTTCCCCTGGGAGGTATTATACTAGACAAATATGGGGATGTAGAATTTGTTGAAAATATGGAAGAAGTGATCGAAGCTCTGGAAATTCGTGTAACAGGAAGGGCCAATACCGTTAAGAAATATGACGGCGGAACTACATACTGGCTCGGCGCAGGTATTTCCCTGGGATATGAATTTTAGGTATTTGGATCAAATTGTTTAACTCCATAAAAAGGGGAAATTGCCTGAAAACAATCCATATTTAATGATGTAAATAAGATTTGAGTGCTAAAAGAATAGAATTTGGAATAAGGGTAAATCATTCCGCTATACTTTCATTTTATTAAATTATCACCTATATTCCATTTCTATTATGAATAATTAGTACATGAGAAAATTAATAATACTACCTCTTTTTGTAGGCTATTTATTTGGTCTGCACGGGAAAATCATATTTTTCGATGGTACCTATGTAGTAGGTCGAGTGACAAAAGTGGATGAATCAACCGTCTATATCATTCCCATGGGACTTGATACAGCGGAAGGTATTCTTGTGGGCAATATAGACACCCTCAGGATGGAAAATGGCCTGGTTCCAGTGGTAAGTAGTTCGGTGAAATACTTTTATGAAAAAGGTGAATTTCTTGCAAATAATGATGATTGGATGGACGAATTTGATGATTTTAAATATGATGATTACACCACCCAAAAGGAAGAATACAAATACGAGGAAAGTAAAAAACCAGCAACAGCTTATAATGCAGTGACTGTTTATGGCGGGATGCCATTCGCCATGGCATCTTTGCAAGATTCATTAAAAACAACAACATTAGCTCCTAATCTAGGGATAGGAATTCAAGCTCCCTATTTCCCGGTCGGGGCTGTGGATATTTCCCCCGGGTTAAAAATAATGACCTTTGGCTTTGATAATCCGGATATGGGCGTTGTAAATGCCATTCAACTGGGTGGAAACATGAGTGTAGATTTCAAACCAGTATTTTTCTTTTTGCCTGAAGCTTTGCATTTATGTATGGATCTTGGCATAAATTATAATATTGCTTTCAAGCATGAGCCATCGGCATTTGCATTAAGTCATCTTGAGTATGATGGGGAACCAAACTATGGTGGCATCGGATTCAATACTGGTGCATCCATGGATTACTGGTTTTCTGATATTCCACTTGCGCTTCGTTTCTTTGGAAGCACTAATATCATTCCCCAGGGTGAACCCTGGCCTGAACTGAAAACAGGCTTTATGAATGTTGGCGCTATGCTAATAGTCGTTATGAAACGGCATCGATAAACTTTATTTCAATATTAATTAAATCCACTTTTTTCATGTAATGTTAGGTTCTAGCATCGGTTCTTTTTTTATACGTAAGGACAGAATTTCATGAAAATATATATTCCATTTTTATTTTGTATTTTGTTAGCCCAGGAAAGCTATGAAGGGGAAATCACATTTGATTATACTGGTACTGAGAATGGATCTTTTACATCGATTATTCAAGATTCCATTGTAACCGGTTTTGCCTACAACCAAATGGGGTTGGACACATCCTATGTTGTTATGATGGCCATTACGGAGCAGGATGAAAATGAATTTGATCTTTTTTTAGCCATTCTACAGGATACCACTTTCCCGGTCCAACCCAGAACTTGGGAAATACCCGGTCAAGGAGATGCAGAAAACCCTTTGAGTTTTGAAACTATCGTTGTGCACATTCCTGGCATGGATTCATCTTTTGTGGTAGAGTTAACTGACCTTTTTACAGATACAACAAATACGTGGGATTCTTTGAACTTGACAATCATTCTAGCAGATTTATACACTGAATTAGCAGATGATCTGTATTTAGGTCTTTCCGGTGAATTGGAAATTTCTGATGTATCCGATTCTTCATTTTCCGGAACTTTTAACTCTATTATGCTCAAACCTACATTTCATATCCCTCCCCACATGGTATCGATTAATAATGGTGAATTCTCTTTTAACAAAGTAGTCCTACCTGAGTTATCTGCAAACCCAGATCCTATTATACCTAATACATTTACAATCTTACCACCCTATCCAAATCCATTTAATCCGGAAACAACAATCCAGTTTACTATCAATAGAGATCATGATGAAGTCTCTCTTAATATATTCGATATTTCAGGACGCTGGGTTGAAACTTTGTCTGATGGAGTTCTGGAACCAGGAAGGCATAAAATGCGATGGTTTGCGGGAAATCATCCAAGTGGAATTTATTTTGCTGTGCTTCAATCCGGGCATACAATGCAATCAACCAAACTCATTTTAATAAAATAATGGCTGATCTTAATTTGACATATCATGAGGTGGTGAATGATTTGTTACTGCTGCAGTGGGCGGATGGCTCCGAAAATGCGATTCTTCTCAAAGGTGTACGAGATAATTGTCCATGTGCCAGTTGTGCAGGTGAAACCGATGTCTTTGGCAATGTGTATAAGGGGCCACCCCAAAGCATGAAAGAAGAAAGTTACATTGTAACAGGAATCCAACCAGTTGGTTATTATGCAATTCGCCCTTTTTGGAAAGATGGACATAGCACTGGAATCTATACCTTTGAGCTTCTTAAAAAACTTTGCGAAGAATTGGATTCTTAATTTTATGGGTACTCTATTTTTGATTTGAAAATAATTACGGATTGAACGTTTGTCTATCTTAGGTTTCGTGCCAATATTTTGCATCTTTAAACTCATCTGATGAACCAAATAAAATCTTACTTATTTGTCTTTTTAATTTCCTTTGGAATTGCCCGGGAAATCCAATATCAACCCATTCTTTTATCTGGTTTGATCACAAATCCAAAACAGGAAATTTCCGGAATGGATCTTTACAATGATCAAATCATGCTTCTGCCGGAAAATCTTGGCGGATTTCTTTATATGATCTCGAAAGATGAGATCCTGAATGCACTGGAGAGAAAAGATAGAATTCCTATTGAACCAAAACAACCGGCATTTCATACACCGGATTATTCAAAATCTATCCCGGGTTTTGAAGGATTGGAAGCCATCGCTTTTAATGGCAATAACGTTTATATAACCTTAGAATCAAAAGATGATAAAACTATGCGGGGTTATTTGGCCTGGGGTACTATTGACCCAACTACAAAAGAAGTTACAATTCCTAAGAAAAATCTATTAGAGTTAGAAACGCCCATCCAGGTGAATAATATGACATTTGAAAGTTTATTGATCCATAATGATCATATTATTCTTTTTTATGAGACCCAGGGAATAAACCTGCAAAAATCTGTGTGGCAATATCGGGTATTATTAGCGGATTTTTCCGTATCAAAAATTGAATTCCCAAATATCGAATACAGAATAACAGATGTATCACGGATAGATGACCAAAACCATTTCTGGGCAATAAATTATTATTGGCCAGGTGATGCTAAACGTCTAAAGCCTGCACCTGACCCAATTGTTATGAAAATTAAAGAAGGAAAATCTCATCAAAATTCTGATGTAGTTGAACGTCTTATAGAATTTGAATTCAATGAAGATAAAATTCAATTATCCGGGCGGGAGCCTATTCAAATAGAACTGGATGAAAAAGCATCAAGAAACTGGGAAGGGATTGTTCGGCTTGATGATAGGGGGTTTCTGGTGGCGACAGATAAATATCCCGAAATGATTTTGGGATTTATACCTTTTAAATAATTGAAATTTTCAATTCGCTACCTTTTAATTCTTTTTATTGTTTTTTCATCCTGTGAAAATCATCAGGATGATTCCTATGTATTACTTATATCCTTTGATGGTTTTCGGGCAGATTATCTGGATTGGTTTGATACGCCCAATATGGACAGGTTTATTAAAAATGGCGTTCGAGCAAAAGGAATGATTCCTGTATTTGTATCTAAAACATTTCCTAATCATTATAGCATTGCCACGGGAATGTATGCGGAAAATCATGGCTTAATTGGAAATCACTTTTATGATGCAGAATTAGATGACAACTTTACTTTAAGTGACAGATCGAAAGTACAAGACTCCAAATTTTATGGCGGAGAACCCATTTGGGTCACCGCTGAAAAACAAGGTCTAAAGACAGCATCCTACTTTTGGGTGGGAACAGAAGCACCCATCGGTGGAATCTATTCAAGTAAATGGAAAAAGTATGAACATAATTTCCCGTTTGAA
>Ga0207966_1001812_pt1 | contig 11360 bp, 11 predicted proteins | sample Knorr_S23_td_NAD_FD_185611 | JGI IMG/M metagenome (GOLD analysis project Ga0207966, IMG submission 185611) | Marine microbial communities from Southern Atlantic Ocean transect - Knorr_S23_td_NADW_ad_2500m_LV_B (SPAdes) (version 2) | ecosystem: Environmental > Aquatic > Marine > Oceanic | place... | reverse complement strand
TTTTTTTTTTCTACAGCATGTATCGGTGATCTTAAAACTCCTAAATATATTAATTCGTTAGATTTAAGTCTTTGATAATCATTACTTCCTTTAGAAATTATTTTTTGATTTTTTATTGGAATAATATCCGTTGTTGTTGATCCTATATCAACTAAAATACAATTTGGAAAAAAACGTGAAATAAAATTAGCCGTAGCATGCCAATTCATAGAATTTAATATAGAAGTATTTTTTAAAGCTATTTCTTTTCTTACAAAATTCTTTTTACTATAAAAAAAAATTTTTTTATCTCCTAGAATTTTAGATGATAAATTAATAATGTATTTTACACCATCTGACCTTTCTAAAAAAATATCAGAAAGTTCGGCAGTCATAGTTATTGCATGATAGTTACATTTTCCAAATTTTTTTTTTATTAATTTAATTGATTTTTTTAAATTGTTTATATTTTTCCATATAGGACTATATATTTGCTTCGTTTCTGATTTTTTTTTTTCAAAATCTATTTTAACTGCTTTTATGTGAGCACCACCAATATCCCAACCAATAATTTTCATTGCTAATAATTTATAATAATGTATTTAGAATTTTTTTTGCAATATTAATTTTTAAATTCTTGCTTATATTTTGATAAGAAGTTGTAATTCTAGGATTTATATCTATAAAAAATATTTTTTTTTTAAAAATTATAAAATCAATACCAAAAAAACTATTTAAACCAGGAAGTTTTTTAGAAATAATATTTATATTTTTTTTTATCTTATCTTCAAAAGGTATTTTTTTTATAAACTTTGTACCCTTAAAAATTATTTTTTTTTTGTTATAAAAAATTTTTTGTTTATTAAAATTTAAAATTATAATTTTTTTTTTTAGAGAAAGAATATTTGCACTATAACTAATTCCTTTAATTAGAGGCTGGGTAACGAAATTTTTATTTACAGATAAAAAATTAAGTAAGTCTTTTTTATTATTATAAATATAATTTTCCTCGCTTCCGGCGCCATCATCAGGTTTCACAACCCATGTTTTAGAAATTTTGAAATTAATTTTTTTTTTATTAAATGTTTGCAAAGTAGGGATAGAATTTTTTTGAAAAAATTTATATGTTTTATATTTACTACCGACCTTTTTGATTGCATTAATTTTATTTGATAACATTTTTTTTTTAAATTTATTTAATTTGATTAATTCTATTAATTTACCTTCGGTTTCAGGAGCTATTGGAAAAAAAATATCTGTTTTTTTTATTAGAATTCTCCATTTTTTTAATGGGATTTTTTTTATGTTAAAACATTCAACATTTTTTATTTTTTTTAATTTTTTAAATCTAGAATCCCAAGTATATATTATTTTTAGATTCGGTATTTTGTTGAAATCAATTAATAATGATTTTACAATTGATCTTGCCTGTAGAAATAATTTTTTAGAAATTTTTTTATTAATATAACCGCCACCTGTAACATATTCACATATAAATATTGTTTTCATTATGGAATTAATACCTGCAATTGATGTACTAAATAATATTGTAGTAAAGGCTTTTTCAGGTGAAAGAAAAAAATATAGGCCAATTAAATCTAAATTAATAAATTCTTCTAACTTAGAAAATATAATTAATAGTCTTCTTAAAGAATATAAATTTAAGATAATTTATATAGCTGATTTGAATGCAATAATGGGTAATAAAAATAATCTTAAAATTATAAAAAAAGTTATAAAAAAATTTCCACAAATTAATTTTTGGGTTGATTGTGGTATTAGAACTTTTTTAGATTTTAAAAAGTTTAATAATATGCCATTTAAAACAATTATTGGGTCAGAAACATTAAAAAGTACTATGGAATTAAAAAAAATTTTTAAACATAAAAAAAAAGAGATTATATTATCTTTAGATTTTAAAAATGATTTTTTTCTAGGGCCTTTAAATTTAATAAAAAATAAAAAACTTTGGCCAAAAAAAACTATTTTTATGATAATAGACTCTATTGGAGCTAAGAAGATACCTAAATTAATAAAATTAAAGAAATTTGGTTTTGATTTAAAAAAAGACTATTATTTGGCAGGTGGAATATCAAATAATAGAGATATTAATTTTCTGAAAAAAAATGGATTTAAAGGTGTAATTCTATCAACAGCGATACACGAAAGAAATATTATTTATAAGGATTTATAAAAAAAAAGCGAGTTTAAAACCCGCTTTTTTTTTCTTTTTAAAATATATTTGAAAAAGTGTTAAACTTTTACATTTCCAAATGGATGTTCTGCAGATGATTTTTGAGAAACAACCTCTTTAGCTGTAGGTGTTCCTTTAATAGCTCTTTCGATAGATTCCTTTACAGCTTGATAGTTGTAATCATATATTTTTTGATCATTTTTTGCATCCCAATGAATAAACACACCCACTGTAATAAAAACATCATCAGCTTCTCCAGATGGAATTGTTCCATCTTCTACAGAGTCAGCAACAGCTCTTGCTACTGCCGTTTGAGCCGGACCAAACATTTGTACAGCTTGTTTAGCACCTTTTATGGTAACTTTATTAAACATAACTGTATTTGGTTTAGCTGGAAGATTTGGTGCTACAACAGCAAGTAATGATGTAAAACCATCTTTATTATTTGTTAGGGTATTACAAAAAGCAGTTTCTACAGGACCGCCTCTTGGCCCAATCATTAGATCTATATGAGCAACTTCATTTCCGTCACCAACAAGCGACTCACCAACTAGCGTTTTATTAATTTTAGCCATTATCCCTCCTAGATTAAATAAATTTTTAAAAAACATGACACAGTGATTTAAAACTATATGGTAATGATATTTTATAGATTTATCTAGGGTTTTTTTATTGTTTTTTTGTCACTATTTCAAGTAAAAGTGTTGCAACAGTTAAATCAGCAGTGGTACCCGGATTAATTTTTTTAGATTTTAGTTTTTTGTCAAAAATAAGTAATTTTTTTTTTATTTTAGTTAAATTTTTATTTCTTTTTAGAAAAAAATAATACTTTTTTGCCTCTTTTTTTATACTAGTAGCAATTTTATTTCCTTTATTTCGCACAATATGTGAGTCATTAAATTTTTTTAAAAAAGTTAAATATACTCCTGTTAGTGCCCAGTCCACTTTACCCCATTTATTATAAAATTTTTTGTATGCTGGTATTCCTATTTTATAAATATCCTCAAAACCATTACAATATTGTCTTGCAATTAAATCTTTTTTTTTGGCAAATTCCATTGCTTTGTATAAATTTGTATTAGGTGGTTCATTAACATCATATTTTTTAGAAAATCCTAATCCCCCAGGAGAAGTAAGGGATATTGCTTTAAAAATAGGAATTGAATTTTTAATATTTTGTTTTTTTATTAAAGATTTAATTTTTTTTAATAACTCTTCTTTAGAAATTACTCCTTCTTCCTGAACAATTGTTGCAATTGGAGATAACATTAAAATTATTCCTAAATTTGTATTTTTTTTAATTTTATTTTGTATTTCATTAACAGAAATTAGAATTTTTTTTCCTAGATCTAAATTATTTTTTGTTAAGCATTTTGAAATTATTAAACTCGATTTCAAAAAGTCTTTTAGATTCATACCATGTCCCTCTGAGTATTTATGAACATTTCCTGGTTTTAAAGATTTTATTTCAGTGTCACAAACAAATTTTATTTGTTTTTTTAATATAATTCTAATTCTAGCATTATCTGTTTTCATTTTAATTTCGTTACAAAAGTTTTTGCTAAAATAAAAGCTATATTTTTATTTGTTGTTTTTTGTAATGCTTTCCAAGCAGGAATACTATTTATTTCAATAACTTTGAAGTTTCCATATTTATCTTTTATAAGATCTATTCCAGCATAATCAGCATTTACAAGTTTAGATGCTTTTATTGAGATTTCTTTTATTTCTTCACTAGGGTTAAAACTAAAAGGTTTACCTCCTTGTCCTATATTCGTTATTTTTTTTTTATTTTCTCTAATCATGGATGCAATAACTTTATTATTACAAACTAAAATTCTGAAGTCTTGCCATTTTCTTTCTGATTTTATTTTTATGTCCTCAAGTTTTTGTAAGTAATATACTTGTTCTTTATTTTTTTTTAATTTATTATTTTTAATAATCTTTAAACCTTTTCCTTGCGATCCAAAAAGAGGTTTCCATATTCCATGTAATTTTTTTTTCTTTAGTTTTTTTAAAATTTTTTTAGCTTCTATCAATTTTTCTGGAACCCAAGTATCAGGGGTATTTATTTTGTTATGACTTAATAAAAATGTTGTCATTGATTTATCAGTTGTTTTCTCAATACAATTTACATTATTAAATAGAACTACTTTTAATTTTTTTAATACATGTAGTATTGTTAATCTTCTTGTTATTTGTTGAAAAGTACCTTTTCCTATAGTTCTTATAAAACATCCATCTGGTAAATTTTTTGAAAATCCAGGAATAAAAATATTGTTTTTACTATTTGTTTTTATAAAACAATCATTAAGAGTAAGGCAAAAAACATTGCATTTTAATTTTTTTAGTTCTTTTTTTAATTGATTACTGTGCCAATCATGTGAATCTGAAAAAATAATTACATTTTTAACTTTTTTCATTTCCAAAAGATTTATCTAAAAGATTACTATTTAATTTTCCCTCCACAAAGGTTTCACCTGTTTCTAATGAAATAACAGTTACTTTGCCAGGACTAAATAAATTTGGGTCAATAGCATAAAAATCACCTTTGTAATTTTTAAAAATTTCAGCGAATGGTTTTCCATAATCTTTAGAAGATGTACTCGGAAGATCTTTTGCTAGCTTGCTTATCTGTTCATTTGTACCTCTAACTTTTATTTCTACATTGCCACCATATAATATGGCATCATTAGTTCTCCCCATAGAGGTAATAAAGTCCTTTGATACTGGCGGTATTGGAGCTGAACCACAAACTTCTTTAACATTTTCAAGTGGAAATTTTAATGTGTGTAATTTATGCATGCCTACTTCGCTTACTCTAGATACGATTTGAATAACTCCTGATATACTTTGAGTTGGCGTTAATATTAGAATAATATTTTCTGTTGCTGTTTTACAATCATTTGATATTTTTTCTATAATTTCTTTTGGCGGCGTTTTATCTACCTCCATTACCAAATAAACAAATTTACTTTGATCAACATATTTCAAATCTTTAAATAATTCTTCTCTTCTTGCAATAGCCCTTCCAGGGCCGGATGCTAAAGCATAAAATTTTTCATGGGATAAGTTCCAACCAGCATATTGACTAGCTAAGCACGATATTACAGGATGTTTTGATTTAACTTTTGTTTCTAAAGGCCAATTTGGAAAAGTATCAGTTTTTTTTAAATTTATTATTCCTAAACCACCCATACAAATTTCAGCAATTAGTTTTCCTGCTTGCTCACTTCCTTTAATTTCTATTCCAGCATCAACAATTGTACAGTTAAGCGGCCCTTTTTTTACTAAAACATTTAATTTTTTGGAATTATCAATTAATTTTTCTACTAATTTTTTTGCAAGATTTGAAACACTTAAATTAGTATTCATAATAATTATAGAAATTATTTTTTTATTTCTTGAGCTATTTTATATGCTTCTCTAAAATCTAAAAATACAGGTTTCTCAGATTCACACATTAATTTTAATAATTTATGTTGTACCTGTGCTTTAATTTGCCCCACAGCTAATGCTCCAATTCCTAAAACACTAGAATTTTTGATTTTTTCACCATTAGAATTTACTTCTAAACCTTCTACACCAGAAGGAGGTACAGCATTAACATCTGAAATAATTTTTAAATTTTTTGCTGAAGCAAAATGTTTTAATGATAAAGCTTCCCTTCCTGCTTTGGCAGTACTCAGAATTATGTCAGCATCTTCTGACATTTTTGTCTTTTCTTCATCAGTAATTCCCATTATAGGTTCTAAGTCAACATTATATTTTTTTTTATATTCGTTAACTCTTTTATTAATTGGATCAATAGCACCGTCTCTATGAATTACCATTCCTACTTTTGCACCTTCTTGTGTTGCAATAACAGCGCATGCCCCACCAACAATTCCTTTAGCACCAACAATTTGCAACTTTTTATTTTTAAAGTCAGTTTTAAATTTATTTAATAATAAATTTTTAACGCAAGCTATCATTGCGGCAGCAGTAGTAAAAGATCCTGCAGGATCAGCAAAAACAGAAATTTCAAAAGGTGGGACCATTGCTTTTTTTGCTTTTTCTAACATTGCAATTGCTTCCTCAGCGTCTTCTCCTGCAATAAATAATCCAGTTTTTTTGCAATCATCTGGATGTCTTGAGAAAATAATATCTTGAACCAAATCAGAAACATCATCCATTTTTATATTAGTATACGTGGCAACATTATCAAATCCAGAGTCGTAAGCCATATTAATATCAAATGGACTAACAATTTTTGTTGGACTTAAAGCATGTAAAATAAAAGATTTCTCTTTTGTCATTATTTTAACTGAATATCTGCACCGCTATTTTTACCCGAGCATATTATAAATTCTAAATTATTACAACTTGAAAATCTTTTTTTGAGTTTTGTTTTCATTTGCTCTGCTTTTTTTATATTGGAAAAAAAAGAAAAGCCGGTTGGACCCCAAGATGTTTGTCCGTATCCCAAAACATTTTCTTTTTTTAAAAAATTTAAAACATTTTCTACTGCTGGGCTAGAGAAAATCCCACCTTGAAAAACATTAAAATAATTACCTATTATATTTTGTAATTTGGTAATTGCTTTACTAAATTCGTTGAAATTATTTTCTATTAATGAAGGATATATTTTTGATAAAACTAAATCAATTGATCTAATATTATTTATTTTTGAAAAATTTTTAATTTTTTTAAAAGCATCTCTTTCATTTTTACCATGCAAACCTTGTTTTGAATCTTTTATTAAAATTATTTTCCATTCTTCTGGAAAGAAAACTTTATCAATATTAGTAAAAAATTTATTTTTTATTTTTAAATCAATTAGAAAACCACCATGTTTAAAATTAATTAATCCAACGTTTGACCTGTCACTTCTATTTAAAATTTTTGCAATCTTTTCTATTTCTAAATTGAGATTACTTAAATCTGAAATAGCTTTACCAATCGATAATGCTAATTGTGTTCCAGAGCCTAAACCTATATGTTGTGGAGAAGATTTTTCAACATTTAAAAAAAAATTTGGTTTAATTTTTTTTTTTTTACAAAAAGTATTTAAAAAGAATGAAGCTTTGTCTAAAGATTTACCTTTAACTTTTGTTTTAAGATTTTTTATCACTTTTATTTTTGTATTAAATTTATCTATACTTAATCCTATTCCTCCAAAAGAATTGTTGGGATGATTATTGTTAATTTCCAAAAAACCAAAATGTAATCTTGCAGGTGTAATAATTTGTATAATTTTTTTTTTAAACATTTAACTTTCAATTTATTTCGTTAAACTTTTTAACTAAAATATCATAAGTATATTTTTTTATTTTAATAATAAATTTTTATAAGGGAAAATTATGAGTAAAGATGAAAAAGTTTATAATGAGGCAGAAATAAAAGATAGACTAAAAAAAGAATTACCTTTATGGGTTTTTGAAGGTAATTGGATTAAAAGAAAATATAAAACTCAAAGCTGGAAATCTACTTTGATGGTAATTAATACTGTAGGTCATTTAGCAGAAGCTGCTTGGCATCATCCAGATATTACTGCGTCTTATGCTTGGGTTGAAGTTCGTTTAACTAATCACGCTGCTAAAGGAGTGACAGATAAAGATTTTGAACTTGCAACAAAAATTGAAGATATAATACAATGGGATCCATCTAAAGAAGATAGTTCATTGGAAGGTACACCAAAGGAAGATCAAAGATTTTCGTACATAAAATACGATAAATAATTTTTTTTCTTTTTTTTATATGAAAAATATTACCTTTACATGCCCGTTTTGTTCTTTGTTATGCGATGATATACAATTAGAAGCTAAAAATAATAATCTTAAATTATTAAATTCTAAATGCCCAATTTTAATAAACTCTTTAAAAAGAAAAATTAATGAACAATTTTCAAGAATTAATGGACAAAAAACTAATATAACAGAAGCAATCAATAATCTGTCATCTTTATTAAAAAAAAGTAAATCTACTTTATTTACAGGAATGGGAACAGATATTAAAGGAACGAAAGCAACGCTTAAAATTGCAGATAAATTTAAATGTATCATCGACCATTTTTCTGGAGATAGTTATGTAAAAAATATAAAAAGTGTTCAAGAAGTGGGTGGATTTTTTTTAACTCTGTCTGAATTAAAGAATAGATCAGATACAATTATTATTATTCAGTCATCCGGTGATGAATTACCTAGGCTATTTGAAAAGTATATTTTCTCAAAAGAAACAATTAATAATTTAAAAAAAAGAAAAGTTGTTTTTATTGGAAATAAACTTCCGAAATTTATATATAAAAATAAAAAAAAATTACATTTTGATCATATTAAATTAAATTCAATTAGTTTATTAAATTTTATATCAAGTTTAAGGAATTCTATAAATTCAGAAATTTCAGAAATAAAAGATAAAAAAATAGTACATTTATTAAAATTATTAAAACAAACAAATTATGGTTCTATTTTATGGTCTATGAAAGAACTTGATAATAATATTAGCGATTTAATTGTTACAGAAATAAATTTACTTATTCAAGATTTAAATAAATTTACAAGATTTGCAGGATTGTCTTTATCTGGATCTGATCATATTTTAACAGTAAATGAAGTTTTATTATGGCAAACGGGTTTTCCAATTAGAACTAGTTTCGAAAAAGGTTTTCCAGTACACGATATTGATCAATTTTCAACTAAAAGATTAATAGATGAAAAAGAAATAGAACTAGTTATATGGATTAATTCTTTTAATGAAAAAAAAATTATCATTAATAAAAAGATAAAAACTGTTTTAATTGGAATTCCCACGCATCCACAGAAAAAAGACGTAGATATTTTTATTCCTGTAGGTACTCCTGGTTTAGATCACAATAGTCATTTACTTAGAATAGATAAAGTTGTTTCATTGCCATTAAAAAAAATAAGAAATATTTCATTACCAAGCGTTGATTATGTTTTAAATAAAGTAGGACAAATTTAATGATAACTAAATTAGAAAATGGAAGAATCTATGACCCAATTAATAAAATTAATGGAAAAATTAAAGATTTATTTATAAAGAATGGAAAAATTATTGATAGACCTAAACGTAATGAAAAAATATCTAAAATAATAAATTTTAAAAAGAAAATTATTATGGCTGGCGGTATTGACATTCATAGTCATATAGCTGGAGGAAAAGTGAATTTAGCAAGATTACTTTTACCTGAAGAGCATAGAAAATACTTATATTCATCATCTAATATATTAAGATCTGGTTCCGGATTAGGTACGTGCAGTTCTTTTCATATAGGATATAAATATGCTAAATTAGGATATACAGCTGTTTTTGAACCAGCAGTACTTCCTTCTAATTCTAGATCAGCAATAATCGAGATGAGCGATATACCTTTGATTGATAAAGGAACATACACAGTTTTAGGCAATGATGATTTTTTATTAAAATTAATTCAAAAAAAAAGTAATCAAAAAAAAATTAATGACTACGTTGCTTGGATAATTCAATCAACAAAAAGTTTAGGAATTAAAATTGTAAATCCTGGTGGGATAAATGCTTTTAAATTTAATCAACGTGAATTAGATTTAGATGAAAAAAATAAAAAATATAATATTACACCTAGATCAATATTAAAAGTTTTAACAAAATCTTTAATTGATCTAAAAGCCCCTCATCCAATTCATGTTCACGGTTGTAATTTAGGAGTTCCAGGCAATGTAAAAACAACTTTAAAACAAATAAATGCTGTAGAAGGTATGCCTATGCATTTAACGCATATCCAATATCATTCATATAATAATGAAGGAGACAAAAAATTTTCATCAGGAGCAAGTTTTTTAGCAGAAAAAATCAATAAAAATAAAAATATTACATGTGATGTAGGACAAATTATGTTTGCTCAAACAGTTACAGCTTCAGCTGATACAATGAGCCAATATAGAAACCATCATTTTGCACATCCAAAAAAATGGATCTGTGCTGATATTGAATGTGACGCTGGATGCGGAATAGTTCCATTTGAATATCAGGATAAAAATTTTGTTAATTCTTTACAATGGGCCATTGGTTTAGAACTCTTTCTTTTAATTAAAGATCCTTGGAGAATTTATTTAACAACAGACCATCCTAATGGGGCAGCATTTACTGCTTATCCAAAAATAATAAAATTATTAATGGACAGATCTTTTAGGAATAATGAGTTTGCCAAAATTAATAAACAAGCTCAAAAAAGTTCGATTTTATCAAATTTAAAAAGAGAATATAATTTGTATGATATAGCTATTTTAACAAGAGCTGGCCCTGCAAAAGTTTTAGGCCTAAAAAATACTGGCCATTTAGGTGTTAATGCAAACGCAAATATTACAGTTTATTCTGAAATTGAAGATAAAGAAAAAATGTTTGAAAATCCATATATGGTTATAAAGGATGGGGAAATAGTTGTAAAAAATGGAAAAATACAGAAAGTTTTAAATGGAAAATTTTATACTGCACAAGTAGATTATGATAAAAATATAGAAAAAGAAATTAGTATATACTTTGAAAAATATCTTGGTAGAAATTTTGAAAATTTTAAAATACAAAATCAAGAGCTTTGGGATCATGGTATAGAAACAGAAAACATTCATTGCGATAGAAATGATTATTAATGGAATAAAAATAGAAAAAACTTTTGCTGAGGCTTTTCCAATGAAAGCATCAAGACTTATAATTACAGCAGAGTCAAAAAATTGGTTGAAAAAAGCTGTAGATAGTATGACAGGTTTTGCAACATCTGTTATTGCTTGTGGTTGTGAATGTGGTATAGAAAAAGAGATTTCACCATCTAAAACTCCCGATGGTAGACCAGGTATGACTGTTCTATTATTTGCTATGAATAGCGAAAGTTTGGCTAAACAGGTATTAAGAAGAGTAGGACAATGTATATTAACAACGCCAACTACAGCATGTTTTTCTGGTTTGGAGACAGATGAAAAAATAAATTTAGGTAATGCCATTAGATATTTTGGAGATGGATTTCAAATTTCAAAGAAAATTAACAACAAAAAATTTTGGAGAATTCCTGTAATGGAAGGAGAATTTATTATTGAAGATAAAACAAGTATTACTTCGGGAATAGGTGGAGGCAATATTTTAATTATAGGAACTTCAAATAAAGAAGTTTTAAAAGCAGGAGAAGCCGCTGTCAAGGAGATGAAAAAAATAGATA
>Ga0207966_1001808_pt1 | contig 11379 bp, 10 predicted proteins | sample Knorr_S23_td_NAD_FD_185611 | JGI IMG/M metagenome (GOLD analysis project Ga0207966, IMG submission 185611) | Marine microbial communities from Southern Atlantic Ocean transect - Knorr_S23_td_NADW_ad_2500m_LV_B (SPAdes) (version 2) | ecosystem: Environmental > Aquatic > Marine > Oceanic | place... | reverse complement strand
TTTGATCTGCCTGTACGCGGTTTGGTGAAACACACGATATCTTACTCTGGCCCCAACAGCAAAGAGCCCTTCGAGCCTTTACCTGCCCCTGGGCAGACACAACCACAGCCCATCTTTGATCCTGAAACAAGTGAAAGAATCTCGGGCGGTATGCGGTTCGATCCGGAAACGGGTGAAACTATTATTGAGAATATTAAAACGCAGTTTGACCCTGAAACAGGAGAGCAGATTGCAGTTGCCGAAGAAAAACAGAAAATGTCTTACAGCAAAATTGTAAAATTGGCCAAGAATGCGGCAAACAATCGCCATAATCGGGCCACATATAACGCTGCAGGTGTAGCATCATGTATTATCTATCCGGTTGGTCTTCCCGTGGCCATTTTATACACCGAAAGTGGTATCGCATCTAATATGAACCCATACGATCCCGTTTATCTTGACCTGGATTCGAATCAAAAAAATCAGTATAAGCATGCTTATAAACAGGAAGAAAAACAGTTGCGCCGGAAATCAATCTATGGCGCAGAAGGCTTTTGTGTTGGGTTCTTTTTCTTTATGATGATGCTTGGCGGAATGTAATTCAAGGGTTAAATAATTTCTGCAAAGATGAAATACATGAACCAATAATTACATCTTACTAATATACATAATTTAAAAAATTCTTAATAAGAAGAGGTCTTTTAAAATGAAAATAGCGCTCATATCTCCGAAGGGGCCCCTATATCATCACAGAGGCGGTATTTTCAAAAAAAGCCTTAGGTATGCCCCGTTGACTTTAACAACTCTTGCTTCCCTTGTACCAGAATCAATGAAAGCTGAAATAAAAATTTATGATGAAGGAATTGAAGATATTCCGGATAATCTGGATGTAGACCTGATTGGGATGACGGTGATTACAGGCAGCGCACCTCGTGTCTATCATTTATCTAAAAAATTCAGGAAAAAAGGCATCCCCGTTGTTTTAGGTGGGCCACATATTACACTTGCGCCGGAGGATGCCGCACCTCATGCAGATAGTATTGTCCAGGGATATGCAGAGGATATTTGGCCGGAATTACTCAATGATTTTATTTTTAACAAATTGAAACCGGCTTACGTCCAGGCACCTGATTTGTCTCTAGCAGATCGCCCTTTCCCCCGCCGCGATATGCTCGATGCAAAAAAATTCTTAACAACACACGTATTTGAGGCAACAAGGGGCTGCATCCATCGTTGTGATTTTTGTGTGGTTCCCTTTGCATGGGGTACAAAGCCATTTCAAAAACCGGTGGACCAAATCGTGGCAGATATCAAACAGCACTGGGCTAAAAGAATCATTTTTATCGATTTAAATATAATTGCCGATAAGGACTACGCGGCTGAATTGTTTGAAGCGTTGATTCCACTAAACCTGAAATGGTATGGTCTATCAACTACACTTTTGATCAAGGATAAACAGCTTTTGAAATTGGCCGCGGAAAGTGGATGTGCCGGATTGCTTATGGGATTTGAATCCATAACGCCTGCTAACCTTAAAATGTCCCGGAAAGGATTTAATTCACCTGAGCATTATGGGGATATTGTTTCTTCCTTACATGAACATAATATCACACTTCAGGCCTGTTTCACATTCGGGATGGATCACGATACACCGGATATATTTATGGAAACAGCGAAAATGGTGATCAAAATGAACATTGATTTACCGAGGTTCGCGATCGTGACCCCATTTCCAGGGACATCCTTATTTCATCGGATAGAATCCGAGGGAAGAATCACGACTCGAAACTGGGAATTGTATGACGGCCAACATGTTGTATTTCAACCAAGAAATATGACGCCTGAAGAATTATTAACTGGCCATGAAAGCGCCTGGAAGTATACCTATTCCTTTTCAGGTATGTGGAAGCGGATTCTGGGTTCAGGAATTCAAATCCCTATTTCAATTCTGGCTAATATGGGATACCGATTTTATGCCAATCATTTACACAATTATTATAACTGTGACTGGATTACCGGATTCAAGCCACCCATAAATCCAAAGCGGGCGGAGGCTGCATGAGAGTTACCCTTATCCATCCATCCATCGGCAGGCATGAAGGACAAAAGAATTATATCCGCACCTGGCAAATGGAGCCTTTGGGCGCGGCGACATTGGCAAGCCTGACGCCGTCCGAACATCAGGTTAGGTTTTTTGATGATCGGGTCGAGACAATCGATTATAATGAGCCCACAGATTTAGTGGCGATAAGTATTGAAACCTATACAGCGATACGTGCTTATCAAATCTCGAGTGAATATCGAAAACGCAACGTGCCAGTTGTTATGGGTGGTTTTCATGCTTCTTTATGCCCCGAAGAAGTGAGTCAATACGCCGAGTCTGTTGTGGTCGGTGAAGCAGAAGCGAGTTGGCAACAGGTTCTTTTAGATGCTGAAAAAGGGACGTTAAAAACATATTATGATACAAAAGAAAGGCCTTCTTTAGACCATGTGATGCCGGATAGATCCATATTTCAGGGCAAAAATTATGTTCCTGTATCATTGGTTGAGGCGAGCCGTGGATGCGAATTCAAATGTGAATTTTGTGCGATTCAGACGGTTTTTAAAAATTCTCAAACCAGGCGGCCTTACCAAAATGTATTGGATGAATTATCACGAATTGGGAATAGACGTTTGATCTTTTTTGTGGATGACAATATTACTTCCAATATAAAGGCAGCCAAGGAATTTCTGAGGGCGCTGATCCCCTATAATTATAAATGGGTCAGTCAAATGAGCATCAATGCGGCTCATGACGAAGAATTTTTATATCTTCTTCAGAAGTCAGGATGTCAGGGCGTCTTAATAGGTTTTGAATCGTTAAATCCTGAAAATCTAAAGAAGATGAATAAGGGCTTTAATATGATGGGTGGTGGATATGAAAAAGCATTGGCCAATCTCCGAAAATATAATATCCGGCTGTATATTACTTTTATCTTTGGCTACGATGAGGATACGTCGGATAGTTTTACCGAATCAGTTGAATTTGCAAAGGAGCATAATTTTTATATCACCGCCTTTAATCACCTGACCCCTTTTCCCGGTACGCCGCTTTATAAAAGACTGGAAAAGGAAAACCGCTTGTTATACGATCAATGGTGGCTGGACCCCACTTACAGTTATAACAAAATTCCTTTTCAACCGCGCCATTTGCAACCGCACGAATTGGAAGCGGGGTGTGTTCAGGCTCGGGCAGATTTTTATACATGGCGCAGCATTTGGAACCGTGGATTAGATTCGGTTAATAAGAAAAGCGCCTGGATGTGGATGCAGTATTATTTAATCAATTATGGTATTCGAAGGGAAATCTTTTCCAGGGACCATTTGCCTCTTGGGGATAATAATTGGAAAGGTGAGTTGATCAAAGTACGTCAAGTCCCGGACCCATACTTAAAAACCATCAATCGCGGTTTGTAACTAAATGTCCAACCTAGAATACTATATAGGTTCTGAAAGAGATGATGCGGCTCTCCGTTCTGTGTTGCATCAAACGCCGATGGATGGACCCATTAGAATGACCTTCGAAAGAGAGCCATCTTTCTTTGGTGTGAAACATTTAGAGGGTTCTTTTCACCAGACCATTGTTGGAAGAGATTCTAAAAACGGGAAAGTCTTTGGGGTAACAAATCGGTCAATAAGACAATTATACTTTAATGGGAAAATTGAATCTGTGGGGTATCTTGGGCTTATGAGGCTGTTGCCTGAGTATCAAACAGGGTTCCCGGCTTTGCGTGGATATCAATATTGCAAAAAACTCCACCTAGATCAAAAGACAAAATTTTATCTAACAAGCATTATGGATGGCAATGAGCCAGCATTAAAGTTGTTAAAATCTGGTGTTAGAGGGTTACCTCGTTACCAAGAATACAGTCATTTCTGTACTCGATCAATTCCGATTCGAATTAAACCCAAAAAAATAATACCTACAACAATATCTATAATGAATGGTCAGAAAGTTGATCAAAGTGCTCTTGTTAGATTTTTAAATCAATATGGAAAACAACATCAGTTCTATCCAATGTGGACCCAAGAAACATTGTTCAATCCCGAACACACGCCTGGACTAAAACCAGAAAATATGTTGGTCGCAATTAAAAATGAAAAAATTGTAGGCTGTATGGCCATGTGGGATCAGCGCAGTGTTCGACAAACAGTTATTAAGGGGTATAAAAATAGTTTATCGAAAATCAAATGGCTTATTAATGGACATTCTTTAATCTTTGGCTACCCGCCTTTACCTAAAAATAATAGCAAACTTAAAAGTTGTTTTATCAGTCATGTGGCTATAGATAAAGATAATCCCGATATTTTTTTAGAATTATTGACACAATGTCATAATTTATTAATTCAGAAAAAAATTGAATATATGGTGATTGGGTTTGATAAGAATCATCCTTTTGATCATATTATTAAATCTAATTTCAAAAACGTTCCAGCTTATAGTCATATTTATCTTGTATCTTGGGAAGCAGATGGCATAGACCCGCTTCAAATGACAGATAATCGATTACCCGGAATAGATGTTGCTATTCTATGAGTCAATTATTAACAAGCAGAGTGCTTTCCCCATCCGAGCTGAATGACCAAAATTTTTCAGAAATGTATTCATTATTTTCAGATTATTTTCATTCAAAAGAGGACATTTTTCAAAAGGACCTGTTCAGAAAAGACTGGATCATCCTTTTGCAGAAAAATGGCAGTAAGAGCATCAAAGGATTTACCAGTATCGGGTGTCTTGATTTGGTACAAAAAGGAAAAGAGATGCGCGCTGTTTATTCGGGTGATACAATCATTGATAAACACTATTGGAAAACATTTGAACTTTCGAAAAGATGGATTCAAACTGTATTAGAAAAATGCAAACATCCCCATAGGCCGCTGTATTGGCTTTTGCTTTCTTCGGGATACAGGACCTATCGATTTTTGCCAACCTTCTATAAAGAATATTATCCTCGGCATGATCAAGAAACGCCAAAAAAATTCAGGAATATAATGAATGTTTTGGCAAAAGAAATCTACGGAGCCAGTTATCACCAGAAAACTGGCGTCGTCCAATTCAAAAGAGGATCATCCCCCCTGCTGGAGGATATGGCTAAAGTGGACCCAAGCCGGTTGAACGATCAACATGTGGCATTTTTTCTTGAGAAAAACCCTGGATATGTTAATGGAGATGAATTAGTGTGTCTCACTGAAATCAGGAACGGAAATTATACTCCTGCTGGAGAAAGGATGTTGCGGAGGTGAATTATTTTGTTAATCTAATTTGGAAATTATCCTGCGTGAGGCATTGGCGTCAATACCAATTAGCAAAAACAGATGTTTTTCAAGCTCAGCAAAATATTCTGTTTAATATTATCCGGCAAAATGAAAATACGCGGTTTGGAAAAGATCATTCTTTCTCTTCCATTGATTCAATAGATAAGTTTTTTATTCAAGTACCTATTTCAGAATATGATGATTATATCAATGATATAAAAGACATTGGTTCTGGACATGATTCAATTTTAACGAAGGAGACTGTCGGCTTATTTGAACCAACAAGCGGTTCAACATCAGCAACTAAATTGATTCCTTATACAAAAGGTTTGAAAAAAGAATTTCAACGCGGAATTGGTCCCTGGATCTTTGACCTATTTTCCAACCGCCCCGATTTAATGACCGGATCGGCCTATTGGTCTGTGAGCCCTGTGCCGGATATTTCCCACCCGAACTCAGAGAAGGTTCCTGTTGGGTTTGAACACGATACAAATTATCTTGGTGGTCTTACACATGTTTTGTTATCTCGCATCATGGCGGTGCCAAACGAAGTTAAGCTTATAAAAGATATTGAGTCTTTTCGATATGTAACATTGCTTTTTCTTTTGGCTCGAGGAGATTTAAAAATCATATCGGTTTGGCATCCAACATTTTTAACTATTTTATTTGACCAATTGATGGATGATTTCTCAGCGTTATTAACAGATATAAATAATCATGATATAAACCCGCCAAAGCCTATTGATTTAACACTTAAAAAAAGATTGATTCAACAATTGAAAATTTCTCCGGACAGAATTCACGAATTAAATCAACTAGAAAATCTAAATATAAAATCAATTTGGCCAGCATTATCCCTAGTGAGCTGTTGGTCAGACGGGCCGTCTACTCTTTTTCTTAAATCACTGAAACAAAAATATTTACATCAAATTGAGATTCAAGGAAAGGGATTAATTGCAACAGAGGGTCTTATTTCTTTTCCCCTGTTCAATTATGAGTGGCCCGTATTATCGATTAATTCCCACTTTTTTGAATTTATTCCCGATGGCTCTCCATCTGAAACGGTTTTGGCTCATGAGCTAGAGTTAAATAAACAATATGAAGTTGTATTAACCACAAGTGGTGGCTTATATCGATACAAGCTGAGAGATATCATTGAAGTTATGGGGTTTGATGAAGGTGTTCCGTTATTTCGATTTGTAGGTAAGGCTGGATATATTTCTGATTTGTTTGGTGAAAAATTAAGTGATGGATTCGTTTCTGATGTCGTGAATCAAGTTTTACAGGAAAGCGGTTTATCTTCCCATTTTTGTCTGGTTGCGCCCGAACAGACAAACGGTACCTATCGGTATTTTCTTTATTTGAATATACAAGATCAAGATTCGATTAATCTAAAACAGTTGGGCGATCGGCTAGACCTTCAATTAAGAAAAAATTATCATTATGATTATTGCCGGCAATTGGGTCAGCTTAAAGGTACAAAAATTAAAATGGTATCAGATAGGGCTATGAAATATTTTGTAGAAGCAAAACATCAAAAAGGAACAAAACTTGGTGATATAAAAACAAGAATTCTTACAAAATCTATGGGTTGGTCAGACATATTATTGAAAGGGGCATGAAAATGAAAATCACATTTATTAGACCTCATATAAGCCACGTACCAGCAGCAGATGCCATGGAGCCACTTGTCTTTGCTATGCTGTCGAGTTATTTACCAAACACGATTGATGTAGAACTATATGATGATCGGATTGAAACAGTGCCCCTCGATCTTGAAACTGATTTAGTTGCCATGACAGTAGAAACTTATACTGCAAAACGTGCCTACAGTTTTGCCGATGAATTTCGATCTAGGGGGATTCCAGTAATAATGGGTGGGTACCACCCGACTTTTTTACCCGATGAAGCACTTGAACATGCAGATGCTGTCGTTGTGGGCGACTCAGAAGATATATGGTTAAGTATTATTGCAGATTTTGAAAAAGATCAACTAAAAAAAATATACCGCTCAACAAATACTCAATCGTTAAAAAATATTTCACCAGACCGCGATCTTTTTAATAATAAAAAATATTCACCTATTTCACTGGTTCAGTATGGGCGAGGGTGTCAATATGCCTGTGATTTTTGTTCCATATATTCTTTTTACGGCAATAAAAACTTAAGGCAGAGGCCTATTGTTGATGTCGTTCGAGAAATAGAATCTTTAGATAAAAAACATGTTTTTATTGTTGACGATAATTTGTTTATTGACAGAGAAAAAACTATGAAATTCATTGAAGCGCTTGTACCACTGAACATTAAATGGTCGTGTCAGGCAAGTATTGATATCGGTGCTGACTCTGAGATGTTGAGCCTGATGCAGAAAAGCGGCTGCTTTAACGCGCTAATTGGGTTTGAGTCTTTGAATCCAAAAAACCTTTCCCAGATGCATAAAAAATGGAACATGAAATTTGGTGGATTTAATGATGTTGTAAAACGTATTCATGATAACGGTATTTTGATTTATGCTACCTTTATCTTTGGATATGACAATGATACTCCCGCATCATTTGAATCAACTCTTGATTTTGCTTTAGAGAACCAGTTTTTTTTGGCCAACTTTAACCCACTGACGCCAATGCCGGGGGCAACCCTATATTCAAGACTAAAAAATGAAAACCGCTTGTTATTTGATAAATGGTGGTTAGATCCGGGGTTTAAATATGGTGATGCCACATTTCTTCCTAAGAATATGACACCAGATGAGTTGAAGGATGGGTGTTTCTCTATTCGCAAGGAATTCAATACATATTCAAATATTTTTAAACGAGCCATCAATATGAAAACAAATTCCCAAAGCTTGTATCATTTGGGGATGTACGCCTTGGCAAATATGGTGAATCGAAAAGAATTATATAATAAACAGGCAATCGCCTTAGGGTAAGTGAGAGCAATATGAAAATCACATTTATTAAACCCAATATAGGACGACTAGGACACAGTCTTTACATTGACGAGGGTCGGATGGAGCCCCTACAGTTGGGCGTGTTGGCGGGTATGACACCCGATGATTTTGATGTTGTGCTTTATGATGATAGAATGGAAGAAATTCCTTTTGATGAACAGACAGATTTGGTGGCAATTACGGTGGAAACTTATACGGCAAGGCGTGCTTATGAAATAGGCGCAGAGTATAAAAGAAGAGGTATTCCAGTAGTTATGGGTGGGATGCACGCTACTCTTTTACCTGAGGAGGTTTCTGAACATACGGATACCCTATACGTCGGTGATGGTGAGTTCGAGTGGCAAACCCTTTTATCTGATTTTAAGAATGGAAAAATGAAGAAATTATATAAGACAACTTCCGGCATTCCACAGCCAGGGACATTCACCCGAAGAGATATTTATAAAGGAAAGAGATATCTTCCGATTACATTATTACAATTTGGACGAGGGTGCAGATTTGCTTGTAATTTTTGCGCTATAGCAACATATTTTGACAAAACTCAGTATGTGAGAAAAATTGATGAGGTGCTAGAGGAAATAGACCGGCAGGATCGGGACTTTCTCTTTTTTGTGGATGATAATATTAATTCAAATCACGAATTGGCAAAAGAATTCTATCGCGAATTAATATCCATGAAAGTAAAGTGGGTGTCCCAAACCGCAATTGATATAACCAATGACCTCGAATTAATGGACCTTATGATAAGAAGCGGGTGTTTGGGAAATGTAATTGGATTTGAGTCAATCACTAAAAACAGCTTAAAAGAAATGAAGAAGGGACCCAGCTTCATTGTTCCAGGGGATGACTATAAGCCCCAACTTGAAATATTGCGTGATTACGGACATCAAACATGGGCATCATTTACGCTCGGGCATGACCACGATACTTTGGATTCAATTAAAGCTACTTTGGATTTTGCCATGGAAAATAAGTTTATCTTTGGGGCCTTTAATATTTTAATGCCCTATCCAAACACACCGCTTCATAAAAAATTAAAAGATGAAAACCGTTTATTGTATGATGGCAAATGGTGGTTGCACCCAGATTATAGATTTAACCATGCATCATTTTTACCAATACAAATGACACCGGATGAATTAACAGATGCTACCTTTTATTTACGCTCGAAATTCAACAGCATTATGTCTATTGCTAAACGCGCCTTAGATTTTAAAACTAATCTGCGAACGCCAATCAAATTTGGGATGTATATCACCTATAACCCATTGTATAGAAAAGAAACATTCAAAAAACAGGGTATGCATTTTGGCAAAGAATAATAATTCGTTGTTGCGGAAAATTGTTCATTGGATTATTTCATTGAGTCCAAATATTCGAAAATGGGTCTTAAAAAACTGGTACGAATTATTTAATCATTATTTATATAAACAGAATTACCCTTTTTTAAATTATGGTTATTGTGATAATAATCCACCGATAGAACTTTCGGTCAACGATGAGGAATTCAGGTATTCAATACAGCTTTATAACCAATTATTATCCAAAATTGATTTGAGAGAAAAACATATTCTGGAAATAGGCAGCGGGCGTGGAGGAGGGGCTAATTTTATTAATCAATATTTTGATCATGCCGGTTATACAGGAATTGATATTTCAAAAAAAGCAATCACAATAAGTAATAAATTATATAAGAGCGATAATGTGAATTTTATTTGGGGCGATGCGGAGGATTTGCAATTTGAAAATTGCCAATTTGAAGTAATATTAAATGTCGAGTCTTCTCATTGTTATTCTTCAATGGATCAGTTTTTATCCGAAGTTCACCGTGTGCTACTGCCTTCCGGATATTTTTTGTTTTGTGATCTAAGAGAGGAACATCAGGTTGAAAATTTCTTGAATAGTTTGGAAAAATCAAATTTTGAATTAGTTGAAATGAAAGATATTTCAAAACATATTATCAGTGGGCTAGAAAAAATGTCTGATGATAGAATTTCTTTTATTAATCAAAATATTCCGAGAGTATTCAGAAAATCTATAGAATCATATTCAGGTGTTCATGAAGGTGATATTTTTAATTCTTTTTTAAATGGAACACGAAAATATTATAGTGGTGTTTTATCGAAAGCATGAACAACTCTCGCTTTGAAGATACATCTGGTCTGCCACCATCGAAGAAATCGAGCGGGTCAGGTTTATATGATTACTATCTTCCGAATCAAGTGTGCTCCGGGCCTGGAAACGTACCAATCCGTAAACAATTTTCTTTCGGTTTATGAAACTCTTTTATCAGATTTATCAGATTGTCGTACCCATAGTTCTGTTTCCGTTCGCCTATTGGTTGTGGTTGGAGCGGTTTGGCGGAAATCATGCGGTCGCGGCACTGGTAATGTTCATTCCGGTTATAGCCTATTATGTTTTCGTTATCGTCGGTATTATGCGCTTGCGGCTCTGGAAAATGAACACTTGGCCAACAATTAAAGGCGTGCGACCGCACCACGGCTTTGTCATTGGTACGGCTACTGGGTTGATAGCTTATCTGTCTTTGCATTCAATGGCGTTAGGCCGGGGTGGCATCGGCGGTATTCTCACCGTGGCGTTTCTCGTTGGTTCCGTGTTGGGTTTCTGGGGTTGGTGGTACGAAACCTACGCTATCAAGTCAGGCTTCATATCGATATACACCAAGCGAATTGCGGATGGTGCGTCTGCCGAGGAAGCTGTAACAGACTATGCGCCCCTTCTGTTTGGCAGTATGGGCGCCTGTCATGGCGCAATGGTCAAGACGGCTGAAAATATGCTCCTGCTGGAACACAGTGTGCTGCTTTACTGGACAATCGCTGTGACCGGTGGGGTCGCGCTTATAGCGGTACCGGGATTTCTCTATCTTGTGGCGCATCGAATCCGGTATGGAGAATCTGGGCTCAGGTCTTACGTGAATGAAATCAGGCAAGGTAGGTCGCCTGGGCGCGATGAATGATGCCTGTCGCAGAAAGTAGGTTTCCGCAACATGTGTGGAAAGCTATTGGGGATGAAGAAACAAATAATCGTATGCTGGACATATTTAGAAATGCACTGAATCAAACTAATTCTTTTCCCAGAAAAGATGAAATACATGAACCAATATTTACATCTTATTAATATTAATAATTTAATAA
>Ga0207966_1001801_pt1 | contig 11413 bp, 8 predicted proteins | sample Knorr_S23_td_NAD_FD_185611 | JGI IMG/M metagenome (GOLD analysis project Ga0207966, IMG submission 185611) | Marine microbial communities from Southern Atlantic Ocean transect - Knorr_S23_td_NADW_ad_2500m_LV_B (SPAdes) (version 2) | ecosystem: Environmental > Aquatic > Marine > Oceanic | place... | reverse complement strand
GATCAACATCGACGACCTGATCACCCACCAGATGCCCCTGGACGACATCAACAAGGCGTTCGAGCTGATGCATTCGGGCGAAAGCATCCGCAGCGTCGTTGTCTATTAAGCCAGGGCTCCCCGTTGGAGAAAAAAGCTATAAAATCAATCTCCTAATGGGGCGAAGCGACAAAAATCCGGATCATCCGGAATAAAACAGGGAAGGGCGCATCCATGCAATACCAAGTTATTTCCGCCGACGGTCACATCGACCTGCCGTGGCTGCCGCCCGACCTGTTTACCGCCAATGCCTCCAAGGAATTCAAGGACCGTATGCCCTACGTCACCGACAGCGGCAAGGGTCCGATCTGGGTCGCCAACAATGGCATTCAGTTCGGCCACCAGAACGGCATGGGCCTGGGCGGCAGGGAATACGTGCCGGGGAAAATTCACCGCTCCGACCGCATGGCCGCCGAGGGCCTTTACGAGGACGGCAAGAAGGGCATCCGCCGGATCACCGACCCGGACCTGAGGGTCAAGGACCAGGACCGCGACGGCGTCCATGCCGAGGTGCTGTACGGGATCGCTGGGCGCACCATGCGGCTCCGGGACCCGGAGGCGGCGGCCGAAATGATGCGTATCTATAACCAATGGCTGGCCGATTTCTGCGACACCTACCCCGACCGTTTCGCCGGGCTGGCGGCCATCCCCAACCACGACGTCGCCGCCGCCGTGGCCGAGATCGGGCGGGTGACTAAACGTGGTGGTTTGCGCGGGCTTGAGGTCGCCAACACCGTCGACATGACGCCGCTTTACGAACCCGAGTGGGAGCCTTTGTGGCAGGCGGTCGATGATTGCGGCCTGGCGCTCCATTTTCATACCTCGGGCGGCAAGAAACCGGCGACCAAGGGGCTTGAGCCCCTGCAGGCGCGCCAGGCCCACGCCGTCTATATCACCGGCTTCCAGATGGGAATGTCGAAGCTGTTGATGGAAATCATCTACGGCGGCGTGCTCGAAGCCCATCCCAGCCTTCGCCTGGTCATCGCCGAAAGCGGCATCGGCTGGATTCCCTATATCCTGGAGCGCATGGATCTGGAATGGGAAGACCAGTACAAGGACCTGACCCTGACCATGAAGCCCAGCGATTACTGGCATCGTCAGTGCAAGGCGACCTACCAAAGCGACCAGGTCGGCCTTCGGCTCCTCGACGTACTGGGCGAGGACAACGTCATGTGGGGGTCCGATTTTCCCCACATGGACGGGGTGTGGCCGGACTCTCAGGAATTCATCGACAACGAACTCGGCCACCTGCCGGCCAAGACCCGGGCCAAGATCGTCTGCGAAAACGCCGCAAGCCTCTATGGGTTTTTAGACAATAAAGTAAATTAAGACAGTGGCTTATCAATATGGACGTTAAGGCAAAAAACGATAATTGTCGATAGCTAATACCACTATTCCGTATATATTAGGGCATAGAAAAAACAGGGAAGTTCTAGGGGAAGCCTACCATGGATAAAAGCATCTTTCAGTACATCTGGCGCAACAGCAAGGGCCAGCAGCTCACCATCATGGCGATGACGGCATGCTCGTTCCCGTTCCTGCTGATGGCGCTCAAACTGCCGAAGACCATCATCAACGACGCCATCGACGGAAAGGACTTTCCGAAGGACCTTTTCGACCTGGGCCTCGGGTTGGGGCAGATCGAATACCTGCTCGTACTGTGCGCCGCCCTGTTCTTTCTGATCGTCATCAACATCGCGTTTTCCAAGACCATCAACACCTACAAGGGCGTGTCGTCGGAAAGGATGCTCAGGCGGCTCCGTTATCAGCTCTACGAGCGCATTCTCCGCTTCCCCAAGCGGCATTTCCAGAAAGTCACCCCGTCGGAGCTGTCGGCGATGATCACGGCCGAGGTCGAGCCCTTGGGTTTCTTCATCGGCGAATCGTTCGCCGTTCCCGTGGTCCAGGGCGGGACCATGATCACGATCCTGTACTTCATGATTTCCGAGGACCCGATCCTGGGTTTGGTCGCTATTTCTATGGTCCCTATACAGGCATGGCTGATCCCGAAAATGCAGCGCAAGATCAATGCACTGGGCAAGGAAAGGGTGACCAAGGCGCGACACCTCGCCGGACGGGTCGGCGAATCGTGCCTCGGCGTCAGCGACGTCCATACCAACGACACGTCGGGCTACATGCTGGCCGAATTGTCGCGCCGGCTGGGCGTTATCTTCTCTATCCGGGTCGAGCTGTACGAGAAAAAATTCTTCATGAAGGGGCTCAACAACTTCCTGAGCCAGCTGACGCCGCTGATCTTCTATTCCGTGGGCGGCGTCCTGATCATCAACGGCGATTTGTCCCTGGGCGCCCTGGTCGCGGTGCTGGCGGCTTACGCCCGGTTCACGACGCCGTGGCGGGAACTGTTGAAGTATTACCAGCGTCTTCAAGATTCGCGGATCAAGTACGAACAACTGATCGAACAGTTCCAGCCCAACGACATGCTCGACCCGGCCTTGCAGCAAGATCGCCCCGAGACCCTTCCCGGGCTCAAGGGCACGATCGAGCTCAAGAACATCAGCCTGGTCGAGGACGGGGTCAAGGCCCTGGACGACATTTCGTTCAAGATCGAACCCGGCACCCGCGCCGCCATCGTCACCGATCCGGGTTCGCGGGAAAAGATCGCCCACCTGATGTCGAGGCTGATCCTTCCGACCGTCGGCACCATCACCATCGGCGATTCCAGACTTTCCATGCTTCCGGAATCCATCACCGGTTCGGCCATCGGCCACATCGGGCTGGAATCCTACATTTTCGACGGCACCATCGAAAACAACATGTTGTTCGGGTTGATGCACACGCCCGTTGACAACGGCAAAGGCGAAAACGATCCCCACTGGGACTTCAAGGAAGCCCAAGCCTCAGGCAATACCACCGCCGACGTGGACGCCGACTGGATCGATGTCAAATCCCTTGGCTTGGCCGACAAGGGCGAATTAAAGGCATGGCTGACGAATGTCATCCATGCCCTCGAATTGGATGAAAGCCTAGCCGCGAAGTCGCAGACCATGGAACTGAATCCGGAAAAACACCCCGAGCTTGCGGCAAAACTGATGGAGGCGCGCGAGAAGATTGCCGCCAGGCTCAATGCCAACCTCGACGACAAGGACCTGGTCTATCCGTTCAAGGACGATCAGTACAATTCCAACGCCGACATCGCCGCCAACCTGGTGTTCGGCGAGGCCGTCGAGGAGGAATTCCAGACCAAGAACCTCCACGACAACCCGCACGTCCTGGCGGCGCTGGAGGAATTCGACCTCAAGGCCCCCTTCCTCGAGATCGGACAGAAGTTCGCCGGAACCATCGTCGACCTGTTCGGCGACATCGGCGAAGATCAGCCGCTGCCCGACGAGTTCGGCTTCCTCGACTATGAAACCTTCCAAAAACTGAAAACCCAGACCATCCAGGCCGACCGTGAGGGTCTGGACAGCCTCGACGACGAGGAACGGGCGCTGCTGATAAGGCTGACCTTCGAGCTGATCGTCGACCGCCACCGCTTCGGCCTCGTCGACGACGCCATGAAGGACAAGATCCTCCAGGCGCGGAAGTTCTTCAGGGAAAACCTGCCCGAGGAAAAACAGGCCGGGATCGCGTTTTTCGCCGAGGATACCTACAACCCGAAACTCAACACCCAGCGCAATATGCTGATGGGAACCATCAACCACACCATCCCCCACGCCGAGGAGCGGCTCAACGACATCATTTTCAAGGTGCTGGAGGAAATGGACCTGACCGAGGACATGATCCATCTGGCGACCAGAGCCCCGGTCGGCGTCGGCGGTTCCAAGCTGTCGCAGGCCGACCGGCAAAAGGTCGTTTTGGCCCGCAGCCTGATCAAGAAGCCGGACATCGTCATCTTCAACGAAGCCCTGAGCGCCCTGGACCGGAAGACCCAGGACCGCATCCGCGGCAAAATGTTCGAGCTTCTACCCGAAACGACGTTCGTTTTCGTCACCGGCGAAGCGCCTGAAAACAGCGAATTCGGCCGGATCCTTACCATCCATAACGGCCGCCTTGAAGGCAACGACGAGGCCGCCCCGGCGCCGCAAGAGGAAGGCGAAGGCGAGGCTTCCAACATCAACACCGAAGCCGCGGTGCTGGCCAATATTCCACTGTTTACCGGGATCGATTCCAACCAGTTGAAATTGTTGGCGTTCCACAGCCAACCGATGGAATTCAAGGCCGGGGAAAACCTCATTACCCAGGGCGAACAAGGCGAAGCCGCCTACGTCATTCTCGAAGGCAAGGTCAAAATCCTGCTCGAAGGCGACGATGAAATCGTCCTCGCGGAAAGGGGGGAAAACGCCCTGTTGGGCGAACTGAGCCTGCTGAGCGACAGCGTCACCACGGCTACCGTGCGCGCCGAAACCAAGGTGACGGCATTGCAGATCAAGAAGGAAATGTTCATCCAGCTTCTGGAAAGCGATGCGGTGGTGGCGTCCCACGTCGCCCGCTTGATCAGCGACAAACTTGTCGAATCACTGCAATTGCTGTCCAAGGCGGCGTGACCGAACCGAATGTCAAATGAAAACAGTTTCTATCAGGATATCCTGAAGGGGCTGGGAGTCTATTTCGACAGCCCCTTCATCGCCGATATCCGCCAAACCGCCCAACGCTTCCCCAGTCCGGACCTGGGCTACGCCCTGAACCGCAACCAGGTCACGTCGAAGAAATGGCTCGTCGATACCCTGTTTGAAACCACCGGCGGGGAATTGGGCCGGGTCTGCATCCTCGGCGGCTGGTACGGCGTTTTGGGCGCCATGCTGCTGCACGACGGGCGGTTCGGCATCTCATCCGTTTGCAGCGTCGACATGGATCCGTCCTGCGAAGCCGTCGCCGCGAGCCTCAACCGGACCCATGCCGAAAGCGGCAAGTTCACCTCCCTGACCGCCGACATGGTCGACCTGGATTACGGGGAAGAAGATTTCGACCTCATCATCAACACCAGTTGCGAACACCTCGAAAGGATCGGCGACTGGTTCGCCCGCATTTCTGGGGGCCCGCTTCTGACTCTGCAATCGAACAATTATTACGGCATCGACGGGCACGTGAACTGCGTCGACGACCTGGGCGCCTTCAAGGCGCAGGTGCCGTTGTCGGAACTGTTGTTCGAAGGCGAACGGGAACTGCCGTCCTATACCCGCTTCATGCTCATCGGGCGCAAGTAGGCCTTACCTATCGAGCCAGGACATAACCAGCCGGGCGCTGTTTTCGGCGCCGTCCAAGTCAATTCCCCCCAGTTCCGGTGCCGGGCCGCCGGCGGCCGCGTCGACGGCGGCGGCCAGGGTCTCGGGGCCAAGGGCGGTTTCTTCGACCACGTGGGCCAAGCCTCTTTCATTCAGGCGCTGGGCGCGAAAGGATTGTTCGGTTTCGCCGCCGGCCGAATAAGGCACCACCACCGCCCGGCAGCCGGCCCGAAGAAGCTCCGCCACCGTGTTGTACCCGGCCTGGGAAACGGAAACCGCGCACCGGGACAGCAGCGAGGGAAAATCGTCCCGGTTGGCCTCGACGGTGACGCCTTGTGGCGCGGCGGCCACCAGCCGGGCGCGTTCGTCCCCGGGAAGGTTCGGCCCCGCTAACAGCCGCCACGGCCGGTCCTTGAGGTTTGACAAGGGCCGGGCGGCAAGCGCGGCGCGCAACAAGGCGCCGCTGTCGGTGGCGCCGCCACCGGCCGAAACCAGGACCTCGCCGTCGGCTTGGTCGCCTTGGTTTCCGTCATTTGCCGATTCCCCGGGCGGGGCCGGGTCGGCTACCAGGCCGGTGTAATGGACCTTGGCGGCGAATTTGCCGGCCGCCGGAAACGTCTCATCCAGGGCGGCGAAGGCGGGGTCGCCGTGGACAAGGACGAAATCGAAGAACCCGTTTACCCGGTCCACGGTTTCGCGGTTACGCTCCGGCTTCTTGCTCCCCTGCAGGATGTCGCGGACCGAACAGACGATCAGCGGTTTCGGATCGCGGGATGCCGTCGCCTCCAGGAACGCCAGCAGCTCGAAACCCATTTGCCGGCGGCCGAAGGGAAACGCCTCGATGATGACGGCGTCGGGGGCGCTTTCCCGGAACAGCGCCAGCAGGGCTTCCCGGCGGCGTTCCTTGAACGCCTCGTCGACGGGGTCGCCCCGGCCGTCGCGGAGGTTGGCGAAATCCCCGTTCGGACATTGCACGGGCGCCAATTGATGCAGGGTCGCGCCGCCGGCGTTTAGGCCGGGGACCGGCCGACCGCCGGAAACCAGGTCCACCGCCAGCCCCGCCGTCGTCATCGCCCGCACGATCCGGGCGGCGCGGTACAGATGCCCGACCCCTTGCAGGTGCTGGACGTAAAACAAGACCCTAGTAGCCTGTATCATCTAAATTGTACCCCTACGATCGCTTTCCCCGTCCCCTCGGTGCGTCGGAAACGCTTGCCGATGGGCCGCCATCGCCTGCGCGCCTCCTCCTGCCGAGGAAACGGGGAAAGCGATCGTAGGGGTACAATTTAGATGATACAGGCTACTAGCGGGGCTCATGGTTTTTCCAGGCTAACGTTGAGACGCTCGGCGCTGAGTTCGCCGTTATCGTCGAGTTTGAAATAATGGACGGCGCTCCATTGCAGCTTTTCCGGTGGACGGTCGGCCATGGTCCAGCCGGTAGCCAGGGAGAAGAGGGCGCGAAGGACGCCGTGATGGGCCACCGCCAGTGTCGACCTTCCCCGGGCCGCGACCTCGGCCAGCCACGGCCGCAGCCGGTCCTGCAACTCGCCGGGGCTTTCTCCGCCGGGGGGGCGAAAATCCAGCCCCCGGGCCTCGTTTTCTACCATCTCGTCGCCCAACTCGGCACGCAGATCGGGAAGTCGCAGCCCTTCCCATTCGCCGTAACTCATTTCCTTGAGCCGGGGCTCGATGGCAGGCTCGCGCCCCGACAGCAGCACCGCGGTTTCCCGGGCCCGGCTGAGCGGGCTCGACACCCAGTCGTATGCCGCTAAATCCGGCGGCACCCGCCAGCCGCACACCATGTCGCGGCCGGCAGCGCTCAACGGGATGTCGGAATGGCCCTGGATGCGGTTTTCTTCGGTCCAGGCCGTCGGCCCGTGCCGGATCATCGCCAGGGACGTCACGACCGCCGGTCCCGCCGCCGGTTCAGGCGCATTCCCGGACCACCGGCGCCCGAAGCCCGAACTTTCGAGCCAGCCGGTCCAGGTCCCGGTAATGGGAGAAATGCTCGCGCACCCGCCGGTGGCCGCCGGCCCCCAGCCGTGCGCGCAAGTCCGGATCGGCCAACAGTTCGGCCAGGGCGGCGGACAGGCTTTCCTCGTCGTCGGGCGGCACCAGCACCCCGGTCTCGCCGTCCACGATCAGTTCGGGGATTGCTGACAGCGCGGTTGAAACGCAGGCCAGCCCCTGACTTTGGGCTTCCATCAGCACGTTGGGCAGGCCGTCCCGGTCGCCGTCCGGGGCGAGGCGGCTGGCGAGGACGAATAGGTCGGCGGCGCGGTAATGTTCGAGCACCGTCTCTTGGGCGCAGGTGCCCATCCACGTTATCCGGCCGTCGATGCCGAGCGCCCGGGCGTGGCGTTGCAGCCTGCCCCTGAGCGGCCCGCCGCCGATATGGACGAGGCGCCAATGCAGATCATCCGGCAGACGGGCAAGCGCCCCCAAAAGCGTCCCGTATCCTTTCTTTTCGACCGCCCGGCCGACCGACAGGATGACCACCGGGTCCTTTTCCGAGCTGCCGTCGCCCTTCGCGGAGGAGAAATCCGGCGGTGGAAAGCGCCCCAGGTCGAGGCCGTGATAGACCAATTCAACCGCATCCAGGCAATCGGACAGGGCGGCCAGGGCGTTCAGGTACTGCTGCCCGTGGGCGGTGCAGGTGACCAGCCAGTCAGCGGTTTTTAGCTTCTCTGTTTTTTCCCACACCGGCGTCGTCCAGATGTCGCGGGCGTGGGCCGAACAACTCCAGGGGATGTCCAGCATCATCGCCGCATACCGCGCCACCGAGGCCGGGGTATGCAGGAAATGGGCATGCAGCCGGGATACCTCCGGCGCCGCCTCATGGGCCAACACCAGGGCCTGGGCGAAACTTCGGGCCCGGGCCGGAGTCGGGCCGCGGCGGAGGTCGCGCAGCCATTGCCTCCGGGCGGCCCAGAAACCGGGCCGGGAATGCAATCCTTTCCAGGCCCTGAAGACCCTGAGGGGTTCGAGGGCGGGAAATTCCGGCAAATAGGTGATCGGGGCCTTGATATCGTTATGGATGGGGTGGCGTTCGGCATCGGTGGGCCGGCGGATGGAGGCGATCCGGATATCCAGCCCGCGCTGTTCGAGGGCCAGGATTTCCTGGGCGATGAACGTCTCCGACAACCGCGGGTAACCCTTGAGAACAAAAACAACGGCGGCGGACATCGGCCCTTATGACCACAAGGCGCGCAACGGCCGTTGAATCCCGCCCTCGTCCTCGACGCTGCTGCGCACCAGGGCGCCGATACGGTCGAGCCCGTCGAGCATGCCCGGCAGCAGGGACTCGGACGGCTTATTCTGATCGGGCAGGTTCCTGAGTGCCTCGACCATGGTCCGTGTATCGAGGTCGCCGTCGGGGATCAGCATCTTCGACAAGCCTAGTTCCTCGGCCCGGGTGGCGCGGTAAAGTTGTTCCTTTCTCGGTTCCATCCGGGGGATGACAAGCGCCCGCTTGTCGTAGGACAGGATTTCGCAAAACGTGTTGTAGCCGCCCATGGAAATGACGCCGACGGAATTCGCCATCAGCACTTCCATGCGGGAATCGAAGGAAATCACCTCGACCCGGTCCAATTTGGCGGCCCGGTCCATGAATTCGGCCCTGAGCTCCGGCGGCATGAATGGGCCCAGCACCATCAACGCCCCGAAAGGCGGCGCATCATCGCCCTCAAAGGCGCGCATCACCCAATCGACCATCGTCGCGCCGTCGCCGCCGCCGCCCGGCGTGACCAAGATGTAGGGCTCTTCCATATCCAGCTTCTCGGGCGGGTGGTGCTCCTTGGGCAGGGAGCGCGGCAAATAGCCGGTGTAGATTATCTTGCCCCTGAGCGCCGGGGTCACGTCCATGGTTGCCAGGGGATTGAAGAATTCCTCGAGGCCGTAGATCCAGATGTCGTCGTACAGGTCGTCCATCGCGCTCAGCATATCGCGGCCGGCCCATTCCCGCTTCAGGAGCGTCGGCTCGTCCATGATGTCGCGGAGCCCTAAGATGGTCTTGGTGCCGGTGCCCTTGAGCATGCGGAGCGTATCGGTCATCTCCCCTTTCAGGCCCAGCGGCTCCTTGTCGACCAGAAACAGGTCAGGGGCGAATTCCCGGGTCGTGTTGCGGATGATGGATTCCCGGATCGACAAGGTATCCTTGAGGTCGATTTTGAGCCCGAGGGAAGTGTATTCGCCGTTAAAGAGCTTGATGACGCCGGGGATGCGGATGAAGTCCACCCGGGCGCGGAAATCGAAGTCGGCGATGATCGGCGAGCCCGACAGAATCAGGATGGTCAGGCCCTTGAACCGCTCGACCAGGGAATGGGCGATGGCCCGGCATCGGCGAAGGTGGCCAAGACCGAAGGTGTCATGGCTATAGATCATCAACCGCTTGGCGTTAAGACGTTCGGTCACTTCCCTGGGTTCCCTCATTGTCCGCTCATCAAGGCTTATAATTGAGTTTATGAGCGCCTTCTTTGAACGGGTTCACAGAGCGTTCTCAATCACCCTTTTGAACCACCGCAACACTATCCCAAAACCATGCACAATTTAAACAACTAAGGAATGCGTTCCCTTTTTATTTATAGGGATCGGCGGCGTCCCTGAGCCCGTCGCCAAAAAGGCTGAAGGCCAGGATCGTCAGGATCACCGGCACCACCGGCAGCATCAGCCACGGATAGAGCACGACGATGTTGATATTCTGGGCCTCGTTAAGCAACACCCCCCAACTGGTGATCGGCGCGCGCAAGCCGATTCCTAAGAAGCTGAGCGCCGTTTCGCCCAGGATCATGGCCGGAATGGAAAGTGTGGCCGCGGCGATCAGATAGCTCATGAAACCGGGCAGAAGATGGCGCCCGATGATGCGCGACGGCTTTGCCCCCATGAGCTTCGCCGCGGTGCAGAATTCCTCTTCCCTGAGCGAGAACAGCTTCGAGCGGACGGCGCGGGCGAGGCTGGTCCATTCGAGCATGGCCAGGATGATGGTGATGGCCAGATAGATCACCAGCGGGCTCCACGTCAGCGGCATGATCGCGGATAACGCCATCCACAGCGGAATCTGGGGGAACGACTGGATGATTTCGATGATCCGCTGGATGATGGTATCGATCAGACCGCCGAAATACCCGGCTATGCCGCCGACTATCATGCCTATGAAGAAGCTGAGGGTGATCCCCACCAGCCCGATGGTCAGCGAGATCCGCGACCCGTAGATGATCCGCGACAGCACGTCGCGTCCCAGGCGGTCGGTGCCGAGCAGGAAAAGGGTCCCGCCTTCGGCCGGGCAGACCAGGTGCAGGCGGCTGGTGATGATGCCCCAGAAATAATATTCGTCGCCCTGACAGAAAAACCGGAGGCGCTGGATCTTGTTGGGGTTGTCCGTGTATTCGCGTTTCAGATTGACCATGTTGAGCTTGTAATCCATCCCATAGACGAAGGGGCCGATGAATTCGCCGTCGTCGAACAGGTGAACGGATTGCGGCGGCGCGTAGATATGGCCGATATCGCGGGTATGGGTGTCATAGGGAGCGAGGAATTCGCTGATCAGGGTGGTCCCGTAAAGCACCAACAGGAAAAGACCGGAAAAAACCGCCAGCCGGTGCCATTTCAGCTTCCACCACATGAGCTTCCACTGCGAGGCCAGGAAATAGCGTTCCAGTTCGGGGGCGATTTTGCTGGCCACCTTGGGGTCGAACGGCTCCGTCGAGACGAAGTGCTGCAGCGTCGCGTCGGGGCTGTTCGGCGTGGTCATCGTTCCGTCCCCTGGTCAAGACGGATGCGCGGGTCCAGAAAGGTCAGGGCGATGTCGGAAATCAGCACCCCAACCACCGTCAGCATCGACAGGAACATCAGGAACGACCCGGCCAGGTACATATCCTGGCTTTGCAGGGCCGAAATCAGGATCGGCCCCGTCGTCGGCAGCGACAGCACGATGGCCACCAGTTCGGCGCCGGAAATAACGCTCGGCAGCAGGTGGCCGATGTCGCCGACCATGAAGTTGATGGCGACGCGGAGCGGATACTTGACCAGCAGCCGGTAACCCGGTAGCCCCTTGGCGCGGGCGGCGGTGACGTAATGTTTTCCGAGCTCGTCCAGCAGGTTGTTGCGCATGATGCGGATCAGACTGGCCGTCCCGGACGTGCCCAGAACGACGGCCGGTATCCATAGGTGATTGAGCAGGTCATACGCCTTCG
>Ga0207966_1001796_pt1 | contig 11432 bp, 11 predicted proteins | sample Knorr_S23_td_NAD_FD_185611 | JGI IMG/M metagenome (GOLD analysis project Ga0207966, IMG submission 185611) | Marine microbial communities from Southern Atlantic Ocean transect - Knorr_S23_td_NADW_ad_2500m_LV_B (SPAdes) (version 2) | ecosystem: Environmental > Aquatic > Marine > Oceanic | place... | reverse complement strand
GGGTTGGTTCCAGGCGATGTGCGATCGGCACTATTTGGCGCAGGAATTAGCGTCGCGGGAAATGGTTATGCTGCCTGGCGAGTTTTTTCGCGACCGGTAAGAACGCCAGGCCAAGGTGAATTATTCACTCTATACCGCGCCGAGTTTGGCAAACTCGTCATTGTAGGCGTGCTTTGCGCGGTCGTTTTTGCCGTTGTGGACGAGATCAGAATCGGCGGGTTTCTGGCAGGGCTGTTAAGCGGGATGTTCGCGGCCACGGCGGCGGTTGTGACGCAGAAGGTACAACTGCCAGATGAAGAGAAGATGCAGAACTAGGCCCGGGAAAAATGGCTAGCGAAAAATTGACATCGACCGGTTACATTAAGCATCACCTGCAGAATCTGACGTTTGGTCAACACCCGGACGGGACCTGGGGGCTTGCCCACGGTGCCGACGAAGCCAAGGAAATGGGTTTTTGGGCAATTCACGTCGACACCATGTTCTGGTCAGTATTTTTGGGCGCTCTTTTTCTATGGCTTTTTCGCAAAGCCGCACTTCGTGCGAGCGCGGACACACCAAGCGGTTTCCTCAATTTCGTCGAGTGGGTGATCGAATTCATAGACAACAATGTACGCAGTTCGTTTTCACACAAGAATGACATGGTGGCGCCCCTGGCATTGACTCTATTTGTCTGGATCTTGCTGATGAACACCATGGACTTGGTGCCGGTCGACTGGATTCCAATGCTCGCCTCATTGGCTGGCATTGAGTACATGAAGGTGGTTCCCACCACAGACCCGAACGCCACATTCGGAATGGCTTTCGGTGTGTTCGCGCTGACGCTTTTCTATAGCATTAAAGTCAAGGGGCCATTGGGATTTGCTTCGGAACTCACCATGCAGCCGTTTCAGGCCAATAACCCGATCCTTAAGATCATCTTTATTCCGATAAACTTTTTTCTGGAGTTCGTGAGCCTGATCGCTAAACCATTGTCGCTTTCGTTGCGGCTGTTCGGCAATCTGTTCGCAGGCGAGATGATCTTCATCCTTATTGCGTTGCTGTTCTCTGGCGGCATAGTCTTTGCGCTGGCGGGCGGTGTATTGCAGTTGGCCTGGGCCGTGTTCCATATTCTAATAGTGCTGCTGCAGGCGTTTATTTTTATGATACTGACAATTGTCTATCTGGAAATGGCGCACAGCCACCACTAAAAGAGGCCAAGCGAAGTTACAGTTTTTAAGTTGATGTCTTTTTAATAGGAGAAGGTTATGGAAATTGCTCTAATGTACGTCGCTGGTGCGGTACTGCTCGGCCTCGCCGGCGTCGGTGTAGGCGTTGGGGTCGGTGTGCTGGGCGCGCGCTTTCTGGAGGGCATTGCTCGCCAGCCGGAATTACTGCCGATGTTGCGAACGCAGTTCTTTATCGTTATGGGCTTGGTAGACGCGATCCCCATTATTGGTGTCGCCATATCGCTCTACATTATGTTTGCTGTAATCGGCGGCTGATTTTTCCCGGCAAGACAAGACAAAACGATGAATATCAACGCAACTCTGATTGGACAAACCATCGCCTTTGCGATTTTCGTGTGGTTCTGCATGAAGTTCATATGGCCCCCTATCGTGGGGGCGCTCAACGAGCGAAAAACCCGAATCGCTGATGGGTTGGCCGCGGCGGAAGAGGGGCGACGAGAGAAAGCCGAGGCCCAAGAGCGCGCCGCCAAGACGCGAGATGAAGCGAAGGACCAGGCGCAGGAGATCATTCGTCGGGCCGAGCGCAGAGAGACAGAGATGGTTGAAGAAGCCAAGGTCACGGCCCGAACAGAAGGCGAGAGAATTCTTGCTGCTGCACGGGGCGAAATTGACAAGGAAATCAACCGCGCTCGCGAGGAACTGCGTCAGCAGATAGCCAGTCTGGCGGTGGCGGGGGCCAGCCAGATTTTGACCAGGGAAGTTGATGGCAACGCCCACTCGAAGATGCTCGACGATCTCGCCAACGAGCTGTAAAACGGCGGCAAGTTTCCGATTAAGCAAAACCTGTGGCAGAGATTTCCAACATAGCCAGGCCGTATGCGCAAGCTGTTTTTGAGCTGGCTGACAGCGGTGGGGATTTCGGGCACTGGTCGGATGCGTTGCGCACAATGGCCTTGGTGGCAGCGGATCCGGATATGCGCGCCCTTTTTAATAACCCACGAATATCACGGCGCGATACGGGCCGAGTCTTTACCGATGTTTGCGGCGACCGGATTGATGGTCAGGGGAGGAATCTCATCCGACTGCTCGCGCAGAATCGACGATTGCACGCGCTGCCCGCGATAGAGGAACAATATGAGACGCTGCGTGCCGAAGCCGAACGCACCATCCGGGCCGAGCTCGAGTCGGCCCTGCCTGTCTCCGAGCAAGAACTACAACGAATCGCAAGCGCACTCAAGGCGCGCCTAGGCCGGGACGTGGAGCTCGTCTGCAAGATCAACGAGAAACTCATCGGGGGTGCGGCGATTCGGGCGGGGGATCTGGTCATCGACGGCTCGGTCCGTGCCAGGCTAGAAAAACTAGCGGCCGCCGTAGGCGCGTAGCGGGGCCCGGGAAAACTGTTGTCACTAAGAGGATTTGAGATATGTCTATGCAGTTAAACCCTTCTGAGATCAGCGAACTGATCAAGGAGCGGATCAAGGATTTCGATGCCAGCACTGAGGCCCGCACTGAAGGTACGGTGGTCAGCCTGACAGACGGTATCTCGCGCATTCACGGTCTGGCTGATGCCATGCAGGGCGAGATGCTGGAATTTCCTGGCGACACTTTCGGCCTGGCGCTGAACCTCGAGCGGGACTCGGTTGGCGCGGTGGTGCTGGGGGATTACGAACATATCGTTGAAGGGGATACTGTCAAATGTACGGGCCGAATCCTCGAAGTTCCAGTGGGCGAAGGCCTGCTCGGCCGTGTGGTGGATTCGTTGGGCAACCCGATCGACGGCAAGGGCGCCGTTGAGGCGGTTGGCACATCGCCGATCGAAAAGGTGGCGCCTGGTGTAATCAGCCGCCAATCGGTATCGGAGCCGGTCCAAACAGGCCTTAAAGCTATCGACACGATGGTGCCGATTGGCCGTGGCCAGCGGGAACTGATTATTGGTGACCGACAGACCGGTAAAACGGCGCTCGCGGTGGACACCATCATCAACCAAAAAGGTACGGGCATCAAATGCATTTACGTTGCGATCGGCCAAAAAGCATCATCGGTAGCGACCGTGGTCGCCAAGCTAGAAGAGCACGGTGCTATGGCGCACACGATCGTAGTCGCTGCTTCCGCCTCAGAGTCGGCGGCCCTGCAGTACATCGCGCCCTATTCGGGTTGCAGCATGGGAGAGTACTTTCGTGACAAAGGGGAAGACGCTCTAATTGTTTACGACGACCTGACGAAACAGGCCTGGGCATACCGCCAAGTCAGTCTATTGTTGCGCCGGCCACCAGGCCGTGAAGCCTATCCTGGCGATGTGTTCTACCTCCACTCGCGATTGCTGGAACGCGCCGCGAGAATCAACGCGGACGAAATTGAGAAACTCACCAACGGTGCGGTCACGGGCAGGACCGGGTCATTAACGGCATTGCCAATTATTGAGACCCAGGCCGGTGATGTGTCGGCATTCGTGCCCACCAACGTGATTTCCATCACCGACGGCCAAATTTTCCTTGAGACGGATCTTTTCAACGCCGGTATTCGACCTGCAATCAACGCAGGACTTTCGGTGTCGCGCGTGGGCGGCGCAGCGCAGACGGGCCTGATTAGAAAACTCGGCGGCGGCATTCGGTTAGCGCTTGCTCAGTACCGCGAACTGGCGGCGTTCTCACAATTTGCCTCCGATCTTGACGAGGCCACCCGTAAACAGCTGGAACGCGGGGAGCGCAGCACCGAAATTATGAAGCAAAAGCAATACTCCCCGATGTCGGTCGCAGCGATGGGGGTGAGTTTGTTCGCCACCAACGAAGGCTATCTCGATGATGTGGAGGTAAATAAAGTGGTTGATTTTGAGCAGGCGCTTCAAAGCCATATCAAGAGCCAGCATGCCGGGTTGCTAGACGAGTTAAATCAGAACCAGGCCTATGACGATGAAGTCGCCGCGAAGTTGCACGAGGCCGTAAAGGACTTCAAGGAAAACGGTGCCTGGTAGTCGCTAACGGCGACCCTACGGCAAGGGGATAACACCAAAATGGCAGGCGGAAAAGAAATCCGCACCCAGATCAAGAGTATCCAGAATACTCAGAAGATCACCAAGGCGATGGAAATGGTGGCGGCCAGCAAGATGCGCCGGGCCCAGGAGCGCATGCGCCAGGCCCGACCCTATGCCGACAAGATGCGCAGCGTGGTGGCGCACCTCGCACAAGCGAGTCTCGAATATAAGCACAGCTTTACCCGGGAACGCGACGTAAAACGCGTCGGTTTTATTATCGTTTCCACCGACCGCGGCTTATGTGGCGGACTCAACATCAATCTGTTTCGTGAAGCCGTCAACGCGCTATCCGAGTGGCAGAGCAAGAACGTAGAGATTGATGTAACGGCGATTGGCACCAAGGGACTGGGCTTTTTTAAACGGATTGGCGCAAACATCGTGTCCGAAGCAACAAGATTAGGTGATGCACCCCAGCTGACGGATTTGATTGGCGCAATGAAAATCATGCTGGACGCGTACGGAGAGGGGCGGATCGACCGGTTGTACGTGGTTCACAACCGATTTGTCTCTGCTATGTCGCAACTCCCACAGATAGAACAGCTGTTGCCCATTCATGCTGATGAGCCCGACGAAAAGCTCAAGAGCCACTGGGATTACCTCTATGAGCCGGATGCCCGCGAAGTGGTTGATGCGTTGATGACACGCTATATCGAGTCGTTGATCTACCAGGGGGTGACTGAGAATATCGCCTGCGAGATGGGCGCGCGAATGGTCGCCATGAAGTCCGCATCGGACAATGCCGGCACCCTGATAGATGAATTGCAGCTTGTCTACAACAAGGCCCGGCAGGCAGCCATTACCCAGGAAATCGCTGAAATTGTGGGGGGTGCTGCAGCAGTGTAGCCGCTGACCTCAACCAGAAAAGTTACATTGAGAGGAATTACGTTATGAGTACCGGAAACATTGTCGAGATCATCGGTGCGGTGGTGGATGTTGAGTTTCCACGGGAGTCGGTACCGAAGATTTACGAGGCGCTGACTGTCAGCGATACCGACTTGACGCTGGAAGTTCAGCAGCAACTTGGAGACGGCGTTGTCCGAACGATTGCCATGGGCTCGAGCGATGGTCTGAAGCGCGGAATCGAAGTCAACAACACCGGCGCCCCCATCACAGTACCTGTTGGAGAGGTGACTCTTGGCCGTATTCTTGATGTGCTTGGGAGGCCGGTCGACGAAGCAGGACCGGTAAACTCAGAACATCATCTGCCGATTCACCGCCGTGCGCCGAGTTTTGCGGAGCAGATGCCGACGGTCGAAATGCTGGAGACTGGAATTAAGGTTGTTGATCTCATCATGCCCATTGCCAAGGGCGGCAAGATTGGACTGTTCGGCGGCGCCGGAGTGGGCAAGACCGTGGCCATCATGGAGCTGATCAACAACATCGCCAAAGAGCACTCTGGCTTGTCTGTCTTCGCTGGCGTCGGTGAGCGTACCCGCGAAGGCAACGACTTCTACCATGAGATGAAAGAAGCGGGCGTGCTCGATAAGGTCGCCATGGTTTTTGGCCAGATGAACGAGCCGCCCGGGAACCGGCTTCGGGTTGCGCTGACTGGATTGACCATAGCGGAGCACTTTCGGGACGAAGGGCGCGAAGTTCTTTTGTTTGTGGATAACATTTACCGCTATACGTTGGCAGGTACCGAGGTCTCAGCGCTGCTTGGCCGAATGCCGTCGGCGGTGGGTTACCAGCCAACGCTTGCCGCGGAGATGGGTATCTTGCAAGAGCGAATCACCTCGACCCAAACGGGCTCAATCACGTCCTTCCAGGCTGTCTATGTTCCAGCGGATGACCTAACCGATCCCTCCCCAGCGACGACGTTCGCGCACCTCGATGCAACGCTCGTGTTGTCTCGTCAGGTGGCCGAGTTGGGGATCTATCCCGCTGTGGACCCACTGGATTCGACCAGTCGTCAACTTGACCCCCTGGTTGTCGGACAAGAACACTACGACACTGCGCGAGCCGTTCAGCGTACCCTGCAACGCTTCAAGGAGTTGCGCGATATCATTGCCATCCTTGGAATGGATGAGCTTTCAGAGGAAGACAAGCAGATTGTGAGCCGGGCCCGAAAGATTCAGCGGTTCCTGTCCCAACCATTTTTTGTAGCAGAGACCTTCACGGGCTCGCCCGGGAAATTCGTTTCGTTGAAAGACACGATCCGCGCTTTCCAGGGCATTATAAATGGCGACTACGACGAGTTGCCCGAGCAAGCGTTCTACATGGTCGGCGGTATAGAGGAAGCAGTCGAGAAAGCAAAAACGGTCTCGTAAGCACACCAGCATCGATCATGGCCAATACGATTAAAATCGACATCGTCAGCGCGGAGGAGGAAGTCTGGTCCGGTGAGGGCACTATGGTGTTCGCGCCGGCCGAGATGGGTGAGATCGGGATCGCGCCGCAGCATGCGCCGTTGCTCACTCGGCTCAAACCGGGCGAAATCCGGGTACAGCAGGCGTCGGGGGAAGAGCAATTTTTCTATGTCTCGGGTGGTATGCTGGAGGTGCAGGGCCACGTCGTAACCGTGTTATCGGACACGGCACTGCGAGCGGCTGACCTTGACGAAGCCGCAGCACTCGAAGCGCAGCGTCGAGCGGAACAGGCGCTTGCCGATCGAACCGGAGAACTGGAGTTGGCCAAGGCCAAAGCGGAGCTCATGCAAGCAGCCGCACAGATCCGCGCCATCCAGAAGTTACGGGCCAAAGGAGGACGTGCGTGATTCGGTAAGCCGGAAGAGGAAGCTTCGCAACACCCGGCAAACGGCAGCTCAGGCGATATCCCCCCAGCGCGTCGTTCGCAGAGAAAGCAGCGTGGCGCGAAGGGTAACAAACCAGTGCCGCTCGTCAGCGGACATGTGCGTAGCAGTTTCCCGCTGATCATCTGCGTCTGAAAATTTCAAGCCAAAGACACCAATCGATTCGCACCCAAGGTCCGGGTGATCGTCCGCGATGGATTCAGATCAAGTCCTAGAGATTGCCCGCAAAGTCGCTGGTTGGCGTACTATCTCCGCATGAAGAAAACGGAAGTCATTGTTCTTGCTGCCGGTAAAGGCACGAGGATGCACTCTGATGAACCCAAGGTATTGCAAGTGCTGGGTGGGCAATCCTTGCTGGATCACGTGCTCGGCGCTGTACGAGGCGTCACCCCATCTAGAATTTACGTGGTCTATGGTCACGGCGGGGAAACCGTGCGCCGGTCGACGGTGGGCAACGATATCAACTGGGTGCAGCAGGAGTCGCCATTGGGCACCGGGCACGCGGTCTCCCAGGCCATGCCGTTCGTCGACCCAGCCGCTGATGTCCTGGTGGTGTGTGGGGATGTGCCCCTGGTCCGAACGCAAACGCTCGCCCGGTTGGTCGAGGCCGCAGGATCTAGGCGGCTCGCGCTGTTGACAAGCGTTTTGCCGGACCCCACTGGGTACGGGCGCATCATCCGTGACGATCGCGGGAAATTACAGAAGATTGTCGAGGAGATGGATGCGAGCGACGAACAGAAAGCGATCTCTGAAATTAACGCAGGATTTATCGCCGCGCCCGCAACACTTGTTTGTGACTGGTTGGCGCATGTGGATGATGCTAATGTACAACGCGAGCATTACTTGACCGACGTCGTCCGGTTCGCGGTGGCTGCAGGGGTGCCGGTCGTTACTTGCGCGGCGACGGATCGAAACGAAGTGCGGGGGGTTAATAGCAGAGCCGAGCTCGCGAAAGCAGAGCGCATTTTCCAACGCCGTCAGGTTGCCAGGCTGATGGCGGACGGCCTGAGCCTGCGGGACCCAGAGCGGTTTGATCTGCGCGGTTCGCTGAGTTTCGGGGCGGACAGCGTGGTTGACGTCAATGTCATTGTCGAAGGCAACGTGCAGCTTGGCGCGCGGGTAACAATTGGCCCAAATTGCCAGATCCGCGACAGCATTCTGGGCGATGACGTGGTCGTAGAGGCCAATTGCGTGATTGACGGTGCGACAGTTGAGGCGGGTTGCGTGATAGGGCCATTTGCCCGCCTGCGCCCAGAGACAGAACTGGCCGCGGGCGCGCGGGTGGGGAATTTTGTTGAAACGAAAAAGACCCGCCTCGGTGCAGGCACCAAAGCCAATCACCTCGCATATCTGGGTGACAGTGATGTGGGTAAGAACGTCAACATTGGTGCGGGCGTGATTACTTGTAACTATGACGGGACTCGAAAGCACACGACCATCATCGGGGATGATGCTTTTATTGGTTCAGACAGCCAGCTCGTGGCCCCGGTGACGATTGGCGCGGGGGCCACTATTGGCGCGGGTTCAACCATCCGCCGCGATGCCCCGGCCGGGAAACTTACCGTAACCCGAGCACAGGCGAAGACCCTGGATCATTGGCGCTCGCCGAAGAAAAAAAAGCGCTGACTCTCTTGGTGAGCAAAGGTTAAGGTTCTAATTTGTTTCCTAGAAGTTAATTCGCATAATGTGTGGAATCGTCGGCGCAGTCGCAAGCGGCAATATCGCCCCGTACCTGCTGGACGGGTTACGCCGTCTTGAGTACCGGGGATACGACTCGGCGGGTATCGCAGTGGTTGAGCATGCGGGAAAGCTCAAGCGATCCCGGACCGTCGGACGGGTCGATGCGCTCGAAGATGTATTGGCCAGCCGCCCGCTGCGCGGCAGGGTCGGCCTCGGCCACACCCGGTGGGCTACCCACGGCGGGGTTACGGAGTCCAACGCCCATCCCCATATTTGTCGCGATACCCTTGCCCTGGTTTGCAACGGTATCGTGGAGAACCACGAGACGCTGCGCCATGCACAACACGACGCAGGACTGCTTTTTACATCGCAAACCGATACGGAGGTCGTGGTTCACCAGGTCTATCTCCATATGGCGTCAGGGCTGGACCTCGTGGATGCTGTTCGAAGAACACTGCAAGAACTCGAAGGCAGTTTCGCTTTTGGCGTGGTCCATGCGAACGAACCGGGGCGGCTGGTCGTCGCCCGCCAGGGCCCGCCGCTTCTCATCGGGGTCGGCGCGGCGGGGTTTTTTGTCGCTTCTGATATCGTCGCCCTGCTGCCGGTCACACGCGAATACCAGGTTCTTGAGAATGGCGATGTAGCGGATCTGCGCGAAGACGGGTGCACGATTACGAATCGCAAAGGTGAAACGGTTGAGCGGCCAATACTGTACAGCCGCCAAAGCGTGGGTGCGGCGGACCGGGGTGAGTACCGCTATTTCATGCAGAAAGAAATTCATGAGCAACCGCGGGCAGTGGCCGACACCCTTGAAGGCCGCATCAGCGGAGAGCGGGTGCTGGAAGAAACGTTTGGGCCTCAATCCCCCCGGCTATTTAAGCAGACCCGCGCCGTACAGATCATTGCCTGCGGCACCAGCTTCCACGCAGGATTGGTGGCCAAACACTGGCTGGAATACATCGGTATTCCGTGTGAAGTCGAGGTCGCGAGCGAGTATCGATATCGCCAACATGCGCCGCGCCCTGGAACGCTGGTTGTCACTATTTCCCAGTCGGGGGAAACGGCGGATACCCTGGCAGCGCTCGAGGAGGCCAAGCGTCAGGACATCGTGGGCTCAATGGTGATCTGCAATGTTCCCGAATCATCGCTGGTGCGTGAATCTGACCTCACCTTCATAACCCATGCCGGGCCAGAGGTTGGGGTTGCCGCGACCAAGACATTCACAACCGCAATGACGGGCTTGATATTGCTGGCGCTGGTGTTGTCGCGGCACCATGGTTTCGACAAGGGGTTCGAAGCGCACGTGGTCCGGCAATTGCGAGCGTTGCCCTCGGCACTCGAGGACGCCCTCGCCATGGAGGCCGAGATCGCCGAGGTATCACGTTGGTTTGGCGACAAGCAGCATGCTCTCTTTTTGGGCCGAGGTGCCCATTATCCGGTCGCGCTGGAGGGTGCCCTGAAGCTCAAGGAGATTTCCTACGTGCACGCAGAAGCCTACCCGGCTGGGGAGCTAAAGCACGGCCCGTTGGCGCTGGTGGATGAAGAGATGCCCGTCGTCGTAGTGGCGCCCAACGACCAACTGTTGGAGAAACTGAAATCCAACATGGAGGAAGTTAGGGCGCGGGGCGGGCGACTGTATGTATTTTCCGACCCAGAGACAGATTTCGAGCCGCAGGAGGGAGTAGAAATTCTCCGGGTGACCCGATCCGATGGCACACGAGATGGCGGTCAAAGCCGTGCAGTTGATAGCGTCATCGCCCCAATTTTGTACACCATCCCGCTGCAACTCCTGGCGTACCACGTGGCATTGATCAAGGGCACCGATGTGGACAAACCCCGCAATCTCGCCAAGTCGGTCACCGTCGAATAGACCGAGCGCGCGGCCTGATGCCGTGTCTGTTAGATCACAATGACCGCGAGACGCTACCCGCCAGAACTGTTCTCCAGCGAGGACCTGGAGCAGGCCGTCGTTGTGGCCGAGCGGGTAAAATTTGCCTCCATTCATCCCGTGGACGGCACGTTGTGCGATCCGGTATTTGCCCCGTTTGTCAGCGTGGGCAACACCACTCAGGCTGTATTCCACGGCCATCTGGTTCGTTCTAGCCCGCTGTTCGAGCCGCTCATGGAAGGGCCGCTGAACTGCCGACTGGTATTTCAGGCGGCTGACGGCTATGTATCGCCTTCCGTTTATGAAGAGACGCCCCGAAGCGGCAAGGTTGTCCCGACCTGGAACTATGTTGCCGCTCAGTTCCTCGGTACGCTTGAAAAAGTTCCCGACGACCATCTGTTGCCGCTGTTGGAAAACCAAGTTGACGAATTTGAACGTTGCCAGGGTTCTGACTGGAAGCTGAGCGACGCACCGCCGGACTATATTGACCAGATGTCGAGGGCCGTTTTCGGTATCCAGTTTGAGCCAAAGCGTTGGCGCACACACCACAAACTCAGCCAGAACCGACCGACCGACCGACAGGCAGTGATCGCCTGGACGAAGGCGCTGGACACCCCTTTTAAGACACTGGCTTACTGGATGGGCGAGTCTGATGATGGCTGATGCTCAAAACGCTCAGCGCCCAATCGTGATTACCACGGGCGAGCCGGCTGGCATCGGCCCGGAACTGATCATCCAGTTGCTCCAAACACCGCGCACCGTGCCGCTCGTGGTGGCGGGCGATGTGGGACTCATGCTGCAGCGTGCCGCCGCCATCGGGCTCGAGTTAACAGCGATAGACGGCGGTGTGGCGGGGCCTGGCGCTACGGCCCGTATCGAGCAGGTCACGCTACGAAAGACCAGCGTGCCGGGCCAGCT
>Ga0207966_1001794_pt1 | contig 11434 bp, 10 predicted proteins | sample Knorr_S23_td_NAD_FD_185611 | JGI IMG/M metagenome (GOLD analysis project Ga0207966, IMG submission 185611) | Marine microbial communities from Southern Atlantic Ocean transect - Knorr_S23_td_NADW_ad_2500m_LV_B (SPAdes) (version 2) | ecosystem: Environmental > Aquatic > Marine > Oceanic | place... | reverse complement strand
AAGACGTGGACTGGAAAGACACCTATGCAGTGGACTGACCAACAGCAGGTCGAATTTCTAACCCGGTTCTACAATGAGATCATTGCGGCTGCGGCAGATCTGCTGAAGCAACAAGACGTTGAGATTCTGACCACAAAGCCTGATCCTAACGAGCTATCCTACTTCTCTCAGCGGGCGCAGTCCAGCATGAAACCAGAGGAATTGGAGTTGGACCTGGAGGATATCGACTGGGTGAAAAACGCGCTTGCACAAATTGCTGACGGCCCTGAATCAGAAATTCTAGCCGACGTTTATGGCCGAATTATTGATCTCGCCGCCCGATTTGAGGAGATCGATGACGCTGAAGACGTTTCTCCATACATCTACGTAATGTTCTGATCAAGACCCGGAGAGCAGGTCGATGTATTCTTGAGATACTCTGCTCTTTGTGAACCGTTCATCATACAACGCGCGCGCATTGAGGCCGCGTTTTTCTATTTCTAGCGTATCTCGTTTCAGGAAACGCGCCAATTTTGCAAGTTCGTGACCGTCAAGAACATTCCAGCCCACATCCGTTTCAGACATCATCTGCGCCAATTCGGCATCTGGGGACATCATCGCAATCAATGGTTGACCTGCTGATAGGAACGTATAAGCTCGGGACGGCGCGGACAGACGATCCATCCCAGGTTGGAGCGTCACAAGGCATGCATCTGCAGATGACAGGATCGACCTGAATCGCTCCTCAGGTTGGAACCCAAGAAAACTGACGTTGCTCAATCTTTTTCGTTCGGCCCGTTGAGTGAGTTCTTCTCGCCTGGCGCCGTCGCCCAGGAAAATGAACTTGACCCCGTCGTTTTTCAACTCACCGGCGGCATCCAGTATCGGATCGAGTTGTTGCTGAATTCCGATGTTGCCCGCATATAGAAGCATCAACTCCCCTTCATCCACGCCAATCTCCCGCCTCAGTGCCTTAGACTTGGGAGCAACACCGATCTCTGGCCTTCCCCAATTCGGAATTACCTCGACTCTGTCTCTCGGCACACCCTTATTCTGAACCAGAGTATCCACCATTGCCTGTCCAGGCACGATCACTGTATCTGCACGCTTCAGGATGTAATGATTCATCTTGTGCCACGCCCAGACAGCAGGAGCCGGAACCCTGGTGAACCCTGTCGCAATGACCACGTCCGGGTGGATGTCGTACAGAACGTACACGTACCGAGCGTTGATCATTCGGGATACTTGCGCACCGATTAGGCCAACAGAGGGTGGATTCGAGAGAGTTAAGACGGTATCAGGTTTTAACTTACGGGCTAAGGCCCGAGCTTTATTCCACGCGTTGAACATAAACTTGACGTAACCGGCGGCACGAGTTCGCATTCGTTCACGTCCGACCGAGCCGCCAACGGACACCCGATGAACGTTTACGCTGTTTAGGACTTCGAATTCTGCGGCGGGCGCGGCTCCCTCGGTGTAGCTCGGTTGGCTGGCCACAACGTGAACTTCCATGCCGCTGGCCGCCAACGCCTCGCACAGTTCGGCAAGCAACTGACCGGACGAAGCCAAGTCAGGGGCATAGTACTGGTTAACTACCAGCAGTCTCGTCAATTGAGTCTCCGAGTCGAGACATGCAATTGCAGATTAACCGACTTTGGCTGGCTGAGAAATTCGTCCCTCAGCAGCTAGCTGAGATTCGATCCAACGGTAAGTGATTGCCAACCCTTCTTCCAGCGTAACCGAGGGTTCCCAACTCAACAAATCAGCCAGCTTGGAGTTGTCGCTGTTGCGACCCCGCACGCCCTGAGGCTTGGTGAGATCGTGCTGTTTGCGGACCGTTTTCCCAGCGGCGTTGGCGATGATGTCAACAAGTTCGTCAACCGTTACCATCCTGTCTGAACCGAGGTTCAACGGCTCCGAGACACTTGACTGGGTTATCCGGTAGATGCCTTCCACGCAGTCATCGATGTACATAAACGAGCGGGTCTGTTGACCGTCGCCCCACACCTCAATATCGTCCCCGTCTTGAATCAACGCGACCTTTCTGGAGATCGCCGCCGGAGCTTTTTCCTTGCCGCCGTCATACGTTCCAAAGGGGCCATAGGCATTGTGGAACCTGGCGATCCGAACTTCCAACCCGTGGTCTTCTTTGTAGTATTGGCACAGCTTTTCGGTGAACAACTTCTCCCATCCGTAGCCCTCTTCGGGTTCGGCGGGCATGGCGTCGGCTTCCTTCAAGGGCGTGATGTCTGCGGAGTCCTGTAGGTACGCAGGGTAGATGCAGGCAGACGACGAGTAAAAATATCGTTCAACCTTTGCTCGACTAGCGGCTTCGAGCATATGGGTGTTAATCAACACGTTGTTGGACGTAATCTCGGCGTGGACCGCCGTAATGTATCCGATGCCGCCCATATCCGCGGCCAGATGGTATACCTCATCAATGCCCTGGCATGCCACAAGGCAGTTATCTCGTCGCCTGAGATCAAGCAGCTCAAACTCATGGGCGGACGTCCACTCGTACTCAGGTTCTTTGACGTCAACGCCCCTGACCCAATACCCTCGGTCGACCAGATACTTTACCAGGTGGTGGCCTATGAACCCGCCTGCGCCAGTCACCAATGCTCGTTTACTCATATGGAGTTACCTTTCGGTCATTGCGTGTCGATATAAGGTTAACAATGGACATATATCGATGCTTCTAAGCTACTAATGGAATCGGGTATTTGTCAATTCCTGACGCGCTCAAAGAATCGCCCCGATTTCGAGAATCGACACCTGGCAAGGTTTCTTGTATTGTTGCGTCCTTTTGGTTGCATCCACTACTATATGCTTCCGAAGAGAGGTGACAGGTGAATCCCGAAATGGACTCGGCCCTCAAGGAACTCCGACAGGCGGTTGGCGACGCCTACGTAATCGATACGCCGGAAGACTTGATCGTATTTGAGTACGACGGCGCTGTTGACAAAGCCACACCGTTGGCTGTTGTAATTCCTGAGACCGCCCAGCAGGTTTCGGAATGTGTCAAAGTCGCGCGGCGCCACGAACTTCCAATTGTTGCTAGAGGCGCCGGCACTGGGTTGAGCGGTGGAGCCATCGCGGAACATGGTGGCGTGGTGATCGCAATGACCAGAATGACGAAGATTCTGGAAGTTGACACCGAAAACCGCATCGCGGTGGTCGAACCCGGCGTTGTGAACCTTGATCTTTCAACTCACGTCGCCCCCTTGGGCCTCTACTATGCTCCCGATCCTTCCAGCCAACGCGCTTGCACGATTGGAGGCAACGTGGCCGAAAATTCTGGCGGCCCACATTGCCTGGCTTATGGCGTCACCACTAACCACGTTTTGGGCATGGAGGTCGTTCTAGCTGACGGCACGATTCAGTGGATCGGTGGCCGGACTCGCGAATCGGTCGGTTTCGATCTCCGCGGGATTCTCGTTGGCTCTGAGGGAACGCTGGCCATCGTCACGAAAGTGGTTGTCCGCCTGCTGACCAAACCTGAATCGGTCAAAACACTATTGGCGATTTTTAAAGACCTCGACGAGGCAAGCGCTGCCGTGTCCGGCATCATCGGAGCAGGAATTGTCCCTGCTGCCCTCGAAATGATGGACGACCTGTGCATCCAGGCCGCTGAAGCGTCAGTTCACGCAGGTTACCCAGAAGGAGCGGGCGCGGTTCTGCTCGTGGAGGTCGACGGCATAACCGAATCAGTGGAAGAAGAAGTCGAGGCCATCGAGGAGGTCTGCAACAGATTCCGGCCCATAGAAATTCGCACTGCCACCGACGCCGAAGAACGCGAGAGGCTGTGGGCTGGCCGCAAAGGCGTGCTTGGAGCGCTGGGCAGGCTCGCGCCAAACTACCTCCTTGTCGATGGCACCGTTCCGAGGACCAAACTCGTCGAAGTGCTTTCAAAAATCAGGCAAATATCTGTTGACACCGGGTACCCGATAGCAAATCTGTTGCACGCGGGCGACGGCAACCTGCACCCTTCGGTATTATTCGACGAGAGGATTCCCGGGGACACCAAACGCGCTCTTGAGATCGGCGGCGAAATCCTGGAGTTGTGTGTCGAGGTCGGAGGGGTGTTGTCAGGTGAGCATGGCATCGGCTTGGAGAAACAAGACCACATGCCGCTCATGTTCAACGAATCTGACTTGGCTGTCATGGCGAAACTGAAACCTTCTTTCGCGACCGAAGATTCGCTGAATCCCGGAAAAGTGTTCCCAACTGGCGCAACGTGTGGCGACGTTCGTCAGGCTGCCGCAATCGCGCGTGTTGGACCCGGCGCTTATGTTTAGGGAGCCTGGATCAACTCGATGAACTCAGATCAAAGTGACCTGCCCATCAGAGTAATTGAACGTTCCCTCGGGCCAGACAGCGTGATCAACGACGATTCCCGATACTCGGTTGATGGCCGTCCGATCCCGGTTGCCGTCAGACCCAAGAATATTGATGACATCAGCGCTATCTTGACAGAATCCCATGACCAGGATGTGAAAGTCATGCCGGTGGGCGGCGGGACTCGCCTGTCGCTGGGCAATGCGGCTCAAACTCCAGACATCGCTCTGGACACTACATCGCTCAACCAGCCAGTATCCATCAACTCAGCAGACCTCACTGCGACGTTCGAAGCTGGCATGACCCTCGACAGCGTCCAGTCAATTCTCGCGGAAAATAATCAGTTCCTCGCAATGGACGCGGCATTGTCGAATAATGCCACTATCGGCGGCATCCTGGCATCTGGGACCAGCGGCCCTCTGAAATGGCAGTATGGGAACCCGCGCGATCTTGTGCTTGGAATGAAGGTTGTGCAAGCTGACGGCTCAATAACAAAGAGCGGCGGACAGGTCGTGAAGAACGTCAGCGGATACGATATGGCAAGGTTGCATGTAGGCGGCTTAGGAAGCCTGGGAGTGGTATGCGAAGTATCGTTCAAGCTGACGCCTAAACCTGCCAATGAGAAGACGGTGTTGGCCGCGTTCGACAATTCGAAATCATGCGGCGACGTCGCGCTTTCCATCTTCAATGGACAAGTGACACCACTGGCTTTGAATGTGTTCGACCGCGGAGTGTTATCGGCAACAGGCATGAGCAATATTGAAGGCGAGCAGTATTTGGCTGTCAGATTGGGCGGCAGGCCTCGCGGTCTGGCCCGTATGGTAGACGAAACCATTCAGGCCAGCCGGGCAGGCGGCGGAACGACCATTGAAATCGTAGATGGCGGTTTTGCTCTTGATCTCTGGAGGCGAATTTCTGACTTCGGATGGGTTGATCAGCCGCCGCCAGAAGTCGTGCTTCGCGTGTCCTTGGTTCCGAACCAAGTCCAGACATATATTGACGCGATCAAAGCGTCGCTGGCTGACAATGCTCCTTCCTTCGTGGCTAGTCCGGGTTATGGCAACGTCATGGTATTTTGGCAATCAGGAAACACAAACAACAAGCTGGAATCATCAGGTAATGCGATTCGAGCATTGCGTGGAGGAGCTGTCAGCCTTGGAGGCTCAGCAATTATCGAACGATGCCCTGTCGAGTTGAAATCCGAATTTGATGTATGGGGAGAAGCAGGAGACTCCATCGAAATAATGCGAAGAATGAAACAGCAGTACGATCCTAAGGGCATTCTTAACCCTGGTCGTTTCATTGGACGAATCTGATGACAATGCCGAACGAACAGCAAAAACCCAGCATTTCACGTCTCTTTTCAGGCCTGGGAGGCGCAGACGAATCAGACCTTTACAAGTGTGTCCACTGCGGGTTCTGCCTGCAAGCGTGCCCGACGTATCTTGAAACCGGTCTTGAGACTGAATCCCCGCGAGGCCGCATTGCACTGATGAAAGCGGTCAACGAGGGTCGTATCGAGATGACGGAACCGGTGATGCGCCACTGGGATCTGTGCGTTCAGTGCCGCGCTTGTGAAGTCGCCTGCCCGTCTGGGGTGCCATACGGCAAACTTATAGAAACGACGATGGCCGAGGTTTCGGAAAAACGCAGGAATTCTGTTAAGGGCATGGCGACTGACGCTGCTTTGAAGTGGATCGTGCCGGAGCAAGGCCGATTAAGCTTGGCCGTCGGCGCGGCGCGTTTTTATCAGAACTCGGGACTGCAAAATATGGTCCGAAAGTCAGGCCTGCTCAAGCGCGTTTCCCCCGACCTCGCCGACATGGAAAGCTCAATGCCGAAGATTCCATCGACGACCTTCAAAGCAAGCGGCCAGGTGATTCCCGCCAAAGGCGAAAAAACCAATCGCGTCGCTATTCTCTCCGGTTGTGTCATGCCTTTGGTGCACGGTCCACAGATGAACGCCGTCGTCCGGGTGTTGACCCGCAACGGCGCTGAGGTGGTGGTTCCCAAAAATCAAGTTTGTTGCGGAGCCATGAACTCTCACATCGGCGACCTGTCCACCGCCCGCGATCTCGCTCGCAGAAACATTGACGGATTCCTGGCTGAGGATGTAGACGCGATCATCGTTGCGTCAGCGGGATGCGGGTCGAGAATGAAGGAATATCATGAATTGCTCCAGGACGACAGCGAATACGCTGAGAAAGCTCTCGAACTATCTAGCAAAATCAAGGACATCCATGAGTATCTGGTAGAACTACCCTATGAGCCTCCCGATGCCAGCCTGGATTGTCGGGTGACGTACCAGGACTCGTGTCACCTCTCCAACGCCCAACGGGTCACTGCCCCGCCACGAATCATTCTCAACTCGATCCCAGGCGTTGAATTCGTCGAGCTTCCCAATGCCTCGATCTGCTGCGGCGGTGGTGGAACTTACATGATCACCGAACGCAATCTTTCACTCCGAATCTTGAAAACGAAGATGGAAGCCGTGGCGGAGACCGGAGCCAACATCGTCGCGACGGCCAATCCGGGTTGCTTGATGCAGTTACAGATGGGCGTTGGGGAAAATAATATGCCCGTCGAGGTCCGCTATGTCACAGACCTGTTAGACGAGGCGTACCGCAAAGAAGAAAAAGAATAGTAGGCAAAGAAATTACCAATTCCGAGAGGAGAGTTTCATGGACCTGGGATTGACAGGAAAAGTCGCACTGGTTACAGGTGGCAGTGAAGGAATCGGCAAGGCAGCGGCGCTTTCGATGGTCGCTGAGGGCGCCAAGGCGACTATCTGCGCGCGGCGCGAAGACGTCTTGAACGCTGCGGCTGACGAAATCCGCGCGGCGACCGGGGGCGAGGTGTTGGCCGTAACGGCGGATGTCAGCACTGCCGAGGGCGTCCAGAAGGTGATCGACGCCACGCTGTCGCAGTTCGGTCGTCTGGACATTCTCGTGAACAACGCCGGCACGTCTGCGGCCGGCCCCTTCGAGAGCGTGACAGACGAAGGTTGGCAAACGGACTTGGACCTGAAACTCTTCGGAGCCATAAGATTCTGTCGTCTGGCGATTCCGCACATGAGAGAACAGGGTGGCGGAAGGATTATCAACGTGACTAACTTGGGCGCGAAGGCGCCGGCCGCGGCATCGGTTCCTACCTCAGTGAGCCGAGCAGCAGGCATTGCCGTGACCAAAGCCATGTCCAAGGAATTCGCTCCGGATAACATCCTGGTAAACACCGTTTGCATCGGATTGATCAAAAGCGGACAGCACGAATCTCGGTTCGAGCGCACAATGTCTGACAACCCCGACAACACACTCGAAGGAATGTACGAGAGCATGGGTAGCCGCGTGCCTTTGGGCCGCGTAGGCGAAGCCGCCGAGGCTGGCGACGTCATAGCGTTCCTGGCGTCCGAGAGGGCCAGCTATCTGACAGGAATCGCAGTCAACATCGACGGAGGGACATCACCAGTCGTCTAGGTTTTGATGCCTCCATTATTGGAAATCATGACGTGTCGGTCTGGATCACATGGTCGACACGTTTTGCATTTCGACCATTTCACTCGAATGCGATCCCGGTTTGACCCTGATGCCTGAGCGCGTGATCTGCCAGAACGAGGGCCATCATCGACTCGACGATTGGAACGGCCCTGGGTAGCACACAAGGGTCATGACGGCCCCTGCCCTTCATTACGGCGGCGTTGCCTTCGTTGTCGACGGTCTCCTGCGCCTGGAGGATGGTCGCGGTGGGCTTGAACGCTCCACGAATGACGATATTTTCGCCGTTGCTGATGCCGCCCTGGATTCCGCCTGAGTAGTTGGTCCGAGTGCGAATTCGGCCTCCATCATTGTAAAATGGGTCATTGTGGGTCGAGCCTGTCATTGTGGTTCCCGCGAACCCGGAACCAACCTCAAATCCCTTGCACGCAGGCATTGAGAGCAACGATTTTGCAAGGTCAGCCTCCAGTTTGTCGAACACTGGCTCGCCCAGTCCGGGCGGAACGTTTCGTGCAACGCACTCCACCACTCCCCCCAACGAGTCCCCGTCTTTGCGGGCCTCTTTGATACGTTCGATCATCTGAAAAGCAACGTCTTCGTCGGGGCATCGGACTATATTGGACTCAACGTCGGCCTGCATGACCGTGTCCGGGTCGACCTGAGCGTTGATCGTCCAGACCTGTTTGACGTAACCGACAATCTCCACCCCGAACGCTGCCGCCAGGAACTTCTTGGCAATGGCGCCAGCCGCGACCCGCCCAACCGTCTCCCGAGCGCTGGCTCGTCCTCCACCCATCCAGTTGCGGATTCCATATTTTGCGTCGTACGTGTAGTCGGCGTGGGATGGCCGATAGGTCGTTCGCATATGCTCGTAATCGCGACTTCGTGCGTCGCGATTCCAGACAGACACCAGAATCGGAGTTCCGAGAGTCAGGCCTTCGAAAACGCCTGACAAAATTTCTGCCTGGTCGCCTTCTTTTCTCTGAGTCGAAATTTCGCTTTGACCCGGCCTGCGCCTGTCCAGTTCCTTTTGAATATCTGCAACGTCCAACGGCAACCTGGGAGGACAACCATCCACTGTGACACCGATGGCGTCGCCGTGGGACTCGCCCCATGTGCTAATGCGAAACATTTCTCCGAGTGTGTTGCTCATATCCCTCGTCTCGATATCTGTGGTTCTTCGATCGTTTCAGACATACTTTTCATGCAGTTGCGCGAGATCGACTCTCCGGCTCGAATCCTCGCACACGCGCACATTGGCTTCAACCATTTCCTGCGTCCTCATGCCAACAAGGGCCACATCCACCAGAGGATTGGACAGAACGAAACTTAGCAGGTCTCCAGTGTAATCATGATTATCATTTGGATTCACTTGCTTGACTCACTTCTGAAAAATCCCCGAGGTGAGGCTCCGCATCGTGCAGATGCCCATGTCCTGCTCTTCTGCCTCAAACATGCTGCCGATCGAGTTTGTTCCGCAGGGTGTTGATGCAGCAGATTGTACGTCATTTGGACAGAGTCGATTCGGCCCGACCGGATAAATTTGTAAACTCCGGCGTTATTGTCCTCGGCTGTGAACCCGATGAACCGCACAAGCCCCTCGTCGCGCAAAGCCCCCAATTCCGCAAGCAACCCGCCTTCACTGAGAATAGATGAGGTCATCTCATCGCTATATGACGACCCATGAATCTGAATCAGGTCCAGATTGTCCACACGCAATCGCTCCAAATTATTTGCCACGCTGCCCCCGGCGTCCTGTGTGCTGGGAAGCAGTTTCGTAGCCAAAAAGACTCTATTCTCGATCTGAGATAACGCTTCGCTGAAAATGGCCTCGCCCTCACCGTTCCCGTAACCTGCGGCCGTGTCGAAATACGTTAGTCCAAGTTCAACAGCGCGCAACACTGCGTCGATGACGCCTTGCCGGCCTACTTCAACCTTGGGGTCTTGTTGCTCCGGATAATTTCTGAGACCAGCGGGAGCGCCGCCAAACCCCAATCGGCTGACAGTTGCCTCAGTCCGCCCGAATCGAACGTATTCCATAAAACCTCGTTTCTTTATTGAGATCATTGACTGAGTTTGGAGGACGACTGGTCGCTATGTTATCATCTGCGGGGTTGCTCAGGTGGCGACCTCAGCAGTTGATGATTTCGGGTCCGAACTGAACACCTGTGAGCGCCTGTCGCCTCGGCGATTGAGCGCCGCTCGCAGTTCGGGCCCCTTTTAATTTCTTCAACCGTGCCACGCCTACGCCTTGCCGTGATAGGCTCAAAGATGTAAGATTACTTCATGAATTATGGTTCAGGCGCTCAATCAAGCGGCAACGATTCGAGCGAAGGTTCGGAACCTTCAACTCCCAATTTTCCAGCAGGACTGGACCCCCGAGACGACAACCGTTCATCCAACGGTGGCAGTTCGGTTAATGAATCAACATCCCCCCCAACAAATGGCGCCACCGCCTCTGCCGTGCGCCCTCTGAAACTTGGCCCACGGTCCAGTTGGCGAGACACATTTTCCTCCCTCAAAGACCGAGACTTTATGTACCTGTGGTTGGGAATGCTCGCGCTGATGGGCGGCATGCAGATGCAAATGCTCGCCAGGGGTTATCTCGTGTACGACCTCACCGGGTCGGCCACGCTTCTCGGCGTTGTGAATGCAGGTTCGTCGATTCCCATGCTCGTTTTGGCCTTGTTCGGAGGCGCTATCGCCGACAGGGTTCAACGAAAACGCCTGATACAGATCGGTCAGGGTGTCGCTGGCGTTCTATCTTTGGTCGTTGCAATTGCCATTTACACTGACCACATCGAGTGGTGGTATTTGATGATATCCGGCCTCGTTCAAGGCACCGCTTGGTCGTTCATGATGCCTGCTAGGCAGGCGATAATACCCCAATTGGTAGGGCGGGACAAACTCACGAACGCGATGGCGCTCAATGCCGCTGGTATGAGCGTGATGACACTCCTGGCTCCCGCGTTAGCGGGAGGTCTTTATGCCTGGGCAGGCCCGGACAAGGTGTATTTCATTATTGGCGGTCTCGGTATTGTCGCGCTGATTGTGACATCATTCATCCGGTCGCCCTCTGCTCCGCAGCGGACTCGCAAGCCCTCAATGCTAAGAGACATCGGCGAAGGGTTGTTGTATATCCGCAAAAACAATCTCGTCATGGTGCTTTTGTTCATGGGACTGGCGACGTCACTCCTCGCGATGCCATTCCGGTTCTTGATGCCGGTGTTCGTTGTGGATGTATATAATCTCGACTCGAGGGCAATGGGGCTGTTAATAGCAGTAATGGGCGCAGGCTCGCTCGCCGGGTCACTGGTCATCGCGGCGCTGGGGAACTGGAAGCGAGGCATGTTGCTGATCCTCGGCAGTTTCGCGTCAGGCATAGCGCTCTTGCTGCTCGTGCTGTTCCCGTTTTATTATGCGGCGGCGGCCATCATGTTGATTCTGGGAATCGGTGATTCAACCCGGCGCACGCTGAACCAGTCGATGATGATGGAGGTTGTCGAGGATCAGTTCCGAGGGCGCGTCATGAGCGTGTTCATGATGAACTTCGGGCTGATGCCTCTGGGCGTGCTCCCAACCGGCCTGATGGCCGACGCGTTCGGGCCACGAATTGCAATCGGCAC
>Ga0207966_1001792_pt1 | contig 11437 bp, 9 predicted proteins | sample Knorr_S23_td_NAD_FD_185611 | JGI IMG/M metagenome (GOLD analysis project Ga0207966, IMG submission 185611) | Marine microbial communities from Southern Atlantic Ocean transect - Knorr_S23_td_NADW_ad_2500m_LV_B (SPAdes) (version 2) | ecosystem: Environmental > Aquatic > Marine > Oceanic | place... | reverse complement strand
TTATTTGGATGGAATGGTAATCCAAGTGCAATTGAAGTCATTAGTTATTTGTTAACACTTGGATTGATTTCATTTGTATGGACAAAAGCATCAGAATCTCCAGGCGGTGCAGTAGAAGATGAAAAATCACCAATGAATGAAAAATGTCCTACTTGTTTTGAAGAAGTACAACCAAGTAAACAAACTAAATGTTCAAACTGTGATACAGAATTAAATTTCCAATAAACAATCTTTAAATTCTGATAATATCATTGCTGTAGCACCCCAACAATCACATTCAACAAATTGGAAACATGGTACATTCATTGTAATACTTCTGATTTTCTTTGGTATAGTACCTAAAGTTTGTTGATGAATTAATTCATTACAAGAAATTGTATAGATATCACTTACTTCATCTTGATTAAGATTGGTTTTTGGTTTAGAAGATGTATACCAAATATATGGATGGATTAAAAAATCAGAAACGGGAGTATAAAGAGAAGTTAAATTCCCAATGAATTCCAAATTATTATCAATTCCAATTTCTTCTTTACTCTCTCGAATTGATGTTTCAAGAAGTGTTTCTCCATGATCTTGAGCTCCTCCAGGTAGTGACACTTGTCTTTTATGATAATCAACATTATTTGTTCTTTGCGTTAGAAAAAATCCTATATTATCATCAATTGGAAACAAAATAATTGCAACAGCAGCCAATTTTGCATCTGGAGGTGGATTGAAAGCCATTCTAATAAACTTATTAACTTTGACAACTACCATTTTTTTCTGACTATCCCATGCAGGTAACGGTTTATTTAGTCTTTGCTTTATTAATTCTATTTTTTTATTTACTTTCAAATTCATGAAATATAAGCACATAATATGGGATTGGAACGGAACTTTATTGAATGATCTTTCTTTGTGCGTGACAATTCTTAACCAATCTTTAAATAAGCGTAATATTCCTGCGATTACTATCCAAGCCTATAAAGAAAAATTTCTTTTCCCTATTAAAACATTCTATGAATCAATTGGTTTTGATTTTGATAAAGAACCTTTTGAAAATACCAATATAGAATTTCATGCTGGTTTTGAAAAACAATTTAAAACTCTTGCGCTTCAACCTTTTGCTAAAGAAACAATTATTCAATTTAATAAGAACGACATTACACAAAGCGTTTTATCTGCTACCCTTCAAGACAAGTTAGTGGAACAGATAGGATTTTTTAATTTAGATCAGTATATACAAAATATTGCTGGATTAAGAAATACTCCATCTGGATATGGCAAAGAATATGAAGGAGAAGAATTATTGATGAGTGTTGATATCCCTAAATCTGAAACAATGATTGTTGGTGATAGTTTATTAGATTTTAAAGTATCCCAGCATTTGGGCATTGATTGTGTACTGGTCCATAATGGCCATAATGATATCAACCGACTTCATAATACTGGAACAAATACTTTTAGCAATATCAAAGATCTTTATAATTGGGTAATTAATACTTAAGTAGTAATCCCACCATCAATAGTAAACATCGATCCTGTAATAAAATCTGAGGCACTTGAAGCAAGATATAATGCCATTCCAGAAATATCATGAGGTTCTCCCATTCTACCTTGCGGAATGGATTTAATAATTTGTGAATATATATTTTCATCTTCCCACAACGCTCTGCTAAAATCAGTTTTGATTAAACCGGGGGCTAATGTATTTACCTGTACATTTGCATATGCCATTTCTTTGGCAAGTACTTTGGTTAACATCACAACTGCTGCTTTACTAATATTATAAATCCCTAATCCTTCAAGAGGTATTTTTGCAGCAATAGATGCAACATTAATAATTTTTCCAGATTTATTTTCAATCATTGAAACACTACATGCTTTAGCAAATTCAAAATATCCTTTAACATTAATTTGAAAAATCTTATCCCAGTGACTATCTTCAGCTTGAAGGATTGGACCATAATAAGGGTTGGCGGCAGCATTGTTAACTAAAATATCCACCTTGCCAAATTTATCTACCGCTTGATTAACTACATTTTGTATTGAATCAATATTTCCTGTATTACATTCTATGGATGTAATATTAAATCCGTTTGATTTTGCTTCTTGAACAGCAGTATCTAAATTTTCTTTTTTTCTACTACAGATTATTACATTAGATCCTGCTTCAGCATATTTGAATGCAATTGCTTTTCCGATCCCTTTAGAACCACCTGAAACAATAGCAGTCTTGTTTTCTAGGCTAAACATACTATTATTTTTTCTTACGTCTTTCAGCCATGGCTTTCCACATAGAATCTGGAAGTTTTGTCAATTCGCTAAATTCAGCAGCTCCTGCAAGCCATTCACCTCCATCAATAGTAATTACTTCACCATTGATATAAGCAGAGCCATCACTCATTAAGTAAGAAGCTAAATTTTCTAATTCATGTCTTTCGCCAAATCGTTTCATAGGAATTTTATTTTTCATTCCATCTTCAAAATCCTCAAATCCCGGTGGCATTAAACGTGACCATGCTCCTTTTGTTGGAAATGGGCCAGGTGCAATAGCGTTAAATCGAATATTATATTTCCCCCACTCTACAGCTAAGGATCGTGTCATTGCTAAAACACCAGCTTTTGCAGCTGCGGAAGGAACAACATATGGAGAGCCTGTCCATGCATAAGTTGTAACGATGCTAAGGACATTCCCTTTTTTGTTTTTAATCATCTCTTTTCCAATCGTACTAATACAATTCCAAGTCCCCATCAAAACAATATCAATCACAACTTTAAATGCATTAGGACTTAACATTTCAGTAGGAGAAATGAAATTCCCAGCTGCATTGTTTAACAATCCATCAATTTTTCCAAATTTATCAATCGCTTGAGATGTCATTAATTCTACATCTTCTAATTTTCTTACATCCCCAGGACAGGTCAAAACTTTAATGCCTAGTTTTGAAAATTCATCAGCGGTTTCCTCCAGTTTTTCTTTTCTTCTACCACTAATTACAATATTAGCACCCAATTCTCCAAAACGTCTGGACATACTCTTCCCTAAACCAGTGCCTCCTCCAGTAATCACAATTGTTTGTCCATTTAAAAGATTTTTTTCAAACATAATAATCCTCTTTAGTTTTTGAATTTATCAAGTGTATCACTTGCTTTATCTTTAAATTCTTTAGCCTGATCTGCTACTTCTTCTAATTCTTCTTGAATTTTATCTATATCTATATCTGGTAACGGTTGATCAGTCAATGTAAGATATGCACAGTAGATAACAAAAAGAACAACTGCTAAAACAACTAATTTGTACAAACGTTGAATTACACTATACATAATCATTACAGATAAAGCAATTGCAACAGCCAGATAAGCAGGATTGGATAAAATATTATCTAACAGATTTTCTAACATTAAAGCAATTTATACATTACATTTCTACTTTACAAAGATGAAACAAAAATCAATAACATTTGTTAAATATGATATGATTAAAAAAATTTTTGTTTTCGTATTTTTCCTCTCGATAAGCTTTACGCAAGATAAATTAATCCTTCAACAAGCTGATTTATTAAAATCATCTGTTATTAATAATGAAACCATAACACAATTATCTGGTAACATTATTTTTAAAAAAAATGATACAATTTTAAAAAGTGATTTTGCTACCCAATATGAAAAATCTCCATTAGTAAAATTGAACAATAACGTTGTGGTAAAAAAAGAATCTCAGACCATTTATTGTGATTCTTTGATATATAATCAAGATAGTCAGCTTTTTTCAATGTATGGAAATGTAAGAATTGATGATAAACAAAGAAGTATGCAATCAAATAAAGCACTACTTGATGAGAAGACAGAACAAATCACTCTTATTGAAAATTGTCAAATTAATGAAAATAATAAACATAAAATTTATGGTGATGAAATAATCTTGACATTCAAAGATGGTGAGTTAAATAATTTTGAAATTTTATCTGGAGGAGAAATTTTTTCAACAAATACTGGATATGAGAAAAAAATAGAGGGTGAAAAAGAAGATTTAGTCAAATTAGAAAATCAAAATTTATTAAAGGCAAAACATATATTGGGTAATATTAAAGAGAATGAAATTGATAAAATATATTTAGATGGAATGGCATCAACCTTTATTCATCTTTATGATGATTCTTTATATCAAGGAAGTAATGAAGTTTCTGGTGATTCAATAGCAATTAGCATTGACAATGAATCAGCAACAAAATTAACAGCAAAAGGAGGTACTATTGGACGATATACCCCAAATAAATTTAATTCTAGTATTACCTCACCTATTAATTATTCTGCAGAAGTAATCGAATTTGAAGTTGATACACAAATATCACAATTATATGGTTTTTCAAAAATATTATACGAAGACATTGATCTTTCAGCTTCATATGTGAACGTCAATTGGGAAACTAATATTCTAGAAGCTTTTACAATTAATCCATTAGATAGCGAAGAAAAAAATAGACCTATCTTAATTGAAGGAAACCGTGAACCAATGATAGGCGATGAAATGGTTTATAATCTTAAATCAAAAAAGGGAAAAATATCAAAGGGAGAAAGTCAAGTTCAAGAAAATAGATACATGGGAAAGCAAATTACAAGTGTCACTGATAGTACTTTTTATATTGATGATTGTATTTTTACATCTTGTGATCCTTCAAAATTTTATTTGGGAAGTAAACAAGTAAAGATTATTTATGGAGAGAAAGTTATTGCAAAACCATTAACTGTTTATATTGGAGGAGTTCCTATTATTGGTATCCCTTTAGCAATATTCCCTCATGCGTCTGGCGAAAGAAGATCAGGTTGGATTATGCCGTCATTTGGATCATCTGAAAATCGTGGAACATATATGGATGGATTAGGATATTATTTTGCTCCAAATGATTATTTTGGTTCTGAATTTTTGTTGAGTTTTGCTGATCGCCAAGGAATTATACTGAAAGCAAATAATGCATATAAGAAACGATATAAGTTTAGTGGAAAGTTAAAACTTGAAACAAGAAAGTATTTGGGTTCTGGAGAAGAAAATATTTCAAAAATTAATGAAAACAACAAAACTGACTATGTTTTTAATTGGCAACATAACCAAATACTAAGAAGCAATCAAACTTTCAGAGCTAATGCTAGTTATTACAGCAACGGAGAATACAATCGAGAAACAAGCATTGATCCAATTAAACGATTAAATCAACAAGCAATCTCAAATATCACCTATACAAAAAGATGGACAAAACAAAATATTTCAATCAGTGCAAACGCATCTAACAAACAAGATTTAATGGCATCTAATAAAGTCAATCCTTCTTCTTCTTTTTACCAAACTCCTTATAGTACTCAAAATACAATTACAGGCAATACGAGTACTTTGCCTTCATTAAATTTAAGAGTTGCTCGAAGAAAATTATTTCAAAATTCGCCTCAAAATTCATGGTTAAATAATATACAATGGAATTATAGTTCTCGATTGATTAACAATACTAAAAGCTACTATGAGGCAGAAGAAATTATCAATGAAGATGGAACAATAGGCTATGCGTGGAAACAAGATGGTAATGGGAATGCTTCTCAATCTCAAAAAGTAGATGGAATGTTAAAAAATAATTTTGCTATTAATGCTCCATTTACAATTTTTAAATATATTGCAATCAATCCAAATCTGAATATTAATTCAGATTTTGTCAATCGCTATAGGATAGCAGAGCTCAATGAAGATGATGATGTGACCTTTAGTTATAAAGATAAAATTAAAAATAGAACGACTGGAAATTTTGGACTTGCTTTATCAACAAAAATATATGGTATTTTACCAATCAGATTTAAAAATGTAGAATCTGTTAGACATGTTATTACACCAAGCATTGGATTTAATTACTCTCCAGACTATGAAGATAACAATGACTATTTTCAGGAAATTGGAACAGAAATTTATGACTACTTCCAAGGATCGCTAATAGGATCCACTCCAACTAGTTCAACTAAAAGGGTAAGTCTATCCCTAAATAATGTTTTCCAAGCAAAAGTAAAGAAAGAAGATAAAGAAGAAAAAATTAATTTTCTTAATTGGCGTATTTCTACTAGCTATAATCTCGATGCTGATGAATTTAAAATATCAAAGATTAACACTTCGATGCGTAGTAATCTAAAAGATGGTGTTTCTCTTGATGTGAACTTTACACATGATCCATATAAATTTGATAGTGAAAATAATGTTAGAATTGATGAATTAGACAATTTCCCAAGAATGGTTGCAGCAAGGCTTGCAACAAATTTCACAATTAGAAGCAAATCAGAAACAACTGATGTTAAAGAAGAAAAAAAGTTTAGTGAAGATACTAAAAAATTCTTGAATGACTTATCTGGAAACAATTGGAATTCACGAATTGGCCTTAGTTATACAATTAATAAATTCAATCCTTCAAATACCATCGAAAATTTTTGGATTAATACAAATACATCTGTCAACGTTACGCAAAACTGGAAATTAAACTACAACGCACGTTTTAATATAACCGATAAGTCAATTATTAGGCATAATCTTACATTGTATAGAGAAATAGATTGTTGGGAATTTTTTGTAGATTGGACTCCAAATGGATATGCAAGAGGTCTGTATTTTAGATTAAATCTTAAATCAGATATATTAAAAGATTTAAAAATTGAACGTAGACAAGGAATATATAGTACAAGATCAAATTTTTAGGTGTTATTGCTTAAAAAAATTATTAATGTTGTTTTATGAAGTCTAAATACCAAAAAATCAAAGGCACTTTCGATATTCTTCCTCCTGAAACACAATTATGGCAAGAAATTGAAACAATAATTCATCAGACGTGTCAGCAATTTGGTTTTGAAGAAATTAGAACGCCTGCAGTAGAATTTGTTAATCTTTTTCAAGAAAATATTGGATATGAAACAGATGTTTCAAAAGAAATGTTTGCTTGGCAAGATCAATCAGGAAAACAATTAGCTCTAAAACCAGAAATGACAGCTCCGGTTGTAAGAGCTTATATTGAATCAGGATTTTTCAGAAAACATCCACTATGTCGTTTATATTATATTGATTCATTATTTAGAAGAGAAAAACCTCAAAAAGGAAGACAAAGACAATTTAATCAATTTGGGATTGAAGCATTTGGATCTAGAAATAGCGAACAAGATGCTGAAGTAATCTTAATTGCCAATAAACTCTTTAAAGACTTAAAAATTAATAATACAAGGTTAAGTATTAACAGTATTGGTAGTCCTGAAATCAGAACAAAGTATGAAGTAGTATTAAAAAAATATTTCAATCACAATGCAAATAAGCTATCAAAAATATCTAAAAAAAGACTTGAAAAAAATCCAATACGAATTTTAGATAGCAAAGAAAAAGAAGATCAGTCAATTATAAAAAATGCTCCGTTAATCAAAGAATTTATCTCAAAAGATGATGGCGTTCATTTTAATGAAGTATTATCGCACCTCAAAGCATTAGGAATTCAGTATAATGAAAATCCACATCTTGTTCGTGGTTTAGATTATTACAATGGCACTACATTTGAGATTACTACGAATAGCCAACAATCACAAAATGCTCTTTGTGGTGGTGGAAGATATGATTTTTTAGTGGAGAAAATGGGTGGACCAAAAGTGCCTGCTGTTGGATTTGCTGCTGGGATTGAAAGAATGATGCTTGAATTAAAACAACAACCAACTAACAAAAGCATTGATGTCTATATTAGTTGTAATGATATAAAACATGCATCTAAAGGTTTTAAAATTATTAAAGAGATAACCGATAATGGATATAAAATATTTTTTGATACAAATAAAAAGAATGTAAAAAATCAAATTAAAGATGCGGTAAAAAATAAAGCATCGTCAATATTGATTATTGATGACAAAATACTTATTAGAAATCTAAGCTCTAAAAAAGAAAATATTGTTTCAGAAAGCCAAATTCTTAGCCTTTTAAAAAAGCAATAATTTATATATATAATTATATATATAAATTTTTGACAATTAACATACAAAGGATGTAAGTTGATTTCCTAAAATGTCAAATCAAGAAAAACTACTAATTATTGTTGAGTCACCTTCCAAAACAAAAACAATAAGCAAATATATAAATCATGCTAAAGTAATAGCCAGTATTGGCCATTTTAAAGACTTACCAAAGAAAGAATTAGGAATCGACATTAAGAATGATTTTGCTATGAATATTGAAACTATAGCTGATAGGAAAAAATTTATAACCGAGCTAAAAAATGAAACTAAAAAGGCTGATAGAATCTTAATTGCTACAGATCCAGACAGAGAAGGTGAGGCTATTGCTGCACATATTGCTGAAGAAATTAATAAAGATGTTGAACGTGTAGAATTCACAGAAATAACAAAAGATGCTGTGGTGGAGGCAATAAATAATAGTAGAGAAATAAATTACAATTTAGTAGATGCACAAAGAGCTAGAAGAGTAATCGATCGATTAGTAGGATTTATGTTTTCTCCTGTTCTATGGCAAACATTAAGAAACTTAAAAGTAAAAGGGCTCTCTGCCGGAAGAGTTCAATCGGTAGCATTAAAATTATTAGTAGAACGTGAAAAGGAACGTAACAAATTTATTAAAAACAAATTTTTTGCAATCGAAGCAGAGCTTATTGAAGAAAGTAGTAATAAAAATTTCAAAGCTAGACTTACTCACTACAATCAACAAGAAGTTGCAACAAGTAATGATTTTAGCAAATTTGATAGTGGTGTAAAAAATCAAAATCTTCTCTTGATTAATACAGAAAAAGCAGAAGAAATCAAGAAAGAATCGAATAAAAATCCTTGGAAAATTGTAGACATTGAATCAAAAGCAACCTCTAGTTCTCCTCCTCCCCCATTTACAACTAGTACTCTTCAACAAGATGCTTCAAGAAAATTTGGATATTCTCCAAAAAAAACAATGTTTATTGCACAAAAATTATACGAACAGGGATTTATAACTTATATGAGAACAGATTCTACCAATCTTTCAAGTGAAGCGTTATCTGCTGCAAAACATTTCATCGAAAATAAATTTGGCAAAAAATTTCTTCCAGATTCATTTAATATATATAAAACAAAAGTTGCTAATGCACAAGAAGCCCATGAAGCAATTAGGCCAGCAGGAAGAGCTTTTAAAGAAACAAATGAAATCGCTAGTATTTTAGGTAAAGATGAATCACAATTATATGATTTAATTTTAAACCGTACATTGGCTTCTCAAATGAAAGCTGCTGAATATATACGTACTAATGTTACAATCAAAAATGGAAAATCTATTTATAAAGCAAATGGCAATGTAACCAAATTTAAAGGATATACTGCTGCATATGAACAATCTCTAGGAAGAAATCAAAAACCTGCTGTTAGTTCCCTTCCTACTTTATCACAATCTTCTAAAATTAAACATGAAACAATATCATCTGAGGAAAAAACTACTATTCCTCCTAGAAGATTTTCTGAAGCGATGTTAGTAAAAGAAATGGAAACAAGAGGAATTGGTCGTCCTTCAACTTATTCGTCAATATTAGATAAAATTGTATCCAAAAAATATGTTACCAAAAAAAATAAAACATTGATTCCAACATTTATAGGAATTGCTATTACTCAATTATTAGAAAATCATTATTTAGCACTTTTCAATGAACAGTTTACAGCAACTATGGAAAGAAAGTTAGATGCTATTTCTCGATCTGAAAATAGTTATTCAAATATTTTAAAAGAATTTTATTATGGTACAGAAACATATCAAGGAGTTGAAAAATTATTAGAGGAAAAAGTAGATATTCAAAAAGCATGTACTATTCCTATTGCAAACGATATAGATATTAGAATAGGACAATATGGACCATTTATTCAAATAAATGATAAAAATATTACGATTCCTGAAGATTTATTTCTTGGAGACTTAAACAGTGAAACAGTTAAAGATCTTATCGCATTACAAGACCAGGATAATATTATTGGAAAATCTGACAATGGAGAATCTATTTTATTAAAAGTTGGAAGATATGGTCCTTATCTTGAACTATCAGATTCCAAAACAAGAAAGTCTATTCCAAAAAGCATCGGGGTCGACAATGTAACAGAAAAAATTGCAAATAATCTTCTCAATTTACCTAAAAATCTTGGGCAAAACCCTGAAACAACAGAAGATGTTTTCGTCGATTTTGGAAGATATGGTCCTTATGTCAAATGCGGTAAAACAAACGCCTCAATGAAAGCCAATGATAATCCATTAACAATTACTTTGGATGATGCTATAGAACTTATTAAGAACAGAAAAGCAAAATTTGAACCCAAAGTTTTAGGAATAGATTCTGAAACAAAAAAAGAAATTCTAATCAAAACGGGAAGATTTGGACCCTATGTAACAGATGGCAATAAAAATGTATCATTAAAAGGATACAAAATAGATGAAGTAACATTAGAAGAAAGTATTAAATTATTATCAGAAAAAAAGTAGTGAAAAGTTTAATCTTAATCATTTCCATAAGTAATATTGTGTTCGGATATCAATCCTCGCTAGAGGAAAGACTCTATAAATTAAATCGAGAATTAATGTGTCCTGTCTGCGAAGGACTTACTTTGGAACAATCTCAATCAAGTATTGCAATTGAGATGAGAGAAGAAATTAAAAAAATGGTTATTAAAGGAATGACTGATGATGAAATTAAAAACTACTATGTTGAAAAATATGGACTCAATATTCTTGATATTCCTCCTGCAAGTGGATTTAATTTATTAATGTGGATTATTCCAATTATTTTTGGATTATTTGGTATAACAATATTATACAAGTATTTTTTCGATTAAATTATTCTAATGAGTGAAAAACATTTAGATAAAATTATCTCTCTTTGCAAAAGAAGAGGTTTTGTATTCCCTAATTCTGAAATCTATGGCGGATTAAAAGCATCTTATGATTATGGACCAATGGGTGTTGAATTAAAAAAATCAATTTCGGAGTTGTGGTGGAAAGAAATGACTCAACTTCATCAAAATATTGTTGGTATTGATAGTGCAATTATGGTCCATCCAGATGTATGGAAAGCAAGTGGACATATAGAGAATTTCAATGACCCAATGACAGACAATAAAGATAACAAAAAAAGATATCGAGTTGATGATTTGCTATATCAACAAAAAAATAAAGTAATTGATACTTTATGCGATTCTTTAAACATCAAAAATACTAATGATAATTCTATTTTTGATCAAATTGCACATACACTTCTTAATAAAGGATCTGACGGTGAAGGAATATTGGAAAAAGCGGGAGTTGTAGATCCCCATTCAGGTTCAGTTGGAAAATGGACAATACCAGTTCAATTTAATTTAATGTTTAAAACTGATTCAGGTCCGTCAGAAAAAACTGGAAAAGAAATTTATTTACGTCCAGAAACTGCACAAGGAATTTTTATCA
>Ga0207966_1001791_pt1 | contig 11439 bp, 11 predicted proteins | sample Knorr_S23_td_NAD_FD_185611 | JGI IMG/M metagenome (GOLD analysis project Ga0207966, IMG submission 185611) | Marine microbial communities from Southern Atlantic Ocean transect - Knorr_S23_td_NADW_ad_2500m_LV_B (SPAdes) (version 2) | ecosystem: Environmental > Aquatic > Marine > Oceanic | place... | reverse complement strand
AAATGCATAGATGTCACCGACCACCTGCCCGGGTTCGCGAACGTTTGTCTCAAGGATCGAGATCAGCGTTTCATTCACCTCTCCTCGCCTGAAAAGATGCATGATGGGAATATTGACGCCCTCCTCAAACACCTGACTGGCGTCAGGGCCAAAACCTCGACCACCAATATCCACCACGTGGCAGGTATTGGCAAACAGCGCAACAATTCGGCCTTTGTGATAGGTGGGCGTCACCACGGTCACATCATGCAAGTGACCAGATGTCTGCCATGGATCGTTAGTGATAAAAACATCGCCTGGCTCCATGACATCGATAGGGTAACGGGCCAGGAAATGAACAATGGCTTCCGCCATTGCGTTGATATGACCAGGCGTCCCGGTGACTGCCTGGGCCAACATCCGGCCCTGCGTGTCAAACACAGATGCCGCCAAGTCTCCGGCTTCTCGAACGCTGGTTGAGAAAGAAGTCCGGACCAGTGTCTGGGCCTGTTCTTCGACAACCGAGATCAGCCGATTCCACATAATTTGATTGCGAATTGCAGAAATGCCGCCCGGTGAACTCATTAATCTCTCCTCACAGTTTCAGGTTTTCCGCTCAAGGACAATATAGCCAGCGGTGTGAATAACCGCGGAATACTGGGCTGAGACGACAGTAGCGGTATCGTGTTCTACGATGACAGCAGGACCCGATATAGTCGCGCCAGCCTCGAGGCTGGAACGGTCATAACACGGCGCCTCATCAAACTGGCCGCTCTCCGCATCGATCAACTGGCGCTGCCCCACCGGCACCGGTACATAACTGTCAGGCTGTGAGGCCACTGGTGCTGGCGGATCCCGGAGCGTACTCACCAGTAATGTCCAGGTAAGAATTTCTACTTCTACTCCAGGGATAGTCCGCTCGTACAAACGGTGATATTCCCGCTCAAACGCCGCGCGCAGGGTTTCACCAGCCGATTCATCCAAAGGGGTTTTTTTTACGATGACCGGAATCTCAACTCCGACCTCGTGTCCTTGTCCGAAATAGCGCATAAATGCAGTCTGTGTCTGCGCAAGCGGTTGCCCAGGCGCGCCTGCCTCAACTACTGCAGCCGCCTCCTCACGCATCCCCTCAAGCAGTCGATTAGTCTCGTCCACGTTCAGACTGGACAACTGCTGGTAGTGGCTTCGAATCACTTCATAAGCCACGGGCGCACGCAGAAAACCAAGAGCTGACCCGACACCAGCACCGGGCGGAATCACAACTCGATCCACTCCCAGCTTTTCAGCTAATCGACTGACGTGAATCGGCGCTGCGCCGCCGAACGCGACCAGTGTACGGGCATTAACATTCTTCCCGCTTTCGATGGCGTGAACCCGTGCAGCATTCGCCATATTCTCATCGACAATCTCCGACACTCCAAGAGCTGCATGTTCCACGGAGAAACCCAACAAATCCCCTACCGATCGTATCAAGGCATCAGCAGCTGATTCGGAGTCCAATCGCATGCTCCCCCCAGCAAAGTTATTCGGATCAATCCGACCTAATGTCACGTCGGCATCTGTGACCGTCGGTAATTGCCCGCCCAGTCCATAACAAACAGGTCCAGGATTAGAGCCAGCACTCCCCGGCCCGACACTGATTCTTCGCATCGAATCAACCCCTGCTATCGATCCTCCCCCAGCTCCAACCTCAACCATCTCGATCACCGGAATACGAAGCGGAATGCCGCTTCCCTTCAGAAATCGATACTCCCTCGCCACCTCGAAGGTCCGAGCCGTCTGAGGCCGACCTTCGTCAATCAAACACACCTTAGCCGTGGTACCACCCATATCGTAAGACAGTACGCTGTCAAGGCCGAGTTCAGCCGCAATGTGACTGCTAAAAATTGCACCCCCAGCCGGCCCAGACTCCATCAGGCGCACTGGAAATCGGACCGCCGTATCTAACGTCGTGATGCCCCCGCCCGACAACATCAGAAACAGCGGACACGTTAAACCCACATTGCGTAAGAGATCGTTTAATGCACGCAGGTGTCGACTCATTAACGGCTGCACGTAAGCATTAGCACATGCGGTGGAGATTCGCTCAAACTCCCGCATTTCCGGTGACACTTCAGACGAAAGAGTCACTTCCATATTCGAGGCTTCTTCCAGAAGAATCTCCCGCACTCGTTCTTCATGTAACGAATTGCGATAGCTATGAAGAAATCCAACGGCAATACTCCGCACGCCGGCCTCCACCAGATGCGGCACACACAAACGCACTTGCCGTTCATCAAGCGGCAATAACACGTCGCCGGTGGCGCTGATCCGCTCCGTGATTCCGTAGCGCATCGCCCGAGGCACAAGCGGCGTCGGCAACTCTATATTGACGTCATACTGCTCAAAACGATTCTCGTTTCGCATCTCGATGCTGTCCCGAAAACCCTGCGTAGTCAACAGTGCTACCGGCGATCCTGCACGCTCAATTAAAAGGTTAGTGGCGAGCGTCGTCCCATAAATCAGGATGTCAACGTCTGCGGCGTCTATCTGTGATTGTTCAAGCACATCTAGAACACCCGAGATGACACCCTCTTCAGGCTTTGGCTTTGTGGTTAAGGTCTTGGCTGTGTACTGATTCTTCTGGATCTCCAGCGCCACATCGGTAAATGTCCCACCGATATCGACCGCTATCCTACAACGAGACTTTATGGCCATACTCCTACCCGACCTTGGTCACTAATTCTTCAAGCACATCACACGCTGCGACAATATCTTGCCGCTCAATATCTACGTGGGTCACAGCCCGCATGCGGCGATGATCGGAAGCGCCAATGCGTACGCCACGCTCGGCCATGGCCTCTGACAACGCCTTTGCCGATTGCCCGGTATTACCCACATCGAAAAAAACAAGATTGCTCTCCACCGCTTCATTGATCAATGAGATGCCATCTATCGATCTCAAGCGATCGGCCATAAAGCGCGCGTTGTCATGGTCCTCAGCCAGGCGATCAATATGGTGAGTCAAAGCCCAACTGCCGGCAGCGGCAAGAATGCCCGCCTGCCGCATAGCACCACCAAAACGATGCTTCCAACGCCACGCCTTCTCAATAAATTCCGCGTCACCCGCTAACACACCTCCGACAGGACAGCCCAGCCCTTTGCTGAGATCGAGCCACGCCGTATCCACCAGTGAGGTATAGACTTTTGCTGCAATCCCAGACGCCACCACCGCATTCATCAGCCTGGCGCCATCCATATGCAAACTAATTCCCCTATCACGAGCCACATTAGAAACATCTTGCAGTGTCGCAAGGGGCCAAATGGAACCACCCCCTCGGTTTGACGTTTGTTCCACCACCACGAGCCTGGTAGGACATTGGTGAAATGAGCCTGTGCGAATTGCCTTTTCCAATTGGTCCGCTGTGAAGATGCCGTTCTCACCCCGCAGTGGCCTTACCATTGCGCCGGCAAAAACAGCCAGACCACCCGCTTCAGAAGTGATGACATGTGCTGTTTCATCGGCAATGATCTCATCACCCGCTTCACAGTGGACAGCCATTGCGATCTGGTTACACATCGTGCCCGAGGGCAAGAAAACAGCTGCTTCCTTACCAAGCAACTCAGCAATTTCCTCGCACAATCGATTGACACTGGGGTCGAGCCGCTGCTGCTCATCACCAACCTCAGCTTCTGCCATAGCCTGCCGCATTCCTGGAGGCGGCTGTGATTGGGTATCACTGTATAAGTTGATCTGCCGATTTTTCACTCGATTCATGGTGCTCATTCAAGATCGGCGCAAACGACGTACAAGGCTAGAAGTGTCCCAACGCCCACCACCCATGGACTGAACTTCCGAATAAAACTGATCCACTAAGGCACTGACCGGCAATAAAGCGCCATTCCGATTAGCCTCTGCCAGGCAAAGTCCCAAATCCTTTCGCATCCAATCGACCGCAAAGCCGAAATCGAATTTATCTTCGTGCATCGTCGCACCACGGTTCTCCATCTGCCACGACTGCGCAGCGCCTTTTGAAATCACATTCAAGACCTGGTTGGCATCCAAGCCTGCTCGCTCTGCGAAATTAACTGCCTCTGATAACCCCTGGACCAGCCCCGCAATCGCAATCTGATTGACCATTTTGGTGAGTTGCCCATTACCCACGGGACCCATCAACTGAGCAGATCGCGCAAAACTGTCGATCGCTGCACTGACACGGTCAAACGTGCTTTGGTCGCCACCCACCATGACCGTCAACACTCCATTTTCTGCACCGGCCTGACCGCCAGACACGGGACCATCGAGAAACTCAAGACCCCGAGATTTCGCCTCGTCGTAGAGTTCGCGGGCGATCTCTGCAGAAGCTGTCGTGTGATCAATAAAAACCGCGCCCTTGGACATGCCGTGAAACGCCCCATCCTGCCCCATGGTGACGGCCCGGATATCATCATCATTGCCCACACAAGCGAAAACTGCCTGCGCGTCACGGGCCGCCCCAGCGGGCGTCGCCGCGGACGAACCGCCGTGCTCGGTGACCCATTGGTCAGCCTTGGCCTGGGTTCGATTGAAAACCGTAACTCGGTAACCCTTGGCAGCAAGGTGTCCCGCCATCGGGTACCCCATTACCCCTAAGCCAACAAATGCGACCCGCTCAACAGCAGCCTGATTCATCGTTCTAGTCCTCAACAGTCATATAATCGAGTCACGCCTTGGCACAACATACATGCCTAAGGAGGTGACCTCGAAATGGCGAAAAAGAAGCCCGACATCGTTGTCCGACGCGCTACCCTTGACGACTCGGGAATCCTCAGTCAGTTTAACATGGCAATGGCCGAGGAGACGGAGGCCCGCTCGCTTGACCAAGCGACTGTAACCGCCGGCGTGGCGCAGCTTTTCCTTGACTCGCAGCAAGGTTTTTACCTGGTTGCGGAAGTCGACAGCGTGGCTTGTGGTTCGTTAATGATTACTTACGAATGGAGTGATTGGAGAAATGGCCTCTTCTGGTGGATCCAAAGTGTGTATGTAGAACCTGTTGCCAGACGCAACGGCGTGTTTACGGCTCTCTATCAATACGTAAAGCAGATGGCACACCATGACGACACGACCTGTGGCCTTCGCCTCTACATGGAACAAGACAATATGCCCGCCCGAGCGGTCTACATGGCGATGGGTATGGAGAAAACACCCTACCAGGTCTTCGAGGACCTACTCTAAAATCCCAGTTTGCATCTCATGACACTCCAAGAAAACGACCGTTACGCACGGCAGATCCGCCTACCGCAGGTGGGTGAAAAAGGTCAAGCCCGCCTAGCCGCATCTCGAGTGCTCGTCATTGGCATGGGTGGGCTGGGTTCTCCCGTCGCGATGTACCTGACCGTAGCGGGGGTTGGCCATCTCGTCATTTCAGACTACGATCGAGTCGAGTCCTCGAACCTGCAACGACAGATCGCGCATGGTCACGCAGACATCGGTGAACTCAAAGCCGCTTCAGCCTCACGGACACTCACACAACTCAATCCAGCGGTTCGGGTTGACGCGCTGGACTATGAAGTCGAAGGTCAAGAGCTAATCGAACAAGCAGAGCGCGCCGACGTGATCGTCGACTGCACCGACAACTTTCCGTCAAGGTTTGAGCTTAACCGCGTCAGCCTTCAGACCAAAACCCCGCTGGTTTCCGGTGCTGCCATACGCTGGGAAGGTCAGGTAGCGACTTTTGTTCCATCTGACCCAACAAGCCCCTGTTACCAGTGCCTGTACCCCGACACGGGTATCGAAGCGGCCACCTGTGCTATGGAAGGTGTCATTGCCCCCATTGTGGGTGTCATCGGCACAACCCAAGCACTAGAAACACTGAACGTCCTTCTTGAGACAGGGCAAGGCCTGTGCGGTAAGTTACTGGTCTTCGATGGCATTGCGATGGAGTGGCAGAACATCACGCTGCCGCGGAACGTCAATTGTGCCGCCTGCGGACACCGAACTGACAGCAACTGAGACACACTTCAACCACCGATATGTGACATTTCCACTCGCGGCGGCGTTTCAGCAGTCACTGGAATCTGGCCGCGCAGTTCAGAATAGCGATCTTCTCGTTGCGACCAGATGCGGCCAATCAAACGACTTAATTCCTCATCACTTGCACCAGCGCGCAACATGCCACGAAGATCCTGCCCTGTTGCTGCAAATAAGCAGGTATAAACCTTCCCAACAGCGGATAATCTTGCTCGCGAACAGTCACCACAAAATGATTGCGTCACAGAGGTGATAAAACCCACTTCACCACCACCGTCACTATAGCGCCAGCGCTTGGCAACCTCGCCCGAATAGTTAGGTTGAAGCGACTCAATCGGTATCTCTTTATCAATAATTTCCACCAACTCCGCAGCCGGCATAACCTCTTCCAGATTCCATTTATTGGTAGTCCCAACATCCATGAACTCGATAAACCGCAGCACGGTACCTGTGCCGTGAAAATGCTGAGCCAAAGGCAAAATGCTGTGCTCGTTATAACCTCGCCGAATAACAGCATTGACCTTCACCGCATCGAAACCGGCAGCATGGGCATTGTCAATCCCCTCCAATACTTTGGCGACGGGAAAATCAACATCGTTGATGCGCTGGAAGGTTTGCTCGTCAATCGCATCGAGACTGATATTGATTCGACTAAGTCCTGCGGCGCGAAGCGACTGCGCACGTTTCAGGGTCAACATAGAGGCGTTGGTCGTCATGCTGATGTCGGTGATGCCATCAATATCTCGTAACATCTCGATCAAACGTTCAAGATTTCGGCGGATCATAGGTTCACCGCCGGTGATGCGAACTTTGCGCACACCGTGGCCAGCAAAAAGCCTCGTAATACGGGCAATTTCCTCAAGTTTCAGGAGGTCGTTGCGCGGAACAAACTTGTAACCTGACCCAAATATCTCGCGTGGCATGCAGTAAATACAACGGAAATTACACCGATCCGTTACCGATACTCGAAGATCCCGAATGGGTCGGTCCAGCGTATCGGTTGTCTGGTATTTCGCGGCCTCATTCACCGGCAGCTATTCCCCATTCGTTCAAAGTACCCGCTGCTTTCATTATCCACCCCCCCGTCGATAGGCGAGATCAAAACGGTAAAAAAACTTTTTGCTTTGCAAGAGTGTCAAGCGACTGAAACAAAATCGGACCTCGGTTCTCGGTAAAGACATGGCTGCGATCCTACGCCGTCCTTCTTTACCAAGAACAATATCAATCTCGCCCCCATCATAGTCTATGAGCACCCCATCATTCCTGATTTGGCACTGCCACTCCCTTGCCAAAGTCTGAAGGGACCTGAAGAATTCCCGGTGACTGAGTCCCATATCCCGAACCACCACCATTCTATCTGCTTCACCGTCACTCATTAACCTGAATCAACCACCCGCTACCGCTGGCCAGATCGCTACCGTATCGCCGTCCTGCAGTACCCGCTCAACACGCGCCGCGGCATCCTGATAAACACCGTTTAACAATACAAGATGCACTTGATCGAGCGGCACATTGTAGCGCTGAATTAACGTCGAAATAGACTGTCCGTCGGGCAGTTCCACCTCGATCACATTATCTTTCGACCCTGACGGCAAATAGTGCGCCAAACCAGCATACAGCTTAAAGGTTATCTGCAACTGATCTTGCCCGCCAAACACTTATCAAAAAATCAATCGAGCGCCTTCGTGGTTAAACCCACACCCTGTGTGGCTGCGACGTAGGCTTCCATCAGGCACAAAGGGTTGTCAAGCAAGCGATCCTTCCAAACACCCAGATGCAAACCCGTTTGGATTAAACCACGCATAACGCCAATGTGATCGGTATGCCCCAGTGTGTTAGCACCCACAAGCACGTCATCGTGAAACTGCAAATTGAGATACTGAAACCGATCCGGGTCATTAAGCTCAGCAGATTCGCCGCCACTGAGCCCCTCCCAGGCGCCGAATGAAGTGGAAACCAATCCCATGGTATCGAGCACATTCATATTCAGGCTACCTCGATGCAACTGTTCATGACCTGAAGTCATATTTGATGCGGCCACTCGTCCGTGATCTACTGCTGTCGGCTGAATTGCCTGTATCGTGTAGTCACCGGTTGAGAAATCACGGCCCTGGGCCACGTCACCTGCTGCAAATAGGTTCGCCACACTACTCTCTAAACGCTCGTTCACTAAAATGCCTTGATCGATATCCACACTCGAGCCTTCCAGGAACTGGGTATTGGGTGCGACACCGGTCGCACTAATCACAAGATTCGCTATAAGCGTTTCTCCATTAGACAAGGAGACTGCCAGCGGATTACCACTAGTAATCCCCTCGACCCGCGTTGAGGTCAACACCCGTACCCCGCGCTGCTCGCACCAACGCTTTATCAAACCGCCTGACGCCTCGTTCATCATCCTAGGCACCATCCTGTTTTCGAGCTCAACCACTGTCAGGTCGACACCTCGAGCCGCCAGCGCTTCGAGAATGATGCAGCCAATAAAACCAGCCCCCATCAGTACTACCTTGGCCCCTTTATCTGCGCGGGCCGCAATGTTGCGGTAATCAGCCAGTGTCCAGCACGGATGCACCCCCGGCAAATCCATCCCCTCAATCGGCGGTGATATCGGAGTTGATCCCGTAGCGACCAATAGCCGGTCATAGGAAATCGTGGTGCCAGAGCCAAGCGCCACGGATGCCGCAGCGGCTGACACCGATAGCACGCGATCATTGATCACTTCGATATTCAAACCATCAAAGTGGCGGTCACTTTTCCTTAGATAAGTACCTTCTTCGGCCACGCGATCCATCAGGCAATAGGGGATCGCCATTCGAGAATAAGGCGGTTCTGGCTCATCCCCAATCAATTGGATGCTAGCGCCTGCATCCATGCGACGCAGTGTTTCCGCTGCGATCACCCCGGCTGGGCCGGCACCGACGATCACATAATTCATGAGAACTCCTCCGGCAAGCAAACAGGGCGACCCTCAGGCCGCCCTGTTCCTCGACATCTTGGTGGTGGAACAACGCGAATGCGCGTCGACTTAACCCGGCAGGCGTAACCGTTCACGGGTTTCATCGGAGAGATTGCCATCCTGCCTCCAACCACGCTCTTTATAGTACTCCGGCAGCATTTCAGCTAGACCACTCACCTTACCCTCTGCAGGGCCGGTATTCGCAGCCTCCTCAAGCATTCGCTTAGGTAGCGTGTCATCAGCAGCAGTCAGGCCTGCCCGCATATTAAAATCCCGTTCCAGATTCCAGATTCTCTCGCCCGTTTCCATCAAACGATTGGCATCCCAGTCCCCTTCACAGGCCGAATCCATATGCGGAGCCACATTCTCTAAGCTCCAGGCAAAACTCGTAAATAGACACAAACCGGTCGAATCCCAGGCAGCTGTTACGTCCTGGAAAGCTTTAACCAACCCGGCCTTTCCGTCCGTCACTAGTGGATCGGTTTTTTCAGGTATCCCGAGAATTTCCGACGAGACAGTGTAACCTCGAAGATGACAAGCACCCCGATTAGACGTCGCATAGGCCAGTCCCATCCCCTGAATACCTCGCGGGTCATAAGCCGGGAACTCCTGCCCCTTCACCGTCATTGACAAGTCAGGGTGACCATACTTCTCGCACAAACGCTTGGAGCCAAGCGCGAGGTCCGCGCCAAAACCCTCCCCCGTGGCAACTTTTTCAGCCGCCCATGCAAGTGCTTCAGCCGATCCAAAGTTGAACTCCATCCCATCGGTTTCCTTCGTAGTAATCGCACCGATGTCAAATAACTCCATTGCCGCGGCCACCGTTGCACCAAACGAGATCGGATCAAAGCCATCTTCGTTACATAAAAAATTGGCATAGGTCAATGTATCCAAATCATCAACACCCGTGTCCGCGCCAAGCGCCCAGGCCGCCTCATATTCCAGGCCGCCCGAATTCCCCCAGTACTGTGGTTTGTTCTCAACTGTGAAGTGGCCTTGGTCAATGGTCGAGATACGACCGCAAGCAATCGTGCAACCGAAACAGGCCGCGTTAGTCGTCAGATTCGGCCGGCCATCTGTTTTTCTAACTTCAAGCATTTGTTCTCCAGAAATTTTCCTGGCACCATCAAATTTCACTTCACGCATATTACGGGTCGGCAAAGCGCCTGACTCATTAATCACATTCATCAGTACCTGCGTACCCAGCGTTGGTAAGCCCTCTCCAGTAACCGGATGATCAGCCAGCACCTGTTTCTGTTCACGTGCAGTCTCCATGAAACGTGCCGGGTCCTTGATGTTGCCCACACCCCGAGTCCCACGAACCGCCAGGGCTTTGAGATTCTTCGACGCCATAACGGTACCAACACCCGAACGCCCGGCTGCCCGGTGAAGGTCATTCACGATACCAGCGTAAAGACAGCCAGTTTCTGCAGAACGCCCGCAGGCCGCGATACGGAGTTGAGGATCCTGATGTTTCTTATGCAAAAGCTCGTCCGTTTCCCATACCGACTTACCCCAAAGGTCATCGGCGGACAGCAGCTGCGCTTCTTCATTCTCGATATAAAGATAGACCGGTTTATCCGATTTACCCTCGAGGATAACCATGTCCCAGCCAGCCGATTTGAGCTCTGCGCCAAGAAACCCACCCGAATTGGAGCATGCAATCGCGCCGGTTAACGGTCCCTTGGTGATTACCGAATAGCGACCGCCAGTGGACGCCATCGTGCCGGTCAAAGGGCCAGTCGCAAATATCAATTTATTGTCTGGTCCCAATGGATCACATGTGGCATCCACTTCCTCAACCATGTATCGAGTCGCAAGACCCCGTTGACCAATGTAATCTTGCGCCCACTCCGTATTCAACGGCTCGCTGTTGCAGGTCCCTTCACTGAGGTTGACCCGTAATACCTTGTTAGTCCATGCCATGTGTCATTCCCCTTCTGTATTCGCTTAAGCTGATGCCTGCGCTGCGTTGTCTGTCTTAGCAGCCCATGCACGCATACGATCAAGTCCTGTTGTATCGGCATCAATGTACGTGATCGCAGCCGTCGGGCAGGCGCTGGCACACGCCGGATCACCACCACAAAGATCGCACTTAATAACTTTGCCCGTATCTTGGTTGTAGTTCACTGTGCCAAAGGGACAGGCGATGGTGCAGACCTTACAGCCCACACAACGATCTTCAATAATGTCCTTACTACCTGTCTTTGCGTTAATGACGATCGCGTCGACCGGACAGGCTTGCATACACCACGCCTCATCACACTGAGTGCAGGTATACGGTACGAATCGACCTTCTTGATGAAAGGTGAACACCTTAATCCGCGACTTGGCCGTATTGAAGACCCCTTCGTTTTCAAACGAGCAGGCCAACTCACACTGCACGCAACCCGTGCACTTGCCAGGGTCAATATGTAGCGACTTCTGCATCTCTCATCCTCCTCCCGTAAAGTACAAGTATGTGAATGAGACGTGTTCTCATTTTTTCGTTCTATTGCTTCGGCTCATGTTATCA
>Ga0207966_1001790_pt1 | contig 11440 bp, 11 predicted proteins | sample Knorr_S23_td_NAD_FD_185611 | JGI IMG/M metagenome (GOLD analysis project Ga0207966, IMG submission 185611) | Marine microbial communities from Southern Atlantic Ocean transect - Knorr_S23_td_NADW_ad_2500m_LV_B (SPAdes) (version 2) | ecosystem: Environmental > Aquatic > Marine > Oceanic | place... | reverse complement strand
AATTAGGATTGAGAATTTGTTATTAATAAAAGAGAAAAAAAAAAAGTTTTCTTTTGAAGTTTTGACACTAGCTCCTATAGATACAAAGCTGATAATTAAAGAAATGTTGAATATTCAAGAAAAGAAATGGTTAAATTCATATCATAATGATGTTTTTAAAAAAATTTCGAAATTTTTAAACACAGAAGAAAGTTTGTGGTTGAAAAATATCACAAAAACTATTTAGAAATAAATTTAATCCATTCGTTTTCATTTAAAATTTTTATATTTAATTCTTTTGCTATTTTTTCTTTTTTTCCAGAATCTGCTCCAACTATAACATAATCTGTATTTTTTGTAACAGAGCTAACAACTTTAGCTCCAAGTTCTTCAGCTTTAGACTTTGCTTCACTTCTAGACATTTGGTTAAGTGTTCCAGTAAAAACTATATTTTTTTCAGAAATTTTAGAATCTATCTTTTCAGAAATTTTATATTCTTCTATTTTATCTAATGCTTTACTTAATTTTTTTACGATTAAAATTTTTTCATCATCAAAAAATTTTTTTATATCATTTATTGCATCTGGACCCATACCATCAATATTAATTAATTGATTGTAGGCACTATTATCCCCAATTTTTAGTTTTTCTAAATTGGAAAACCAATTATTAAAATTTTTAAAGTGCTTTGTTAAAAGTCTTGAAGTTCTTTGGCCAACCTGCGGAATACCTAAAGAGTAGATAAACTTATCTAATGATATTGTTTTTATTGAATTTATTGAATTAATTAGATTTAAATATGATTTTTCCCCAAACCCTTCTTTGTTTATAATTTTATTTTTATATTTATCTAAATAAAAAATATCATATGGATATTTTATAAAACCTTCTTTCCAAAATTTTTTTAGATTTTTGCCTCCTAGACCTTCAATATTAAACGCATCACGTGAAACAAAGTATTTTAGAGAACCTAATTGTTGTGCTTCACACATTGACAAACCACCAGAACATCTAACTGCAACCTCATCCTTTTTTTTATAGGTTTTTGATTTACAACAAGGACATACCGAAGGGATTAAAAACTTCTTTGCATTTTTATTTCTTTTATTTTTATCTACAGAAATTACTTGAGGAATTACATCTCCTGCTCTTTGTAATTCTATAGTATCACCAATTCTAATGTCTTTTCTTTCTATTTCATCTTGATTATGAAGAGAAACTCTTGAAACTTTAACACCACTAACGATTACTGGATTTAATTCTGCAACTGGTGTCAATACACCAGTTCTACCTACTTGAATTATTATATTTTTTATAGTTGTTGTGACTTTTTCTGCTGGAAATTTTCTTGCAATGGCCCACCTTGGTGATCTATCAACTAAGCCTAACCTATTTTGAATATTAAAATTATTTATTTTGTAAACAATTCCATCAATATCGTACTTTAAAATATTTCTAGCATTTAAAATTTTGTTATAAAAATTTTCAATATCATTAATATTATTGCATAATTTAAATTCAAGATTTGTTCTAAACCCGTAATTATTTATTTTTTCTAAGAACTGACTTTGTGCTTCAAATTGAATTTCTTTTGATAACTCGCCATATGAATAAGCAAAAAAACGGAGATTTCTTTTTTTAACAATTTCTTTACTTAATTGTCTTAACGATCCAGCTGCAGCATTTCTCGGATTTGCAAATAAACTTTCTCCATTTTTTTTTCTTAAATTATTTAAATTTAAAAAATCTTTTTTTTCCATATATATTTCTCCTCTTAACTCAAAAATATCAATTTTGCTTAATTGAGGAATATTTTTCGGAATATCATTTATCGTACTTAAATTTGTTGTGACATCTTCACCCATCGTGCCATCCCCTCTTGTGGCACCTAAAGCAAATTTACCATTTTTGTATCTTAATGCTATTGAAAGACCATCAATTTTTGGTTCTGCTATTAATTGAATAAACTTACTTTTGTCATTTAAATATCTTTTAGTTTTTTCTATAAAGTTAATAACATCATTTTGCCCCATAGCATTATCTAGTGATAGCATTGGTTTAGAATGTTTTATTTTTTTTAAATTTTTACTTGGAGCATAACCAATTTTAGATATAGGAGAATCAGTTGTTTTTAAATTTGGATATTCAATTTCTATTTCTTTTAATTGTTTCCAAATTCCATCATATTCAACATCACTAATTTTTGGTTTATTATCTTGATAGTATAATTTATTGTGGTGTTCTATTTCTTTTTTTAATTTAGAATATTTTTTTTTAAGATCAGTATTATCCTCAACTTTTCTTTCCATTTTTCTTGTACCCATATTTTTTTATTAGTTCATAACTTAATTTATACCAATTACTTTTTTTATAATTGTAGCTTAGCAATGAAGTAGTTTTTTTTGCTTCTTCTAAAATACCTAAAGATAAATATGATTCGGTTAATCTATAAAGAGCCTCTGGTGTTTGTGCAGTTGTATTATAATCTTTTACAACCACGTGAAATCTTTGAATAGCAGCTAAATGCCTATTTTTTTTTTGATAAAATCTTCCAATATTCATCTCTTGTGCGGCAAGCTGATCATCAACTAGTAACATCTTTTTTTTAACGTCTTTATTATATTTAGAATTTGGATACTTTTTAATTAACTCTTCATAAGCATTTCTAGCGTTTCTTGAAGGTTCTTGGTCTAGATTAACATCATTTATTTGCTCATAATAACAAAGACCTTTTAAATATAACATATAAGGTATCGTTTTCTTATCCGCTGGATACAAAGCAATAAATCTATCTATTGCATAAAGACTGTTATTATAATCGCTAGAAATATAATATGTGTAAGCTGACATCACTTGTCCTTGTTTTGCTAATTTCGAATAAGGATGCTGTTTATCAATTTCTTCAAATGTTGAAGCTGCCTGCGTATAGTTCTTATTCCTTAAAAATCTTGTTGCATCTTGCCAGAGTAGTTCAGGTGGTTTTTCAATGTGTGTTGGCATTGGTGTTGCCTCCACCCTTTTTTTGATAGCACAATTTGGCAATAGTAATATAACTAGGAAAACAAATAAGCTTATTATTATTTTATGTTTATTCATTTTTTATTATTAAAAATAACAAAATTTTAAACAAAAAAATAGTATTGAAAAAAGTAATAAATATAAGCTTTTATTAAGAAGCGATTTTATTTGCGAGAGGCATAGCAATGATATTTGTTTCTTCTTTTTGTTTTAAAGACTTATTAACCATTGTAAATGCTGATTTATTTTGAAATAATTTTCTTAAGAGCTGATTATTCAAATAATGCCCTGATTGATAACCTTCAAAATGACCTAAAATTGGATAACCTGCTAAATAAAGATCACCACAAACATCTAAAACTTTATGTCTAACAAATTCATTTTCATATCTTAAACCATTTTTATTTAAAATTTTATTTCCATTTATAACAACACAGTTTTTAAGTGAGGCTCCATTTGCTAGTCCTAACTTTTTTAATTTTTCATGTTCATTTTTAAATCCAAAAGTTCTTGCCGATGCAATTTTATTTTTGAAATTATTTTTATTTATTTCTATATGATAGTTTTCTTTTTTAATTAATGGATGTTCAAAATTTATATTAAAAGAAATTTTTAAATTGTTTTTAGATGGTGATAACGAAGTATAAGTATGTTTGGATTTTAATTTAAAATTTTTTAATATTTTTATAAATTTTTGATTCTCATTTTGATTCGAAGTTCCAGCGTTTTCTAGTTCACTGAAAAATTGTTTTGAACTACCATCTAAAATAGGAACCTCTGACCCATCGATTTCAATTATTAAATTGTTTATTTGCAATGAAGCAATAGCAGCTATTAAATGTTCAATAGTTGCAACTTTTACACCATATTTATTAGATATTACAGTGCACATTTTTGTATCAGTCACATTATCCCATCTGGCTTTAATAATATTATTTCTTTTTAAATCTGTTCTTATAAATTGAATACCTGTATTTTCTTTAGATGGTAAAATTTTTAATTTAGTGTCTTGTCCTGTGTGAAGAGAAATCCCATGCAATGATATCTCTTTTTTTATGGTTTTTTGTTTGATAAGAGAACTCATATGCTAAAGATATAAGCACATAGTCCAAAAACAATTAACTGTTTGTTTCAGTATGTTACTTAACTTTTTTCAATTAGATTGATTTCTCAAAAAAGACGGGATTTTCAAGTCTTCTTCATTATTGCCATCATTATCATTTTTTTTATCAATATTTTCATTACTTTCTGGCAATTTTGGATCACTACTACTAAGTCCTGGCATTTCAGCTTGTATTTCTAAGGAGTTATGCTCATCTTTACTTAATTCTTTCTTCACCTCGTTATTTTTATTTTCCATACCTTGTTTTTCATCTTCTTTTTTAATATCTTCTTTTTTAATATCTTCTTTAGTTTCTATTTTAGGTTCACTTGCAACTTTTTCCTCTTCTTTTTTTGTTTCTTTTTTAACTTCTTCATTTGTATTGAAAATATCTTTTTTTACTTCAATCATTTCTTCTTTAGTACCTTGGAATATTTTTAATGGTGAAAATTTTTTAATAAATTCTAAAACTTTGTTAGTTGGTTTTGTTTGAGCTTCAGTTAATTTATTTAAAATTTTATCATTTTCTTCGACTGGGTTAGTAAAATCTTCTAAATCAGTTTGTTCTTGCAATTTAGAAGTTATTGGTTCATTGACTTTTTCACTTATTAAATTTTCATTAGAAATTTCAACATCTTTTCTAAGATTACTTTTTTTATCTTTTTCTTTTAAAGAAAAAACATTTTCAATACCAGTTGCTACTATAGATACTCTCATTAAACCATCTAGTTCTTTATTTATAGATGAACCGTAAATTATTTTTGCTTCTGGATCAACCTCCTCTTTAATTCTGTTAGCAGCCTCGTCTACTTCCACAAGGCTCATGTCAGTACCACCAGATATATTCATCAAAAGCCCTTTTGCCCCTTGCATTGAAACATGATCTAGTAAAGGATTTGATATAGCTGCCTCAGCAGCTTCTATTGCTCTTTTTTCTCCTGCAGCTTCACCGTTACCTAAAACTGCTCTTCCCATTTCAGACATGACTGATTTTACATCTGCAAAATCTAAATTTATTAATCCAGGTAACATCATCAAATCGGTGATACCTCGTACTCCAGCATACAAAACTTGATCCGCCATACTTAAAGCTTCGGCATATGATGTTTTGTCATCACTTACAATAAAAAGATTTTGGTTAGGTATAACAATTAAAGTATCAACAAACTCTCTAAGCTCTTTTATACCTTTTTCAGCATTTTGCATTTTAATATTTCCTTCAAAAGCAAAAGGCTTTGTAACCACCGCTACTGTTAAAATGCCTTTTTCTCTACATGCTTTAGCAATTACAGGAACAGCGCCAGTACCAGTTCCTCCTCCCATGCCTGCAGTTATGAATGCCATATGCGCCCCTTCAATATATTCACAAATTTCATTATAAGATTCTTCAGCTGAAGCTTTTCCTATAGCAGGGTCACAACCTGCTCCTAAACCTTGAGTTTGAGAAACACCTAATTGGATTTTATGAGTTGAATTACAATGATCTAACGATTGAGCATCTGTATTACACGCTACAAATTCAACACCTTTTAACTTGCTTGCGATCATTGTATTTAATGCATTACAACCACCGCCTCCCACACCAAGCACTAATACTCTTGGTCTTAGTTTTGTTGTTTTTTCAGGAACTCCTATATTTATTGACATACGTTTATTTTTCCTATTTTTCTTGACATAGCCCTATATAATGTATTATACCAAAAAAAGCCACTATATATTGTATATAGTAGTGATTCGTAATAAAAAAACAATATTTTTTTATAAAAAACTTTCTTTTATCCATGACCCAAATTTTTTCCAAATAAATGAATTTTTTGCAACTAAATTTGTATAATTTTTATTTAAATTTTCTTCCAACATTTTAAATTTTATTAATCCTGCTGATACAGAAAATCCCGGGCCAGACATATTTTCTGCAAGTTTTTTAATGCCTATTGGTTTTCCCAATCGAACTGTTGTTCCAAAAATATTTGAAGCAATATTCAAACAACCTTGTAATTGCGATGTATTCCCTGTCAAAACTATATTGTTTGTAAAATTTTTATTTAAGATAGATTTGTTAATTTTTGATTTAACAATTCCAAAAATTTCTTGAATTCTTGAAGTAATAATATTGTTTAGAACTTTTTTTGGCACTTTATAAGTTGTTGTATGATTTTCATCACCTGTTAAAGGAATATTAATTAAATTGTCTTCCTCATTTGGGTTCAAATTACTGCCATACAAAATTTTCAATCTGTCAGCCTCATGTATCGGTGTAGACAACCCTTTTGCAATATCAGACGATATATCCTTTCCACCAATTTCAAAAACATTTGTATAAATTAATTTATTATTAGAAAAAGTAGCAATTGAAGTATTTTCTGCTCCAATATCAATTACCGTTGTTCCAATAAGAAAGTCATCATCAGTTAAACATCCAAGACCAGCAGCGTAAGGAGTGGCAACAATATTACGAATTTTTACACGACAAATTGATAAACATTTAACAAAATTGTCAATAGCGTTTTTACTAGCAGTTACTAAATTATAACCGGCAACAAGTTGGTTTCCTTTCATACCAAATGGATTTGTTATACCTCTTTGATTATCTATGGTGTAACTGGTAGAAATTTTATGTAATAAAATTCTATCTTTCCCAAAATTTATTTCTCTTATTTTTTTATTAATATTTTTTAAATCTTCTGTGTTTATTTCATTTCCATCTAATGAAACAGTTAAATTTAACAAATTCGATTGAATTGTATTAGATGAGAAATTAACAATAAATTCGTCCAATGTTTTACCTGAATATTTTTCGGCAGCTTGAATAGCAGAAGTTATTGAAGCTTGTGCCAATTCCATATCTGCTATTACACCTGATTTTATGCCCTCTGATTTACGATAACCTATTCCAATAATTTTAGGTTTATTATTTTTTTCAATTTCAGCGATAAAACAAGAAATTTTTTCTGAGCCGATATCTAACACTCCTAGCATTATTTGCCCTCTTTTTTCATTACAATTTTTTCGTTTTGTTTAGTTTTCACATATATTTTTTTATTTAAGAATCTCAGATCTACTATTTCAATATTATTTAGAGAAACATATTTGTTAATCTCATCAATAGCATTTTGTTTATCTTTTAATGGTAATTTAAATAAAATCCCATTTTTTGTGACTAAATTCCATCTTCCATTATCTTTGACAACAATTTTTTTAATCCTATGTTTTAATTCTGGATTTTGATAAATAAATTCTTTTAAATTATCAAGATTCTTTAAAATTTGATTACCTTCTAGATGAATTAGATTGTATGCTTTTGGATTTGATATTTTATAGATTATTTTACCTTTATCGCTGATTAAATAACTTTTCTTATGATTTGTAAAAACCGCAAATGCTTTATGTTCTTGAATTTGAATTGTAATATTGTCTGGAAAACTTCTTTTTATTGATACTTTCTCAATCCATTTTAAATCTTCTAATAAAATTTTTATTTTTTTAAAATCGTTTCGAATTATATTATTCTCGTTCTTTAGTGATGAAGAAACAATATTCTTAATTAAATTAATATCAGTCTTAGATCTTCCTAATAAATTAACTTTTTTTATCTCAAAAAAATTATCAAAGTCTTTATTAAGCGATGAAAAAAACTCTTTATTAATTGGTTTTTTATAATTATTGGTATCTAGATTTTGGGAAAGAAAAAAGAAAAGGTAAAGCATGCCCAAAATCCCTATCGGAATTGAAAATTTAACGAATTTTTTGTTTTTATACAAATTCAACATTTAGCTTGATTTCCCATACAATACCATGATATACCATATAGTCCCAAATACAATAGTTTTTTATATTCTTAGAGAAAAAAAAAAATGAAACTTTTTATATCGCAGTACACTAATAAAATTGACAACAAAGGACGTGTTTCGGTTCCAGCAGACTATAGAATTTCATTAAAAACAGAATTTTTTAATGGAATTATAGCTTTTAGATCTTTTAAATTTAAAACAATCGAGGCATTAGATTATGAAAAAATGCAAAAAATAGCAGATTCAATTGATGATTTAGATTTTTTTTCCCAAAATAAAAATGACTTATCAACAGCAATATTATCTGATTCATATAAGTTACCTTTTGATAGTGAGGGTAGAATTAATTTGCCTAAGGATTTATTAAGTTTTGCAGGTATTTCAAATTATGCAACATTTGTAGGAAGAGGATCAACATTTCAAATATGGGATCCTTCAATTTTTAAAAATTATTTACATCAAACAAGAAAAAATATTAAAAATAAAAATCTTTCGTTAATTATTAAGAATAGACAGAAAGATGAAAAAAAATAAAAATTCTTTATCACATACACCTGTTTTAATAAATGAAGCCATAAATTTTCTTTGTGTAAATAAAAATTGTTTATATGTAGATGCCACATTTGGTGATGGTGGTCATAGCAAAGCAATATTGGAAAAAAATAAGGCTTGTAAGGTGATAGCAATTGATCGAGATCCAGACGTTCTAGATAAAAGTAGAATCATTGAACAAAAATACAAAAAAAGATTTAAATTAATTTTAGGAAGAATTAGCAATTTAGAACAAATCTTAAATAAAGAAAAAATTAACAAAATTAATGGGATTCTTTTTGACTTGGGTGTTTCAACGAGACAATTACGAGATCCACAAAGAGGTTTTTCCTTTCAAAGATGCGGCCCACTTGATATGAGGATGGAAAAAAAAGGAATGACAGCGGCAGATTTTTTACATGTTCAAACAAAAGCTGATGAATTATCTAAAATTATATTTTCTTATGGGGAAGAAAACAAATCAAGAAAAATAGCAAAAGCAATCATTGAACATAAAAAAAAAAAAAAAAAAAAAAAAAAAAAAAAATAACAAAAGAAAAAAATAAAAAAAAAAAAAAAAAAAAAATTGAAACAACAATAGAATTGGCAAATATTATTCAATCTGTAAAAAGTTCAAAAAAAAAAGGAATTGATCCAAGTACTAAAACATTTCAAGCAATACGTATTTATATTAATAATGAATTAGAAGAATTAAGAAAAGGTTTGTTTACAACAAAAAAAATATTAATCAAGGGCGGCAGATTGGTTGTTATATCCTTTCATTCTTTAGAAGATAGGTTAGTAAAAAATTTTTTATACGAGCATTCAGGTAAATCATATAATAAATCTAGATATTTGCCTCCACTAACACCAAATATAAAATTAGTGCCAATTTTTAAAATTTTGAATAAAAAAGTGGTAAGACCAAGTATTGAAGAAATTAGATCTAATTTTTATTCCAGATCAGCTAAATTAAGAGCTGCAGAAAAATTATGATTTTAACTAATAAACAAAATAGAATTCTTTTAGTATCATTTTTTTTATTTTGTCTTTCTCTAATTTTTGTATTTTGCATAAGAAATAATTTAAAAAATATTGATAAGGAAATAATTAAAATAAATTATGAAATTGATAAAGAAAAAGACTTTATAAAAATTTTAAAAGCTGATTATGCAAATTTAGTTAAACCTAGCCGAATAGAAAACATTGCTAAAGAAACCTTGGGGTTAGATTACATACAAAGTTCTCAAATAAAGAAATTTTCGGATTTGAAAAAGTAAAACGTAATATATAAATTAAAAAAAATGAAAATACGAAATATCGAATTATCTGGGGAGATAAAAAAATCAAATATAAGGAGCAGGGGGCGTTTTAGATTTTGCTTGATATGTTTGTTTTTAGGTTTTTCTTTAATTTTATTAAAAATAACTCATTTATCTATTCTATATAATAAAAATGCAAATCCATCAGTAGTTCATTCGCACCAAGCGAAGAATATTATAGATCACAAAAGAGCAGATATTGTAGATAGAAATGGAGAATTATTGGCCACTTCTCTCCTTTCATACGATTTATTTGCTAATCCAAAATTAATTAAAAATGAAGATAAAAGTATTTTAGCAAAGTCTATATCAATGATTCTTTCTGATGTAAGTGAAAAAGAAATTTATAAAAAATTAAATATAAATAGAAGTTTTGTTTATTTAAAAAGATCAATTACACCAAAAGAATTTAATGCTATTGTAAAATTAAAGGAACCTGAAATCTTTAGATTAAAACGCTATAAAAGACATTATCCAAATCAAAAACTTGCATCACATATTTTAGGAGGCGTTGATATAGATAATCAAGGCATAAGAGGTATTGAAAAAACTTTTGATAAAATTTTAAAAAATAAGGATTTCATAAATCAAAATAAAGAATTGCAATTATCGATTGATATTAGAATTCAAAAAATTCTTGATGATAATTTAAATGAGACCATTAATAAACACCATGCTCAAGGCGGCGTAGGCATAATACTTGATATAAAAAAAAGTGAAATCTTAGCAATGAATTCATTGCCACAATTTAATCCAAACAAGATCCATAAATTATCTCACAAAAATGAATTTAATATGGCCACTTTAGGAGTTTATGAATTAGGATCTATTTTTAAATCTCTTACAATAGCAATGGCATTGGATAAAAATATCGTTAACGAGGATACTATTTATGATGCTACTAAGCCATTAAAAAAAGGAAAGTATACAATTCATGATTATAAACCACAAAAAAGATCACTTAAGATTTCCGAATGTATCTTATATTCTTCTAATATTTGTTTTGCACAAGTTGGAAAAGATTTAGGAGAAAAAAATATCAAAGAATATTTGAAAAAAATGAAATTGTCGAATAAAGCAGAAATTGAAGTACCAGAAATAGGAAACCCATTACTCCCAAATATTTGGAGAGAAACTAATATAATGACATTTGCTTATGGTCATGGAATTGCAATTTCTCCATTACAATTCGTTAATGCTTTTACATCGATTATCAATGGTGGAAATTTTAGATATGCCACTCTGATAAAAGAAAAATATTTAAATGATACAACAAATAATAATCACGTAATTAGTAAACAAACTTCATATCGAGTTAGACAACTTCTTAGAGAAGTTGTAAGCAACGAGAAAGGATCAGGAGATAAAGCAGATGTTCCAGGTTATTTTGTTGCTGGAAAAACAGGAACTGCAATAAAAAATGAATATAATCGTTATGAAAAAAATAAAAATTTAACAAGTTTTGTAGGATTTTTTCCAAGTTATAATCCTGATTTTTTAATTTTTATTGCAGTTGATGAACCGCAACCAATTAAAGAAACTTTTAATTATGTTACCGGTGGTTGGGTAGCAGCACCTACAGTAAGAAAAATTATTAGCGAAATGGCACCAAAATTAGGAATTATGCCAAATGAAAAAATTGAAAAAAATATTGAAAATCATGTTAGCTTAAAAAGAAATTAATTAATTTTTTTTTT
>Ga0207966_1001789_pt1 | contig 11446 bp, 9 predicted proteins | sample Knorr_S23_td_NAD_FD_185611 | JGI IMG/M metagenome (GOLD analysis project Ga0207966, IMG submission 185611) | Marine microbial communities from Southern Atlantic Ocean transect - Knorr_S23_td_NADW_ad_2500m_LV_B (SPAdes) (version 2) | ecosystem: Environmental > Aquatic > Marine > Oceanic | place... | reverse complement strand
ATTCCGCTCCATCCGCGGGCGAATGCCCTGCGCCGACTCATTAGTGCCGATAAGAGTCGTCTATTTTGTCCACCTTGCGCATCAGCGCAGCGAACTCGAGTTGACCAAAGGCCTCTTCTTGTCCCATGAATCGGTTCACATCACGGCCTGATTTGCTAGCCACAGCTCCGTCAAGAATGTCCAAGGTGCCTGCCGCCCCGGCATCAAGCTGCACTCGGCAGGCGCTTTCCAGCCGGTAAAGTCGAATGAAGGCCTCGGCTACAGTTTGGCCGACGGTCAACAGGCCATGGTTTTTTAAAATCAGAGTTTTCTTTTTCCCCAATGATTGCTGCAGGCGTTCGCGTTCGTCTAGATAAAGGCTGGGCCCTTCGTAATCATGGTAGGCCACGTCATCGTAAAAGGCCGTTGCACCCATACTGATGGGTAACAGGCCCTCCTTCAGTGCAGCGATGGCCATGCCCGCACGGCTATGCGTGTGCATGACAACGCAATTGGTCTCGTCGCTTAGCATATGAATAGCGGAATGGATGACGAATCCCGCCTCGTTAACAGCGTGTGGGGTTGGTTCGACAACCTTTCCATCGATGTCGATTTTGACCAGGTTAGAGGCGGTTACCTCATCGTAGTTGAGCCCATAGGGATTGATAAGAAAATGGGGTTCCGGCCCAGGGACATGGGCGGTCAGGTGGCCGTAGATCAGTTCACACCAGTCAAAATAGTCGACCAGCCGGTAGGCTGCTGCGAGGTCGACCCTGAGCGAGCGTTCTTCGTTGGACATCGGAACCGTCGCTAAAGTCTGTGATTTGAGTGCCTGTGCCATAGCCTGTTGCTCTGTTGATGTGCTCACCGGCAATTATTTTTGTATTGTTCGTATAAGTCAAACAGAGGCGACACGGTTGATCGCGATCTGGTAACCTAATTTCTAGCGTTTGGCATTTTCCACGGTTTTGCGAGTTAGCCTATGGTTGAGGTTGTGGATCTCGAAACACTGGTCACCCGGATAGAAGACGGTACCAGTATTGCGTTGCCCCCCGATTATTCAGGCTGCGCCATGAGCGCTGTACGTTTGTTGATTGAGCGTGGGGTTACAGACCTTAGGGTGATTACGGTACCGCAAGGTGGTTTGCAGGTCGATTTGTTGATCGGGGCAGGCTGTGTGTCGGTATTGGAATCTGCTGCCGTGACGCTGGGTGAACATGGTCTTGCACCCCGATTTACCGATGCGATGCGCACTGGCTCGATCCATATGCGCGAGTCGACCTGTCCGGCGATTCACGCCGGTCTACAGGCGGCGGAAAAGGGGCTGCCGTTTATGCCTCTGCGTGGGATTATCGGTTCGGATCTTGTTCGCTATAGACCTGACTGGATTGTGCAGGACAATCCGTTTGCTGATGATGATCCCATCGTGCTGTTACCTGCCATTCGTCCTGATGTCGCACTTTTCCATGCCCCGCTGGCTGATACTGATGGCAACGTGTGGGTGGGTATTCGGCGAGAGTTAATGACCATGGCGCATGCCGCTGAGACCACCCTGGTGACAGTGGAAGAGGTCATTTCCGATTCACTTCTCGCTGACGAGCGCACTGCGGCGGGTGTTATTCCCAGCATGTATATCCATGGTATTTCGGTTGTCGAAAAAGGGGCCTGGCCTGTCGGTCTTTGGGGTTGTTACGCCGCTGACCACGACAACTTGCAAGACTATGTCCGTCGCGCAATAACCATGGAGGGGTTTAATGAGTACCTGAGTGTTTACGTGCACGGGTCTGCCGCGGCCAGTACACCGTGAGTTACCGCATTGAAGAATTACTCATCGTCACCATCGCTGATTTATTACGGGAGCGCTCACACGTAGCCGTGGGCGCAGCGTCACCGATCCCTGGCGCCGGAGCTTTGTTAGCTAGGGAAAGATCCCCCGCTCTTAGGGTATCGGTGTTGGGCAGTGAGCAGCACAACACCTTCACTGAAGGGGGGCGTGAGTTATTTGATTGCGCCGCCCAGGGCCGGATCGATGCGTTTTTTCTCGGTGGGGCACAGATTGATGGTGGGGCGAATATTAATCTGGTTGGGATTGGAGATTATCCAGCGCAGTCGGTTCGGTTTCCCGGCTCTTTTGGTTCTGCGTACCTTTATTTTCTGGTGCCCAATGTCATTCTCTTCAGTTTGGCGCACAGTCAGCGCAATCTTGTATCAAAGGTCGATTTTGTCAGTGCGCCAGGGACCAGTGAGGAAAGGATATACCGCCCCGGTGGTCCGCGAGTCCTGTTAACGAGTCGATGCCTGTTCGATTTTGATCAATCGTTGCCTGGCTTTCGGTTGCGAAGCGTGCATCCGGGCGAGACAATCGAAACGGTCACTCATAATACGGGGTTCGAATTCGATATCGCGGGAGACGTTGACGTTACGCGGATCCCTACTGACGGAGAACTTGACTTGATTCGAGGTTCGATTGGTGCCGCGATTGGGGAAACCTACCCGACATTTGCGCGTACCGTGTTGGGGATTCGTTGTTAGGCAGACTCAAACAGCCTTGGAAAACACGCCGGTGGCGTATCTGCTAGATTTTATTGCGTTCGAATAAATCGACAGGGTGTCTTGGTCACTCGGTTTCTTTTTCCAGGAGAAGTGTATGTCCGTAACACAAGTTGAAGGACCCAGATTTTCTCGACACAAATTGCCCGAACAGTTTTGTAATGTCGAGCGTCTGTTGGAGGGGATGAAGCGTCGCAACCTTGATGGCATCGTGGTTTCGACGTCCTATAACGTCTATTACCTGTCGGGTTTCAGTGGCATTGCCCACAAATCTGACGAACCTCGTCCCTATGCGGTGGTCATTTCACGCCATGCTCCGGATCGGCCTGTGCTGTTGCTGGCCGATTACTACGTCAGTTCGTTGATGAGTCAACCGACTTGGATTGCTGACATACGATCATTTCGAGCAGTCATGCTGCCCTTGGACCTTCCCCCGGCAGAAAATGACATCGATCGGTTTATTTCACCCGCTTCGAGAAAGAATGGCTGGGCTCAAAGCGTTCGACACAACTTCTCCGATTCAATGTCAGCAGCTTGCCGGGGAGCGCTTGCTGATCTTGGATTATCGCGGGGTCGGGTTGCATTTGATGATATGCGTTTCGGTTTTCAATTGGGATTGGATGGTGTGGAGGTGGTCGATGGCTATGACCCCATGATGTATGCGCGTGCGGTGAAGACCGAGCACGAGGTGACAATGCTTAAACGATCAACAGCACTTAACCAGGCAGCAATCGAGCAATCGATCGCGAGTTGGCAGCGTGGTATGACGTGGCGGGAATTTAACCATGTGTACCATTGTGCTGCTGTCGGTCTAGGTGGTTTCGTACGCGATCCAGGTGCGATGATTTGGGGCCACCCCCAGGGAGTTGATTCGACCGTAATGCTGCAGACTGGGCTCGAAGATTTCGAAGTGAGTCAAGGATTGCATGTCATGTTCGATTGTCACGGCACACTTGATCTTTACTGCTGGGATGGTGGTAAAACCTGGGTTGTCGATGGTGAACCGGTGGGGAGTGCCCGGACCTATGCTGCGGCGACCTCGGAGGCGGCGGCAGCAGTAATGGAAGCGATGCGCCCGGGTGTGCGGGTCAGCGAACTGCAGGCACTGGGTCGTTCGGTCTATCGCAAGGCCGGTGTGGTTGCAGCAGATTCTGTTTTGATCTTTTTTCATGGACTGGGACTCAGTCACATGGATCTGGAACAGGTAACCGCCGATGGGACACCGAATGCTGATTGGCGTCTTGAGGCAGGCATGGTGGTCCCATTGCATATTCTCTACCCCGGTGCGGAAACTGAACGTATCTGGGTAGAAGAAGTGGTGCAGGTCACGGATGATGGTGGCGTGCCGTTTTTTAGCTGGGGCTTTGATCCGATGACCAATTCCTAAGCCAATTTGAATTGCCAGAGAACCATTAATGACCAAATCTGAAGCAAGACCTTATTCGGGCGTGTTTCCTATTGCGCCCACACCATTTACGCAGAGCGGTCAACTGGATCTCGACGGCCAACGCAGAGTGCTTGACTGCATGGTTGATCAGGGCGTTGACGGCATTTGTATTTTGGCCAACTACTCAGAACAGTTTTTGTTGTCTGATGAGGAGCGAGACCAATTGCTCGAAGTTTGTCTTAGGCACGTTGCTGGGCGTGTACCGGTCATCGTGACTTGTAGTCATTTCAGCACCCATGTCGCCATTGCGCGTGCCCGGCGAGCAGCCGGGGAAGGGGCTGCGATGTTGATGATGATGCCGCCCTACCATGGGGCCGCGCTGCGCGCGGACGAAACCGGAATGTTAGAACATTTTTCTGCAGTAGCCGAGGCCATCGATATCCCCATCATGGTGCAGGATGCGCCTTTGAGTGGAGTCACGCTGACGGTGTCATTTCTGGCTCGGTTGGCGCAAGAATTGCCGCAGGTGTGTTATTTCAAGATAGAGACGCCTGCGGCGGCTGACAAACTGCGCGCGCTGATTGCGGTTGGCGAAGGCGTTATTGAAGGCCCATTCGATGGCGAAGAAGCGATTACCCTGATGGCAGATCTAGAGGCCGGTGCGACGGGAACGATGCCAAGCGCTATGTTGCCCGATTTAATCAAACCCGTGCTTAGCGATTTTTTCGATGGGCGTCGTGACCAGGCCCGTGCTCGGTACGCAAGTATTTTGCCTTTGATTAATTATGAAAACCGCCAGTGTGGATTGCGTGCCACCAAAACCATTATGCAAGAAGGTGGCGTTATTACCAGTGATGCTGTTCGTCATCCGTTAACGGTGCTACCTCCGGTAACCCGTCAAGGACTGCTCGAACTTGCCCGTGAATTGGACCCAGTGGCACTGCGTTGGGGTCATTAGTTTGGTCATCATCACGCGAGTGAAAGACCAGTGGGAGGTTACGTTTTCATGACTCATGGCATGGTCGTAGCGCCCCAGCCTGAAGCGGTGGAAGCGGGAGCAATTATTCTCAAGGAAGGTGGCAATGCGGTCGATGCGGGGATCGCCTGTGCTCTGGTTCAGGGCGTCGTCGATCCCCAAATGACCGGCATTGCGGGTTTTGGCAGTTTGCAGGTGTATCTCCCTGGCAGGGCCATACACGAATGTATTGACTTTCACGGCAAGTCTCCAGCTGCGACGCGGGGCGACATGTGGAGTCATCTGATTGAGGGTGAGACGCGGGATGGCTTTGGGTTCATCCTGAAAGGGCGGGTTAACGATGTGGGTTATCAATCCATCACTGTGCCGGGCAGCCTTAAAGCCTATGCTGAAGCGCAAATAGCGTGGGGGCGATTGTCGTGGGCCGATGTGATGCAGCCGGCGATTGCTGAGGCAAAGACCGGGGCTATCGTGCGCCCCCATGTTTACAATTGGTGGACAACCAACGACGGATCCGGTCGAGTGCTGTCAGCGGAACGTTTGGGATTGACTGCATCCGGACGGCAGATTTACTTCAATAAGGATGGTTCACTGAAACGGGTTGGTGAACGATTGAATAACCCGGATATGGCAGATACCTTGCGACACCTCGCTGCACGCGGTGCGGAAGATTTCTACACGGGTGAATTGGCGGGCCATATTGCAAGTGACATGATGGCGAATGAGGGGTTGTTGTCGGCACAGGATCTTTCGGACTACAGCACGTGTCACGGTAAGCCACTTCGTGGAGATTATCGGGGGCTACAAGTTGCTACCAATCAGCCACCGGGTGGTGGCATTATGTTAATCCAAATGCTGAACGTGCTTGAGCATTTTGATCTGAGTGATATTGGGCACAATTCGGTCGAATATATTCGCATCGTCAGTGAGGCAATGAAGCGGGCGACGATCGACAAGGATACCCACGTGGGCGATCCGGCATTTGTCGATATTCCCTTAGAGCGTTTGACATCGAAGCGTTATGCGGCGACGCTGGCAGCATTAATACGCGATGGTGAACAAGCCCAAGTTGAACGATTGGCGCGTGTTCCTGAATCAAAGGACACCACACAAGTATCGGTGATCGATGAGGAGGGCAATGCCTTTTCGATGACACACTCGCTCGGCATGCCATCAGGTGTGATTACAGACGGGCTGGGATTCATGTACAACGGTTGTATGGGCGTTTTCGACCCAAGGCCGGGTCGTGCGGGAAGTCTCGCCCCAGGTAAGAGCCGTTTCTCATCTCTTTGCCCGACTATCGTGTTTCGAAACGATGAGCCATTTATCGTGATCGGAGCGCCGGGAGGTACGCAGATTGCGATGGGTGTGTTACAGGTCCTGCTTAATTTGATTGATTTCGACATGCCGATGACTGACGCCGTGATTGCGCCGCGCTTCTCTGGAACCAGTACGCCGATCGATGTTAGTAATCGGATTCCCCGTTTTGTGACGCGAGAACTTGAAGCGATGAATTACGAGATCATTCGTTGGGCGCAGTCATATGCGTTTGGTTGGGTTCACGGTATACGTATCGATGACGGTGTTTGGAGCGGTGGTGCTGATCCAGCGACCGATGGCATGGCGTTGGCCATATAGGTGTATCGCACACGGTCGTTAGCTGGTTAGGAAGCGGTGAAACACGTTATCAAGTAGCGTTGAGATATTGTTCTGAAAGTTGTTCACCGGCAGGCTGCCGCAGAACGTAATGGAACCGGTGGAGAAAATAGCCCCACCCGCCTCGGTTTCAATATAAGCCAGATCGGCCCTGATGAGTTGTTCTGTCGGTTTACCGGGCCAGTTCGTGATATGCGTTAGGTGTTCTTCGGGAACCAGAACAAACGAGTCATCGTGATTTTCTGATGAGGCGAGAATCACGGTGTTCTCCGGCGAGCCGAGTCGGTAATCAACGCGATCGAGTTCAAAACCGGCAGCACCGCCCCCACACAGCCCGAAATCTCCCAAGATCTCGTCTTCGACACCATCGAACAGCCATGCAAATTTTTGGTCGTAACTTGCCGAAGTGCGGCGATAATAAGAACCAGAGAAAGTACCTTGGGCAGAAAATCCGACGCCGGCAAGGCGTTGTGGGGGGCGGCCGTTACGTCGCCACAGACCGCCATAAGTGCCATCCATTGCACTGTAATACTCGCCAGGTTCTGCCGCCCAGGCGCGAATGCCACCTTCTGCGCGACGGATCTCAATCAGTCCCTTGTTTTCAGGGTGCAGTGCGACCCGCCAATAAAAGCCGTTGCCCCCGAGATAGGCAAGATGCCCACCTTGATCGCGATAGGCTTGCAATGCATCCAGCGTTTCGCGCGTGTGGTATTCGGGGTGTGTGCCCGTCGTGACGGCAGCATAAGGGGTGAGCAGTTCAGCGCCTTCTTCGTGCAATGCTTCATCGGTAATCACATCGTAGTCATAGTCCTTGGCTTCCAGCCATGCCGTGAGGTGGCTGTCAGCCTGGAAGTGACGTAGCCCCGAACACTCGCTGGCACCGAAGGTTAAGTAGCCGGGTCTCAGGTTAAACAACGGTCGAAGGTGACTCGAGTGACAAATGCCGCTGCCATCGCTGTGAAAGTTATAGGTTGAAAGACCGTAGTGTCGAAATGCAGCAGGATTCCATGGATAGGCATTCCATTGTTTTATCTTGTCCTGCCAGTTCGCGTTGTAGTCCGGTCGTGCGTGGTTGCCGTAGACGGTCCAGGTAAATGTAGAAATCAATACGCATAGCCGGGCGGTTTGTTGTCCGCGCGGTGGGCAGACGACAAGCGGTATGGTGTCAGTGTGGTTGCCATGGGTAAGACGGATTCCATAGACGCCCGACTTAAGGTGATCGGGAACATGAAAAACGAAGTCCGTTTCCCAATTGAAATCATAGATATCGTCGTCGTGAAAATGAATAGCGCCGTACTGCGAAGGGGCGTGGCGCCAGCACATCTCAGACCCGTCCCAATTCCAGCCCGTCATGGCTCTGGCCGGGTAATTGATCAGCGATCCGTTGAGCGCGTGGGGACCGATGTCGTGAATCTGTGTGGTGCTCACCCCAACACTGAAATCCCAACGCGCAAACAGGTGCTCTGCCGAATCACTGGCTTCGTCAAGAAGTGAAGTCTGATCGAGATAACGATCATAGATCATAGGTGAGTCGATCTTTCCGTTGAAATGACAAGATCGACCTTCAGCGCGAGTCGCTGCAATGAGGATTTCACCTTCCCCCACGGTGTTGTCCGCGACCTGGGTCTCAAGAGTCGTTGTGTTGGTTTCTCCCTGTTGTTCGCTATGACTACCGACCGTCAGCCGGCCGGTGTCTGTGTCGATGGCGGCCCACAGTCGAGTCCAGGTTCGTTCGCGTAGGGTTGTCAGCAGCGTCACTTGGGCTGATGAGCCATCGGCCAGGAGAATGCGGCAAAACCCGTGGCCGGTGTCGTCAATGCCCAGCACGAACCAGGTCCTAGGTTCATTGCGCTTCGAGAAGGACATAACCGCTTGTTCAGAATGTCCAGGTTTTGTCGGCCAGATCATCGCACTCACTGTCATCGTTGTTGGTAGTGTCAGATCGTCTCCCAGTGAGATGAGTGCGCACGATCCTGGAGTAAAGGGTTGTACCCGTGCCGGGTAGCTCGCTGCGAAATTGGCAGGGACGCATTCCTCTATGATGCCCGGACCTGAGGGATTTGGATCGGCACAGATAATGCGAACGAGACTCGCACTGAAGTCCTCCTCGAGCGTACAACTGACCTTTACTGCCACGGTCTCTCCTGGTCTGACGGATAGTCGATCGGCATAGCCGAGTAAGGGAGGTGTGGGTGTTGTTGTCATGTGCGGATCCAATGTTATGTTGAAAAGTAGTCAATACCCGGTTTGTCGATCACTTAAGCGCTGTGTGTTTACGCAACAGCTGGCGCTGAATTTTCCCGCTGACTGTTTTTGGCAGAGCGCTGACGAATTCAATTTGCCGGGGATACTTATAGGGTGCGGTAGTCGCTTTGGTGTGTTCCTGTAGTTCATCAATCAGTTGTGGGCCGGCGGCATCAGGATCGTTCAATATGATAAATGCTTTAACGATCTCGCCCCGTTCTTCGTCTGGTACCCCAATGACTGCGCTTTCGCGCACTGCAGGATGTTCAATCAATGCGTTTTCCACCTCCTGTGGTCCGATGCGGTAGCCGGAGGAACTGATAATGTCGTCAGTGCGTCCACGGTAAAATAAATAGCCATCTTCGTCTTGTACAACATGATCACCTGTCTTGAACCACGTTTGGTCATGTCTGGTGAGCAGAGCGGCTTTAGTTTTTGCAGGATCATTCCAGTAACGGAGCATGGTTTGTGTATTGGGTAGACCGATCAGAAGTTCACCTTCGTCGCCGGCGTGTTCTAATTCTCCCGACTCCAGCAGAATGGCAGTCCGAATACCGGGTAAGGCTCGTCCCATGGAACCCGGCTTCACTGACATACCCGGGTAGTTGAGCACTGTCATTAGGGTTTCTGTCTGGCCATAACCGTCGAGTAGCGGGACTTCGGTCAAGGCTTCCCAAGCATCGAGTATTTCAGGGTTTACCGATTCGCCAGCGGAGACCGTCAGCCGAAGCGAAGACAAATCAAACTCGTCGACCGACTCACGAACCAGTTGACGGAGTTCTGTAGCAGCGGCGCAAAATACGGTCACCTTATATTTTTCAATGAGCTCGAAACGACGTTTGGGTTCAAGCGGCCCATCATAAAAGAACACCGTGCTGCCTTGGCTCCATGGCCCAAACAAAATGCTGGTGCCTGCCTTTGACCAACCGGTGTCTGCTGTGCACCACATGACATCCCGGTCAGTTAAGGACAACCAGTAGTGTGCAGAGTAACGCCAGGTAAAAAGGCTCTGTGCTGGATGACACACACCCTTGGGCTGTCCAGTTGAACCAGAGGTGTAGTACATAATGGCGGGATCGAGTCGCTCCATGTCGCAACTATTGAATGTTCCGGGAAATTGACTGATGCTCGAGAAGTCATCCCATGGCGCATCGCTACTGCCGATGGCGAGTCGGGCCCGAAGCATCTGATCACAGCTTGTAAACTTGACTATCTCTGAAGATAGGGTGATGGCGGCAACTGCGCCGGCATGTTGCACTCGGTAGTGCACGTCTTTTTTTGACAGCATGGTGATACAGGGAATGGGAATAGCGCCGAGTTTGAGACAGGCAACGATGCAGATTTGCCATTCCGGAATGCGCGGTAGCATGACCACAACTCGATCGCCCTTGCGAATTGATTGTGACAGCAGGTAGTGAGCAACACGGTTTGAAGCCGTGGCGATATCGGCATACGACAAAGTGCGCTCGTTGTCGTCTTTGTCGCACCACACGAGCGCAATATTCTTCTCGTCTTGAGCTAATCGATCGATGACGTCGCGCCCAAAATTGAAATTCTCGGGCACTTCGAGATCGTGTGCATCGCATGCCGCGGTGTAGTCCACCATGTGATGGGGTTGACTCACGACGATTCCCTTAACATGTCAAATCGGCTCGCCAAACACCTCGTAAAGCCCGTCGATCGCGTCTTCGACACATCCAACCTTAATCGTTCGCATGCCCATGGCTCGTGCGGGCTTCAGGTTGATGCCGAAGTCATCAAGAAAGACGGTCTCTTCCGGTCGTGTGCCAAGGCGACTCAGTACCAGTTCATAGATAGCGACCTCTGGCTTACGTAGCCCCACCTTCCAAGACTCGACCAGGAGGTCGAATTCTTGTCGTAACTGAGTGAAGCGATCTTCTAGAAGACCACCGGAATGCCAGTTGTTGGTCAGCGCAGCAACCGTTTGGCCACGCCTTTTTAGCTTGCGTACGAGCTCTATCATCTGTGGCCGAACTCTTGCCATGTCATCGAAGGAAGTCATCAAGCGCTGACCGGAGAAGGGTGTGCCAGCATTTTCTGAACGAGCATCAATCTCCTGACAAAAATCGGCCATCGAAATTTCACCCCGTTCAAGACAGGCCCAAGGGCCCGTATCACCGCCCTGAAGGATGACTCGGTTAACTGCCCCGCCGCTCAGTCCCATTGTTTTCTCGAAGTTGGCAATGACATTGAGTGGCGATTCCAGCACGACACCTCCCAGATCGAACAATACGGCTTTAATCAAGACGGCATTCCTGCCGGAGTTTTGCGAGTATCACCTCAGTTTTTTCCGGGACGCTGTGGTCCCGGTTCAACCATGACTTCGATCAATCGCGGCCTGGAATCCTTCAGAGCGGTATTGAGCGCTTGCTCGAAGTCTTTTGGATTGGTGACCGTTTCCGCTTCAACACCGAGTGAGCGGGAAAGTCCGGCAAGATCGATTGCGGGTGCGTCGAAGTCCATTCCGATAAATCGGTCGTCATCGTGAAACGCGATCAGGCGTTCTTTAAGAATACGGTAGCCGCGATTGTTGAGCATGACAAAGATGATTGGGAGGTTCAAGTGGGCGGCAGACCATAACGCCTGAGGGCTGTACAGCGAACTACCGTCACCCAGGATGGCAACAACGGGTC
>Ga0207966_1001784_pt1 | contig 11462 bp, 9 predicted proteins | sample Knorr_S23_td_NAD_FD_185611 | JGI IMG/M metagenome (GOLD analysis project Ga0207966, IMG submission 185611) | Marine microbial communities from Southern Atlantic Ocean transect - Knorr_S23_td_NADW_ad_2500m_LV_B (SPAdes) (version 2) | ecosystem: Environmental > Aquatic > Marine > Oceanic | place... | reverse complement strand
GTCATCGAATAGTGTCAACCCTACTGCATCCTGCTGTTTTAACATAAGATATCCCAAAGATGCCGCCAATATTTGAGCATATTCCAGTTTACTTACTTTATCTGATTTATAAGTCATAGACAAACTTTGATCCAGTAGAAGGTAGGATTTTAAGTTAGTTTCTTCTTCAAACTGTTTGATGAAAAAGCGGTCGGTTTTCCCCCACAACTTCCAATCTATATGTCGGATTTCATCGCCGGCGCCATAGGGGCGATGTTCAGAGAATTCCACAGAAAATCCATGGTAGGGGCTTTTATGCAGCCCAACAATGAACCCTTCTACTACAAATCGAGCTTTCAGGGATAAATTATTTAACCGGGATATAATATCCGGTGTGAGGATATGACCGCTTGGCATGGGTAATTACTTAGCAGTTTCCAGTATTTTTTCCAGGATATTATCCCGGCTGATACCATCTGCTTCAGCATTAAAATTTGGGATAATCCTATGTCTCAGAACAGGGTTCAGCATTTGTTGAACATCCGAAATGTCCGGAGTAGTTCTGCCTTCTAGAAGAGCTTTTGCTTTCGCTGCCAGAATAAGATACATGCTTGCCCGGGGACCTGCGCCCCATTCCAGCCAGTCTTTTGCCGGACCTGCTGTTTGTCCATTGTTGCCTGACCGCGTACTTTTCACAAAATCCACCGCATATTCAATAACATTATCTGCCACAGGCACATTACGGACCAATTCTTGATAGGAAAAGAGATCTTCAGCTGACAGTACAGGATTCACTTTCTCTTCGCCTGGGCTGGTGGTGGATTTTACAATTTTCACCTCTTCATCCCGTGAAGGATAGGAGATGAGAATATTAAACATGAACCGATCCAACTGCGCTTCAGGCAGAGGGTAAGTACCTTCCTGCTCAATGGGATTTTGTGTGGCTAATACAAAAAATGGTTCTTCCAGCGTATATGAAGTTCCCCCTGCTGTCACCTTATGTTCCTGCATGGATTCAAGTAAGGCTGCCTGTGTTTTGGGTGGGGTCCGATTAATTTCATCTGCAAGCACAATATTGGCAAAAATAGGACCTTTAAAAAACTTGAATCCACGTTTACCGGTACCATGCTCTTCCTCAATTATTTCCGTACCGGTAATATCGGATGGCATTAAATCCGGTGTAAATTGAATACGGTTAAATGAAAGATCCATAGCGTCGGAAAGGGTTTTAATGAGGAGAGTTTTTGCCAATCCCGGCACACCCTCCAAGAGGATATGACCTCGGCAAAGGAGTGATATAAATAGATGTTCTACAATGTCTTTTTGACCGATAATAACTTTTGAGATTTCCTGAAAGAGTTTTTTCTTATCGGCTTGTAATTTTTCTACTAATTGAATATTATCCATAATTTACCTTTATATTTTGGGGTTGAAATCTAACGGTGTCCTTAGAGCCTTACAATTAAAATTCTTGCATTGAGCCATATTATTTAATGCTAAATTTCTGCCTTGTTTTTTATGTATCATAAAAAGAATAGGGTTTAATCTGTTTGGATAAAATTTGCATTAAGGGGATGAATCAGGCTGAACTTCAATCCTGGTGTCTTGAAGCAGGAGAGTCTAAATACAGGGGGGTACAATTATTTGAATGGATGTACCGTCATGGAATCACCTCCTTTGCATCCATGTCAAATGTTAAAAAGTCATTTCGAGAACATCTGGAAAAGAATTGCATAATCCAAACTCTTCAGGTGGAAAAAAAGATTCCGTCTCAGAAAGAAGCGTCGGTTAAAATCCTATTCCGTACAGAAGATAATCAATTTATTGAAACGGTGTCAATGGTAGATGGAAGTCGTCATACAGTCTGTATTTCTTCTCAGGTGGGGTGCGCGCTGGACTGTAGTTTTTGTGCCACTGGGCAGATGGGTCTCCAACGGAATCTCAGTACCGGAGAAATTGTTGACCAACTCATTTTTGTAAGAGAGAATATAAAACAGCCAGTTACAAATGTGGTGTTTATGGGTATGGGAGAACCGTTTCATAATTACGAAAATGTATTAAATGCATCCGATATTTTTCATTCACCAAAAGGTTTCAATTTAGCTTCTACCCGTATAACCATTTCTACAGTTGGGTTGCTGCCGCAGATAAAACAGTTTATTAATGAACAACGCAGATACAAACTTGCTATATCCCTGAATGCAGCGGATGATGAGGTACGCAGCAGTATTATGCCGGTAAATAAAAAATGGCCCATAACTGAACTTGTAAAAGCCGGAAAGGAATACTCCAACCAAAAAAAACGGCTGGTTATGTTTGAATACGTTCTGCTGAAAGGAATTAATGATTCTGAAAATGATGCCCAGCGTTTGGCTCAACTATTAAAAGGAGTTTCATGTAAAATAAACCTCATTCCCTATAATGAAACCGATGGAACGTACCACCGTCCTGATGAAGCTGTAATTTCACGGTTCTCAGAAATACTGCATCAAAATCGAGATGAGTACAGGGTTTTGGTAAGATGGAGTAAAGGACAGGATATAAAAGCAGGATGCGGTCAGTTAGCAGGGCAGAAAACATGAATCTAAAAAATATCACAAAATTTCTAATAAAAATCCTTCCTGAACAACCTAAGTCAGCAGTTATATTGGGCTCGGGATTAGGGAATTTTGTCGATTTTCTGGAAAACTCTATTACGATTCCATATGCTGATATTCCGGATTTTCCACTATCAACTGTGGCTGGCCATGCAGGCGAATGGGTATTTGGTTATTGCAGGGGAAAACCAATTATATGTGCCAAAGGGCGGTTTCATTATTACGAAGGATTATCAATGGATAATGTTGCATTGCCTGTAACTGTAAGCCATCAACTTGGATGTAAATCCATTTTTATCACGAATGCTGCAGGCTGCCTGAACAAAAATTGGGAATTGGGTGATTTTATGCTAATTAAAGGGTATTTGGATTATACCTTCAGGGGAAACTCCAATCCACCATCCATTTCATCCATTAATACCAGCCCTGAATTATTGTTAAAAGTGAAAAAGACAGCGTCTGAATTAGGTATTTTATTAAGAGAGGGAATTTATACTTGGACCCTTGGGCCAAGTTATGAAACGCCCGCTGAAATCAAGGATATTATCAAACTTGGCGGCAATGCGGTGGGTATGTCCACCGTCCCGGAAATAATGAAAGCAAATGAATTGGGTCTGAATTTGATTGGTATATCCTGCCTTACTAATTATGGTGCCGGATTAGTAAATGCACCCCTGTCACATGAAGATGTATTAGAGAATTCTAAGCGGTTTCAAAAGGAATTTTCGAAACTTCTGATTGAGATTGTTTAAGATTTTTTACCTTTCAAAGGTGATACCTGTCCCGCCCTTGGCGGAATCCTTTGAAAGGTTACTCCTGCCCTCCTACAACTCCACCACCGTAATTCCTGCTCCACCCTGATCTTCATCAGCGAATTGAAAATTGGAAACGAAAGATTGTTCGCCTAAATATTCATGGATGGCTTCCATAAGAGCGCCGGTTCCTTTGCCATGAAGGATGTGGACAAAACCCATTCCTGAGACAAGAGCAGAATCCAGGAATTTTTCCGTTTCTCTGAGCGCTTCATCTACCCGTTTTCCACGCAGGTCAATCTGAATAGTCCCTAATGTTGATGTTGTATTTATTGAAAATCCGGTGCTGGTATTTTCAATTGTTTTTTCAGTCGGGGATACAGGCTGAAGTTCTGTTAATTTCAGGGTTAGCGTAATTCCATTTGCCTCTACCCGAACCCTATTTTTTTTATCAGGCGGATGAATAATCTTTCCATGACTTTTTAAATTAGGTATAAATACCTCAATACCAGAAACAGCGTCTTTTTTCGAAAGTGTTTCAATATCAGGTTCTATGGATTGACCTTGAGTTTTTAAACGACGAAGTGTATTATCAATCTGCTTTTTTGTTTTTCGGATGGATTCCGTATCCGCCTGGGAATTACGAATATCTGAAATCAGGCTCTCAATTTCTCCCCGGGCAGATAAAATTATTTCTTCAGCTTCCCTAGCTGCTGTTGATTTAGCTTTGTTATGGGTTTTATTGATTTCCTTTTCTCGGTTATAAATATCAATTTCAGTTTTGGCCAGTTTTTTCTCTCGCTGCTGGAGCTCTATTCGAAGGGATTCAGCTTCCAGGCGTTCCTTTTCCATCCGCCCCAATATATTTTCCAGCTGAACTGATCCGTCTCCTATCAATTCTTTGGATCGCTTGATAATATCATCACTTAATCCCATTCTTTTTGAAATTTCCAAAGCATAACTGGCGCCGGGTGTTCCCAGCTGAAGTTCATAAGTAGGAGCCAGAGCATCCGAATCGAATATCATTCCGCCATTCACAATTCCCTTTTCTTCCGAAGCCCACACTTTTAAAGATCCAAGATGGGTAGTTGCTACAACCATGCTGGTTTTCATTAGAAGCGTTTCCAAAATAGCCCGTGACAAAGCTGCTCCCGCATCGGGATCGGTTCCCGTTCCCAATTCATCTAAGAGGATGAGGGTATTTTCGTCTGCCTCCTCAACTATTTCTGCCAGGTTTTGAATATGGGCTGAAAAAGTGGAAAGATCATCCTCCATTGATTGACGATCGCCAATATCAGCCATAAACCGAGTAAAGATTGGGAGTTGAGCATTTATTGCAGGAATAAAAAGTCCGCATTGTGCCATAAGTGCATATAAGCCCAAGCTTTTTAGTACTACAGTTTTCCCTCCTGCGTTTGGTCCGGATAGAAGTAATATCTTTTCATTATTAAGTTTCAGGTTCAATGACACGGCATTTTTATCTGCCAATGTGAAAAGAGGGTTACTTGCCTCTTCAAGTATAATTTTCCCGCCTTTATTTATTTCCGGCCGGATGGCTTTTATTTGATAGGCAAGTTTTGCCATGGTAAAATGCCGATCAATATATTTCAGGATGTTGAATGATTCCTGAATTTCATTGGACATAGGTTGAAAATAGGCAGTGAGTTCACGAAGTATTCGGTGTTTTTCTTCGGTTATAGTAAATTGCAATTCCGTTAATTGATTATTAAGTTCAATAATTTCCAGAGGTTCTACAAAAGCAGTCTGCCCCGTAGCAGATTGATCTTGAATAATACCCTTCACCTTCCTCTTCTGGCTTGCTTTCATGGGCAAAACTGAGCGGCCATTCCGAAATACAATCTGATCACCACCAAGCCAATCTTCCTGCTTTGCCCGCATGAAAACCTTATGCAAAGTTTCCTTAATATTGCTCTCTGTTTTGGAAAAAGAACGGATGAGCCTCTTTAATTCAGGACTAGCATCATCCTTCATTTGAAAACTATCATCAAACACTTTTTCTATTTGGGACTTAGCGCTTTTTGAATTTAAAAGCCCCTTGCTTTGAATATGCCAAAGAGGGAATTCACTCTTTTTTAGGAATCGTTTAACTCCGGAAGACATGAGTAAAAGCTGATACAACTGCTGAAAGTTTTCAGGGATTAGCTGAAATCCGCTAATTTCAAGGGATGAAATCCATTCAGAAATATCCGGGATTGTTTCCAAAGGCAGCGGATTTCTTCTCTGGAAAGCAGCCAGAAACTCATCACTGCACAGTTGGGTGTCAGTAATTTCCTGATGATTATGAAATGGAGTAAGGTACGTAAAATATTCCTGATTGAGAGAGCAGACGCAATTATTCTTCAACCAGGTACGAATAACATCGAAACCTGTATCTCTGTAAAATTCTGAATTGCAGATTGAATCTTTGAGATTCATGGGTAAAATATTTTAAACTACTGCTGATTTAATAATTTCTGGACGTTTTTCTCATTTGAAATTTCTTTAATCTTATTCTGAAATGTTTCCAATTTGTTGTCCATAGGCATCGTTAAAATCACCAGCTCTTTTACATGATCACAAATCTGATACATTACCGATTCTTTTTCTAATTTTTCCCGGATTGTATTGTCCTTATCTAATTTTAAAGGAAGAGCCTGAATAATAAAAATAATCAGGCTGATGATGAGGAATCCTTTTAGTAAACCTAAAAGCAGACCTAAAAGTCTGTTCAGCCATCCTAATAAAACCAGTTCGATAAATTTCTGTAAAATTTTTGCTATAATTGTAATTACAATTACGGAAACAATAAAGACTCCCAAGTAAGCTACGGTCACCTGAATAGTTTCACCATCTATATACGGCTTAAGGTATGGAATGAGTAAATTATGAAATTTAGAGGCCAAAATGAAGCCACCAATGAGGCTGATAAGCCGTCCCATTTCTTCAATAAAGCCGTGTCGAAACCCATTAAAGGTGAAAAATACTAATATAAGGCTAATAACAATATCCGGAGGTGTAATTGCCATTAGTTCAGTTCCTCCTGGACAATTTGCTGCACCAGTTTACCATCGGCTGTTTCCGCCAGTTCTTTCATGACGGCCCCCATAACTTTCCCCATCTCCTGCATAGATTCTGCTCCGGTAGATTTAATTGTATTTTTTACTGTTGTCCGGATTTCATCCTGAGAAAGTTGTTCCGGTAAATACTTATCAAGAAGAGACAGTTCGAATAATTCTTTCTCAGCCAAGTCATCCCGGCCGCCTTTTTTATATTGTTCCACAGATTCCTTTAATTGTTTGGCAGCTGATTTTAGAATTTTCAGTGATTCGTCACCTGTAAGCTCTTCCCCTTTGTCAATCTGTGAAGCCTTTAATTTACCTATGATATTACGCAATCCCGTCATCCTTGGTTTATCACCGGCTTTCATAGCGCTTATTAATTCTTCCTGCAATTGGTCTAACATGAATATTTCCTTGATGATTATATTGAGAATTTACAGGTAGGAGGTGCAATTTTCCATAATTGTATTCGCACACCGTTATCTTGTATTTCCAATATAAAGTGGTATAAATTTATAAGCTTATGAAGTATTGTATTTATCGAAAAACGGATATATTACCGGATTATCAAAATTAATTGAATGCACCCTCGCAGGTGCATTCTTAATATTAAAGAAAAAATTATGAATCAAACCTTGGAACAACTCATCAAACTGCAGGAAATTGATCATCGCTTACTTGAAATAAAAGAGCATATGGGAGACCTGCCAACAACGGTAGAATCTCAGGAACTAGAAATTGTCTCTCTTCAATCTGAGAATGAACAAAAACAGGAACGAATCGCCGAAATTGAAAAGAATATCCGGCATCATGAATCTGAAATTGAGGATTTTTCTACCAAAATGACTAAATATAAAGATCAGTTATATTTGGTAAAATCCAATAAGGAATACGATGCTCTCAGTCAGGAAATAGACCACATGAAAGCAACCATTTCTGAATCAGAATCGGTGCAGATTCAATACGAAGAAGAAAAAACAGAATTGGAAGAAAATATTAAACTTAATGGAAATAAAATAGAATCAACTTCTGAGTCATTAAACAGTAATCGTACTGAACTAAAATCTGCCATGGCTGAAACAACACATGAACAGGAAGAATTAGAGTCAAACAGAAGTACAATTTTTAAAAAAATTGAACCATCCTATTTAAATACATATGAACGATTGAGAAATGCAAGAGATGGCGTGGGAATGGCAAGCATTATTGGCCAGGCATGTGGTGGCTGCTTTAGTCAGCTGCCTCCTCAAATGGTTATTGAAATAAAAGAAAATAAAAAAATTATTAGATGCCCAAGCTGTAGTGTATTACAATTTTGGGATGGAGTTGAAGAATAATTGAGGTTGGTGAAATGGCCGCTCTTCCGCCAGTAGGCGGATGGGAGGAAAGTCCGAACTCCGCAGGACAAGGCGCCTCTGAATAGGAGGGTCCTATCAGATGATGGGAACGGCAAGTGCAGCAGAAAGTAAACATCCAATCCGCTGTTTGGCGGATGGGAAACAGGTGAAAGGGTGGTGTAAGAGACCACCGGTGTTCGTGGAAACATGGGCAGCCGGGTAAACCCCGCCTGGAGCAAGACCAAGCAATCCAGTGTGGTCCGCACGTTACGGATGGGTAGGTCGCAAGAACCTGATCGCGAGGTCAGGACCAGATGAATGGCCATTATCCGCCCTTTGGCGGTAACAGAATTCGGCTTATGATCCAACCTCATATTTTTTATGATTGAACCAGAATGGATATATAAAACAGTTGATGAAGATTGTGTTAGCCAGGTAGCTGAAACTTTTAAACTACCCCTAACAATTGCGCGGGTCATGAGTATCAGAGGAATCAATTCAAGAAATGATTCCAAAGAATTTTTCTATCCCGATATTCACCAGCTTCATAACCCCTTTCTTATGGCGGATATGGATAAAGCTGTAGAACGGATATTATCCGCAATTTCAGATAATAAATCAATTCTCGTATTTGGGGATTATGATGTGGATGGCACAACTTCTGCCGCATTTTTAACCTTATTTTTCCGATCTATTAATGTAGATGTACACTATTATATTCCCAGCCGGGAAAAAGAAGGCTATGGTGTATCCAATCAGGGCATAGATTATGCCAAATATATTGGTGCAGACATCCTCATTACTTGTGACTGCGGTATTAATGCATTTGAAAAGGTTGAATATGCCAATGAAAAAGGACTGGATGTTATCATCACAGATCATCATAAGCCGGAAAAAACTCTCCCAAATGCCTTCGCAATTGTTAATCCAAATCGGTTTGATTGCTCCTATCCATTCAAGGGATTATGCGGAGCAAGTGTGGTATTTAAACTGGCATTGGGGATTTGTGAAAAAGGTGGATATGATCCCAAACATGTGTGGATAAATTCCGATGTTGTAACATTGGGAATTGCCGCAGATCTGGTACCCATTCAAGATGAAAACCGAATTATTGTCCACCATGGAATTCAACAAATGAATAAAAAAACCAATCTGGGCATTACCGCCCTTCAGAAAACGGGTGGATTATTGGGAAAGGATATTACTGTAGGCAGGTTGGTTTTCTGGATGGCGCCTAAAATAAATGCTGCCGGTAGATTGGGAGATGCATCCCGGGCAGTGAAACTCCTCACCACCCAAAATCCGGTGTTAGCCAAGAAAATAGCTGAAGAGTTAGAACAGGAAAATAACCGCCGCAAGGATATTACCCTGAAAATTACAAATGATGCTCTGTATATGGTCAAATCTAATTGTGATCTTGAAAATGAAAATGCCATCGTTTTGGGTCATAAAAATTGGCATCCCGGCGTCATTGGAATTGTTGCCTCACATATAAAAGAAGAATTTGCCCGCCCGGCAATCATTATCTCATTAGACGATGCTGAAAGCAGAGGGTCATGCCGGAGTATCCGGGGATTTGACATGGTTGATGCTTTGGGAGAATGTAAAAATTACTTAACAGGATTTGGAGGGCATCCTATTGCGGCAGGGTTATCCATGAAATCTTCTGACTTTGATTCATTCAAACGAGAATTTATTAAAGTTGCAAATGAGAAAATTTCTACCGAAGATTTAATACCAACAATCTATGTAGATTCAAAATTGAATTTAGAGGATGTAAATGATCGAATGATTAAATTCTTACATTCCATGGAACCTTATGGTCCCGGAAATATGCGGCCTGTTTTTGTTTCCAGCAATCTTTCGATAGATGGAATCCCGAAATTATTGGGAAGAGATCAAAATACACTGAAGTTTTCTGTGAAGCAAAATAAAACCCCTATTGAGTCCATTGGATTTAATATGGCAGAGCATTACGAAAAACTCATTCAAAATTCCCCCATTGATATTGCTTATGTCATTGGAGAAAATGATTGGAATGGGAGAAAATATATTCAGTTAGAATTAAAAGACATTAAATTGAGTAAAAATTATGCCTAATCCTTATATATCCGGCACCGGATTTTATCTGCCACCCCGGGTAGTAACCAATGATGATCTATCCAAATATATGGATACCACCGATGAATGGATTCAGGAACGGACGGGAATTAAAGAACGCCGTTATGTAGAAAAGGGTGTAGGTCCATCAGATTTGGCTATTCCTGCAGTTGAGCAGGCTTTGGAGGCTGCTGGTCTAACCGTTGGTGATATAGATTTTATTATTTTTGCAACCTCAACGCCAGACTTTTATGCACCTGGATCTGGCTGTGTTCTTCAGGAAAAAATGGGATTTAATGAAATTGGCGCCTTGGATATCCGGGTACAATGTTCGGGTTTTATATATGGAATATCAATTGCAGAACAATACATAAAAACAGGCACATTTAAAAATATACTGCTCATTGGTGCCGAGGTACAGTCCACAGCTATGGATTTGACTGATACGGGCAGAGATACAGCCGTAATTTTTGGAGATGGCGCTGGCGCTGTTATAATTTCTGCAACTGAAGATAACCGGGGTATTCTTTCCACCCACATGCATTCTGAAGGAAAATATGCGAAAGAATTATGGCTGGAATCACCAGCATCCAATGCGGGTCATCCCCGTATTACCGGAGAAGATTTAGAACAAGGCAAACAGTATCTTAAAATGAATGGCAGGGAAGTCTTCCGCCATGCAATAACCCGGTTCCCGGAGGTGATAAACGAATGCCTAAGTGCAAATAATTTACACACATCAGATATTGATTTATTGATTCCCCATCAGGCTAATTTACGAATTACCCAAATGGTTCAGAAAAAATTGGGATTAAGCAATGATCAAGTGTTTTCCAACATTCAAAAATACGGAAATACAACTGCTGCTACTATTCCCATCGCTTTGGCTGAAGTTGTGAAGGAGGGGAAAATAAGCGAGGGTTATATTGTAGTCTTTGCCGCATTCGGATCGGGATTTACTTGGGCATCGGCGGTTGTGAGGTGGTAGAAAGACTGTTATGCAGACAGTGAGAAATTGGAAAATAGAAACTTGGAGTTAGAAACCAAGTGTGGAGTCCTGAAATAGGTTGACACTTAAAAAACTATCGAAATAAAATAGAGTAATAATGGAACAATTATATTTTACAGAAGAGCATAAAATGCTCCGGGACATGGTGCGTGATTTTGCACGGAACGAAGTGAAGCCCCTTGCCCAGGAGTTGGATGAAAAGGGCGGATTCCCACATGAATCCGTGAAGAAAATGGCAGAGCTGGGTCTCATGGGAATTCCCTGGGATGAAAAATATGGCGGTACAGGAATGGACATCATGGCATTGGTTATTGCCATTGAAGAAATAGGAAAGGTCTGTCCATCAACCAGTGCTACTATGATGGCGCACACCAGCTTGGGTACAGCCCCCATCGCACTTTTTGGCACCGAAGAGCAAAAGGAGAGATATTTGCCGGGGTTAGCCTCCGGTAAACAAATTGGTGCATTCGGCCTCACCGAACCCAACGCAGGCAGTGATGCCGGAAATACTCAGACCCGTGCTGTATTAGAAGGTGATGAGTATGTCGTAAATGGTGAAAAAGCATTCTGCACCAATGCCGGGGAAGCATCGGTGATGATTTTCACCGCTGTTATGGTTGAAAATGGCG
>Ga0207966_1001782_pt1 | contig 11493 bp, 9 predicted proteins | sample Knorr_S23_td_NAD_FD_185611 | JGI IMG/M metagenome (GOLD analysis project Ga0207966, IMG submission 185611) | Marine microbial communities from Southern Atlantic Ocean transect - Knorr_S23_td_NADW_ad_2500m_LV_B (SPAdes) (version 2) | ecosystem: Environmental > Aquatic > Marine > Oceanic | place... | reverse complement strand
AAAATTGATCGTTGGCCCCGAGAAAGGCGAGCATGTCGGCCAGCGTACTGTGATCCTCAACACTTCGCGCCAAGGCCGGCGCCAGTGCCCGGACCACGAGGCTCGAGCAGCCCACATTGCGCTGGTGCATCTCGTCCCCCATCGTAAGCCCGCGTGCGACGAGCGGCTTTAGCGGGATTCCACCGCTTTCTCGCAGCGCAGCACCCAGCGCTGGGCCTAGCACATCGCGCAACCAAGCAAGCCGCGCCAACACTGACGCGTCATTGCCGCCGAATCGCATCACCTTGCCGAGACCCTCGTTGAGGGTACAGAACGCCCTATTGCCAAAGGCGCGGTTCTCAACCACCAGCACCGGCTGACTGCGTGTCGTCATACCGGTCATAGGGCCGACCGCGCTGAAATGATGATTCGGGTGAAACGCGAACTTGCCCTCGGACGCGAGTTCTTCGGCTTGGCTCAAATCGTCAGCCCAGCCCTCGAACATCGCAATACCGGCCACCGCACCGCGCATCGGGCCACACATCCGGCCCCACGCAATCGGCGGTCCCGCATGCAGGATCATGCGCTCGACTAATGCCGGGATTGCCTCTGTGGCGGGTATGACATCCACCAGCACCGGGTCGGCCTGAAACAAGCGCTCGAGGGCCTCCTGATTTGCGGCGTCGATCCGCTCCGGTACCGATGCCTCCCGCATTATCAGTCCATCAGCCGCGACAGCAGATTGGTGAGCCGTGCGTTACCCCGGGCCGGCGGCGCCCAGTCGACCTGCACCACCTCAACGTCCTGGCCAACCAGATCATCCGCGAACTTCTGTAAACCGATATTGACGACCCGCATGGGCGTTTCGAGCAAACTCGACCCTCGGCTTGGCTGGTCGGGTTCCGCAGTTTTTCTGTCGTCAGGTGGCCGCGTCATCGTAGATCTCGTAGGCCGCATCGATCCCGGCACCCGATGTGGTACCGAATCCGTGGCGGCGAAGGACGCCCTCCATCGCGCTCAGGCAGCGCAAGACGTTGGCCTTGCGGCAAACGTACCCCATGGTCCCGATCCGCCAGATCTTTCCCTGCAACGGCCCGAACGAGGTGCCGATCTCAATCCCGAAATCCTCCAGCAGTGCTGCCCGCACCGCGCCTTCCTCATCGATCGCCGAAGGGACATGCACCCCAGTCACATTGTCCATGCGGTGCGCCGAATCCCCGAAGAGCTCAAGGCCCATTGCGGTAAGCCCAGCCCGCAGGGCACAGCTGGTAAGCCGGTGCCGACGAAACCCGGCCTCTAACCCTTCCTGCAATACCACCCGGGCACACTCCCTCGCGCCGTAGAGCATCGGCGTGGACTCGGTATGATGGTTGAGTCGCAGCGGGCTCCAGTAATCCATCAGCATGGCGAGGTCCAGGTAATTTGACTGGATCACGACACCGTCGGCATCGTCGGCATCCGCAGACCGAATTCCTGCCTCGACGTGCTTGCGTCCCTGCACCTGTTGCGCTGCACGATCGCTCAAGGTAACGGGCGATGTGCCCGGCGGTCCCGACATGCATTTTTGCAAGCCGGCCGATACCGCATCGAGACACCAGGCATCGGTGTCCACCCGCATGCCGCCCAATGTTGCGGTCGCATCGACATAGATGAGAACACCCGCTTCGCGGCAGATGGGTCCGATCTCGTCCAACGGCTGCGCCATTGTGGTAGAGGTATCCCCATGCACCAGTGCAACGATTTTCGGTTGGTGTTCTCGGATGGCATCGGCTAACTGATCTGGCGTAAATACGTTGCCCCACTGGGTTTCAATATTGACGACCTCACCGCCGGAACGCCGTGCAATTTCGGTCAGTAGATGACCGAATCGGCCAAAAACTGGAACCAGCACCCGGTCGCCTGGCGAGATCAGGGAAGTCAGGCAGGCTTCGATGCCAGCTCGCGCGGTGCCATTGACCAGGAAGGTCCAGCGATTCTCGGTACGGTACACCTGTCGATAAAGAACCATGACCTGGTTCATATATTCGGTGAATTGCGGATCGAACTGACCGAGCATCGAATTCGACATCGCCCTGAGAACCTGGGGATAGACGTCGACCGGTCCCGGTCCCATCAGAAGGCGCGGTTCCGGATCGAGCGGCCCGAATATTTGTGTTTCGTCTGGATTTGAATGATCACTCATCACCAATGGCTACTCCTTTTTCTTCATTCGAAATGCTGACCGTCGCGCAGCGAAGACGGGCACTGGTCTGACGTAACGGCGGGGTATTTTCAGTCATCAGCCACGATATGCGTGCCGACTTCCCCCATCAGTGCCGGTAACGATTCTTCGAGATGGGCGATGATGGCCCGCCTGCCGCCGCGCTCAATGAAGCGGATCGCTGCCTCCACCTTGGGGCCCATACTGCCGGCGGCAAAATGCCCCTCGCCCTGATAGCGTTTCATCTGTGATACCGACACCGTGCCGAGTCTTTGCTCGCGGTCGGTCCCGAAGTGCAATGCGACCTGGCTGACGCTGGTCAGGATCATCATGTGCTCTATGCCCAGCACGTTCGCCATATGCTGCGAGGTGAGATCCTTGTCAATCACGGCTTCAATCCCTCGTCGAATTCCCGCTGCATCCCGCACCACTGGGATTCCACCACCACCGCCCGCAATGACTATGGTGCCACGGCTGGCCAAAGCATCGACCAGGGAAATGTCGCAGATGTGTCGCGGTTCAGGCGATGGCACCACCTGGCGCCAGCCTCGCCCGGCATCTTCTACCATCGTCCAGCCAAATTCAGCCTCGAGGCTTTTTGCTTCTTCCTCAGTGAAAAAATACCCAATCGGTTTGGTCGGCTGGGCAAAGGCAGGGTCGCTGGGGTCTACTTCGACCTGCGTGACCAGCCCGATCGCGTGTCGAGGATTTCCCGTCTTGCGCAGCGCGTTCTCGAATGCTTGCATTAAAAGGTAGGCGGTCACGCCCTGCGTATTTGCGACACAGATGTCGAGCGACATCGGGGTCACCCGGTGACGCGCGAGCACTTGACGCAAAATGGTCTTCCCGACTCCGGGGCCATTGCCGTGGGTGACCACGAGTTCCCGCTCGAGCTCGAGGATCGGCAACAGTGTTTGGGCGGCCTCGGCCGCGACCGTCATCTGCTCCTCCGACGTGCCCTTAATGCCTTCGGGATGGATGGCATTGCCCCCGACCGCGATTAACAGCCGAGGCGGCAGATCCGAGGGGCTGTGAGGCTCTGGCATCACGTTATTCCGCAATGTCCGCACGCGTAAAGACGTCGATCGGATCACTTCCGGTCGCCAGGGCCAGGGCCAGCAAGACCGCTGACTTTTGTGGGTTGAGGTGACGTGACGCCACAACGTGGCCGCCCTCTTTCAAGGTCATCGTCTCGGGCAAAACGACGGTATGGTTCACCCGCGAGGACACGACGATCGGCATTCCCCGCTCTGCGATGGCCTTTGCGCCGGGCACAAGCGCTTCGGGAATCTCGCCGCTGCCAAAGGCCGCGAGTACCAGCCCCTGGTAACCTGCGGCCTCCAACGAAACGAGCGCTTGCTCGTCGTCGCCCGCAGTGACGAAATGCACCCCCACCTGGGGTAGGACCTGATCGTTTTGCAGTACACGGTGAAAAGCGCCGTGAAGGGGAGGAAAGCCTGGCGACACAAAGAAAAACGTATGCCCGCTGTACGCGTTGCCGATCAAACCACCGGCCGAGGCTGAGAACGCATCCGTCGCAATCGAGTGACCTTTGATCACGCGGGTCCCCGAAAATATTTCTCCGTTTAGGACCACCAGCACCCCCCGCCCTGCCGCCTGACTCGACGCGCTGACCTGCACCGCTTGGTAGAGATTGGCGGGGCCATCTGCGCTCAATGCCGTGGCCGCCCGCATGCTGCCCGTGATCACAACCGGTTTTTGGGTGCGCAGCGTCAGTTCCAGAAAAAGTGCGGCCTCTTCCAGCGTATCCGTGCCGTGGGTCACGACAACGCCGGCAGTGTCTTGATCTTCGGCGCAAGTTTCGACGCGCCGCGCCAATTTAAGCCATTCGCCAGGCCCCATGTCCTTCGAATTCAGGGCAAAGAGATTGGTGGCCGAGATGTCAGCAATGTCTTTGAGTCCAGGGATGTCCTCAAGCAATTCATCCACCGACAATTGCGCAGCATCGTATGCGAGGTCAGTGGCCGATGCCGACCGACCTGCGATGGTCCCGCCGGTCCCAATGATGTTGATTTTCGGTTTTGCCGTCATGGCATGACGTGCTCCGCGCCCGCCCGTTCAGGACGCTCCTACGATATTCGCAAGCAGCGACATTCGAAGCGGCACGGAAAACCCGATTTGTTTGAAATAGAGCTCGTGTTGCGTGGCGTCGATACCAAAATCGAACTCTCCTTCGTTACGAGGCAAGGAATGCATGACGCCAACGATCTTGCCGCCCTTCTCGCGGATTCGGCTTAATCCATCGACCGTGAAATAGTATTCCTCCATTTTCTTCATGAAGTCATCCCGACCGGGATCGCCTTTCTTGACCGAACAGCCCGGCAAGTACAAAAGATCGATCCTCTCATCTGCAATCAAATCTTCCTGTTGGGTAATGGTCAGATCGTTGTGTTCTTCGTAATTCGCATTCACGGCGTCCAGTTTCTCCCGGATGACGTCGGGGGTGCGCAATCCCGTGGTGCCGGAATACACGATTCTCGCGCCCATCCGGGCCAGGCCAAGTGCGAATGACTGGCCCGAGCGGGCCCGGGACAGGTCGGGGGTCGCGATCATGACGGTCATGGCAGAAAAGTCTCCCCCTAACACACGCCATGCGGTGTACATGTCAAGCAGCCCCTGGGTCGGGTGCGTCACATTACCGTAACCGCCACTGATGATGGGTACCGTATCCGAACCCAACTGCTCGATGTCAGCCAGTACCCGTTCATCGTCTGGATGGCGTAACACCAGTACGTCCGCGTACTGGGAGATGACCCGGATCGAGTCGTAGAGTGATTCGTTCTTTGCCGCCGCTGAGCTGATCAGCGGATTCGATTCGGTCAAGACATTGCCCCCCAGTCGATACATCGCTGTTTCGTGGCTGAACCGGGTGCGGGTGCTCGGCTGAAAAAACAAGGTGCAAAGAATCCGGTGTCGGAGGAGCTCCAATCCGCTTCGCCAGAACGGCTCGAGCATCCCAGCCGTGATAAATAAATTTTCAAGTTCGTCCGGCGAGAGATCATCAATAAAATTCAGATGACGCCCTTGGATACCCGTACGTTCAATCTGCGCATAGATATCCTTTGGACCAAATTCTGGGGTCAATGCCATCGCTGCGTTTCCTCTTGCAAATTCAGTTAACAGAACAGTTCTCGCCGGATCATCAATCTGAGCTCAAATTGGCTCAGACACAAATACCGCTGGCACAATGGATTAACGAGATAACGGTAAAGCGGGGATCGAACTTCCGGGCCTCTCCAGTAGCTGGCGTAATTCTAGTACAGCTACAAGTTCATAGCCGAGTCAAATTGTATTCCCAACATTTCGTGCAGAGACTGCAAGCGGTTCACTGTGCTTTTTTCGCTTGCCGTGCGATGGGCATCACACGCAGCACGTGCCGCAGATAAGGTCGTAAAATAGGTTACCTCATGAAGTAGTGCCTCGCGCCGGATGGTCTGCGCATCCTGGTGACTATTAGGTCGGCTGGCCGTGGTGTTAACGATTAAATCGAACTCGTCGTTGCGGATGCTCTCGAGTACATGTGGGCTGCCCTCCCGAACTTTGTTGATGACTCGAGCATTCATTCCCGCCGCGCGAAGAGATGCAGCAGTCCCCTCGGTTGCCACCAGTTCAAAACCGTTGTCTTGAAGATAGCGTGCAATATCAATTACCGCTGGCTGATCAACGGTGCGAACACTGATAAGCGCCGTTCCTGACATAGGAATGGTGGCCCCGCTCGCCATTAGCGCCTTGTGGTAGGCCTCCCCAAAAGTCGCCCCTACACCCATGACTTCGCCAGTGCTTTTCATCTCGGGTCCCAGAACGGGATCGACCCCTGGAAATTTTATGAATGGAAATACAGCCTCTTTGACTGAGTAGTACGGTGGGACAATCTCATGCTCCACACCTTGTTCGAGCAGTGTCTGACCGACCATGCATCGCGCAGCAATCTTTGCCAGTGGCCTAGATGTCGCTTTAGAAACAAACGGTACAGTCCGTGAGGCCCGCGGATTGACCTCAAGCACGAAAATGTCTCCATTTCGCACAGCGAATTGCACGTTGATCAGGCCCACTACGTCGAGGGCTAACGCCATCTCTCGTGCTTGGCGGCGAAGTTCTTTTTGTACGTCGTCCGGGAGCCCGGCGGGGGGCAATGAGCAAGCGGAGTCGCCAGAATGAATGCCTGCCTCTTCAATGTGTTCCATGATGCCACCGATAACGACCTCTTGACCATCACTGAGCGCATCCACATCCACTTCGATTGCATCGTTTAAGAAACGATCTAACAGAACGGGTGATTCGTTGGAAACGTCAAAAGCGTCGCGCAAATAGTCTCTTAATTCATCATCGCTATGAACGATTTCCATTGCCCGCCCTCCGAGCACGTAGGAGGGTCGCACAACCAGGGGGTAACCAATCTTCCCCGCAATTCGAATGGCATCAGTTTCATTAGTGGCTGTTCCGTTAGGTGGCTGACGCAGACCCAGCGTTTTTAATAGGGCATGAAAAACTTCACGGTCTTCGGCTTGGTGAATCGATTCGGGGGTAGTACCAATAATTTGGGCGCCTGCCGTCTTGAGTGCCCGGGCAAGCTTCAACGGGGTCTGTCCACCGAATTGAACAATGATGCCCGACGGATTCTCTACGTTTATGATTTCCAGAACATCCTCAAGGGTCAGCGGTTCGAAATAAAGTCGATCGGAAATATCGTAGTCCGTAGACACCGTTTCCGGGTTGCAGTTGACCATGATGGTTTGGAACCCGTCTTCGCGTAGAGCCATTGCCGCGTGCACGCAACAATAATCAAACTCGATCCCCTGGCCGATGCGGTTCGGTCCACCACCGAGTACCATGATTTTCTTTTGGTCCTCCGGTGATGCTTCACATTCCTCTTCATAGGTTGAGTAGAGATACGCCGTTGCTGTAGCAAATTCCGCAGCGCAGGAATCCACCCGTTTGTACACTGGCCGTACTTCAAGACGATGGCGTATCTCCCGGACGTCGTGTTCCTGGCAGTTTGTCAAGGCGGCAATTCGAGCGTCGGAAAATCCTTTACGTTTCCAAGCGCGTAGGTTTTCAGCATCGACATCGGCAAGAACGGTCCCCGCAATTTCCTCCTCGATCCCCACTAATTCTTCGATTTGGGCCAGGAACCATGGGTCGATACTGCTGATGCGATGAATCTCTCCCAGTGCCATCCCCGCGCGAAATGCATCAGCGACAAACCAAATTCGTTTGGGCCCGGGCCACCGCAGGCACTCTTCGAGACCGTTATCCTCGGTGCTGAACCCCGGTGGAATCTGCGGGTCTAAGCCAGCATTGCCGATTTCAAGACTGCGCAGCGCTTTTTGAAACGACTCCTGGAAAGTTCGACCAATGGCCATTGCTTCCCCGACTGATTTCATCTGGGTCGTTAGGTGTGCGTCAGCTCGAGGAAATTTCTCAAAATCAAATCGTGGTACCTTGGTTACCACATAGTCGATGCTCGGCTCGAACGAAGCTGGTGTTGCTCCACCTGTGATGTCATTGGCAAGTTCATCTAGCGTAAATCCCACTGCAAGTTTGGCGGCCACCCGGGCTATCGGAAAACCGGTCGCCTTGGAGGCCAACGCCGAGGACCGGGACACGCGGGGATTCATTTCCACGATCACCATGTGACCATCACTAGGTCGGATACCGAATTGCACGTTAGATCCTCCGGTATCTACACCGATCTCGCGCAATACAGCGATACTGGCGTTTCGCATTCGCTGGTACTCCTTGTCCGTCAGAGTCTGCGCGGGGGCCACGGTAATGGAGTCGCCAGTATGGACTCCCATTGGGTCTAGGTTCTCAATTGAGCAAACGATGATGCAATTGTCATTTTTGTCGCGGACCACCTCCATTTCGAACTCTTTCCAGCCAAGAATGCTCTCCTCGATCAGTAACTCTTGGGTCGGTGATGCATCGAGACCTCTTTTGCAGATGGCGGTGAATTCGTCCGCATCGTAAGCAACACCTCCGCCCGACCCGCCCAGCGTAAACGAGGGTCTTATGATGATGGGAAACCCGATCTCTTCAAGAATCGAATGCGCATTTTCCATAGAGTGTGCCAACTCACCCCGCACGGTTTCCAATCCAATCGAATGCATGGCTTCACGAAAACGTTCTCGATCCTCAGCCTTATCGATCGATTCTCGACTGGCGCCGATCATCTCGACGTCGAACTCTTGCAGTACCCCATGCCGATTAAGGTCGAGCGCGCAATTAAGACCGGTCTGGCCACCCATCGTCGGCAGGAGCGCATCGGGCCGCTCCACGTCGATGATGCTTGCAATCGTTCGCCAGCGGATCGGTTCAACGTAGGTCGCATCGGCAAAATCAGGATCGGTCATGATCGTGGCCGGATTGGAATTGACCAGCACCACTCGATACCCCTCTTCCCGTAGTGCCTTACAGGCCTGCACGCCAGAGTAATCAAATTCGCAGCCCTGACCGATGATGATCGGGCCGGCCCCGATGATCAGAATAGATTCAATGTCGCCACGTTTAGGCACAGGCCAACTGCTCGGGGGATGTCATTTGAACAACGAAGCGCTCGAACAAAGCCTGAATATCATGTGGCCCGGGGCTTGCTTCTGGGTGACCTTGAAACGAGAACGCCGGGGCGTTTAGAAGTTCAATGCCTTGAATCGATCCATCAAACAGCGAGCGGTGAGTAACCCGGACTGTGTCCGGCAACCCGTTCGGATCGACGGCGAACCCGTGATTCTGGCTGGTAATCAGCACTTGGCCACTTACAAGATCCATAACAGGATGGTTGGCTCCGTGATGCCCGAATTTCATTTTGAGGGTGCGAGCGCCAGCCGCCAACGCCAATAATTGATGGCCGAGACAAATCCCGAAAATTGGAATGCTAGCGGCGAGGATCTCGCGGATGGCCTGAATCGCGTAGCCGCAGGGCGCCGGGTCGCCGGGACCATTGGACAGGAAAACCCCGTCTGGACGAAGCGCTAACACCTCGGCTCCGGTTGTTTCGGCAGGAACCACCTGGATCTCACAGCCGTGCTCTGCGAGTAGCCGCAAAATGTTGTGCTTTATCCCAAAATCATAAGCAACGACCCGGCAACGCGTGGCTGGGGCCAAGCCTTTTCTTCCCTCCAAACGCCACACCCCCTCGTGCCAAGCGTATGGCGTCTTGGTGGTCACTTCTCGAGCGAGATCCATACCCTTAAGGCCAGGAAAGGCCCGCGCTTTCTCTAACGCGGTCTCGGGATCAATCATCCCGGCTTGTAGACAGCCATTCATGGCTCCCCTGTCGCGCAAAAGCCGCGTCAGCTTGCGGGTATCGATGTCACTGATGGCGACAATGCCTTGGCGACAAAGAAATACCGGCAAAGATTCTTCAGCGCGAAAATTGCTGAGCGTTAAGGGCAAATCTCGGATTACCAGACCAGCCGCGTACACGCGACGTGACTCATCATCATCTGCGTTGACGCCGACGTTGCCGATGTGCGGACAGGTCAGCGTGACGAACTGACGGGCATACGAGGGATCGGTCAGGATTTCCTGATAGCCGGTCATGGCGGTATTGAACACAACTTCGCCGACAGACTCGCCTCGGCTACCCACGGAGCGACCTGAAAACAGCGTGCCGTCCTCGAGGATAAGGACCGCTCTTTCAGCCAATTAAAGCTCCGCCTTTGAGACAAAAAAAAGGAACCGGCCCGGTTCCTTTGACGTTACCACTTGAAAAACTTGTCTCATCTCAAGGCGCGAATAATACAGGTCAAGGCAATCTGTAGCAATCTAATCACCGTACTAAATTGCAACTCGGCAGGTTTATTGAATGTCGCTGAGCCGCAGCCGGGCGATCTGGTAAACCTGCTGCAATGCTTCCCTGAATTCATCCTCGACATCGTTGTCCACTCGGTGCCTGAAGACCTCCAGTATCTCGGTGCGATGGCGACTCCGCACCGCGAGAATAAACGGAAAGTTGAACTTTTTGGTGTAACGCCGGTTGAGGTCCTGAAATTCTTCAAATTCGTCGTCGCTGCAATCGTTAAGGCCAGCGCTCGCCTGCTCGTTTCGAGAGGCATCGGTCACGTCACTTCGTCGGGTCAGGCGCCCCGCAAGATCCGGGTGAGCGCGAAGCAGCGCCAGTTGAGGCTCGCGGCCTGCTGCTTCGACCACGTCGATGAATGCGCTGCAAAGACCTGCTGCGGTGTCGTCCCGCAGCATAAGGCCGGTGTCCCAGATCTGCATTGCAATCCAGGCAGAATGTTCGAATACGTTACCAAAAATAGCGACAAATTCGTCGCGATCCATCTGGCTTGGACGGTGATTCGAAAATGAATGATCGGGGATGTCCTGCAATCGGGGCATCACGTCCTAGGCGGTGGATGATGCTCACGCCAATGGCGCGCAATATCGATGCGGCGGCAAAACCAGACCTCGTCGTGCTGCCGGGCATGATCGATAAACCGCTCGAGGGCACGAATGCGCCCTGGCCGCCCGACCAAGCGGCAATGCAGGCCCACCGACATCATCCGCGGGACTCTAGCGCCCTCCGCGTAAAGCGTATCGAAGCTGTCACGCAGATAGGTGAAGAATTGATCGCCTGAGTTGAATCCCTGGGGCGTTGCAAAACGCATGTCGTTCGCATCAAGGGTGTAGGGCACCACCAGGTGATCTTTGTCTGTGACCCGGATCCAATACGGCAGATCATCATTATAGGCGTCGGCGTCATACAAAAATCCGCCTTCTTCTGCGACCAGCGCGCGGGTGTTTTCGCTGGTCCGACCGGTGTACCAACCAAACGGCCGTTCGCCGGCTACGCGCTGAATGATGTCGATGGCCTTGTAAAGATGCTCGCGTTCGACCTCGAGTGGCACATCGCGGTAATCGATCCAACGGTAGCCATGCGAGCAGATTTCGTGACCCGCTTCTAGCGCCGCATCGGCTACAGCCGGGTTGCGCTCGAGCGCCATGGCGACAGCGAACAGCGTCAGCGGAATGTCTTTACGCCGAAAAAGATCCAGCAGCCGCCAGATACCGACCCGTGCCCCGTACTCGTAGATCGACTCCATGCTCAGGTGCCGCTGACCGGGCCACGGCGCCGCCCCGACAATTTCGGAAAGAAAGGCTTCCGATGCCGGGTCGCCATGCAACACACAGTTCTCGCCCCCTTCCTCGTAATTCAGCACAAACTGCAGCGCAAGCCGGGCGCCACTCGGCCACGCTGCCTGCGGGGGACTTTGACCATAACCTTGAAGATTTCGTGGATAAGCAGAATGATCAGCCATCGCTGTTTTCTCGTCGCCTGCGCTCCATCA
>Ga0207966_1001781_pt1 | contig 11497 bp, 9 predicted proteins | sample Knorr_S23_td_NAD_FD_185611 | JGI IMG/M metagenome (GOLD analysis project Ga0207966, IMG submission 185611) | Marine microbial communities from Southern Atlantic Ocean transect - Knorr_S23_td_NADW_ad_2500m_LV_B (SPAdes) (version 2) | ecosystem: Environmental > Aquatic > Marine > Oceanic | place... | reverse complement strand
TGTACGACGAGCTCGGCTCCACCTTCGGCGTGCCCCACGGCAGCGGCCCCTTCGTAGTGCATGAGTGGCTGCCCGCAGAGCGCATCGAAGCTGAAGCACGGGTTGACCACTGGAGGAAGAACGCTCAATTCGACAGGCTGGTGTTCGTCCAGGCCAACGAGGCGCAGCAGCGCTCCGCCATGCTACAGACCGGCGCAGCCGATATCGCGCAGGCCTCAATCCAAGATGTCGGGCGACTGGAAAAAGATGGATTCATGTTCCACGAGGGGCTCGACTCCATCAACGGCAACTTCTTCTACTTCGCCGGCAACCTGTGGTCGTTCGCCTATCCGCCAGGTTCGAAATTAAAGGACCTTGACATGTCGGGCGACCCAGTGATTCGACCTGGTTTCATTCCCACGGACAAGCACCCGTGGATCGGCGACCCAAGGGTCGAGTGCATTGGAATCGACAGGTCCGACCCCGCAATCCAAGATACCCCTGGCGCGGGCTGCAAGATGGAAAACTTTGAATTCACTTTTGATGGCTTCGAATCCCGGTTCACCCCAGAGTCGATAGGGTTCGACCATAACGACACGGACCGTTTCTCGTACGAGACCCCGTCCATGCTAAAGGCCAAGGCTTTCCGCAAAGCATTGATCTATTCAATGGACCGCGAGCTGATAGCCTCCGCGGTAACCGGAGGGTACGGCGGAGCCGTTTACGGCGGAGCATACCCTGGCATGCCATTCCACCAGTTGGATCCCGAGTACCAGGATCGTTGGGCCTACGAGTTCGATCCTGAACTGGCCCGCAAATTCCTCGCGGAATCTGGGGTAGAGCCTGGTTTCCGGTTTGAGTTCTTTTGCTCACAAGGCAACGGCACTTCGCTGGAAGTCTGCGAAGCGGTCGTCGGCCAGTGGAAAGAGAACCTCGACCTCGACCCGTTCATTGACAGCACCCAATACTCCTCACGGCGTCCGACAATGCTGGGTCGTGAACTCCACGTGCCATGGATGACACGCTGGGGTCCCACCAGCAAAAATGGCCGCCGGGCAGATGGCGGCGGCACGCTCCCCGGTGGCGGCCTGTGGCCGCTTCCCTCCGGCGGATATAATCCCAGCTTAGAGGACAACAAGTACTGGGACAACCGGGAGGAGACGCGCGTTCAGGCCAAGGGTTCGCCCGAGAACCTGGCGTCCCGCCAGAAGATCGGTGACTTTGCATGGGACATGGCTCTGACCGGTGGCACGGTTGAAGTGCCAGCCCTCATCGGGGTAAACCCGGACACGATTGAGAGTTGGGACCTCGCTCCGTGGGACCTGCCTAACTCATTCGAGTCAATCATTCCTGCGAAGTAGCCGTCCGGTTGAAACGCCACTGACCGACTAAATTAATAGGCGCCCCAGCTTCACATAAGCTGGGGCGCCAGTGCGATGTCACCCAGGCGCGCGGCGCCGCCGAAGTGAGTCTTCATGAAGAAATTTATAATCAGGCGATTCCTGTTCCTTATTGTCTCTGTTTTTGCGGCCACGTTGATAGTGTTCGCGCTTTCGCGATTCCAGGGCGATCCACGCAATGTGCTGTTGAATGTGGGATACGTTTCGCCCGAACAGTGGGAGGCGTGGGGGAAAGACTTTCACCTCGACAAACCTCTAATCGTCCAGTACCTGATCTGGATAGGCAAAGGCATCTTTCAAGGCGACTTCGGAACCTCACTGAAGACGAGCAAGCCAGTGTTGGAGATGGTGCTCGGGTTCGCCCCTGCCAGTCTGCAGCTGGGTTTGTCAGCCACGTTGTTCGTTCTGTTGACCGGGATACCTCTTGGAGTGTTATCTGCGGTCAAACGCGGCACTATCTGGGATGTTATAGGCAGAACATTCGCCGTCTTCGGGCAAGCCCTGCCGCCTTTCTGGCTGGGAATTATGTTGATATTAATCTTTTCTGTGAACCTGGGCTGGCTTCCGTCCGGCACTCGTGGACACGACGCTGCCAATTGGTTCGAACGAGCGCAATATTTTGTCATGCCCGCGATAACTCTCGGGTGGCTTGCGTCCGCAGGCTTGATGCGCCTGGTGCGATCTTCGATGCTTGAAGTACTCGACTCGGAATACATCAAACTGGCCAGGGCAAAGGGCGTCCGTAACAATTCAGTCATCTGGAAGCACGCATTCAAGAATTCATTGATTCCACCTTTGACCTTCTCCGCGCTGATACTCGTGGGCTTCATTGGGGGAACGGTGGTGACCGAGACCGTGTTCGCATGGCCCGGGCTGGGACAGATGACATTTACCGCGATAATCAATAATGACTTCCCGCTCATGGTCGGGGCAGTTCTGGTGTTCACGTTGGTTTACGTTTTCGCGGTGTTCGTGATAGACATCCTGTACGCGTTCATCGATCCTAGAATCAGATATTCCTGAGGCCTGCAATTGACCACTCCAGCGCAGCAAATCCCGCTTTCTGAGCTTGAAAACCTAACCAGAGGTTCCGTCTTCGAACGAACATTTTACGTGTTACGACGCTGGCCTCTGATTCCGATTTTAATACTGAGCGTGCTGAGTTTCTGCGCTATATTCGCGCCGCTGATCGCCCCGTACGATCCTGAGAAGGATCAGTTGAGGGCGGTTCTCGCATCCCCTCCATGGTATCCAGCATGCGAAGACGGCCAAGTATCGAACAAGGCCGTATCCTGCAACACCAATGGCATCCCGTTGGGACGGCAGCAGGCGGTGTTTTACTTCTCGCTGGGAGCCGATCAGCTTGGGCGCGATGTGCTGAGCAGGATAATTTACGGCGCGCGCCTGTCACTGAGCTTGGCGCTGGTGGCAATCACCGTCGGGACGATATTTGGGACCACCGTGGGACTGACCGCAGGTTACTTCGGGGGCATAGTTGACGAACTGCTCATGCGCACCGTAGATGTGTTCAACTCAATCCCGTACCTGCTGCTGGCAATTGCGCTGGTGTTCGTGCTGGGCCAGAGCTTTGCAGTCGTTGCTTTCGTGCTTGCCCTCGGGGCTTGGGGGGGAATTGCGCGACTCGTCCGAGGACAAACGCTGCAAGTCAGGCATTTTGACTTTATTGCCCTTGCCCACGTTGCGGGGGCGTCCTCCACTCGAATCATGTTCAAGCACTTGTTGCCCGCAGTCTCCAACACGATAATCGTTGCGACAACGCTTCAGGTCGGGGGCACCATCCTGTCCGAAAGCATTTTGTCATTTTTGGGCGCTGGCGTGCCTCCACCCACGCCATCCTGGGGAGCGGACATCTCGAACGGCAGGGAATATCTGGGGTCGGCCTGGTGGGTGGCTTTCTTCCCAGGAATCGCAATTTTCCTGACGGTTCTTTCGTTCAACTTCATCGGCGACTGGCTCCGCGACCGGTGGGACCCTCGCCTGCGCCAGATCTAAAATCACCTTCAGTTTTCCACGAAATTTGTTCATCCTCCAATCATGCGCGCGCGCCAGCTTTTCATCAACAATGACACCCAGTTCACAGGAGTCAATTCAAGTCGCTTGTCGTGCATGAAACACGTTTCAGGATTTGTTATACTGCCTCGTGTGTATGGTCTTCATAATTCCAGTCCAATAGTGTCAGGATCGGCCCTGTGACAAAATGGGTCGTGGTTTTCGGCATCGCCTTTATCATCGTATTGGTCGGATCGGTGGGAAGAGTTCCATTCAGCGAGAGGAAACTCGCAACATCTGAGGAGACCAGAGCCAAATTCGCCGAGGAAAACACCCCAACCTACACCAGGCCACAGGTGGTCTCATTTATCGAAGATTACCTCCGAACGAGTTGTGAGTCTGGAGAGAAGTACCTTCGAAATATCGACTCATTCGAGGCCAAATGGACGCGCTCGCCTCGGAATGACGATCACCACAAGAGAGATGTCAGGGAATGGACCGTGTCTGACCCCATCACAAGCTCGTTCTGGCGTCTGTACGAAAACACGATGGAAATCGTCACGGTCCGTGCAGATTGCTGACGATCTGCTGGGGATACATCCCAGGTTTCATCGAATCTCCGAGAGCCGGACGATCTACCTGCGCCTGACCGACTTCTTTCGGCGGCTTTTGGCATCCATCATCGTGAAGAGGTTGAGCGTCAGAGGCAGCGCGATTGGCGCCAGAACCAGGGCTTGTTTAGCGTCCGAGCGTCCGTCCCAGACGCACATGCCAACGCTCAAAATCGTCATCATCACCAACGCCGAGAATATCCGACGGGCCGCCGTCGAAGAACGTCAACGCGAACCGCGGATACTCTTTCAAATAGAGGTAGCCGAATCCCAGTGGGGCTATGTTCATGGTCGCAACGCGGGTCTCGTTCTTCATCTGACCTCTAAACTTTCAGGTTGACTCCAGTTTATTGAATCGCTGACTTGGCGTGTAGTTACGCCTGTCCCATGTTTTGTTGGTATTCGAGTGAGAACATCGGTAGCGCTCACACGATCTGGCTCGATGATTTCATGGATTATCGGTGTTATAATCTGCGCCTAGCGGTGTTCGTTGCTCGCAAATATTTGTGGAAGCCACGCACACCGTCGGCATGCAGTTCCACCATCGTCATTGGTCACCTTGCCCAACACAACTTATTCCAGGAGGCATCTATGGTTACTGGCCCAGGAGCAGACATCTATCGGACGTTGGGAGTCAACCCTATCATCACAGCGTCCGGCTCAACCACGGCTTACGGTGGGAGCAAGCTCAGACCAGAGGTCAAGGATGCGATAAATAAAGCCGCCGGAACGATGGTCAACATGGACGAACTGAACCATGCCGCTGGCAAGATTATCGCTCAAGTCACCGGCGCAGAAGCGGGATTTGTGAGTTCTGGAGCGGCTGGCGGGTTGATACTCCAGGCGGCGGCTGTGATGGCTGGCAATGACCCTGCCAAGATGAATCGACTGCCAGACGCCACTGGAATGAAGAATGAGTTCATTATCCATCGTAGCCACCGATTCCCGTATGACCAATGCTACACGGCGACGGGAGGCACGTTCCGCGAGATCGGCGACGGGCGCCGCTGCCATCCGTGGGAGCTAGAAGACGCGTTGAACGAGAACACCGCTGCGGTCGTTTATTTGTTCTCGCCGTTTATCACTCGCCGCGCGCTCCCTTTTGAAGAAGTCGTTGAAATCGCCCACGGCCATGACGTCCCTGTAATCGTAGACGCCGCTTCGTTCGTGCCTCCAAGGGCAAATTTGAAGCGGTTTATAGCCCAAGGGGCCGACATGGTGCAATACAGTGGCGGGAAGGCCGTTCGCGGCCCTCAGGGAACAGGTATCCTCTGCGGACGGGCCGACCTCATCGAAGCCGCCTTCGCCAACGCCAGCCCTCATCAGTTCATAGGCAGGGGCATGAAGGTTTCAAAGGAAAATATCATCGGCCTCGTCGAGGCTGTGCAAATCTTTGTCGAGGAAGACGAAGAAGCAGAGACTAAGCGTTACAACGAGATGTGCCAGCAGGTCGTCGATGCTCTAATTGAGGTTCCGGGATTGGAGGCCACAGTAGAGCATGACGATTACAACTACCTCGTCCCTCATGCTCTGCTGACGTTCACAACGGAGTGGCGCGGCCCATCCAGAGATGATGTGTTTGACGCGATGGTGGACGGAGACCCGCCGATCTACTTGTCGAACATCAACAACCCTGACGAGTTGGCGGTTGACCCGCTGAACCTAGACGACGAAGAGTTGGAGATCGTGATTCGCCGCCTCCATGAGGTGTTGCTCGACTGACGGTATCTGAAAGCCATCGGAACATTAGAGAGGAACTGTGGGCTGAGGCTCACCGTTCCTCTTTTGCCACCTCTGAGTATCGAGAGCAACTCACAAGGTGGTCGTTAACCAACCCCAAAGCCTGCATCGCTGCATAGATAATTGTCGAACCGACGAAACTGAACCCTCGGTTCTTGAGGTTCGTGCTCAGTGCGTCAGACACATCAGTCTTGGCCGGTATCTGGTCATCCGAAATCCACGAATTGACAGTGGGCTGGCCGTCCACAAAACTCCACAAGTATGCGTCAAAGCTGCCGAACTCTTCCTGCACCGCCAGAAAAGCCTTGGCGTTTCGGATGGCGGACGCTATCTTCAGACGGTTTCGCACGATTCCGGCGTCCTGGCGCAATTCTTCGGCCTTTTCGTCGTCGTAATAAGCGACGATGTTTGGGTCGAAGTTATCGAACGCGCTGCGATAGCCTTCGCGCTTTTTCAGAATCGTCTCCCAGCTCAAACCCGCCTGGGCGCCATCCAGAATCAAAGCTTCAAATAACGTCCGATCATCGTGAACAGGCACCCCCCATTCCTCGTCGTGGTACTTCTTCAATATGTCACTGCCTGCCCAGCCGCAAGATTGTTCCATGACTTAATTCTCCACATTAATTCTGCTACACATGCGGACGATTCCCTCGTATAATTATGCTGCCTGTACCCTCACGGGGCAAGGAAACAGGCAAATGTTGGGAACAAATGTTCCCACGCACTAATATACTCTTTATCGAGGTGCGCAGTGAAGTATGACTACATCGTAATTGGGGCGGGTTCCGCCGGTGCTATTATCGCCACTCGCCTGACCGAATACCCATCCAAGTCAGTTCTGCTCTTGGAGGCAGGGCCAGATTACGCTGATCTGGAAAGCCTCCCGGATGAAGTTCGGTACGGAAACGCCATCGCCACCTCCATTATGACCAGCGATCACAACTGGCAGTTCACCGGCAGGGCCACCGACGAAGCCGAACCTATGCTTGTTCCAAGAGGAAAGATCACGGGCGGCTCTAGCGCCATAAACGCCCAGATTTTCCTGCGCGGCGACCCCGGCGACTACGACAACTGGGCCGAGTGGGGAAACGACCGATGGAGCTTCGAGAAGTCCCTGCCGTTCTTCCGAAAACTGGAGACCGACACCAACTACTCAGATGACTTTCACGGGACGGACGGGCCGATAATCGCGCACCGGTTCCAACCAGATGCGTGGTTGGACTCCTCTAAAGCATTTTATCAGGCGTGTCTCGACTACGGATTTCAGGATACCCCCGATCACAACAATCCGGACTCCACAGGCGTCGGGCCGTTGCCTCTTAACAACCCGAATGGCATCCGCTGGAGCACCAACCTTGGCTATCTCAGTTTGTCCCGTCATCGTCTCAACCTGACGATGCGGCCCGATTGCGTCGTCCATCGAATCGAGTTCGACGGCAATCGGGCAACCAGCGTGGTCGTGGAGAGCGGCGGCGAGGTTTTCACAGTGGAAGCCAAAGAAATAATTCTCAGCGCCGGCGCTGTCGGCTCTCCCCAGATTCTGATGCTATCCGGCGTAGGGCCAGCCGATCACCTGAACGAAGTCGGGATTCCCGTGGTCAAGAACGCTCCCGGAGTGGGCCAGAATCTGCGAGATCATCCCCTCGCCTACATCTCTTGGAAGACCAAACCCGCCCACGAGCTCGACCCCAATGACCCGAGGCTTCAGTTCGCCTTGCGCTACACCGCGGAAGGCTCCGAGTTCAAGAACGACATGATCGTTTACATGAACACGTTCGCCACCGAGCGTGTCAATCGCGGCGGCAATCGCATGGATCCAACGGGTATCCGAATGATTCTGGGTCTGGACCTGGAAGTAGGCTCAGGCCAGCTTAAGCTAGCATCTTCCGACCCCCACGCTGAGCCGATTCTCGACTACAACTACTTCGAAGAGGAATTTGACCTTTCCAGAATGCGGGATGGCGTCAGGATGTGCGTTACGCTGGGCGAAAACGAGTCGTGGAACGACATAATCGAAAGCCGCATCGATCCGCCAGACGATGCTCTGGAATCGGACGACGCGCTGACCGACTGGCTGAAGAGAGAGGTCACCACCGGCCACCACATTTCCTGCACCGCCAAGATGGGTCCAGCAACCGACCCGATGGCAGTCGTGTCTCAAATCGGCAAGGTACACGGGCTTGAGGGCTTGCGGGTGGCCGACGCTTCGATCATGCCGGACTGCGTGCGTTCCAACATTAACGTAACAGTAATGATGATCGGAGAACGCATCGCCGACATGATCATACACGGAGAATAGTTGCCGCCTGCCGAGGAGACTGCCTTGAAATACACTCATATCGTTGTCGGCGCAGGCTCAGCCGGCGCCGCGCTGGCCACCCGACTCTCCGAAGACCCAGAGCGTTCTGTCCTGCTTCTGGAGGCCGGGCCAGATTACCCGGACTTGGAGACGATGCCGGTTGACTTGAAGTTCGGTTGGGGCACCGGAGCGGACTTCGTCGTGGAGGATGAGCATAACTGGAAGTACACCGCCAAATCCACCGCCAAGGGACCGACTATGGATGTTCCCAGAGGCAAAGTGACCGGCGGCACCAGCGCCATCAACGGTCAGGTGTTCCTTCGCGCAATACCGGAAGATTTCGAATACTGGGTGTCGATGGGCAACGACGAGTGGTCTTACGAACAGGTGCTGCCCTACTACCGAAAACTGGAGACCGACACCGATTTCTCTGACGATTTTCACGGCACCGAAGGGCCCATCATCGTTCGCCGTCATCCACTGGATGAACTGCAACCAGACCAGGCGGCGTTCTACAACGCTTGTGTCGCGGCAGGTTACGCCGAAAATCCCGATCACAACCACCCCGATGCGACCGGCGTTGGCCCGTACCCTCTGAATAACCCAGAAGGCATCCGCTGGAGCACAGCTATCGGATTCCTGAGCATGGCTCGTCATCGCATCAATCTGACAATCCGGCCCAACTGCACGACGCGCCGAGTGTTGTTCGACGACACCCGAGCTACTGGCGTAGAGGTTGAGAGCGGTGGAGAGAGCTTCGTGGTCAACGGCGATGAGATCATCTTGAGCGCGGGGCCTATTGGCTCGCCTCATCTGCTAATGCTCTCTGGCATCGGTCCTGCCGATCAACTGGCAGAACACGGGATTTCGCTGGTGAAAGACGTTCCGGGCGTTGGCCAGAACCTGCGAGACCACCCCACGGTCCACGTCTCCTGGAGGGCCCAACCAGACGTTCCGGCACCGCCCCAGGAGGTCGGTCCTCAGAAAGTTGCCCTCCGGTACACTGCTCCAGGTTCTGACATTAAGAACGACATGATAAAGGTCATGCGCTTCCGAAAAATCGACCGCCTGCTGGTCATGAGCGTCGGCCTGTACCTCGCGCTGGGCAAAGGCGAGTTGAAACTCCAGTCTCCAGACCCGGATGTTCAACCATCGCTCGATTACAACTATCTTCAGGAGGCGGAGGACCGACGACGCCTGCGTGAAGGCGTTCGTTTGTGCCTGGAACTCGTCGATATGAAAGAGTTTGAAAAAGTCGTTGGCGAGCGAGTCAACCCGGATGACGCTGCCCTGGCATCCGATAACGCATTAGACGAGTGGTTGATGCGCTCCGTCAGCACGATGCACCACATTTCATGCACAGCCAAGATGGGCCCAGACTCGGACCCGATGGCGGTTGTCGATCAGCACGGGCGTGTCAAGGGAGTGCAGAGTCTCCGTGTCGTAGACGGCTCCATAATGCCCGATTGCACAAGGGCAAACACCAATGTTCCCATCATGATGATGGCAGAGCGTATCGCTGACTTTATCAAGGCCGGGGAGTAGTCAGAAGGCGACGGTCTGGACGATTTTAAGTCAACTACAATCCGAACTTTTTCGCTTCGTCGTAGAATATTATGTACGAATGAGCAGTGTTAAATGAACGTGAAATAAAACTGGATTTTCCCCTGTTGAACTGACCACCTGGGTAAAATGGTTGAACGAGCATCCTGACACAAAGCGGAGGCAATGAGTTCAGTCTGCCGCCCGAAATCGTAGATGACGACGGGTTTCCGATGGTGCTCCTTGGCTAGAACGGGATTGAGTGGTCTGTGACGCAACACGCTCTGGAATCGGAAGTAGACCAGAAAACCGATCTCCTCCGCTTGCCTTCACACTTGTCATTCTGGTTCGGATGGTTCACCTGCCATCTTGACACCGAACTGTTGGAGAGCGAGGTAAACCCAGCCTAAATGGTTCTCAGCGCAGGCAGGGACAGCTCAGCGGTGATGTCGTTGAACCACTGGATGACCTCGCGATGAAGGGGGATTCCGTTTTCGCGGCGACTTTGCTCTTCCTCATGCTCAGAGAGTCCCGGATATAGGACGCGATCGTGGCCTGGCGCGGGTTTGGTGTCCTTGAGGGTCTTTAGCATTTGGTCCATGTTGTCTTTGAACACGTCAAGGTCGCAGAACGCCTCAATGTTATAAGCAGCGAAGTAATGGTGACTGCTTCGCGACACACCTTCGACCATCCCAGGCAGGTCTCCGCTCAACATGGTGGATAGCACCTCGGACATCAGCCCAAAACCGTAGCCTTTGTGGGATCCTTGATCTCGCGTGCCGCCTAGCGGAAGTTGGAAGTATTGGCCCCTGTCAGGCAGTTTTACCTCGTCCATGACAGGGTCGCCATCGAGTCCCGCGATCCAGCCCGGCAGCATGTCGGCCCCTACCCGTTCGGCCAGCCTCAGCTTGTTGCCGGCGACGGCAGATGTGGCGGCATCGAACAGCAAAGCAGGTTCAGACTTGGCGGGAGCGGCTATGGCGATGGGGTTCGTTCCCAAGCGCGGTTCGGCGCCATAGGTCGGCACCACTAGCAATCCTCCAGAGGTGGCAGTCATGCCCACCATATCCTGCTTGGCCGCCAGCATCGCGTGGTGGCCGATGGCCCCGGAATGTCCAGCGTTGGACATCGTGACGACGCCGACGCCGACGTTGCGAGCCTTGTCTATCGCCATCTGCATCGCTTTGGGGCCGAGAATCACGGCCAAGCCTTTGTCAGCGTCGACGTTGGCTGTGGAAGGCGTCTCACGAACCACTCTCATATCGGGTCGAGGGTTCAGCGTGCCCTGAGTGTAACCTTCGACATACGACCTGAGCATGTTGGAAACGCCGTGAGTCTCAACGCCTCGAAGGTCTGTGGCAACCAGAACCTCTGCTCCTAGAGCGGCATCATCAGAGCTCACGCCCATCTTCTCGAATATGGAACTCACGGTCTCGTTCAAGGCATCGTGCGCGACTCGCACTTCGTCTTCTTTGGGCACTTTGAATCTTTCCAACATTCCTTATACTCCTTTTGTGTCGTCACTGTTTCGAAGCACAGCGACCGCGACACCAATTGGTTGGTTCTTATATGCAGTTTGGTCGTGAATGAATTCAGGAATCCCCCAGGATAACCATTGAATTCATGCGGGCGAATTGTATCACGTTTCAGGAATTTCCTGACATGACATCAACACGATTCGGTATAGTGTCAGCGTGAGGGACACTGTGCGCAAACTGTCCAAAATTTGCAACCTCTGTCCTTGAACTCGAATGTTCAGTTGCCGTAGAATTGTTCTTGCGATCGGTCGGACTTACACAACCATATTTATTTAGAATCCCTTTAAAGACAGTCCAGAGAGGCTGGCAAGGGGTGTATAACTGAGGCAATTGCCCACAGGGCAACCGATGTTATTTCGCACACCTCTTGCCAGACCC
>Ga0207966_1001780_pt1 | contig 11498 bp, 10 predicted proteins | sample Knorr_S23_td_NAD_FD_185611 | JGI IMG/M metagenome (GOLD analysis project Ga0207966, IMG submission 185611) | Marine microbial communities from Southern Atlantic Ocean transect - Knorr_S23_td_NADW_ad_2500m_LV_B (SPAdes) (version 2) | ecosystem: Environmental > Aquatic > Marine > Oceanic | place... | reverse complement strand
TGTAATTTGAACTAAGGAAATACCTATGAGTAAAGTTAATACGAAGACAGTCACCGCCAAGACCAGCAAGCGGGTCTATGGTGAAGACCACCTCTGGAAGGCAGAGGCCAATGTAGATAGTGTCATAGAGACAACCAAACCTACCCTGAAGGTCTTGAGAGAAGAGATCATAGGTGGGAAGGTCTATAAAGTTCTATCAATATAAGTCCGCAGTTGTGACTGCGGTATGGTTCGCTGGGGTTCTCCTGAAACCCCTTCTCAATAGACAACTCACGGTACATCGTTTACCACACGGCCAAGGCGGCCCACTAACATGAGATAGCAGATGTGATAGCAACTGAGGGAATATATATAACAAGCTTGACTGAGGGAGGGTCTGGGGTCTGTGCTGCAGCACAGGTGTAGGTCAAGATAGGATGAAGACCGGCGAACAACCGCCGGTCTTTTTTTGTTTAGACCACGCATCTCATCCCGCTTGGCCAAGCGCGGGGTGCTTGCTCAACTGCCTTGTTGTGCCACGGTGCCAATCAGGCGCACCGCAATCACCACCGACAACAGCAGCAGGAGAAAGCCGGATACGTGGGAAAACCGCACGAGCGTCCTGTCCGAGAACTGGTTTCGCACCCGGGCACTTCCCAACACGAGCAGAGTAAACCAGACGGCAATGCCCAGGCCGGCACCGGCGGCACAGGCCATCCGGCTTTGCCAGGCGGGTTGCAACGTTCCGTTGGCCAGCAGCACGGCGGAAATCATGATCCAAAACAGGAGCACGTTGGGGTTCACCAGCACCCGGACGAAGCCGGTCCAAAACATCGTGTGGGGGTGCAGCCGCTGCTCGATCATCCGGGCGCGCTTGCCCTGCACGGTCACGGTGTCGGTCATCAGGTAGCGGATGCCAAAGACGGTCACCGCAAGGAAGCTGATCAGCTCCACCGTCGCCCGGATCGTGGGATCCTCAAACAAATTCGCGAACCCGCCGAAGGCGATGACGCAGTAGATCATCTCCATCAGCAGCGCGCCGACCGCGATGATCAGCGCCCGTGTCCGGCCGCTGTGGATGCCCACCTCCATGATGGCGACGTTGATCGGCCCCACCGGCACCGCGCACACGAACCCGGTCAGCGCCCCCGCGCCAACGGCCACCGCATAATCGACCGGGGTCATCTACGGGCGCCCCCCGGCCTATTCATCGTCGAAGTCTTCCTCAATTTCCCTCCTCAACTTCCGTGACAACCGGGGTCGCACAAAGCCGTAAACCAGATACGACGTGAAGATCAGCGGTAGCACGATCGGCACGAGGTATTTCCACAAGAACACGAAGCAGGCCACCACCACCACGGCGGCAACAAACTTCGTAAACGGTCGGCGCGACCGAAAATCCAGTTTTTTGAACGACGGGTACTTGACCTCGCTGACCATCATCACCGAGAGAAACACCAGCAACGCCAGCAACACCCAACGCCACGAACTGGTGGGCAGGTTTTTTTCCTCGAGCCAGATAAGGAACATCGTCAACGACGCCACCATCGCCGCCGAGGCCGGGATGGGGAATCCGAGGAATTCCCGGCTGTTCCCGGAGTTGGGCATCGCCGAGAGGCAATTGTAGCGAGCCAACCGCAGTGCGCCGCAAAGCAGATATACCGATGCCACCACCAGGCCAAGCCGTTCGATCTCGACGTTAAAGTCGTGCAGGATCACCCTCTGCATCAGGAACGCCGGCGCCGCTCCAAACGAAATGATATCCGCCAGCGAATCAAACTGAAGCCCGAACTGGCTCTCCTTGCCAACCAATCTCGCGATCCTGCCATCCAGTCCGTCGAACACAAACGCCCCCAGAATCAGCCAAAGGGCGTTCTTGATTTTCTCGATGTCCGCGACACTGAAAACTGGTCCCTCCGACCCGGTCGGATCGGGAACCACCTGCACGATGAACGTCAGCGCAAGAAATCCACACAACAGGTTGCCCGCCGTCATCAGGTTGGGCAGGAAATAAATGTGCAACCTCTCCCCGTTGGCGGGCGGGCTTGGCTCTGGCTGTTGTGTTTCGTCGCTCACGTTGCTGCGGGCGCGTCACCGGCGTGCACGCGATCCTTCCAGACGTAACGGAACATCAGCGTGCGCAGCGCGGCGGTCAACGGGATGGCCAGCACGCCGCCCATGATGCCCCCCAGCAGCGTGGTGCCCACCATCACGGCGACGATGATCGTGAGTGGATGCAGCCCCACCCTGTCGCCGATGATTTTCGGCGAGATGAACAGTCCCTCCATCGCCTGCACAGCGGCAAACCAAACGAGAATGAGAACCGGCTTGAGCCAGCCATCCTCTGGCACGAACTGAATCATCGCCAGCACGAACGCCGGGATGAGGCTCAACGCCACGCCAAGATACGGGATGATGCCAAGCAGCCCGGCCATGACGCCCAGCAGGATCGCGTATTCCAGGCCGATCGCCAGAAAACCGGCCGTCAGCAGCGCCCCCACGCACATCGCCACCAGCACCTGGCTCCGGAAAAAAACGATCAGGCAATCGTTGATCGACCGCAACACAAACACGATCTCCTCCTTGATCCACGAGTCGCGCACCGGGAGGTAATCCGTCCAGTTTTGATTGATGCCCCGCTTCTCGAGCAAGAAATAAAACACATACACCGGCACCAGGGCCAAGCCGGCCAGGAAGCCAAACAACGACATGACCTTCTTCAACTGCTCCAGCGCCCAGCCCGATATTTTCGACACGGCATCCACCATGAACTCCCGCGCCTTCTCGTTGGTCACACCGACATTCTTCATCCACTCCTGCGGCGTCTCGAGCCAGACCGGCTTGGCCGGTGCATTGGTGGACGTGTTGGCCGGCTTGGCGGGATCGCCCGGATTGACGAACGAACTCACACTTTCCTGAAACTTCTTGGCATTTTCCGGGAAATCGGTCGTGAGCTTGCCCACCTGCGAAATCAACGACGGCACCACCGACGCCACCAATCCCCCCACCAGCAGCAGCGCAATCATGAACACCAGGATGATCGAGTTCTGGCGCTTGAAACCGCGTTTTTTCTGAAACCAATCGACCACCGGATCGAGCAAATACGCGATCACGCCGGCGATGGCCAAGGGCAGCAACACCGAGGAAATCATGCTGGCCAACTTCGCCATCCCCAGCACCAAGACCCCCGTCAAACCAATCAGCACCCCAATGGCGAGCGCCGTCACCGACGCCCAAAGTATCTTGGCCTGCTTCTCGGTTGGAGGGGGATACGCCATAATTTTTTATTCCAGCCCAAGCTCGACGGCCCGCTCCGTCGCCGCTCGCACGGCGTTGATGAGTGCGCTGCGCACGCCGCCCTCCTCCAGTTCGTGCACGCCCTCGATCGTCGTGCCGCCCGGGCTGCAAACCATGTCCTTGAGTTCGCCGGGATGCTTGCCGGTCTCGAGTACCATCTTCGCCGCGCCGAGCATCGTCTGCGCTGCCAATCGGGTGGAGATGTCCCGGGGCAAACCCGCCGCCACGCCGCCATCGCTCAGTGCCTCGATGATCATGTACCCGTACGCCGGGCCGCTGCCGCTCAGCCCGGTCACCGCGTTGATCAACCTCTCCTTCACCTCGTAGGCCACGCCGACAGCGGACAACAGCCGCTTCACCAACTCGCCGTCCTCGGCTGTCGCCGCTTGGCCAAGCGCATAGCCGCAAGCGCCCTCGCCGACCAGCGCCGGCGTGTTGGGCATCACGCGCACCAACCGCGCCCGCCCGCCGCAAGCTGCGTCGAGCTTGGCCAGGCGCACGCCGGCCAGGATTGAGATCACGAGATGACTTTCATCGAACTGGTCACGCACCGCCTCCGTCGCCTCGTCGAGTTGATGCGGCTTGAACGCCAAAAAAACGACCTTGGCCTTCGCCAGCACGTCGGCATTCGAGTCGGTCGTCTCGCAACCCACCTCTTTGCCAAACGCCTCGCGCCCGGCCGGAACCGGGTCGCTGCCAATAAGGCTGTCCGGCGAAACCAGACCGGCGTTGACAAAGCCCTTCGCCAGGGCCGCCGCCATTCTTCCAGCGCCAATGAACCCGATGGTGGGTGTCTCAGTCACGCGTGTTGGGTATCAAACCCCATCCCCGTCGTAAAGCCAATTTGGCCGGGCGCGTCACCGCCCCGGCTTGGCTTTCAGCCCGGCCATCCTATCGGCGAACCGCTTGGCCAGGCGCTCAAGTTCCCCCCAGTTTTCCCCGGCGATGATCTCCTTTTTCAACAGGGCCGAGCCGGTGCCCAGCGCCGCCGAGCCTGCCGCAAGGTATGCCTCCATCGTGTCGAGGTTCACCCCGCCGGTGGGGACGATTTTCAGGTGCGGCAGCGGCGCGAGCAGCGACTTGATGTAGCTTGGGCCAAGCGTGTCGGCCGGGAAAATCTTGACGAAATCCGAGCCGGCCTCGTGTGCGGCCTGTGCCTCGGTCGGCGTATAGGCACCCAGCATCACCGGCCGGTCCAGCGCGTGCGCCGCCGCGACAAGCGACGGCCGGGTGATCGGGCTGATGACGTACTTCGCCCCAGCATCGATCGCCGCCCGGCACGTGTCGTCGTCGATCACCGTGCCGACGCCGAGCAAAATTTTATCGCCGAGTTCGCGGTCAATCGTGCGAACCGCCTCGAGCGCGTTGGGGATGCTCATCGTCAACTCCACCGCCCGGATACCGCCCGCGACAAGCGCCTTGGCCAACGGCAGCATCAACTCGGGCCGCCGCACGCGCACGATCGCCACCAGTCCCTCGGCCTCGATCCCCGAGACAATCTTCTCCCGCTCGCTCACTTGGTTTTCCTGAACCACTTGGAGCCGGGCTTGACGTTGTGCTTCACCGACTCGAGCCGAATCGTAAACCCAGCGGACGCCGGTTCCTCCAGTTCCAGAGTGTGCGGGATCTGCACTCCGTCCACCGCCTTGTAGTCGCGAAAAAGCACCCTGGTTTTCACCTCCTGCCCCTGCATCTCGGCGGTGGAGGCAACGCCGGCGACCAATCCCGTCGCGGCATCAAAATAAAACGTGTCCGCGTCCCCTTTCTTCGGCGTCATCCTGACGGCAAAGACTTTTTTACCGGCGACCTGCTCCACGCCCTGCAGCTTGATCGTGGGATAGTTTTTTTTGAAATTCAGGTAGGCGTAAAAATCGGCGTCGATTTTTTTGTTGGCCAATTCGCGCTCCTTTTTTTCGGTCACCGTGCCATCGGGTGTTTCCGTCCAGCCCTTGCTGCCGGCGAACACGTCGCGAATCGTCCCCAACCCCTCAATCGTCAATTCCATCATTTCCTTGTTGGGCGCCGCCTGCCGCATGACGACCGCGAACTCCGCACCGAATACGGCCAACTCGATCTTCCCCCGGGCCACGCGATTCTTCAGTTTGCGCATGGCCTTCTCGCCGCCGAGCGCCTCGACGTTCCGCTTGAGAATGTCGTCCACCGACGGCAGCTTGGCCGCTTCCTCGGCCAGGCCGACACCGGCCAAAACGGCAATACCCGCCACCATCCCTGCGCAATGCCTGATTATGGTCTTCATTTGGGCAGCGGCAGTCTGGAGTTTGTCCATCGGTTTGGCAATGAAGTTCGCGCTTGTAAGCCGCCCCAATAAAGGGTAGCAAATCCGGGCCGGGTTACGGTGTTGGGCGCATATCATGGAGCTGGCTGATTTTCTCACCAAGGAACAGGTTGTCACGGATCTGAAAGCCTCTGATCGCTGGGAAGCGATCGAGGAGCTGATCGATTTACTGGTCGACAAGGGACGTATCAAGTCCGAACACCGCGAGGCCATCGTCTCCGTCGTCAAGAATCGCGAGACCTCGATGAGCACCGGCATCGGGTTCGGCATCGGCATCCCGCATGCCTCGACCGACCTGATCGACGACGTCACCGGCGCGTTCGGCCGCAGCAAGGCGGGCGTCAACTTCGACGCGCTCGACAACCAGCCGGTCAATCTCGTGATGCTTTTCCTCGTGCCACAGGGTCAGTTCCAAAAACACCTCCACACGCTGGCCAAGATCGCGAAGGTGCTGCACAAGAAGGAATTCCGCAAGGCGCTCGAGGATGCCGGCGACGCGGCGGAGATGTACCAGATCATCCGCAGCTCGCAGGAGGGCTGAGCCGGCGCCACTTTTCCTTTCGGCCAAGCCTGCATCCCGCTTGGCCAAGCGACTCCAACCGTGATCCATCTCGTCTTACAGGAAAAACTGCAGCAAGCCGTCCTCGCGCTCATGCCCGACGCCGACGTCTCGAGCGTCCTCGTCCGCCCCTGCCCCGAGCCGAAGTTTGGCGACTACCAATCCAACGCCCTCATGGGCTTGGCCAAGCGCAACCAACTCAACCCCCGCGAACTCGCCGCCCAAGTCGTCGAGCAACTCGACGTCGCCGACTGCTGCGAGCCGGTCAATATCGCCGGGCCGGGTTTTCTCAATTTCCGGCTCAAGACCGACGCCCTCTCCGATGCCCTCGTCGGCGCGGCCAAGGGCGAGCATCTTTTTTACCGCACCGCCGCCGAGCCGCGCACGATCGTCATCGACTACTCGTCGCCCAACGTGGCCAAGCCGATGCACGTCGGCCACATCCGCTCGACCATTCTCGGCGACACCTTGGCCAAGGCGTTCCGACTGCTCGGCCACAGCGTTGTCACCGACAATCACATCGGCGACTGGGGCACGCAGTTCGGCAAACTGCTCGTCGGCTGGAAGGAACACCTCGACCGGGACGCGCTTGGCCGGGACGCCCTCGCCGAGATGGAGCGCCTCTACAAGCTCATCAACTCCGCCTGCGAAGAGGACGAGATCGTCCTCATCCGCGCCCGGAGCGAGCTCGTCAAGTTGCAAAGCGGCGACGCCGAAAACCTCGCCATTTGGGATGAAATGATCGAGTTGTCGCGGCATCAGTTCGACGAGATTTACGGCCGCCTCGGCGTCGATTTCGACGAGACGCTCGGCGAGAGTTTTTACAACGACCGCCTCAAGGGCGTCGTCGACGAACTCGTCACCCAAGGCATCGCGGAGGAAAGCGACGGCGCGCAGGTCGTCTTTTTTAATCACCACAAGTCGCTCAAGAAACACCCGGCCATCGTCCAGAAAAGCGACGGCGCAGCCAACTACACCACGACCGACCTCGCGACGCTCGAGCACCGGCAAAACAGTTGGCAGCCGAGCGAGGTCATTTACGTCACCGACGGCCGGCAGCAACTGCACTTCCAGCAACTCTTCGAGCTGTACAACCGCTGGAAACCGGGCCACGGCATGAAGCTCAACCACGTCTGGTTCGGCGCGATCCTTGGCGAGGACGGCAGGCCGTTCAAGACGCGCAGCGGCGAAATCATCCGCCTCTCCGGTTTGCTCAACGAGGCCGAGCAACGCGCCTTCGACGCCGTGAGCGAAAAAAACCCCGACCTCCCCGAGGAGGAGCGGCGCGACATCGCCTGCGTTGTCGGCATCGGCGCGATCAAGTACGCCGACCTCTCCGGCAACCGACAGAGCGACTACGTGTTCAACTGGGACACCATGCTCGCACTCGTCGGCAACACCGCGCCGTACCTGCTCTACGCCTTCACGCGCATCCGCAGCATCTTCCGCAAACTTGGCGACGAGTCGCTGACACGGCCCGAGTCGTTCGCGCTTGCCCAGGCGGAGGAACTCACGCTGGCCAAGCACCTGTTGCGCTTCGGCCTCGTGCTCGAGTTGGTCATCGACGAGTGCCGCCCGAACTACCTCTGCAACTACCTCTACGAACTGGCGGGGCACTTCGCCTCGTTTTACGAAAACTGCCCCGTGCTCCAGGCTGAGGGCGACATCCGCACGCAGCGACTGGCCCTTTGCGACCTCACCGGCCAAGTGCTGAATACCGGCCTCGAAACGCTTGGCCTTGAGACCACCGAGCGCATGTGAACCGTGGCCGCGCGGAGCAACAAGTCGGCCGACTCCCGCTGGATCACCGTCGAGGGCGCGCGCGAACACAACCTCCGCAACCTTTCCGTCCGCATCCCACGCAACAAGCTTGTCGTCGTCACCGGCGTCAGCGGTTCCGGCAAAAGCACGCTCGCGTTCGACATTCTTTTTTCTGAAGGCCAGCGCCGTTTTCTCGACTCGCTCAATGCCTATGCCCGGCAGTTCGTCGAGCAAATGCCCCGGCCCGATGTCGACGCCGTCCACGGCCTGCCGCCCACCGTCAGCATCGAGCAACGCATCTCGCGCGGCGGCGGCAAAAGCACCGTCGCCACCGTCACCGAGATTTACCATTTCATCCGGCTGCTCTACACCAAGCTCGGCGTCATCCACTGCCCCGACTGCCAGTTGCCGGTGCAGGCGCAGACGCTCGACTCGCTCGTCGGCAGTTTAAAATCTCACGCAAAAAAATGCGGTGACCTGCTGCTGCTCGCCCCGCGCATTCGCAACCGAAAAGGCTTTCACACCGACGTCGGCGAATGGGCCGCGCGCCACGGCTACGAACAGGTTCGCGCCGACGGCAAATTTCACCCCACCGCCGAGCCGCTGCGGCTCGACCGATACAGCGAGCACGACGTCGAGGTGGTCGTCGGCCGGCTCAAAAAACGCGGCTCAAAAAACGCCGCCGAGCTGATCGCCGAATGCCTCGCCATTGGCCAAGGCACACTCTTCGCCGTCGATGACTCCGGCGGCGAGACCGTTAACTCGACAAGCAACGCGTGCGGCTGCTGCGGCCGGTCGTTCGCGCCGCTCGACCCGAAAGATTTCAGCTACAACTCCGCCCGAGGCTGGTGCCCCACCTGCCGGGGTTTCGGCGAAACGTTTTACATTCCCGACATCGAGCGCGGCGACGCGCAGGAGGCGGTCGAGGAAACGTGGTTCGGCTGGCAGGAGGAGAGCCGCGAATTGTGCACCGACTGCAACGGCGCCCGGCTTGCCCCGCTCGCCCGAGCCGTCCGCCTGCCGCTGCCGCGCTTGGCCAAGCGCAACTTTGCCGACGAGCCGACCATCGACGACTTCGCCCAAGCCAGCGTCGAGTCGGCGGACGAGTTGTTCGCAGTGCTCAAATGGCGCGGGCGCGGCGCGGAGATCGCCCGCGACATCCTGCCGGAGATCGGCTCACGGCTGAGTTTCCTGCGCGAAGTCGGCCTCGATTATCTGCAACTTGGCCGCGCCGTCACCACGCTGAGCGGCGGCGAGGCCCAGCGCATCCGCCTGGCCGCGCAGCTTGGCTCGAACCTGAGCGGCGTGCTGTACGTGCTCGATGAGCCGACGATCGGCCTGCACCCGCGCGACAACCAGCAACTGCTCGGCGCGCTCGAGCAACTCCGCTCGCGCGGCAACTCGGTCGTCGTCGTCGAGCACGACGAGGACACGATGGCGCGCGCCGATTACATCATCGACCTTGGCCCCGGCGCAGGCGTGGAGGGCGGCCAGGTCGTCGCAGCCGGTTCGCTCAAGCAGATTTTGCGAAACAAAAAATCGCTGACCGGCATCGAGTTGTCCCGTCAACACTCCCGCGGCCAGGCGCTTGGCCAAGCGCGCCCCACTGCCCCGCCCCTGACCCGGCGCGGTGCCAGCCAGAAAAACAAAACGCCGTCCCTCATCTTCCGCGGATTGCATAAAAATAATTTGAAGAACGTCTCCGTCGCCGTGCCGCTTGGCCGGTTCACGGTCGTTACCGGCGTGAGCGGCTCCGGCAAAAGCACGCTCGTGCGCGAGTGCATACTGCCCGCCGTACGGACCGCGCTGAAAGCCAGGCGCAAAAAAACGATCGAGGGCATCGAGCAGATCAAGGCCGTGCACGAGGTCGACCAGTCGCCGATCGGCCGCACGCCACGCTCTGTGCCGGCGACGTACGTCGGTTTTTTCGACACCATCCGCCAACTGTTCGCGCAGGTGCCGGAGTCTCGGATGCGCGGCTTTGGCCCGGCACGGTTTTCGTTCAACAGCCCGCAGGGCCGCTGCCCCGAGTGCAAGGGAGCGGGCATCGTGAAACTTGAGATGAACTTCCTGCCGCCCGCCTTCATGACCTGCGACACCTGCGAGGGCAGCCGCTACAGCCCGGAGGTGCTGGACATCGTTTACAACGGCAAAACAATCGCCGATGTGCTCGAGTTAAGCGTCAGCGAGGCGGCCGAGTTTTTCGGGGCTGTACCGAAGATTTTCCGGCCGCTCAAGGCGCTCCGCGACACCGGCCTTGGTTACCTCAAGTTGGGCCAGACCAGCCCGACGCTCAGCGGCGGCGAAGCCCAGCGCGTCAAACTAGTCACCCACCTGCTGAGCGGCCTCAGCGACAACCCCGCCCGGCTCATGTCCGACTCAAGGAAAAACCTCTTCCTCCTCGAGGAACCGACCATCGGCCTGCACATGGCCGACGTGCGCCGCTTGGTCGGAGTGCTGCAGCGCTTGGTCGAGGGCGGCCACACCGTGCTGGTCATCGAGCATAACCTGGATTTGATCGCCGCCGCCGACTGGGTGATCGACCTCGGCCCCGAGGGCGGCGAAGGCGGCGGAAAAATCATCGCCCAAGGCACACCGGCCGAGATCGCCAAGGCCAAGGGCTCTCACACCGGCCTCTTTTTGAAACGGTTTTTCAGCTAAGGCAACGCCTGCACGCGGTAAAACTGAAACTCTTGCCTCTCAGCCGGATCGATAAAAAATGTGAACGACCGCGTGGCGACAATCGGCTCCCCCACCTTGTGCCACTTGGCGTTGGCGACGTCCGGCTTGCTCCAGACCTGGTAGAGCTTGCCGGGCACGCTGCCCCACTGGATCGTGGTGCCCTGTTCATCGACGGAGATGCTCCCGATTTCCAGCAGCGGAAACGAGCCGGCGTCCGTCGGGTTTTTCCCGGTCAAAAACTCCTCGCGATTGTTGTAGCCATCGGCGTCCGGATCGGCGTCGGCGTGCGCCTCGGCGCTGGAAAAAACAGCGAACTGTTCCCGCTGCCAGCGATCGTCCAAGCCGTCGAAGTTGTGATCTTCCTCGCCGGAAATGATCTCGACAAACCCGTTGACGTAGGCCAAGTCGTTTCCTTTTTGCACGAACAGGCTCCGCACCCCAGGCGCAGCATTCTTCGCCACGGTCACTTCCACCGAGATCAGTCTAAAACCGTCAAACACATCCGGGTCGAATGTCGTTTCGCCGTGGGTCACCCCGTCGCCAGTCAACCGCAGCGTCGCACCGCCCATCGGCAGGGTGGGCGAATAGATGCCGATCGTTTGTTTTTTGCCGGTGCGCTCGAGCGCGAATGGTTCGAACGCCAACTCAAACAGGTTTTGCTTCGTCGTGGGTGGCCTCACCGCCGAGACGTAAAACGGCGCTTTGCCATTGTTGACCATAAAATCCAGCGTCGCCGTTTTGCCAACGCCCACGGCCGCCTGTTTGTAGCCGGTCGGCCGGAAATTCGTCTCGGCGCCCTCGTGCTCGATCGAGATGTTGATGTCGCGAACCAGCGGCCTGGGCTGCGCGTCCGGCGAATTCAACGGGGCCACGCGTAATCGATAGCTTGCCGGCGGAAGCGCGGTCAATTCGTACCGCCCGTTG
>Ga0207966_1001777_pt1 | contig 11505 bp, 8 predicted proteins | sample Knorr_S23_td_NAD_FD_185611 | JGI IMG/M metagenome (GOLD analysis project Ga0207966, IMG submission 185611) | Marine microbial communities from Southern Atlantic Ocean transect - Knorr_S23_td_NADW_ad_2500m_LV_B (SPAdes) (version 2) | ecosystem: Environmental > Aquatic > Marine > Oceanic | place... | reverse complement strand
GATCCCACACGTGAAATGACGCCCGAATATTCGTGGCCCAGGACAGATCCAACGGGCGCAATGTCGTACATGATTGCGTGGACGTCGGTTCCGCAGATGGCGCAGAATTCCACATCGACGACGACCTGTCCGGGAGCAGGAGCAGGGTCGGCCAGATCCTCGATGGCGAACTGCTGGTTACCCTGGTAGACGGCTGCTCGCATAAATCGCACTCCTCATCTCTTGGCTGCCTCCTATTCAGACAGATGATAGCAGACGTATTTGCGGAGGCTCTTTCCTTTACCGGAGTTACGGTGATGTCCTCGACGCGAGATCGGGGAATTCAGAGTTCAAGTACGGGTCACGGTCCACTTCTGGGACCTTGCGTCCGCCCCACCCAAAGATCTTGAACTGGGGACCGTCGCTGGAGTACTGCGCCGACATGACAGTGCACCTGCCGCGGCCTTGGGTTTGGGTCCTCACGGTGATTCGGTGACCCATGAAGGGAATAAGAATCTCGTCGCCGCCCAGCGGACCTTCGGAGATATATGCCCCGCCCACCTCACGGCTGAACCTCTGCCAATTCTCCTGGCGTTTTCGGTCTGGATGAAATGCGCTATCGATCAGTCCCATTGTTTTACCTCCGAAAGTTGGGGCCCACCCTGTCGTTACCACCAAGGTCTGAGTTTGCCAGCCGGTTATCACTTCACCTTCGGGTTCTTCCACCACATCTCTTCGGTACGGCCGTTGCGCAGGAAATACTTGCGGCCGCATTGATTGCAACTCCAGCCGTCGTAGGCCAGCACCAAATAGCCGCCGCATTTTCCGCAATCGTGAAACATTCCATTCATCGTGTTGGCACCTCTGAAGTATCAGACCGGTCATCGGTCCTGATGACTAACCGGTTCTAATCTAGCCATCCCACGATCTATTAAACGATTTCGGGTAGACATAAACCATGACACTGGGCACGGTTGAAATGTGAGCATCGTCGCGAAAAAACCACCCCGATACCCTCGATGTCATCGAGGGTATCGGGGTGCTTACGGCGCGGTGTTTGATGCGTTGCTCTAGACCGGCTGTGCCGGCGGCTAGCCCATGGGGTTCGCGTCTGGGAAGCCCAGCATGAACTGCCCGTGGTTCTCGTAGGCGCGGTCGCTGACCATATTGTGCTGAGCGCCGCCGTGGATATCGCGCAGGCATCTCTGTAGGATGTGAGAACTGTACATGGCGGACCCGCCACCGAACCGGAACGCCTGGGAGACTATATCGGAGGCCTCTTCGGTGCTGTAGGTCCCCGACGCCCTCAGGCGAATCTGCAATGTTGGGGGCGGGGTTATTCCTTGGCAGACCGAGTCCCACGCTTCTTCGATGGTCTCCATGCACAGGGCCTTGGCCGCACGCAGCCGCAGGTCAGACTCGCCCAGGAAACGCTGGAACGACCCCCGGTCGGCTATCAACGCTTGCGTCCCCTTGTACCCGCGTTTCTTGCTTTGGGCCAGGTCGGTCACTTCGTCAAGGGCCCGCCGCCCCACGCCCAGCGCAAATCCAGCGTGCCCAGTAGTCTGCATCCCCGGCCGGCCCAGCAGGAAGTTGGGTCCGCCGCGATATGGCTTGGCTTCAGCGCCGCCCCAGGTGAACCGCTGGGGCACGAAAACGTCGGACACAGAAAACTCGCAACTGCCGGTTCCCTTCAGTCCAACCACATGCCAGTTGTCGTGGATCTGGACCTCTGAAGTTGGCATCACTACCCGGACCAACTGGGTAGGCTCCGGAGTGCCATCGGCGACCATCGCCGCGAATGCCAGCCATTGGGAGTGCCTAATACCGCTGGCAAATGCCCACTTGCCGGTGACCCGGTAGCCACCCTCAACCGGCGTCGCCAGCCCGCTGGGGAACGCCACTCCCGCGGCCTTGGGCGCCTTGCCGCCAACGAATATCTCGTCGATGGCCTCGTCGCAAAGGAAAGCGGCCAACCCCGAAAGCGTGCCCGCGCCGATCATCAAGCACCACCCCGCCGAAGGCTCGATCCGGCTGGCGGCCTCGATAACCTCCAACTGGATCATGGCGTCCGCCTCGGCCCCGCCCAAAACCGCCGCCGTCTTAAAAGAAAACAACCCCGACTCATAGATAGCGTCCACCGTGTTTTGCGGCAGCGTGCCCGTAGCCTCAGCCTCATCGGCCCCGGCCTCAAATACCTCGCGCAGGCTTTCCACTGCGTCGAGCAGGGCTTGGCGTTTGGCCTCGCGTTCTTTTGGGAAAGTTGGTGGCATGTTGGGGTTTCTCGGGGGCCACGGCTTGGTGGGGCGTGGTGCGTTGATGGTTTGGGTGATACGTCTTATGGGGAGAGTGTTATCGGAAACGGGGTGGGTGTCAACTTGGGGGGATTACCTGGTGGGCCGTGCGGGGATCGAACCCGCGACACCCGGATTAAAAGTCCTGTTTAGGTAGTCCAGCGACTTCCACTATCGTCCACCTTGTGCGTAAAGCACCGCCTATCTTTCTGCCTTTGCCCGTTGATTTCCATAGATGTTCGCCCAGGTTGCTGTCAAAATTGCTGTCAGATTATTTATTGATGTCGAACAATCCGCCTTCAACAAAAGGTCTTCCGAACCCTTGCTTGGGGCAAGAAGCTTGCAGCATGGTAGGTCCTTTTGTGGCCGTAAGTCCCAATTATCAGGATTTACCAATCCCAAACACGTCCGGATACTGCGCAACCTGCTCCTCTCGCGGTCGGTCGAACCGAATAGTGATCACCCGAAAACCGCGGTCCTCTAGCGCAGTTCTAGCCGCCGTGTCCTTTTCCTGCCGGGCCGGGTCCAAGTGATCGCTGCCGTCAACGAAAATACACGCCCCTGGCACACCGTCTCGCTCATAATAGAAATCGGGCTGGCTGGCTACCTCAGAGCAAGGACAGGTCGCCGTCGCATCCTTGAAAGCCCTGAGAGAGCATATGTGCGACCGGCTGGACTCGGCCACCCCGGAGGACCGCCGCACTGTCCTGGAGACCTTGGAGACCCGGGTGACGGACGGAGTTGGCGGAGCCCTGGAGGTCTCGATTGGCATCCCCCAACAAGTGGCCGATTGTGTCGAGCGGACCCAGGGCCAATAGGGCGGTGCGCCCTGATGCTCATAACACCAGCCCCACATCACTTTGGCGCCATCTGCCTCGGCAAAGTCCGCAAATTCCCGGGCGGTCCGGGGTTTGCCGATCCCAGGGGCTCCAGACAGCATCACCACCCGGCCTCGTCCAACTACGGCGTCTTCTAGCGCCGCGGTGAGCGTTTCTAACTCACGCTTTCGACCAACAAAGGTGGCGTCACCGTGCCTGCTTTGCCCTGGGACTGGATCAGGGGAATTATTCGTCTCGTCCATAACCTTCTCGTCGGATGGCCGGAAGATGACAACTGGTTCGCCTAGCGCCGGATGATCAACAGGGAGAAATAGTCGAGGTCTTCGGCTTCTAGTTCTGAGATATCTTCCACCACGTTCTCGCGGGCGGTGCTTGCCTGGCGAACGTAGGTGGCTTTGCCGGTGAGTCCCAGTTTCTCCAGATTGGCCAAGGCTTGCAGCAAGTCACGGTCCACCTCCATCAGCACGGTGGTATCTGAGTTGGTGATCGCCTCCCGCAAGTCGTCGATACCGTAGACCTTGGGCAGGATGGTCAGCCGCTGCCCGTGGGTGACCAAGGGCATTCCAGAACTGGCCGCTGCGGCCATCACGGACGAAACACCGGGGATAACCTCGGCCTCCAGGGCCGGCACAACCGCTTTGACGCTCTCCAACACCTGGAAAAACTCGCTGTAGAGCATGGGGTCTCCCTCGGTGATGAAGGCCACGTCCCGGCCCCGACCCAGATGGCCCGCGATCTCTTTGGCCGCGTCCGCCCAGGTCTGGGGACTGACCGGCGTGTCGTCGTCCGAGGGGATGGTGATGGCGAGGAATTCAGGCTTAGCCGCATCGAGAACCCCGCGGACCACGCCAAGGGCATAGCTCTCGGTCCCGTCGTCTAGTTGGGTGAAGCAGATCACCGCTACGCTCTGAAGTCTCCGCTGGGCCTTGATGGTTAACAGTTCCGGGTCGCCCGGGCCGACTCCTATACCATAGAAGCTGCCTGTGGCGCTATTTCCGCCTGTGGTCGTCATTTGTTCGTTACTCTAAACTGCTCATCTGCAGTAGAAATCGGGATACTTGGTCGATTGAACGAAGGGGTCACCGCTGTTGGGCCATGACCCAATCGTAGATGTGCATGGTAGCAAAACAATCGTCCTTGTTGTAGACGACGATCTTTTCCTTGGATACTTGATCAGTGCTCCCAGACTGAACGTAATTCGTATATAGGTCCATGGACCCGACGCCGGTCACATCATCCTGCTCCCAATGGAATCCGAGGCATTTGGCAATGGCCTTTAGCCCTTCCCCATAAGCCGGGAACGCGTACCCTTTTGTGGCCCAAGGCGACAGGTCCTCTAATCGGTCCAACACCACAGCCCCCAACTCTGGGTCTACCCCATGCCGCTCGACCATTTTCGTGAGATGGGTGTGTTCGTAGTGGTGCCAATGGTAGAAGATGGGGTCTTCCAAAGAATCGGCCCACTCCAAGAAATGGACTAGGTTCTCGCCCTCGGCGTCGAAGGTATCGGCGAAGAATGCGGTGTATTCGCCCTCGTTTCCTGGCGTCCGGTGGACCGCTCCGATGAGGTAATTGACCAGCTCCTGGCCATCCAGCTCGTCTTGGTCTTGGGCGCCCTCGAAATCAAAGAAGACCTCGGTTTTGCCCCTCCGTATCTCTGCAAGTTCGCCCCTTCGGAGAGGTTTCTGGCCCTGTAGCGCTTGGGCGGACACGACGATCTTTTTGGCCGTGGACGCTCCGATGCGCCTCACTTTAACGAGTTCGGTCTCATTGGCCGTGGCGATACTCTGTAGCGTCGCGTAGCCCGCCTCTACCAAGTTGGTCCGGACCGAGGCGCCGACTCCGGTGATGAGAGAAACGTCGTTGGCCTCTATTGCCCTGGAGTCAACGTACGAAGTCCATGGCCAGCCAGCCACGCCGTAGCAGAAATCGACCGGTTTTCCGCCCATTATCTCTCTGACCTCAGCCAGTACCTCGTCCAGGCGTTCGTCAACTTCAACCATGGCCACTGGGATAACGTCCATGTCGCCGTTGACCATCTGGAATTCCAAGGGTTCGTAGCCCTGCACCAGGCCCAGGACCCGGTTGTACAACGCGCCCTGCAATATCTGGGACTCCCGCAGGCGGCGGGCCGACTTGATCTCGACCACCCGGTAGCTGAAATCGCCGAAAACCGAAGGCACGCCTTCGACTTTCTCCAGAACATCCGGGCGTCCTGTAAGCCCTTGGGGCCAGCAGACCAGGGGCATATTCTTGATGAACGTCCCGCCTTCCGACATTATCTCCAAGGAACGGCGGAAGCCTTCTTCTTCGGTGGCGAATTGCTCTTGGATACCACCTGGATAGAGCCGGTCGTTCACCCGCTCTTGGTGGTTATTGCCGATGTCAAAGATGTACTGCATCTGGTCGTTAATCGGGTCTTTGGCATCGGCGGGAGCGTGGAGGATGCACCAGAATGTTATGGGCGATTCGAGATAGCGCTCGACCCAGCCGGCCCTAACCGCCCCACTGGAGGCGCCATCGGTGAACTGAAGGTATATCTCTTCGACATTCATAAGCCTACCGGCTGCACTGGAGTAAAAGTCTAGTAAAGAAACCAGGGACCGCGAGGAACTAATCGACCACCACGTTGACCAAGCGGCCGGGGACGTAGACCGTCTTGGCCACCGACTTCCCTTCAACGTAGCTCTGTATCCTGGGGCTGGCCAAAGCCAATGCCTGGGCCTCGCTCTCTTCGATACCCACGGCGACTTCGATCTTGTCCCGCACCTTGCCGTTGACCTGCAAGATCAATGTTATGACGTCTTCGGCCGCCAGGCCGTCGTCCCAGGTGGGAAAGTCCTGCTGATGGATGCTGTAGGGGTGGCCGTTCATCTCCCAAAGCTCCTCAGTCATGTGGGGGGCCATTGGGGCTAGAAGCAGCAACAGGCTCTTCGTGCACTCCAGCCAGGTCTTGGCGTCGACGCTGCCGTCGGCCCACACCTTGTTCAGGTGGTTGGTCAACTCCATCAGGGAAGCGATGGCTGTGTTGAACTTGAACCGGTCTAGATCGCCGTGGCACTTGCGGATGGTCTGGTGCAGCAGGCGGTTGGTGTCACGCACCGTGTCTGCGTCAACCGAGTTAGAGCCCAGTTTATTCACGTCGCGCGTTGCTATGTCCCAGACCCGGTTCAGCCATCTGGCTGTTCCATTGATGCCAACATCGCTCCACGGACCGCCCTGGTCCCAAGGGCCTATGAACATCAGGAAACAGCGCACGGCGTCGGCCCCGAGTTTGCCGACAAAATCGTCCGGGTTGACCACATTTCCCCGGCTCTTGCTCATCTTTTCGTGGTCCCCACCCAGGATCACGCCCTGGTTGAACAGCCTCAAGAAAGGCTCGTCATAGTCGATCAGACCCATGTCGTGCATGCCCTTGGTGAAGAAACGGGAATAGAGCAGGTGCATCACCGCATGCTCAGCTCCGCCGGTGTATTGGTCCACGGTCATCCACCGCTGGAGCAGGCCCGGATCCGCCGGTTCGTCGTCATTGTGGGGGTCCAAGTAGCGCATCATGTACCAAGACGAGTCCATGAACGTGTCCATGGTGTCGGTCTCCCGGCGGGCGTCGGCGCCGCACTTGGGACACTTGGTATGGACAAAATCATGGTTGGTAGCCAACGGCGACTCGCCGGTAGGCTTGAAATCGGCGTCCTGGGGCAGCAACACCGGGAGGTCAGATTCAGGCACCGGCACCACACCGCAGGCGTCGCAATAGATCATGGGGATTGGCGTGCCCCAATAACGCTGTCTTGAGATCAGCCAGTCGCGCATGCGGTAGGAGACGGTCCTGCTTCCCCAGCCCTTCTTTTCTAGGTCAACGGCGATGGCTGTCTTGCCTTCATCGTTGGTCATACCGTCGTAAGCCCCGGAATTGGTCATGAATCCATCGCCCAGGTAGGCGTCCGGAAGGTCCTTGCCGTCCCACTCGATGGGCGCTATGACGGTCCGGATGGGCAGTTTATATTTCCGGGCGAATATGAAGTCGCGGGCGTCGTGGGCTGGAACGCCCATAACCGCCCCGGTGCCGTAGGTGGTGAGAACGTAGTCGCCGATATAGACCGGCACACGTTCGCCGTTCAGGTGGTTCACCGCGTAACTGCCGGTGAACACACCGGTCTTCTCTTTGTCGACCGAGAGGCGGTCGATCTCAGAGGTCTGGCGAGCCTTGCTGATGTATTCTCCAACAATCTCACGGTTGTTGTCAGTGGTCAGCCCAGGCACCAATGGATGCTCTGGGGCTAGCACGATGAACGTCACACCGAAGATGGTGTCTATCCGGGTGGTGAACGTGCGTACCTCTTTCTCCTCGAGGCCAGCCGCGGAGATGTCGAAGGCTATCTCAACGCCCTCGCTGCGGCCGATCCAGTTCTGCTGCATGGTCAGGATCTTGTCCGGCCACTCTTCAAGGCCGGTGAAATCCAGGAGTTGGTCGGCGTACTCAGTGATCTTGAAGAACCACTGCTCCAGATCGCGGCGGGTGATCTCCGTACCGCAACGTTCGCAAGCCCCGTTGATCACCTGTTCGTTGGCCAGCACAGTTTGGCACGAAGGGCACCAGACCACGGGGGCTTTGGCGCGGTAGGCCAGGCCTTTCTCAAAGAATTTCAGGAAGAACCACTGGTTCCAGCGATAATACTCGGGCAGACAGGTGATAACTTCCCGGTCCCAGTCGTATATCGCGCCGATGGACCGTAGTTGGCGGCGCATATTCTCAATGTTGCTGATCGTCCATTCGTAGGGATGGATGCCACGGATGATGGCCGCGTTCTCAGCGGGCAGACCGAAAGCGTCAAAACCGATTGGATGGAGCACGTTGTAGCCCTGCATCCTCCGAAACCGTGCGTGGGCGTCCGCCGGGGCCAAGGCGTACCAGTGGCCGATGTGGAGGTCGCCGGAAGGGTACGGATACATGGTCATCTCGTACCATTTGGGGCGGGGGTCGTCGTCGGACACCTTGTGCAGGCCGTCCTGTTCCCAACGTGCCTGCCATTTGCTATCGATCGCGGCGGGGTCGAAAGCCAGTTCAACCTGCCGGGGGCTGCTGGTCATCTATGGTCTCCTCAAGTCCGGGGCGCCGGCAGATTCCGTATCAAGGCCGACGTTTCTCGTGAGCATCATATTAGCATATACGGTGTTCTAGGCACGAAATGAAAAGGTCCAAGTTATCTGATTTCAGTGGAACAGGCCCTTTTGGTTCATTGACACAAGTATGGGCGAATTCTAAAATTCTAACTACTCCTATATTCTTCTCAGAAATACGGTCTTAGATATACAGCTTCGGTCGTGTCGCGCTTCTTCTTGAAGAGATTTCCCCACGTTTTCCACACGTTTTTCATGGATTCCTTACTCTTGTCAGATTCCGTAAGCCTTTTCATTTTGCCAGTTACCAACCGCTGTCTCGGCGGACGGTTACTTGCTGAGTTCCTAGGCGCTAAAGATGGCATTTAGACGCCGGCGCAGGCCGGTCGACAACATCATCAGGCTCCGGAGGCGGCGGGAATTGCGGCCCACAGTGGCCGAAGTCGAGCCGCCCAAACAGAACAAGCCTCGTTTCGGCACCACCACGATCTTGCTCCTGGGATTCGCTCTATTGATTGCGGCTGGCGGTGGGTTACTGACTCTTCCGATAGCTCAGAATGGCTCCGGGTTCACCGAACTGGAGACCGCATTCTTCACCTCGGTTTCGGCGGTCACCGTTACCGGCCACACGGTTGTAGAAACCAGCACCTACTGGTCTGTCTTTGGCCAAGCGATCATCTTCGCGTTGATGTTGGTCGGCGGGCTGGGTTTCATGGTTATCAGCACTTTCATATTGCTGCTGATCGGCCAAAGATCAACCCTCCAGGAACGGCTTTTGACCCGCGACCTGATGCGCGACACCGTTGGGGTGGACCAGATGGGCGGGTTGCGCCACATCGGCCGTACTGTTATCGGCGCTGTGTTCTTGTTGTACGCGATGGGCGCCGTGGTTATCTTTTTCCAGATCGACGCCCTCGATGGAATGGGAACCCTGCGGTCCATGTGGCATTCAACGTTCCTCTCAGTCTCCTCGTTCAACAACGCCGGATTCAACATCATCCCGGAAGTGCCGGGCGGAAGCAGCGTGGCCCGCTTCTTCTCGGACCCCGGCCTTTTGATAACGATGACTGTCTTGATGGTCCTTGGAGGCTTGGGTTGGGTCTTAGTGGTGGATGTGTCCCGGAAACGTCGAATATCCAGGTTCTCCCTGGAGACGAAGCTCGTGCTCGTGACCAGCATCCTACTGTGGGTATTGGGCGCGGGTGTCCTGTTCCTGGCCGAGTTCAATAACTCGGCAACGATGGGCAGCTTCGGTTGGGTGGACAAGGTCATGGGCGCCATCTTCAGTTCGGTCAGCGGCCGCACGGCCGGCTTCTCAATCATGGACTTTGGCGAGGTCAAGGATGTAACGAAATCCACGTTCGCAGGCCTGATGTTCATCGGCGGCGCGGCCGGTTCGGTGGCCGGCGGCATCAAGGTCGCCACATTCGCTGTCTTGATGGCGGCCGTGATCTCGTCACTGAAGGGCCGTCCCCACGCCGAGGCATTTGGCCGGGAGATTCACCAATCGCAACTACACCGAGCCCTTACCGTCGCGGTTCTCGGCTTCGCGTTCATAGTGGTGTCAGCGACGGTTTTGACGACTCTTGAACCGGACATTCCATTCCTGGACATCATCTTCGATACAGTATCGGCTTTCGGCACTACCGGCGCTTCGACCGGGATCATCGCTGAAACCGGAGTCGCCTCAAAGATCCTGTTCATGACGCTGATGTATGTGGGCCGGCTGGGCCCGGTGGCTTTGGCGCTGGCCTTGGCCACTGAAGACGATACCGAGGTGTACCGCTTTGCCCAAGAAAGCGTTAAAATAGGCTGATAGGCTTACCAGGGGATAAAAACTGTGAAAAAACAAGTCTGTGTGATCGGTCTCGGCAGGTTCGGGTCCACCTTGGCCCAAGAGCTTTTTCAGAGCGGTCATGACGTTCTGGCCATCGACCTTGATGAAGCGAAGGTCCAAGAACAGCTGGACCGGTCCACCTACGCCGTGCGTGCCGACGCCACCAATGAGTCCATCCTGAAAGAACTGGACGTCGCCGATTACGACGTCTGCGTGGTGTCCTTGGGCAGCGAAAACATCCAATCCAGCATCCTAGTCTCCGTGCTGCTGAAGAGCATGGGAGTCCCTTTCATCATTGCCCGCGCCGCCAATGAACTGCACGGTTCCACCCTGGAACGGATTGGCGTGGACCGCGTGGTCTACCCCGAGGCGGAAAGCGCCCGGCGCACCGCCCACGTTGGCTTCGATACCGGAGTCATCGATTACATGCCCATCGTGCCCGACTTTGGCATCAGCAAGCTAAGGCCGCCTGAAGAGATGCTGGGTCACACATTGGAGGAGGCAGGACTGGCCGGAACAGCGGACCGCCACGGGATATCCGTACTGGCCATTCGCCGGGGGCGGACATCCTTCCTCCACCCGGCCAAGGATGAAGAGATCAAGGCCGGCGACGTTCTGATCGTGGCGGCGACCAACGAAAATCTAGGCAAGATTTCAGAGATCGCCAAGCATCTCGAACCGGCTTCAAACGAGCGTCATTCCCACCGTAACGGCGCCTGATTCCGATACAGACAATCCACTTGATCCCAAGAATCATCTATCTACCCGCGTTGGCGGCTTGACCTGATCGGCCACTTTGCCCAAACTAAAATCCGTCTGAATGTAATGCGTCTGGAACCACCATATCCAGACCACAACCAACGGCCGAAAAACAGGCTCTGCAATCCGTTTTTCAACGCCGTCCTAGATTCGTAAAAATCTTATTGTATTGGGTGACCACTGCTCGTATAATCTGCCATTGATTATTGGCTGCGAACTGGGTAAAACCCCCGTGGTCGAGCCTATGTCACCCGATTCAGGACGGTGCCCGGCTATGCGATTGGACGCAAAACGGCTCTTGGTGCCAGTGAACGGCAAATCATACAGCGAACGCACATTCCGGCTGGCATGCCAGATGGCGCGGGAATCCAAAACTGAACTTCACGCGGTCTACGTGATCGAGGTCCCGTTGGAACTGTCTTTGGAATCTGAGATCGCCGAAGACATCAACAAGGGCGAGGAGATCCTGGCCCGCATCGAGGCCATCGCCTCCGAAGAGAAGTACAAAGGCCTCCAAGCCCGGTTCCTGCGGGCAAGGCAGGCCGGACCCGCCATAGTGCTGGAATCCGAAGACCGGTTCATGGACCTGCTGATCGTGGGCGTTCCTTACAACCGCCGGTTCGGGTCCTGCACTTTTGGCACCACGGCGTCTTATATCTTTCACAACGCCTCATGC